>Ga0079995_1067080_pt1 | contig 11286 bp, 19 predicted proteins | sample FaiFalFF_MnMetaG_2_FD_69198 | JGI IMG/M metagenome (GOLD analysis project Ga0079995, IMG submission 69198) | Freshwater microbial communities from Yellowstone National Park, Wyoming, USA - Fairy Falls C (FF_Mn_C) (SPADES assembly) (version 4) | ecosystem: Environmental > Aquatic > Freshwater >... | reverse complement strand
GGGTTCGGTCGTCGTTCTCCCGGTGCGCTTCCGGGCCGGGGAGCACGACGGATAAGGGGTTCCGGCATGCGGCGCCTCTTCCGATCCTCGCCCTCTGTCCTCGGAGCATTCCTCCTCGCGCCCTTGCCCGCTTTGATCTAGCTCGGTTTCAATCCCACGCTGGTTCGATTGGGGCCGTGGAATTCGCCCATGGTGGTGGTGCGAGATACGAGTTTCAATCCCACGCTGGTTCGATTGAGGCCCGGCCCTGAGCGGCCGGGGGGTCGGCCCAGGTCCTCGTTTCAATCCCACGCTGGTTCGATTGAGGCCGTATGCTGGGTGGTTGAAGCGATCCTTTTCCCGACGTTTCAATCCCACGCTGGTTCGATTGAGGCTCAGATCAAGCTGTAGGCAAATGGGAGGCAAAAATGAGTTTCAATCCCACGCTGGTTCGATTGAGGCGAGAGGAGCCGGAAGGATAGGCCGCAATGCGAGAGGGTTTCAATCCCACGCTGGTTCGATTGAGGCCCTGGTCAGCCGGTAGAGGACTTCCGCCAGGAGCTCCGTTTCAATCCCACACTGGTTCGATTGAGGCTCTGTCGGGACCACGCGGAGGCCTTCGCGGAGGCCTAGTTTCAATCCCACGCTGGTTCGATTGAGGCGCTGCTGCGGGCCCGCCGCGGGCGCCCGTTTCTGACAAGTTTCAATCCCACGCTGGTTCGATTGAGGCTCTGGGCCCGGCACGATGTCCCCGGCCACTACATCCGTTTCAATCCCACGCTGGTTCGATTGAGGCTGCTCCAGATTCGGACCCTGCTTGGGATGGTGGAGTCGGGTTTCAATCCCACGCTGGTTCGATTGAGGCATTGCCGCCTATGCGGGGATAAGGCTGACGGATCTTCGTTTCAATCCCACGCTGGTTCGATTGAGGCCCGCAAGGGGCACGCGGGGATCATGGCCTGGGAGCCGGGTTTCAATCCCACGCTGGTTCGATTGAGGCGGGATGCCGTAAATGAAGACACTGCGAAGCGAGGAGTGTTTCAATCCCACGCTGGTTCGATTGAGGCCCGCTGGGCCTTCATCTCCTGCCAGTCCGACCAGGTGGTTTCAATCCCACGCTGGTTCGATTGAGGCGTCCGGATCGGAGATGTGGAGGTCCCCGTGACACTAGTTTCAATCCCACGCTGGTTCGATTGAGGCTTTGGCCCGTGGTCCGTCGGAGTCCCGCCAGGCGCTCGTTTCAATCCCACGCTGGTTCGATTGAGGCTTCATTGCTACTCCACCTCCGTCTGAAAGTTAGTCGTTTCAATCCCACGCTGGTTCGATTGAGGCCAAACCTGCTCCATGACTACGCAATCTTGTATCGCTGTTTCAATCCCACGCTGGTTCGATTGAGGCACTCAGTTTTCCACGCCATCACGCACCTCCCAGCAGGCGTTTCAATCCCACGCTGGTTCGATTGAGGCTTTCCTGTCTTTGGTTCCCGCCCTCGGTCGACCTTTGTTTCAATCCCACGCTGGTTCGATTGAGGCGCGCGGGCCTTGTCCGCGGACCCCATCAGGGTTTGGAACGTTTCAATCCCACGCTGGTTCGATTGAGGCCCACGTCCCCCGCCAGCGTGAACGCCAGCGTGGCATCGTTTCAATCCCACGCTGGTTCGATTGAGGCGGCGGGGGCGGCGCTGGCGTCCTGCTTGACGTGCTTGGTTTCAATCCCACGCTGGTTCGATTGAGGCCGGGCGCGGATGACGGCCTCGCAGTGGCGGCGGGAGATCGAGTTTCAATCCCACGCTGGTTCGATTGAGGCTGCTGCAGCTCCACCAAGGCCAGGCTCACGCGCTCTGTTTCAATCCCACGCTGGTTCGATTGAGGCCGTCACAATGTCCAAGATCAGCCAGTAGTAGAGCACACGCGTTTCAATCCCACGCTGGTTCGATTGAGGCCTCTACAATTCCACCCACGGCGGGGTGGGACTCACGCGTTTCAATCCCACGCTGGTTCGATTGAGGCAAATATTCGATCTCGCTCCCCCAGCTCGACTTCCTGAGTTTCAATCCCACGCTGGTTCGATTGAGGCTACTTGAAATAGCGAATTAGTTCGCTTTTGAACTCATGTTTCAATCCCACGCTGGTTCGATTGAGGCTGTGGACAAGAATGTCTCCGTCCGCGCATCTCTGGGGTTTCAATCCCACGCTGGTTCGATTGAGGCCCTCCCGCTCTCGTTGCGTGTTGCTGGTGATCTCCGCGTTTCAATCCCACGCTGGTTCGATTGAGGCCGGCGACGTCCCCGATGGATGGCGGCTTGATGACAACGAGGTTTCAATCCCACGCTGGTTCGATTGAGGCCAAGACTTCCCGCACCGCCGCCCTGATGGTCTCCATGGTGTTTCAATCCCACGCTGGTTCGATTGAGGCCCCCTCCCATCGCCGCACTGCGGGAGGGAACGATTGGGTTTCAATCCCACGCTGGTTCGATTAAGGCTCCAAATCGCCCGCCAGATCGGGGAACAGGACCAGAAGGTTTCAATCCCACGCTGGTTCGATTGAGGCCTCCTCTTGGAGTTCAACCGAAGCCACTCCCTAAATCAGTTTCAATCCCACGCTGGTTCGATTGAGGCCGGATTCCTCCAGCCCGGCAGATCCAACGCGAGGAGGTTTCAATCCCACGCTGGTTCGATTGAGGCCCTCGTCGATCTCCGTCGGGCGGAAGGAGCGAGACGAGTTTCAATCCCACGCTGGTTCGATTGAGGCCAAAGCCTGAGAGAACTGAAACAGAGCGCCGAACCAGGTTTCAATCCCACGCTGGTTCGATTGAGGCTCCATCGGGATGGCTCCGTGATCGGGTTCTACGATGGTTTCAATCCCACGCTGGTTCGATTGAGGCGTGGAACGCCGCCGAGGCCCAGGGCGCCCGGGAATACCGTTTCAATCCCACGCTGGTTCGATTGAGGCCCGAATGGCTACGGGAGAATCTGTTGCGGGTCCTGCAGGTTTCAATCCCACGCTGGTTCGATTGAGGCGTGGGGCTCAGCGGCGGCATCGGCGTGAACGTATTCCGGTTTCAATCCCACGCTGGTTCGATTGAGGCCCCCATCGAGGCCGCCCGCATCGCCTTCGCGGACCTCGGTTTCAATCCCACGCTGGTTCGATTGAGGCGGGACCCCCCCTAACGGGGTCCCCCCAGGCGCTTGGGTTTCAATCCCACGCTGGTTCGATTGAGGCGAGATCCTACCGTCCGTGTTGCAAGAGATCCGGTTGCCCGTTTCAATCCCACGTTGGTTCGATTGAGGCCCGAAGGCTACTTGAAAGGATGCCCCCCCAACCCCCGTTTCAATCCCACGCTGGTTCGATTGAGGCGCTGGCCTCCAGCCACGAGATGGTGCACGGCAGGTTTGGTTTCAATCCCACGCTGGTTCGATTGAGGCGTTGGGGTCGATAGGGGATAAGTTGCTGACGGCGTTCTAGTTTCAATCCCACGCTGGTTCGATTGAGGCCCAGGAAGCGGGAGGCCGCCCGCATCGAGGAGGACCTCCGTTTCAATCCCACGCTGGTTCGATTGAGGCCCCAGGTATACGTGGAGGCGTAGCAGATCTCGCGAAGTTTCAATCCCACGCTGGTTCGATTGAGGCCGGACCAATTCATCTTTCCCTAAAATTGGGATGCGCCAGTTTCAATCCCACGCTGGTTCGATTGAGGCTCAACGTGACGCACGTCCCCCGCGGATTGATCCGGACGGTTTCAATCCCACGCTGGTTCGATTGAGGCGGGGCCTGCCTGAGCCCCGGTTTCAGATATGTCCGTGTTTCAATCCCACGCTGGTTCGATTGAGGCCATTGTTCTCGAACCCCAAGATCGCCTGATTCGCCAGGTTTCAATCCCACGCTGGTTCGATTGAGGCTATGTGATCCTCAGCCCCCACCTCTTCGAGCGTAACCCCGTTTCAATCCCACGCTGGTTCGATTGAGGCGGAACGCCTGGCAGAGGGAGATCGAGCTCCTCCAGAGTTTCAATCCCACGCTGGTTCGATTGAGGCCCTCCAGGTTGCCAATATTGGCACCTCCGAGCTCCTCCGTTTCAATCCCACGCTGGTTCGATTGAGGCGCTGTCCGGGCTGGAGGCCTCCGGGGCCTGGTATGGGTTTCAATCCCACGCTGGTTCGATTGAGGCCCAGGGCTTGCAGCGCCCGCTCCGTCCCGATTTTTTGTTTCAATCCCACGCTGGTTCGATTGAGGCTGTGAGAAAGTTTCCCACCACCCCTCATCACGCAACCGTTTCAATCCCACGCTGGTTCGATTGAGGCCCACCCCGCTCCGGGGGAATAAAGGGCTACTTTAAAGTTTCAATCCCACGCTGGTTCGATTGAGGCCCCTGCGGGAGCTCGCCTACATCCCCGTCCAGGAGCGTTTCAATCCCACGCTGGTTCGATTGAGGCAGTTTCAGCGGGTCCATATTCTGACCCGTGAAGGAGTTTCAATCCCACGCTGGTTCGATTGAGGCCTTGATCATTACCATCAACGAACCGGTTTCCGATTAGGTTTCAATCCCACGCTGGTTCGATTGAGGCGCGTCGCCCTGCATGGAGCACGATGTCGAGTCGAATGGAGTTTCAATCCCACGCTGGTTCGATTGAGGCGATCATGCGCTCCATCGCGCCAAGCGCCACGCCGCTGTTTCAATCCCACGCTGGTTCGATTGAGGCTCGATGCCGGATCCCCCCCTCAAAAAATCGCAAATCGAGTTTCAATCCCACGCTGGTTCGATTGAGGCTCCCCCTCGTCGGGTCGAGGCTCGAACCTTCTCGCCCGTTTCAATCCCACGCTGGTTCGATTGAGGCACCCTGCTGCTGGGGGCGGCTGTCCTGCTTCTGGCGAGTTTCAATCCCACGCTGGTTCGATTGAGGCGATCACGGCGTACTACGGATACTCCGAGCAGTACTTGTTTCAATCCCACGCTGGTTCGATTGAGGCCCGTTTCCGACTCGGGAGAAGAGGAACTGCACCAGGAGTTTCAATCCCACGCTGGTTCGATTGAGGCCCTGGCCGCCAACGTTCTTCGCTACGGATCGGCAGATGTTTCAATCCCACGCTGGTTCGATTGAGGCGGGCTCGATCTGTACGTCAAGGTCGGAGAAGGCGTGACGGGTTTCAATCCCACGCTGGTTCGATTGAGGCTTGTGGACGCCCGTGCCCATCATGCCCGTCATCGTCTACCGTTTCAATCCCACGCTGGTTCGATTGAGGCCGCACATGTTGTCCATCGTAAGCCTCCCGAAAAGGGATGTTTCAATCCCACGCTAGTTCGATTGAGGCCGCCCGTGATCCCCTGCTGAGCCCGCCTCCCATGCCGGTTTCAATCCCACGCTGGTTCGATTGAGGCTCGTCCGACGCCTGAGCGGCCTGGGCGTTTCGATCTACGTTTCAATCCCACGCTGGTTCGATTGAGGCGCGGGCCGAGCGGTCCGGCTTCCTCTCCCAGCTCGGTTTCAATCCCACGCTGGTTCGATTGAGGCCCGAACGGGGCCTGCACCAGGTCGACCACCTCGTATGTTTCAATCCCACGCTGGTTCGATTGAGGCCGTATTCTCATACCAAAAGGCCCACTGCCTGCCGGGAGTTTCAATCCCACGCTGGTTCGATTGAGGCTTGAAAGTTGTCAAGAAGCATCTTCGTAAGAAACTTCGTTTCAATCCCACGCTGGTTCGATTGAGGCCCGTTGAGAAAAAGAGGAAACCATTAGGTTACTTGAGTTTCAATCCCACGCTGGTTCGATTGAGGCACAGCACCCCGGCGGTGACCGAGATCTACGTGCGCTGTTTCAATCCCACGCTGGTTCGATTGAGGCAACCAACGCGGAGAAGGCGTCTGCCTACCCCACCACGAGTTTCAATCCCACGCTGGTTCGATTGAGGCTCTCGGGGACGGCCACGGCCGTCTTCCGGGGGGAGGGAGTTTCAATCCCACGCTGGTTCGATTGAGGCAACTGGTGCGTGTATGACCCCAACGGCCCCAGCGGGGTTTCAATCCCACGCTGGTTCGATTGAGGCCCGCCAGCCGCGCGCGGAGAAAGCGGAGAAAGAGGAGGTTTCAATCCCACGCTGGTTCGATTGAGGCGCGCTTCGCCGGCCCGGTCATGATGGGGATCCTGAACGGTTTCAATCCCACGCTGGTTCGATTGAGGCCCGCCTGACGAGCGCGAGGTTCGCCTGACCCCCAATGTTTCAATCCCACGCTGGTTCGATTGAGGCGCTCCCAGACTTGGATCTGGACGTGCCCGATCAGGAGGTTTCAATCCCACGCTGGTTCGATTGAGGCAAGAGGCGCCGTTCTAAAAAGAGTCCCGGCGCCCGAGGTTTCAATCCCACGCTGGTTCGATTGAGGCAGCGGAGCGGATCCCTCAAGCGGCTGATCGAGTCGCGTTTCAATCCCACGCTGGTTCGATTGAGGCGTCCAGCTCGATCTCCACCATCTTCCGGCCCTCCGGTTTCAATCCCACGCTGGTTCGATTGAGGCGTGCGAGACGTGGCCCAGGGCTTCGTCTTCACCGCGAGTTTCAATCCCACGCTGGTTCGATTGAGGCTTGCCTATGACCATCCTTCCTCGATACGTCCCGCCATGTTTCAATCCCACGCTGGTTCGATTGAGGCCGGGGGCTTGAAGACCAGCTTGGCGAGATTTTGCTGGGCGGTTTCAATCCCACGCTGGTTCGATTGAGGCTCGAGCGCGGAGATGCCGATTTGTTGCCGCATCTGGTCGTTTCAATCCCACGCTGGTTCGATTGAGGCCACCAGTGTGATCTCGTGGGGAGTGAGATTCACCAGAGTTTCAATCCCACGCTGGTTCGATTGAGGCCCTCCGGGTGGAGGGGCGGGAGATCGCCCCCGATCTGGGTTTCAATCCCACGCTGGTTCGATTGAGGCGAATACGTCAAAGCCGTCCTGCTGGGCCTCATCGCCGTTTCAATCCCACGCTGGTTCGATTGAGGCCGGACTTCGCGCCCCCCGATCACCAGTGTGATCTCGGTTTCAATCCCACGCTGGTTCGATTGAGGCCGGCCCTTCCAGGAGCTGGAGGCGGCGGGGCTTCTGGGTTTCAATCCCACGCTGGTTCGATTGAGGCCGCGTATGGAGATCCGAGTCTCGCCGAAGAGCCTTCTCCGTTTCAATCCCACGCTGGTTCGATTGAGGCCGCTCTGCTTCTCATGGCTCTCCTCGTCTCCGTCGCGTTTCAATCCCACGCTGGTTCGATTGAGGCGAGCTTGGCGATGGGCTCCGAGATCCCCCTGCCAGATGTTTCAATCCCACGCTGGTTCGATTGAGGCTTACCTTCATGACCTCGTCCTCCGTCAGCCCCAGCTCCGTTTCAATCCCACGCTGGTTCGATTGAGGCACGGCCTCGCCGGGGCGAAGCCATCCCAGACTCTCGGTTTCAATCCCACGCTGGTTCGATTGAGGCCTGGACGTCCAGCGGGATGTGGCCGGTGGCCACAAATGTTTCAATCCCACGCTGGTTCGATTGAGGCAGAGATGGCGTTCTACCACATCTCGCGGCAGAAGCCTGTTTCAATCCCACGCTGGTTCGATTGAGGCGCCCCGCGGAACTCCTGCTCCCCGCCTCGCTCGAGCGTTTCAATCCCACGCTGGTTCGATTGAGGCTTCGGAACGGCCGGCCGGGATGCGAGTGCTCCGGGTCGTTTCAATCCCACGCTGGTTCGATTGAGGCGTGGAGCCGATGCGGCGCGGCGTCGAGGCCAGGATCAGCGTTTCAATCCCACGCTGGTTCGATTGAGGCAGACGGCGATCTCCACGGCCGCGGTGCAGGACATCCTGTTTCAATCCCACGCTGGTTCGATTGAGGCCGGCGGCCTCCTCAGTCGGGATGAAGAAACCCGGCCGCGTTTCAATCCCACGCTGGTTCGATTGAGGCGCGTCCTGACGGGGCTGGACTGCTCGGGGCATATCGTGTTTCAATCCCACGCTGGTTCGATTGAGGCAGACGGCGATCTCCACGGCCGCGGTGCAGGACATCCTGTTTCAATCCCACGCTGGTTCGATTGAGGCCTGACTTCTCGCTCTTTGAGCTCCCGCTCCTTCTGGAGTTTCAATCCCACGCTGGTTCGATTGAGGCCGTGGCTCGTGTGCCGTTTCCAGCGCCTCAGTCGATAGTTTCAATCCCACGCTGGTTCGATTGAGGCCGCTTTTGCTTTCCGCCGGAAAGGAGGAACGCCATGAGTTTCAATCCCACGCTGGTTCGATTGAGGCGCGGTCTTCCCTGACATGCCGCCCGAGCCGGTGCAGATGTTTCAATCCCACGCTGGTTCGATTGAGGCCTATCGGGTGACTGCGTATGCCCGATACACCCGTCCTGAGTTTCAATCCCACGCTGGTTCGATTGAGGCCCAGCCAAGAGGGCCTGCCCGGGCTTTGACCCGGCCTATGTTTCAATCCCACGCTGGTTCGATTGAGGCTCCGGATCTTGAGCTGGTCTGTCCCGGCATAGATACGTTTCAATCCCACGCTGGTTCGATTGAGGCGTGTTTCGTTATCGGATGAGGTTCCTGCCTCCGGAGAGTTTCAATCCCACGCTGGTTCGATTGAGGCTGGAGGAGTCCCTGCGCACCGTCGCGGCGCTCATGCCGTTTCAATCCCACGCTGGTTCGATTGAGGCAAGGACATATTCGTGTAAGATCATGGCATCCTCCTTTGGTTTCAATCCCACGCTGGTTCGATTGAGGCCTTCTATCATCCGGCCCGGGCGCCGGAGGTCCTCGCCTCGTTTCAATCCCACGCTGGTTCGATTGAGGCCGGGCCTGCGGGCGGAGGTCTGGCTGCTGCCGGATCTGGTGGTTTCAATCCCACGCTGGTTCGATTGAGGCAACCCGTGCCAGGGATTCCCGGCGTTACCCCGGACCGGTTTCAATCCCACGCTGGTTCGATTGAGGCTCCCATCTGGCTGTCGGAGGGAGTCGCAGCCCTCTACGCGTTTCAATCCCACGCTGGTTCGATTGAGGCCCCCCTCAAGGCCGCCGCCAGCCGCTCCCGATCCCACTCGTTTCAATCCCACGCTGGTTCGATTGAGGCTCCGCGAGCGCGAGGAGCAGGCGGTGGGGTAATCCGCGGTTTCAATCCCACGCTGGTTCGATTGAGGCGCGGATATCATCGAAGCGGAAGACCCCGTCCTCATGTTTCAATCCCACGCTGGTTCGATTGAGGCCGCCGTCGCAGCCGCAGCAGGTTCTTGCCCTCGAAGAGTTTCAATCCCACGCTGGTTCGATTGAGGCGTTCCAGTGTCCCGTATGTTCCTGGGCTTACACGCTTTGGGGTTTCAATCCCACGCTGGTTCGATTGAGGCGCGGCCACGACGGTCCCCGGGTTATCCTGGTCCACAACCGTTTCAATCCCACGCTGGTTCGATTGAGGCCATCGTGGCCTTTGACATCGAGACCACGTCCTTGAAGGGTTTCAATCCCACGCTGGTTCGATTGAGGCCGCCCCTGATTATAGCATTCTATCCGCCGCCGTCAAGTGTTTCAATCCCACGCTGGTTCGATTGAGGCCGGGGCTCTCCTCCACCCGGGCCGGGCGGTGGATCAGCGTTTCAATCCCACGCTGGTTCGATTGAGGCGCCCCGGCGGCGGCCAAACCGGCTCCGGCGGAGGAGGGTTTCAATCCCACGCTGGTTCGATTGAGGCGCTGGCCAGCAAGATCTGGGACAGCGCGATCCTGCCCGGTTTCAATCCCACGCTGGTTCGATTGAGGCGACCTGGCCGTGGCGGCCGTCGACGCCCAGGACCGCAGTTTCAATCCCACGCTGGTTCGATTGAGGCGTGATAGAGCCCGAGTTCGTCGTTATAGGCCAGCAGGGTTTCAATCCCACGCTGGTTCGATTGAGGCCCATGAGATGGGCCCCGGGGCCGGCGAGGAGGAATCCGCGTTTCAATCCCACGCTGGTTCGATTGAGGCGCGCGCCGCCGTGGCGGCCGCCAGCGCCTGCCAGGAGAGGTTTCAATCCCACGCTGGTTCGATTGAGGCGCCGCCTCCCTGGCGCGCCACGGCCGCCTCAACCCCAGTTTCAATCCCACGCTGGTTCGATTGAGGCGGGATGGGATCACCCAACGTAAACAGACCTATAACAAGTTTCAATCCCACGCTGGTTCGATTGAGGCCCCAAAACCTCCGACGCCCACTCCACCGTCTGGACATCGTTTCAATCCCACGCTGGTTCGATTGAGGCTTCCCCCATGGCCAGCGCTTCCTTGAGGGCCTCCACGAGTTTCAATCCCACGCTGGTTCGATTGAGGCCGGCCCTCCGGTCTCGTGAGCCCTCCGCATCAGAAAAGGTTTCAATCCCACGCTGGTTCGATTGAGGCAACTCCGTCACCTTGCCCCGCTTGCTCTTGCCACCTTGGTTTCAATCCCACGCTGGTTCGATTGAGGCGAGATCCTGCTGGCGGTCCGCAGCCGGAAGCGGCCTTGTTTCAATCCCACGCTGGTTCGATTGAGGCCCATCAGCGCGGGCTGCTCCGTGTTCACGGCGTCCAGTTTCAATCCCACGCTGGTTCGATTGAGGCAGTCGGGCCCGGGCGATCCGCATCGCTCACCTCAGAAGTTTCAATCCCACGCTGGTTCGATTGAGGCGAGCGGACGGCGAAGGGGGAGGAGATCTTCCGCAAGGTTTCAATCCCACGCTGGTTCGATTGAGGCGGGTTAATCCAGAAGCGCGGCATGGGCGACCTCCTTTGTTTCAATCCCACGCTGGTTCGATTGAGGCCCGTTCGCTGGCCCGGGGACCTCAAGGCAGGAGGCTGCGTTTCAATCCCACGCTGGTTCGATTGAGGCTCGACTGGCTGTGGGGGATCCTGCAGCCCATCCTGGACGTTTCAATCCCACGCTGGTTCGATTGAGGCGCGGGATCGGCTGCTGCCGATCCTGCTCGCCGTCGGCAGTTTCAATCCCACGCTGGTTCGATTGAGGCCCCGGATCTCGCCCAATCTGCGCTGGATCGTGCTGGTGTTTCAATCCCACGCTGGTTCGATTGAGGCGCGTCCCCCCTCCGGCGCGGGGGAGCGGCGCGCGGAGTTTCAATCCCACGCTGGTTCGATTGAGGCCCACCACCGCTGGACGTGCATCGTCTATGAAGGCGAGTTTCAATCCCACGCTGGTTCGATTGAGGCGTATGATCCACGTGCTGGGCCAGCGGGGCGGCATTGGTTTCAATCCCACGCTGGTTCGATTGAGGCCCCATCTGGCTGTCGGAGGGAGTCGCAGCCCTCTACGCGTTTCAATCCCACGCTGGTTCGATTGAGGCGGAC
>Ga0079995_1056344_pt1 | contig 11302 bp, 8 predicted proteins | sample FaiFalFF_MnMetaG_2_FD_69198 | JGI IMG/M metagenome (GOLD analysis project Ga0079995, IMG submission 69198) | Freshwater microbial communities from Yellowstone National Park, Wyoming, USA - Fairy Falls C (FF_Mn_C) (SPADES assembly) (version 4) | ecosystem: Environmental > Aquatic > Freshwater >... | reverse complement strand
TCCGCCTGAAGTCTGGCCTCATTTCAACGCTGCTTACGGGCAGTATTATTACGTGCATCCCGGGCAGGTGATTTTCCGGGTACCGGACAACGTCACCGATGAAATGGCTGCTCCTGCGAATTGTGCCCTGGCTCAGGTGATTTACGCGTTGGAGCGAGCCCATGCGGGCATCGGTGACCGAATCGTGATTCAGGGGGCTGGCGGTGTCGGTATCAATGCCGTTGCGGTGGCACGAGAACGGGGCGTTGAGCAGATCATTGTCCTGGATGCCCTGCCTGAACGGTTAGCCCTGGCCCGTGAATTCGGGGCCGACGAAACCATTTGCCTGCGTGATCTTCCGAATCCGCAGGATCGCATTGCTCGTGTGCGTCAACTGACAGGAGGTTGGGGTGCGGACATCGTCCTGGAATTGACTGGCCACGCCGACGCTTTTCCCGAAGGCGTAGCTATGCTCGGCGTTGGAGGCATTTACGTGGTCGTGGGAAATATATGTGCCGGCCACCAAGCTCCCTTCGACTCCTCGGAACTGGTGCTTTACGGGCGGCAGGTGATCGGTGTGATGTGGTACGAACCGGACAGCCTGTACAAGGCCCTGCAACTGCTGAGCACCCGCCAGCAGCGCTATCCGTTCCACAAAATCATTTCCCATCGGTTCCCGTTGCGTGAAATCAATCGCGCCTTCGCCGAACAGGACGCCGGGCGTGTGCATCGCGCGGCTTTGTTGCCCTGGGCGTAAGGGCATTCGCTGGCATCTTTCGCCACCGCATCCCTCTATGCGTGCAGGGCCAGCGGTTACGCCGGTGTTCGGCCCTCTTGGCCCTCGGCGGCGCTGCGACGGCATTCCTCCAGGCGTGCATCGCCAACGGTCATGGCGCCCAGCCTGGGGGTATCCGAATTTGTCTGGCATCGCCGCTCGGCCAGCAGGGGATTTGAGTTCTCGACACCTCGAGGTTGTGCGCCTGCGTCCGTTTTTGTCTGCCCTTGCCGTTCGGCCAGCGGTCAGGACGCACAGGCAGAATGGCTGGGGCGGAGCAGAATGCCTGGAATGCCCGTCAGCAACGTTGCTGGGATGCACGTGGGGATGCTGCTCGACGCCATGACCAGTTTCGCTTCGGCGGTGGACGTAATGTATATGATGAAGTGGAGTCCAGCAGCGCAGAGTGCTGCAGCCAGTTTGATGGAGAGCTATCAGGATGTCGGAAAATCAGACCCCTGCTCAGGGACAACCCAGGTCGCCGCGACGCTCGCCGAAAGCCCTAATCCCCGGCGGCTGGATGGTGATTTTGTTGCTGGCAGCGGCATTGGTAGCGTTATTCCTGGGCGACCAGTTCGGCACTTCGGAAATCAACCTCACCTACGGTCAGTTCAAGCAGCACCTGATGGCCGGCCATATCCGCGAAGTCCGCATCGGTTCCAACAAAATTTCCGGCTATTTCCGAGAGAAAGTGCGCAGCCGCGACGAGCAGGGTAAGGAAATCGAAGTGGATATGCGGGAACTGTTGCCGGAGAAGTATCGCCGGCTCAAAGAGCTGCGCTTCGTGACGCGGACACCCACCGTGGTACCGGACAATCTGCTCACGCAGCAACTCGACCAGATGCAGGTGGATTGGGATTACGAGAAAGAGACTGCCGGCTGGATTTGGGCGGTGTTGGTGTACTGGTTGCCGACTTTTCTGCTTCTGGGATTGCTTGTCTTGCTGTTCGCCGCACGATTCCGCGATCCTCTCGGAGGCGGATTCCTGAGCAGCTACATCAAAAGCCCGGCGAGGCGGTTTGACAAGGGTAAGGTGCGGGTAACTTTCAACGACGTGGCCGATATGGAACACGCCAAGGCGGAGTTGCAGGAAGTTGTGGAGTTCTTGCGCAATCCGGAGAAATTTCAGCGACTGGGCGGGCAAATTCCCAAAGGAATTTTGCTGGTCGGCCCTCCGGGAACCGGGAAAACGTTGCTGGCTCGTGCTGTGGCCGGGGAAGCGGGCGTGCCATTTTTCAGCATCAATGGTTCGGAATTCATTCAGATGTTCGTGGGCGTCGGTGCCAGCCGGGTTCGTGATCTGTTCAAGACGGCCCGCGAAAATGCCCCGTGCATCCTGTTCATTGACGAAATTGACGCCGTCGGTCGTGTCCGTGGTGCCGGTTTGGGCGGTGGACACGATGAGCGCGAGCAAACGCTCAACCAGATTTTGAGCGAGATGGATGGCTTCCTGCCCACGGAATCGGTCATCGTCATCGCCGCTACCAATCGCCCCGATGTGCTTGATCCCGCCCTGTTGCGACCGGGACGGTTTGACCGGCACGTGACCATTGACCGACCGAACTGGCGCGGTCGGCTCGAAATCCTGCGCGTGCACACTCGTGATAAGCCCCTGGCTCCCGATGTCAATCTCGAACAAATCGCCCGTACCCTGATCGGTGCCACCGGAGCCGACTTGCGAAATCTGGTCAACGAAGCCGCACTGTTTGCCACACGCGAGGGGAAAAACAAGATCGATCGCCACGACTTTGAACGTGCCCTCGATAAGGTGCTTATCGGCGCCAAACGCGACGAATTGCTCAGCCCGGAAGACAAACGCAAGACCGCCTATCACGAAGCCGGCCATGCCCTTATTGCCTGGCTCATGCCCAATTCGGATAAGCCGCTCAAAGTCTCCATTGTGCCACGCGGCCAGGCCCTGGGTGTCAATCTCAACGTCCCCGAAGAGGATCGTTTCCACCACGACAAAGCCTACTTCGAAACCAAGCTGACCATGCTGCTGGGCGGTCGGGCGGCGGATCGGCTGGTCTATGGCCAGCCCTATGCCGGTGCGGAAATGGACCTCAAACAGGCCACCCGCATCGCACGACTCATGGTCACCCACTGGGGCATGAGCGAACGAATTGGGCCCGTGGCTTACCGTATCGGCGAGGAACACGTTTTCCTCGGTAAGGAAATCCACGAACCCCGCGACTTCAGCGAAGGCACTGCTCAGCTCATTGATGAGGAAGTCCGTCGCCTGCTCCGCGAAGCCGACGAACGTGCCTATCAGTTGCTCCGCGCCCACCGTGAGAAACTCGACCGGCTTGTCGAGGCCCTGTTGCAAAAGGAAGAACTCAGCCGCGAGGAACTCGAATCCTTGCTCCACGACGCTCCGTACAGCATCTACCAGCGGCCCAGCGGCGATGGTCAACTCACCGCCTCTTCCCCATCGACCCCGACAGCCGACCAGAAAGAGCCATCGGACCGGGAACTGGCCGCTACTACCGGGAAAGATTCATGACCAGCCCGCTCAGCCATTTCACCGAGCAAGGCGCCTGCCACATGGTTGACACTTCCGAAAAACCGGAAACGTTCCGGCAGGCCCGAGCCTCAGCCCGCGTGCGAATGCGACCGGAAACTGCTTGCCTCATTCGCGATCGCCAGCTGGCCAAGGGGGACGTCCTGGCCGTTGCTCAGCTGGCGGGTATCCTCGCAGCGAAACAAACGCCCTTTCTCATCCCGCTTTGTCATCCGTTACCGCTGAGTTCGGTGGAGGTAGATTTTGCCTGGCCCAGCGACGACCTGCTGGTTATCCAGACCCGCGTCAGTTGCGTGGCGCGAACCGGCGTGGAGATGGAAGCCCTCACCGCCGCCGCTATCGCTGCTCTGACCGTTTACGATATGTGCAAATCCGTTGACCGCACTATGGTCATCGAATCCATCCAGCTGGAAGAAAAGTCCGGTGGCCGATCCGGGCATTTCCTTCGCCAGCCCTGAACACCCTCCGTTGTCGGTCACGATTCCAACAGCACTCGACCTTGCCGATGACCCCGCCGGCTGCTAGCATGTTGTTCAGAGATAATTGAAAATTCTAAACTATCGGATAATCGCCATGCCGGTTCCCTCAACCTCGCCGCCTACCGCCGATCTTACTGGCCAGCAGGCCTGGGACAGCGTTTTCTCCTTGATTGCCGAGGACTTAGAACACGTGGAGGACATTCTCCGCCGGGAACTCCGCAGCCAGTTCGCCGTCGTTCAGCGCGTCCTCAACCATATCGGCCGGTATCGCGGTAAGCGGTTACGCCCCGCCTTGCTTTTGCTGGCAGCGCGAATGTGCGGCCCCATTCGACCCGAACATCATCTCCTGGCCGCCGTGGTGGAAATGATCCACACCGCCACGCTCATCCACGACGACGTTCTTGACGGGGCCCGACTGCGTCGCCATCTCCCTACGGTTCACCACGAATGGGGAGTGCCGGCAGCGGTGCTGGCCGGCGATTTCCTTTTCAGCCACGCTTTCACCCTGGCCAGCCAGACCGGCAGTACCCTCGCCTGCCGTCTCATTGGCCAGGCCACCAACCGCGTCTGCGAAGGGGAGATGTACCAGACACTGCAACAGGGTCGGCTCGATTTAGAGGAAGAGGAGTATCTGGCCATTATCCGCGGCAAAACCGCTGAACTGACCTCTGTCGCTTGCCGACTTGGGGCCGAATTTGCTGACGCGACAAACGAACAAACCGAAGCGCTTGCCCAGTTTGGCCTGCACCTCGGCCTGGCCTTTCAGATTACCGACGATCTTCTCGACCTGTTCGGGGACGAACGGCTTACCGGCAAATCTCTCGGCACCGATTGGCTCCAGCGAAAAGCTACCCTGCCGGTCATTTATCACTGGAACTCCTTACCCCCACAGGAACGGCCTCACTTCATCCGGAGCTGCCTCGACGATCGCTTATCGCTATCGCAATTACGCAAACTCTTAGAGCAGAGTGGCGCTCTGGCACAGGCCTGGCGGCGAGCCGAACATGAAGCCCAACTCGCCCGCAAGGCCTTATCGTTATTCCCGGCATCACCGGAACGATCCGCCTGCGATACTCTGGTGCAACTCTGCCTGTACCGCTATGCTTAGGAGCGGGCGTTCCTAATCAGGCCACCGTTTCGGCCAGTTTCACCGAGGACCAAGCGCCCAAACACTATGTTGGACTATTAGCGCCCGTGTATAGGGATTGTGCAACCTATATAGATTGTACAGGCGACGAAAAAATGTGATTGCACTCTTAGCAACTTGACATCGGCGGAATGGTCGGGCAGGCTTTGTGAGACTGTAGACCGGCAAGTTTATGCCCGTAGCATGGCACAACTGTGCCGGTGCTTAGCAGGAATCCGCCACAGGACAAGGAGGCCTGTCCATGCCACGCTTTGCTCTTACCCTCGCCATCGCCGGCTTCCTCAACGTTTCCCTGGCGTTCGCCGACCCTCCGGGTTCAACATCGAGCGGAACGGTATCTAATAATCAGGCGTTAGCTGAACGGGTAGCCCGGCACCTGCAAACTTGCGGGACTCTGCGCGACTATAACATCCAGGTGCTAGCCTACAACGGGCAGGTTATCCTTCGCGGTGATGTGCGCAGTCAGGAGCAAATGCGAGAGGCCATCCGCCAGGCACGTTTAGTGCCCGGCGTAGTCCAGGTAGTCAACGAATTAAGCATTAGCGGTTCGCCCGCTGATTCCGTGCAACTTGCACAGTACAATACTCCGCCCGCATTTCTAAGTTCCCAGAATGGTCCTGGTGCGACCTCCGAAAGCGGGCCTCCAACTCCTCCACCCGAACCACTACCGAGTTACCGTATTCCTGTCCCTGCTCATGGCATGCTCGGTTCACCGCCACTACCGCCGATCGCCTGGCCCACTTATGCTCCTTATAACAACTACTCCCGCGTCGCCTATCCAACCTGCTACCCTTACGAAGCGTTTCCATACTTTGGGCCATTCTATCCATTTCCCAAAGTGCCTCTCGGTTGGCGGGCCGTTAAACTCGAATGGAACGATGGTTTTTGGTTCCTGAGCACTCACAGCCAGCGCTACGATTACTGGGTCATGCGATTCTGGTAAAGTCATCCTGTTCGCCATTCCACCTAATCTCTAATCCTGTCCTTCAAAACACTAACGTGCTGCGTAACTTGACCGTCGGCCTTGCATTCGCAGTCTAATACTGCACAATCAAGGAGACTAAGCCATGCTCTGGCGCTGGCGACGAACCTTATGTTGGCTCGGTTTTCTACTCACGATAGCAGGTGCGTCTTATTCTCCCTCAGTTGGCCTGGCACCTCGGCGTTCCTGGTGCGGGATTTACCCGACTGTAGTAACCCCCTGGCGTTGCGATGGCACTGTGGATGAAGATGCATTGCGGCGGCAAATTGAATTCCAGCTCTGCGGTGGCGTGCATGGCATCTTGGTCCTGGGCACGCTCGGCGAAGGAGATTACGCTACCTTACAGGAGCGTGCAGCGGTGATTCGCACAGCGGTGGCAACGGTTCGCCAGCGGGTTCCCGTGGTAGTCGGCGTACATACGAGCGATTACCAGCTCGCCCGCACTATGGCTCGCCAGGCTCAGCAACTCGGAGCCGATGCCATTCTGGTCAAATATTTAGGGGATCCCTGTGCCGACCCTGAGCGTGTCTATCAGTTCTATAAGAACCTGAGCCAGGAACGAATTCTGCCGATGTTCTATTACCATTTTCCGGGCCAGACAGGACTATATTTACCGCCGCAGGATTTGGCACGTATCCTCATGTTACCAGGTATAGTGGGTATCAAGACCTCGACATTAGACCTGGCGGAAACCCGTACCTTGATTTATCTCACCCGGGGCCACGGAAAGGTTTTTCTAAGCGGAACGGCTCTCAATCTCACTCAATATCTCGATGCGGGCGGACATGGTGCTATGTGTCCGGAAGCTGTGCTTCTTCCTGATCTTACTGTCGCCACCTATCACGCTTATGTTCAGGGAGCGACGGTGCAGGCACGCACCTGGCAACGGCAGCTATTCATCGTCGCTCCCTTACTCCGCGATCGCCCCACACCTGTCTTTCTCGCCCGACATATAACCATGTTTGCTCAGGATCGGGATATTAGTATTCCGGTGCGTAGCGATACTGGACAGGCTCGTCTCAAGGCTACCTTGAATGCACTCGGTATCTGCATGAACGCTACGGTGAAATGTCCGCTGCCGCAGCTGGATTGCCAGGATGCGATCAAGGTACATCTTGCGGCAAGCCGAATCAAACGCTTATGCAAACATTCAGAATGCGTGCTGGAAGCCGAACCAGAAAAACAACGGACTTTCTTCGCCGATTAATCGAGCAACATCAAAGCGGAATGTGGTGCGTTCGATAAAGCTTAGCCAGGCGATATCCAGGCGTAGGCCTGCGCCAATGCTGTGGGCCACGCCATCTACAATTCGCTCGTTGAGATATACAGCGCCGACGTCGTAAAACATTGCCCCATATACATGCGTAATGCGAGCGGTATTATCAGCGATACTTAGTTGCCAGTCGCGGTAGATAGGAAATCGCCACTCTATCGAAGCCAGCCACAGAGCGCTGCCTTCTCGATCCGAGCGACCCAGACCGCGGAGCCGTTGCGAACCGCCGAGTTGAAAATGCTGACCATTGCCCGGCCAGCCTGCACCTCCGGCCAAACGGAACGCAAGACGGGTCTGCGAAAGGTACCCGTAACCATCTGGAAACCGCCAGATATAGCTCCCCTCAGCGAAAATGCGGTGATAGGTTTCGTCGCCGCCCAAGATGGGCTGGCCATTCTCGTAGTAAGCGTAGAAACGGTAACCAGCATCCGGGTCCCAATAAGGGGTACGAAAATCGCGGTAATACATGACACCCCAGGCAGCGAGGTTATCATAGCGTTCGATTCCAGCTCGCCGTACCGGCCCCCTGCCCGTGAACTCGTTTTCCATTCGCCCATAAACTTCGATAAACTCCATAGGATTCATATACAGGCTGGGGGTATAGCTGAATATATAGCGGCCGAAAACCTTGGCGCGATCCTTTTGAAAGTTCGACCAGTCCGGTGATAAACTTCGCGAATATTGTGCGCCGATCTGTGTCCGGGGTAGCGGGAAATGATCCCAGATCGCATCGGCGCCCACGCGGAAATCCTGATCATTCGGATCGTAAGCCAGGAACACGCCGCCGCGAACTTCCTGCAATCTATAGATTCCCAAACGCAATCCCATATACGGCTGCTGTCCGAACGCCGGATCCGTCAGTCCCGCCCACGGACCGAATGTAACCGCCCACCGATCGTAAGGCACAGTAAGGTCCGTTTCATCTAGATTGGTGTATAACGGCGTGAATCGCCAGCGAATCGGCGTGGGCCAGGTGTTATTAGCAGGATTGGCGTCGGGAATAATTTGTTCAGGGTCCACGCTTATCTGCTGGGGAATGTCCTCCAGCTCGAGCACGATACGGTAACGGTCCGGGCCGATTGGTTCGACCGATCCAGGCGGATCGCTTAGATCATAGTGCGATGCATCAGGGCGCAAAGGAATGCGGTATTCGTGCGATTCTTTGCTCGGGAGAGTTATACCAATGGTGGTCGGCTCTGTTCGGTTTCCTTTCTGCCGAACAGTAATTTCTACTTGATATTTCCGGCCACCAGTCCCAGGAAATTGCCGCAAAAGCTGCGGACACAAAATCGGAATGCTTAGACCTTGATCGGTTTCCCAAGTAACACGGACGCGCTCAATCGCCCAATCACTGATACCGACTTGGTAAAGCCAGTCGTCGAAAAATTGTTGCCAGGACTGACCAGTATAGGTTTCTAATTCTCTCTGGAAATCAGCCACGCGAAGGATGCGGAAATAATACCGGCGATAAATACTCCGCAGGAGATCAAAAAACGCAAGCTCGCCCAACCGGTTTTCGATCATTCCCATGATTTTGCCCCCGCCGTCGTAGGTCATGCTGAACAAGGTCACCACGTGACCGTACCCAGGCAGGGGTTGAACGATAGGCGTTTGCTCACCGCGAGCTAGCGTGCCATAGTAACCGCTCAGGCGATAATCATTATAGCGAACATTAGGTGCCCAGCCATTTAACCAGCCCGGCAGATTAAGCAGGGTGAAATTAGGACCATATTTCTGGGCCATTCTCTTAGCGGTAAAATAGCTGACGACGCCTTCGTCCATCCAGGTTTCGGCGTAACCATTGGTGCCGACCACATTGTACCACCATTGATGTAAAGTTTCATGGCTGACTAAGTGGTCTAAATAACGTTCCGCGAATTCAGGAATACTGAACACACGGTGGTCAATCTGGATCAGGCCAGCACTTTCATTGCCATTCCACGGAAAATACGATTCGACGATATCAAATTCGTCGTAAGGATAAGGACCGAACCAGCGATTATAGATGGCGATGGCCTCACAGGCATATTGTAAGGCTTTTTTTGCCAGGTGTTGGTGTTCGGGAAAAGCGAGGACACGAACACGAATGCCGTCTGTCACAGCGCTATACTCCTGAAAACGGTGGCTGCATACTAAGCAGAAATCGCGTGCGGCAGGGCAGAATATAGTGGACTGCTTATAACCATTACCTAGTGGCTTCTCCTCGAGAATGCGGCCAGTGCTGGCGATTCGCTGGTTGTCTGGCAAAGTAATACGGACATGATAGACCCCGGCCTCTTGAAAAAACGGTTGATGCCAGGGAATAAAGGGAGTGGGTTGCCAGCCGTTCTCGTCATAATAGGCAAGAACCGGGTACCAATTAGTAAGCATGGTGACGCCTTGATAATGTCCCCAGCGTCCTTGAAGTTGCGGTAACTGCAGGGTGTAATCCAGGATGACGGTTACCGACTCGCCTTGGGAAACTGGCGAGGGCAAGGGGATGACCAGCGCGGTCGGCAAATCAGGATGCCAGTGAAAGTCCAGGCGTTGTTCGCCGAGCCACACCTGATGGACGGTAAGTCGCTGCCCTTGGGAATCGAGAGCTTCGCGGTAAGGAGTGCGCAGCAATTCGAGCGTTTTAGCCAGCAAACTAAGCTCTTTCCCTTCAGCACGATAACGTGGGTAGGCATTGAACACCAGCTCGTGAGCAACTCGGCGATGGCGGTTATGAAAGGTGGTGCGCTGGCGGACATGCACACAGAGCTGGGTAAGGTCTAGGGCTATATCCATCTCATAACGTGGCAACCAGCTCGGGATAGTATAAGCCTCGCCGGATTCAGACAGGGAAGACGATAGTGAGCCGCAAGCCCGGGGGAGAAAATTAAGTGCTGTGCCAAGCGCCAGGATCACTAAAAATGCCAGCCAGGCTGTTAGCGGCCATCGAGAAAAGAAATGCAAGGCACCGGTTTCTGGGCGCGCAAACCACCCACGGGCTGACCATACGAGCGCAGCCGAGCACATGCGGACAGAAACACCAGTCGTTGCAAGTGCTGAGGATAATGGATTCGTTGTCGAAATACGCGGCATAAGTGTTCGTGTTTACGTCTGGCTCCCGGTGCCAGGCGAAACATAGCACAGGACGAATGTCTGTCAATCGGAATCCACTGATCCGGAAGCGAAAGGTGCTGCGCTATTTGCGATGCACGAACGCAACTCGCAGGAGCGGTAAGTGTCGGTCCGCGTGGGTCGCATTGCGCCGCGCGGACCGTGCACAGCGAATAACATCCGGCGAATAACGACTGCTGAATCTGGGCGGCGCGCATCAACCCGCCGTGGTTTGGGAGTCGCGCTTGCGGAGGCGATTCCACGGCGTCATCAGACGCAAGGCTGGTCGCAGACACCTAGGGCCGGGAATCTCAGCTCAATGCGATCGGTCGTCATCAGACGGAGCGCTGGTTACAAGCGACCTTTGCGAAAAATTTTTTGCGAACAGAATTCTCCTGACTTATCCCCAGTTCTGACGGGAGCTCTGCTGGACGTAAGGCATGGGAATGATAACGGTTACGTCGGGTGGCTTTTTTCGGGGGCACCTGGAGCATGCAAGACCCGCCTGAGCTCCTTCAGGTTTTTGGTAAAGGGCCGCCGACCGCCGAGCACGTGGTTGAAGTCGATCGCCTTGGCCGAAAGCCGGGATGATGCCGACGGGCGACGCTCGGAGCCGAAAGTGTCCGACCTTTCGTGAACGATTTACTAGCCAGGTGATACGAAAGAGCCCGCCTAATCAAAAACTGGGGATGAGTCTGTAGGTCCGGGGATTGAACTTAGGGTTGCCAGCACCTTATGAGTGAAGGCTGGGGGATGAGACGACTAAGGGAGTAGGTCGGGGGATTGAACTTAGGGTTGCCAGCACTCTCAACAACCAGGAGCCACAATAATTTATCGGTCGGGTACTTGAAGCAAATGTGCGAAGGATAAAAGCCTGGCTTGAGCAAGGTGCTGCTGGACCTCTTAGACTTGAGGGGACCTTTGCAGAGCCTGTCGGTCTAGTTCTCGAAGAGGGGTGCAATATGCTAAAAGGTGGGCACACGATAAAGGTGATTCTCGAAAAGGATGCTAGGTCGGTGCTTGGCTACAGGATACACACAGCGTGTATAGATCCGTGAGCTG
>Ga0079995_1044752_pt1 | contig 11304 bp, 14 predicted proteins | sample FaiFalFF_MnMetaG_2_FD_69198 | JGI IMG/M metagenome (GOLD analysis project Ga0079995, IMG submission 69198) | Freshwater microbial communities from Yellowstone National Park, Wyoming, USA - Fairy Falls C (FF_Mn_C) (SPADES assembly) (version 4) | ecosystem: Environmental > Aquatic > Freshwater >... | reverse complement strand
GAGCAACGGGAGCGACCGCAATCGATTCGAGGACGTCGTCCACCGCAGGCCCTCCGCAGGAGAAGTTGTAGGCGGTAGAGCCGGCAGGCGTCGAGAAGACGAGGCCGTCGCAGACGATCCCCTGGAGGACGAGGCCGTCGACCGAGAGGGAGCACTCGATCACCTTTCCCGGTTCGGTCGATGAGATGTATGCGTCGTTGATCCCCTCCGAGAGATGGGACCCGTCTACTTCGACCCTGAGCCTCATCAACCTCTCGATATAGTAGGAGCCCGAGAGGACTGACTCGACAGCCCTCATCGCCTCCTCAGGCCCGACCTCTGCGAGGTAACCTCCGCGCCCGAAGGATATCGGGAGTACAGGTACCTCCGGGTCCTCGAGGTGATGGAAGGTGCGGAGGATGGTGCCGTCGCCTCCCACAGCCACCGCCATGTCAACGCCGTACCTCTCGGTCCCCAGTTCCTCCATCGCGACCCTCGTGACCCGGTGACCCGATTCCCTGACGTAGCGCTCGATCCTCTCGACCAAGCCGAACGACTCGGGCTTCGCCCTCGAGTAAACGAGGAGGAAATCCACGGCTGTTCAAGCGCTTCGCAATCATATAGTGCTTGAGGGCACTCGCCTGCAGATGCAAGGGCGCAACAGAGGGCTGAGGGTAGTCCTCTTGATCGGCCTGGTCAGCCTTCTGGGAGACGCGACATATGAGGGGGGTCGTTCCGTCGTCCCGGAGCTGTTCAGGACGATGGGCCTAACCGCTGCAGGCGTAGGCGCCATTATCGGACTTGCGGAGCTGGGAGGATGGCTCGCGCGGCCCGTGGGAGGCTTCCTGACCGAGAAGATTGGGAGAGCCGACCTGATCGTCAGGGCAGGTTACGCGGCGCTCCTGGTCGTGCCTCTGATGACCTTCGCACCGAGTTGGGAGGTCCTGGCGGTCCTCGTCTTCGCCGAGCGGCTCGCGAGGGGGATCCGGGTTCCTCCGAGGGACGCGATGCTGGCCCGGTTGAGGGGCGAAGTGAGGTCGGGCACCGCGTTCGGCCTCCACGAGCTCCTAGATCAGGTTGGTGCGGCCGGAGGGCCTCTGCTCATAACGTTCGCTCTCCTGCTCCACAACGGAGACGTCCGTACAGCCCTCCTATACTCGCTCATGCCCTACGCCACCCTCCTTTTCGTTCTGACGAAGCTTCCCAGCTACACGGTGGAACGTCCAACCGGTCACGTCGAGGAAAAGGGCAAATCGCTTCACCTCTACATCCTCGCAGCCTCGCTCAACGTCGCCGGCCTGATACCGGTCCAGCTCCTGCTCTACAGGACGTCCCAAGTGGCGGGCGAGGGCTCTTGGCTCGTACCTGCGACCTACACGCTGGCAATGGTCACCGATGCCGCTGCAGCACCACTTCTCGGACGTCTCTACGACCGCTTCGGAACCTCCGCGATAGCCTTAGCCATGCTCCTGTCGGTCTCCCCTCCTCTCTTCGTGACCTTCTCGATCGCCGACTTGCTGCTGGCCTCGGCCCTTGCAGGCGTGGTGATAGGCGCTCAGGAGTCCATCTACAGGGCCGCGGTCGCGGATCTGGCAGGGGTCAGGAGGATCGGAACCGCCTACGGCCTCTTCGGCCTAGGGATAGGAATCGGCAGCGCGGCCGCAGGGATCGGCTTCGGCTGGATGATGGACTTAGGGTTGGGCAGGTTCCACCTCCTCGCATACGCTGCTGCGTTCCAGGCCGCATCGATCCTGCTCCTGATGTGGTCGCGGAGGAAGTGATGGAAGTGAGGTACGGCGAGCGGCGAGCTCGAGGTTCGACCTGCCGTTGGTCTTCGCAGGGCTTCTGGTGATCCCGTCCATCAGCGTCATCTTCTATGCCGTCTTCGTCCTCCTCGAGAGACGTGTCGCTGGCTGGACCTTCAGGTCCTCCGCGTGATCATGGGGGCTTTCAATGGACATCCGTTTACCTACTCCACCGATTCCTGTCCATCATTATGGTTGAACCCCCCTCATTTGTCCAAATACTTGGAAAAATTTGCTAGCGTTTGATGGAAATAAGGGCTCTATTCAGGACATTTGTTGATCAGTGCAGCAAATTTTAATTAAGACCCTCTCTGGCTGAGGTTTTCGATGGCCGCGACACTGGATACAGGAGACATGGCATGGATGCTTGTCTCGTCAGCGCTCGTGATGATAATGACGCCTGGACTGGGGTTCTTCTACGCTGGGCTGGCGAGGAAGAAGAACGTCGTCTCGACGATATTCCAATGCTTCGCAACGGTCGCCTTGGTCTCGCTGGTTTGGATCCTGTGGGGCTACTCGTTGGCCTTCGGGCCCGACAGGTTCGGGTTCATCGGTGGGCTGGAGTGGTTCGGGCTGAACGGCGTCGGCCCTGAACCGAACACCACATATGCACCCACGATCTCTCACGCAGCGTTCGCGATCTTCCAGATGATGTTCGCCGTGATAACGCCTGCCCTCATCGCAGGTGCATTCGCAGAGAGGGTGAAGTTCGGGACCTTCATGCTGTTCTTATTGCTCTGGTCGACTCTGGTCTACTCCCCCATTGCCCATTGGGTCTGGGGGTCAGGAGGGTGGGTGAGGTCGATCGGGGCCCTCGACTTCGCCGGAGGAACGGTCGTTCACATAAGCTCGGGCGTCTCTGCCCTTGCTGCGGCATACCTGCTGGGGAGACGCCTCGGCTACGGCAACTCGTCCTTTGAGCCCAGCAACCCGGCCTACGTCATGCTCGGAGCGGCGATCCTGTGGTTCGGATGGTTCGGCTTCAACGCAGGCAGCGCCCTCGCTTCCAACGGTCTGGCATCGACAGCGTTCATCAACACACACGCTGCAGCATCTGCCGGAGCTCTCTCTTGGATGCTCGCGAACTATTACGTCAGGGGGAGGTTCAGCAGCATCGCAGCAGCCAGCGGTGCGGTTGCAGGGCTGGTGGCCGTCACACCGGCAGCCGGTTTCGTGCGGCCGCAATCGGCGGTTCTGATAGGACTGGTCGCAGGCATCCTCTGCTTCATGGCCGTCAACTTCAGGAGCAAGACAGGTTTGGACGACTCTCTGGACGTCTGGGGCGTCCACGGTGTGGGAGGGACATGGGGATCGATAGCCACCGGGATCTTCGCAGAGCTTTCCGTCAATCCCTACGGCGCAGACGGTCTCGTGGCCGGAAATCCTTCGCTGCTCACGGCACAGCTTGTGGGTGTGGCGGCGACCTGGGCCTACGCAGGCGTTGTTACGTTCCTGCTGGTCAAAGCGCTGGACGCCTTCATCGGCATGAGGGTCCCTGTCCAAGAAGAGATGGTGGGGCTCGACATCTCCCAGCACGCGGAGTACGTGACGTAGGTGATGCGGAATGAAGATGGTCCACGCGATCATAAGGTCCGAGAAGCTCGACGACGTCAAGAAGGCCCTAGAGGCTGCCGGCTTCCTAGGCGTGACGGTCTACGAGGTCAGGGGAAGGGGGAGGCAGATGGGGATCTCGTGGAAGGTAAGGGGCAACGAGTTCAGGGTTGACCTTCTGCCGAAGCTGAAGCTCGAGATAGTCGTAAGGGACGAGGACGTCGACAGGGTCGTGAAGGCGATATTAGAGGCCGCGAGGACCGGGGAGATCGGAGACGGAAAGGTCTTCGTCACCGACGTCGAGAGGGCTTATCGGATAAGGACGGGTGAGGAAGGAGACGAAGCCGTCGCTTGATAGACGCAGTCCATGGAATCCATGACTTGACACAGGATGGATGAGTTCGACGGCACCACGTCAACGCATCTTAAGGCAACTGGGAACCGCACCGATGTTATCGTATTGCAAATTTTATGACGGCGTGCTGCCGAACTGCGTGGTCTGCTACTACGTCGTGCTCTGGACGGTCATGCTGCTCGACCGGCAGCTTCGTATTGGCCTACTAATCTGGTACGGCCGTTGAGGCCCTTGGCCCTGCATACCGCCTCCCTATCAGCGCGCAGAGCCCGGTGGTGATGAACGCGTTGCGAGATGGTGGTTCAGAGACAGGCCCGTGCGTGATCAGAGCTCCATGTAGTTCCTGGCCTCGGACAGGGTCCAGCCGCAGTCGATGACGAAGACTTGACCTGTAATTGCTGCAGCCTCAGGCGATGCGAGGAACCCGACGAGGGCGGCAACCTCGTCCACCGTTGGGGTCCTTCCGATCAGTGTGTGCGACAAGCTCCACTTCCTGACCCACTCGTCCTCCAGGCCCTCGAGACGGTGCATCTTGCCGATGTATCTGACCAGACTCCTTCCGATCTTGGTCTCAGCCACGACTCCCGGTGCTACAGCGTTGACCGTTATCCCGTACGGGGACAGTTCAGAGGCAAGCGCCTTCGTCAGACCTATCAGCCCGGCCTTCGCGGCACTGTAAGGCACAAGATACTTCATCCCCATAAGCCCTGCGACGGAGCTGATGTTGATGATCCGGCCCCATCCCTTCCCCTTCATGTAGGCGGATGCGAACTTGCTGGTGAAGAAAGCGGACTTGAGGCTGACATTGATCTGCTTCTCCCAGAGCGCTTCGTCCACCTCCTCGATAGGGGCGAGGAGGCCGAGGCCTGCGTTATTCACCAACACGTCAACTGATCCGAACTGCGAGACGGTCTCCTCGATCAGGGTCCTAGCGCCGTCAACCGTCGAGACGTCGGCCTGCACGAACGTTCCCTTTCCGCCAGCCTCTCGTATCAGCCTCAAAGTCTCCTCGGCCTCATCCCTGCCCTTCTTCGCGTTCACCACCACATGCGCCCCGATCCCAGCAAGCCTGACAGCTATCGCTCGCCCTATGCCCCTGCCGCTGCCGGTCACGACAGCCACATGCCCGCTCAGAGAAGATTTCGCCGGACTGGTTCCCGTCTGCGGACCCGTAACCAACGTCCTCACACCCATTCGTGCTCAGCCACGGTTCTCAATTAAAAATGGATTGGGGGTGGATTTGCCTCCTAGGGCAGGCACCCGGGTCGTGACAGCATGCATACATGTGCTTCAAGGTATCGCGGCGACTATTGATGCGGGCTAGGCTAGCCGGCAACGAACTCCTCGCAGGTCGCTGAACTATAAATGGTCCTTGGAGCAGGAGCCGACGGTTGGACTCGACGACGAAGAGGTTGCTGAACAGGACGAGGCTCAAGGCTGAGGTAGAGGAGTTCATCAGGAACCAGTTGAAGGACGCCTTCATAGGGAAGATAGACGTCACGACGACCCCGATCGGAACGACCGTCACGATCTACTCGATGAGGCCTGGGCTTGTGATAGGGCCGAGGGGGAAGAGGGTGAAGGAGCTCCAGTCGATGCTCGAGCAACGCTTCAAGTTCGAGAACCTCCAGATCGTCGTCTCCGAGGTGGAGAGGCCTGAGCTGAACCCGCAGGTGATGGCGAAGCGGATAACGCAGGCCATGATCTCTGGCGTCAGGTGGAGGAGGATCGCGTTCTGGGCGTTGAGGAGGATAATGGAGGCGGGTGCGAGGGGAGCAGAGATCGTCATCTCCGGGAAGCTCACATCGGCGAGGGCTAGGTCGGAGAAGTATACGGCTGGGATCCTTCCTAAATCTGGCTTCTATGCCACCAAGGTCAGGAAGGGGGTGGTCCACGTCCAGCTCCCTGCAGGGATCTACGGCGTGAGGGTCACCATCTATCCGCCCGAGGAACCGCTGCCTGAGGAGTTACAGGTGAAGGGAGGTGAGGAGCAGGTTGGTGCGTGAGGTCGCCGAGCTGCGCAGGAAATCGGATCAGGAGCTGCTGAAGGAAGCGGAGGAGATCAGGACCGAGATCAGGAAGCTCAGATCGGAGATAAGGGCCGGAGGACGGGTCGAGAACCCGATGAGGCTCAGGAACCTCAGGCGGAGGCTGGCGAGGGTCCTCACGATCCTGAACGAGAGGCGGCGTGAGGCGGGACGGACGTAGGCGGGGCGTACGGGAACATGGCATCACACCACCGGTCACGCTGCTCGGTTACAAGGTGGAGCTGAACACGGGGAGGTCGGTCATCAGGGGAACGCTGGTCGACGAGACCGCAAAGACGCTCACGGTAAGGACCGATGACGGCTCGCTGCGCAGGTTGCCGAAGGACCAGCTGGTCGAGGTCTTCGTGGAGGTCAGCAGGGGCGTCCTGCTCAAGACTGAGGGGAGAAAGCTCATCGGCCTACCAGCCGAGAGGTTGAAGAGGGCTATGCGGTACGGCTGGACGAGGTCCATCTGACCTTCTAGAATGTACGGCTTTCGTCTGCGCGATCCGGAGCTACGTGCAGGCCTTCCCGAGATGTTCTACATTTATTAGCTCTCTGCAGAGCATGCAGCCGGTAACGGTATGAAGGAGGCGAGGAACATCGGGATAGAGGTGGTGCCACCTCAGAGGACCTGCGAGGACGAAGCGTGCCCCTTCCACGGCCACCTGAAGGTTAGGGGGATAATCCTCGAGGGCAGGGTCTTCAAGAAGTACATGAGGAACACGATCGTCGTCGAGAGGGACGTCGTGCTGTACGTCAGGAAGTACAAGAGGTACATGCGGAAGAGGAAGAGGATGTCGGTCCACCTGCCGCCGTGCATCGACGTCGACGTGGGAGACCTGGTCAGGTTCGCCGAGTGCAGGCCTATATCCAAGACCGTGAGCTTCGTCGTCATCGAGAACCTCACCAAGACGAGGTGATGAGGGATGGCGCGTAGGTCGAGGGCTGTAGCGGAGGTCGGCCTTCTGCTGACGAAGCCCAACATACCGAGGACCATCAACGTCGGATCCTATATCAACTGCACCGACAACTCGGGCGCGCAGATCCTGAGGATAATCCAGGTGATGGGGCTGAAGATGAGGCTTAGGCGTCAGCCGGCCGCGTGCGTTGGTGACCTCGTGGCGGTGACGGTGAAGAAGGGCGACATCGAGCTGAGGAAGAAGGTGATGTACGCGGTCATAGTCAGGCAGAGGAAGCCCTACCGCAGGCCCGACGGGACGTGGATCATGTTCGAGGACACGGCGGCGGTGCTCGTCACACCAGAGGGCGACGTGAAGGCGACCGAGATCAGGGGACCTGTGGCGAAGGAGGCGGCCGAGCGCTGGCCTAAGATCGCGAACCTCGCGTCGATCATCGTGTAGGAGGTGATGTAAGTGGTCACTACGGCCTCGTCGAAACCGAGGAAGCAGAGGGTTCTGAGGGGGATCCTCGCGAGGGTCTGGCCGCACAAGCTGATGTCGGCACACCTCTCTTCGGAGCTGAGGGAGAAGTACGGGAGGAGGTCGTTGCCCGTTAGGGTGGGAGACACGGTGAAGGTCCTGAGGGGCGAGTACAGAGGGGTGACCGCGAAGATCGTTGAGGTCGACAGGGAGAGGCAGTACGTCTACCTCGAGAACGTGACGAGGAAGAGGGTTGACGGCACCGAGGTGAGGGTGCCGATCCACGTCTCCAACGTGATGATCGTGCAGCTGGACCTGAGCGACGAGTACCGGAAGACGCTGCTGGAGAAGGGAAGGGAGGGTCTCAAGGCCTGGAAGGCCGCTGCCTGAGAAGTCACACCTCCCCCGCGTGAAGCTGATACGGTGATTAGCAACCCTCAGGTCCGTTGACAGGGATGTCGCAGGAGCAGAGCTGGCTGACGCAGTTGAGGGAGAGGGCGAGGAAGGTTCACCCGGCGGTCGCTGAGGAGGTGAGCCCGCTCTACGTCAAGCACCACATCCCCGTCTCACAGGACCTCGAGACTAGGGAATGGGACTTCGAGCCCCAACGTGTCGAGTCGGTGCCGGAGAGGTTCAGGGGCCTCGAGGAGGTCGAGGAGGTCGTCGTGCTCCACGTCGACGGCTCACCTGTGCTTGTGAGGGTCCCGGAGGTCTACTCGAGGAAGGGCGTGAGGGCGCACTCGCTGGACGAGGCCCTGAGGACGATGGAGGGCGAGCTCAGATCGGCCCTCGAGAGGGGAGGGTTCCAGCCTGAGGAGAGCAGACCCCTCGCTTACCTCTTGGCGAGGCTCAACTCGGGTGCGGTCGTCAAGGTCCCGAGCGGGATCGAGGGGCCTGTAAGGGTGAGGATGGTCTGGGTCGGATCAGGGAGGAACAGAGGGACCTCTGCGTTCACGGTGGTGCTGGCCGGCGACAACACAGACGTGAGGGTAGTCGACGAGTACCATTCGCTCGACGGCCCGGTCTTGATCGGGAACGTTGTCCACGTGATCGGAGGGACAGGGTCCAAGGTCAGGTATGCAGTCCTCGAGAACCTCTCGGAGGAATCGATCTTCGTCTCCTTCAGCCGATCGATAACGGGGACAGACGCGCACCAGTTCTGGTCCGGAGCCCTGATAGGGGGGGCGAAGGCGAAGTACAGGGTCGACAACGTGCTGGCAGGACGCGGCTCGAGGGCCGACACGCTCGAGGTCACCATGACTACTGGGACCCAGATGTTCGACGTGACGCTGAACCTTAGGCACTTGGCGCCAGACACGATAGGCAGGGTCCATGCGAAGGGGATAGGAGGCGGAAGGTCGAGGACGCTCTTCAAGGGCATCATCCGGATAGAGCGGGAGGCGAAGAACACCGGAGCGTACCTCGCTGAGCACGCGATGCTCCTCAGCCCTGAGGCGAGGGCAGACGCCATACCGGGGTTGGAGATCGAGACGGACAACGTCAAGGCGACCCACTCGGCCAGCGTGGCCCAGATCGACCCCGAGCACCTGTTCTATCTGATGAGCAGGGGGATACCGAGGGAGGAGGCTGTCAAGCTGATCTCCTTCGGCTTCTTCGAGCCGGTGATCAGGGAGATCGACGTGCCTGAGGTCCGGTGGGGCATAAGGTACCTGCTCGAGAAGAAGTGGCTCGGCCCCGCTGGAGAGGAGCTGGATCCGCTGCAGGTCATCGAGACGTACATCGAGCCTGAGGAGGTCGGGAGGAGCCCCGAGGACATCTTCGGCACACATTACAAGGCCTTCTACTACAGGAGGCGCTGAAACGCTCACAGGACCGCCAGCAAGCACCGGATTTCCGTCTGTCGGCAGTCTCTCGCGCGGTCAGGACCGTCGGGGTCGCATCCCCAATCCCACCAGAACGATTTTTAGAGGGCGAATGGGAGTACAGACGGGTCATGCCGGTCAAGAGGAAGAACCGCGGAAGGACGAAGGGCCAGAAGGGCTCCGAGCCGATGGTCCAGTGCGACAACTGCGGGGCCTTCGTTCCGAGGAGCAAGGTCCAGCGCGTGACGAGGAGGGTCTCGCTGGTGAGGGGAGATCTAGCGAGGGAGCTGAAGTCGATGGGAGCCTACATCGCCGAGAACGTGATCACCGAGAACCTCTGCATATCGTGCGCCATCCACTATGGCGTCCTGAAGGTGAGGGCGAGGGAGGAGAGGAAGCCGACGGAGTTCATCTGACGCTTCAGAGGACCCTGTACCTCACCTTGGTCGTCCCGGACGAGGAATCGACGCCCGTAACCTCGACCTTTCCCACCTCGTCGGTCCTCGAGACGTGGGTGCCGCCGCACGGTATGGCGTTGATCCCCTCTATGACCACGACCCTGTACCTCGGGAGGTCAGGAAGGCGCGAGAGGTTGAAGGCGCCCTTCACCACGGACGGGAGCTCTTCCCTTCGCACCCACAAAGCGTGAACCCGCCTGCCCTCGAGCACCACCTCGTTGGCTATCCTCTCGAGCTCTTTCAAGTCGAGTCGCCCTAGATCGCCCTCGAACTCGATGTAACCCTCAGGCGGACCGTGGTAGGCCGAGGCCGACGTCAGGTGACGGCCTATCGAGGAGAGGACCGCGTAATCGAGGACGTGCCCAGCCGTGTGGTACCTCATCACCTCGTACCTCTGATCCCAGTCCAGCACGAGGCGCACCATGCCACTCGGAACTTCGCCCTCGACGACCTGACCGTAGTGGACCAATACCCCTCCAACCTCCATAACCTTCCTGATCCTGAAACGGGAGCCGGTCGGCGAGAGGACCTCTCCGGTGTCGCTCGGCTGCCCTCCGCCCCTCGGGTGGAAGATCGTCCAGTCGAAGACCAGGTAACCGGACCTCTTCGTCTCCGGGACGTATCGCAGGACCACAGCCTCGGCCTCCTTCAGGTAGGAGTCCTCGAGGTAGAGCCTGGAAGTCTCTGGACAGCCCGCGGCCACCTCCTCCAGCTTGACCACGCCCCACGACGCACCCGCCCCCTCAAAAAGGGTCCTCATGCTAACCCGATCGACCGCAAAACGGCTCTGAAGGCCTCTTCGGAGAGCGTCCTCTTGTACTTCCTGAGGAGTTGCAGATCGATCTCAAGACTTCCCAGCTTCTCCGCCAGCAAGGGCATGACCTCCCTCGAGAGGAGGTACCTAAGGAAGGAAGTGACGTTGCCGGGTCTCGGTGTGAAGCGCGCTGCTCCGAAGTCGATGATCTTCACCTCTAACTCCTCGGTGACGAGCACGTGCTTGTGGGCCCGCGTCAGCTCACCGTGGTCTATCCCGGCCAGGTCGAGGCCCCTGCACTGCATCAGCGCCTTCCCGATAGTGGTCCTCACCTCCTCCCCCGAAGCCTCCGGAAGCCAACGGTGAAGTGGTGTGCCCACGACGACCTCCATCAGCAACGAGTGCTCACCGCTCCCCAGCAATAACGGCCCGACGCCTGACCTGTTCGCAGCAGCGTGAACGACCGCCTCCCTGCCGACCGAGGTAGACGGTGCATCGTCGCGCCTCACCTTCAGCGCCGCCCGACCTCTCTCCGTCTCGACGAGGAAGACGACGTTCCTGAAGCCCTTACCGAGCAGGAGGAGCTGGCCCCCCTTGACCGCGAACTTCCTCACGCCGAGCGCATACACGTCCCTCAGGACTTCGTCCGCGTACTCCGGGATCCTCCTGGGGTATGAGAGCTGGAGGACCAGATCCTCGGAGAGCTCCTCGACCTCGACCCAATCCACGCCTTCCCCTGCAGTTCGGCGCTCACGGCAAAATTTCGGCTCATCGGTGACGTTGTGGGGGATGAAGAGGGTTGCAGTATCCGATGCCTGATGAGGAGCCCAGCTCATCCTGACCCCCTCACCAATGTCAGCAGACAACACATTCTGCAATTCTCCCCAAACGCTGTTACAGCGTCGCACCGAACGGTAGATCATCTGAGGAACGGAGGTCTGCCGTCGAGGAAAGAGTCAACGAACGAAGAGTAACCCGATGACCTCAGGTCTGTGAGCTTCTCGGGAGTGACCCTGAAGACCTCGGCTGAACGCACCGAACTCGCTATATCCTTCGGGACCGAGACCTCTCCTCGCTCGATCCACCTCATCAGCAGCCCCTCGGCCGACCTCGCCGTCCTCTTCCTCAGGACGTAAAGCCTCTCGCCGGAGACCCAAGGCCCTACTACGG
>Ga0079995_1039948_pt1 | contig 11305 bp, 9 predicted proteins | sample FaiFalFF_MnMetaG_2_FD_69198 | JGI IMG/M metagenome (GOLD analysis project Ga0079995, IMG submission 69198) | Freshwater microbial communities from Yellowstone National Park, Wyoming, USA - Fairy Falls C (FF_Mn_C) (SPADES assembly) (version 4) | ecosystem: Environmental > Aquatic > Freshwater >... | reverse complement strand
GCTGTGCCTGATCACCACTTGGTGGCCTCGCCCCGCAGCATCTCGCCGATGTGGACCCGGTCGATGTGCCTGGAGAGCTCCTTGGCGTCCTTGAGGGTCGCTCCGCAGTAAGGGCACGTCAACCCTTTTTCCTCCTCCAGCTCAGGGAGGAGCGACTTCTCCACGAGGTCTCCTGCAAGGGAGAGCATCGTCAGGACACCCAAGACCTTCTCGCCCTCAGCCACTACGACCCTCCTGATACCCTTCTGGGACATCAGGGCTATCGCGTCGCTCACCTTCGTCTGCGGCGAGACCGTCACCAGCGGCGACGACTTGATCTCCCTCAGCCTCACCGACTTAGGGTCCTTGCCCTCCGCCACGACCCTGTATAGCACGTCCCTCTCCGTGACGATTCCGGTGATCTTGCCGTCCCTGGAAGAGACTAGGACGCTCGTCACGCCCCTCTCCTTCATCCTCCTCACGGCCTCGGCGACCGTCGTCTCCTCGTCCAAGACTACGAAGTCCTTCCTCATGTGGGCCGATACCGGATCCGAGAGGACGGTAGGCTTCAACGCCACTTACCCTCGCCCCCAAGGGTTCGGAGCATCTAATGTGCCTTCTCCCCGTAGGTCGGTGCAAGGTCCTCTGTACGGTAACGCTCTGCGAGCTGGCCGTTCGGCTTCCCTGAGGGAAGGACCTATGTCCTTCGCAGTATCACCTGTTCCGGAGCGCTGAGCACCGAGGTGCGGTGTGTTGGTCGTTGCAAGGGTTTCGGTTCCGGCGACGTCGGCCAACCTCGGACCCGGCTACGACGTGATGTCGGTGGCCCTCGAGAGCCCGCGGCTGGAGGTGGAGGTGGAGCCGAGGGTGGAGGAGGGGATCGAGCTGACGGTCACAGGGAAGTATGCCGAGGAGGTCGTCAGGGACACGTCGCTGAACTCCGCGTGCAGGGCCCTAAGGCTCTTCACCTCAGGAACGGACAAGCCGAAGGGATGGAGGGTTAGGATCGAGGCCGGGATACCGGTAAGAAAGGGGCTCGGTTCGTCGGCTGCCGAGGCTGTAGGTGCGCTGCTGGCCGCCCGCGCAGCTATGGGGATGCGCTTCGCCAGGAAGGAAGTCGTGAGGATGGCGGCCCTCGTCGAGCCTGGGGGCCACGCGGACAACGTGGCTGCTGCGGCCCTAGGCGGCTTCACGGTCGTCTTCAAAAACCAAAGGGGCTTCGACGTGATGAAGATCAGGCCGCCGGAGCGACTCGGCTTCGTCGTCGTGATCCCCGACGTCAGCAAGGAGTCTACCGGGTCGAGCAGGAAGGTCGTCCCCAAGAGCGTCACGATGGAGGACCACGTGATGTTGACCTCGAGGGTCGCTGCGATGGTTGTCTGCCTCGAACGCGGAGACCTGCGGAGGCTCTTCGAGCTCGTGGTCTATGATCCTCTGGTGGAGAGGGCGAGGGCCGATGCGGGTCTCTACGGCAGATACAGGTGGAGGGAGCTGCTCGGAGAGAAGGAGAGGTTGCTGAGGAAGTACGGTGTGGCGATGACCATAAGCGGGGCTGGGCCCTCGAGGCTCCTCTGGTACGACCTCCGGAGGAACACGCAGGAGGAGGGGAAGAGGCCGATCGACGGGGCCGTCAACGACGTCGTCTCGTCGCTGGAGTCCAAGGGTCACAGGGTCCTAGAGGTGATATGGACGAGGCCGGGAAGGAAGGGCGCTGAGATAGTCAACCAGTAGACCCCTCCTTTCCGGGTATGTGGTAGGCCTTCATTTGCGGGGTGACCACTATGACGCCTCCGCACCTCCTGCACTTGAAGTATTTGTTCTCCCCCTCATCGGTCCGCTGGGAGCCGAGGAACTCGAGGTCGTCGTGGGCGCATTCCCTCGATCCCATGCTTCAGGAACTCCGTCAAGGGAACAGAAAGGCGTTCCGGTTCATACCCGCTCGGGCACCATCACCTTCGCCCATCCGTCGATCACCACCTCGTTCCTCTGGTTAACGCAGGTAGTCCTGAGCGTTACGATCGCTTTGCCGCCCTTCTCCACCACCTCAGTCACCTCTACCTCGGCCGTCACCCTGTCTCCCGGGTAGACCGGCTTCGTGAACTTCAGGTACTGCTCGAGGTAAATGGTACCTGGTCCAGGAAGGATCGACCCCAGGACCGTCGATATCAGGCTTGCCGTCAGCATGCCGTGGGCCACGACCCTACCGAAGACCGTCCTCTTGGCGTACTCCTCGTCGTGGTGGAGCGGGTTGCTGTCGCCTGAGAGCTCCGAGAAGGCCCTTATCATCTCCGTCGTGATCTCCTTCGTGTACGACGCCTTCTGACCGACCGAGACGACCAAGCCCCTTGTCTCAGCTCACGGCGGATAATAAGCACCGGGTCCGTTAGAGCCTATTGCAAGCCCTCTCGCCGACTCGTTGGAGGGGCGATCGCGGAAGTTTATAGCGCGGGTTCTGGATGCATCCCGATCGGGGGCCGTGGTGCAGCATGGAGTGCACGCAAAGTAAATTTCAATAGCGAGTATGTGAGATTATGACCAGGGGCCGTGGCCTAGCATGGTCTATGGCGCCGGCTTGGGGTGTCAGCAATTCGGCACAAAATGCCGGAGGTCCCCGGTTCAAATCCGGGCGGCCCCAGAGACCACATACATCTTTAATCGCATGCATGGTTATAAAACACGGAGCCCATAGACGCACCAAAATGATAAGCATGAACAGTATGAAAAAGGGATTAAGGGGGTGGGTATGGGTATTCCTTTCCTCCTCAGGTAGTTTTCCAGCTTTTCCCTTTTCCTCGGGATTGTGAAGTTAACAAATCGGTAGAACGCCTCATTGCTACCGAGACGTATGCGAAGATAATAGTTGTCTTTCTTGCGTGTGTAAAACTTTCCTCTTCTCGGATCGTAGAAAATTGCTCCCCTTTTCTTCGAACAACCATGAGGCTTTATCCCTAATGTCTCGATGCCGAATTCTCTTAATAATTCTTGGGCGTACTGCAATAATTCGTAGTTCGTGTTGTCTATTTGTATGTATCCTTTTTCGTTAATGCTTCCTTCTGAGTCGAAAAGCCCTCTTAGAAACATCGCCTTGCAGTATGGACAATGTTCTATGTATCTCTTCAACTTACCAAGATCGATTGGCTTCTTGAGTAAGTCATAGAGCGCCTTAGACCAAACTTTGACTTCATAAAGTCCTCTTGCGTTAAGTCTAACCTTAGGTGGTGGTCTATTCAGCACTCTACCGCATCGTATTGCAAATTCCTCGACAAGTTCTCGATCTTTAGCCTCTAAAACTACGTAGTAATCATTATAACCTACACGTTCTATTCGTTTAGTCATCTTAGCAGATCCATCACCACAACCTATGCCAATAATGAAAGCAAGGTCCGGTGTAGGTTCTAACAGCTCCGGGGAAGGTATCCGTCGGTCGTTGTGCGGATCATGTCTTCCATATACCCAGTCGCAAATTGTAGACTTGGACAGCATAATTCCGTACTTTTGTTTGACTATCGTTCTGATCTCATCGTATGATCGCCCTTGTTGGTGAAGAGCAATGACGTCGTTGTAAATTTTTATCCGTAGCTCTCTGGATAGGTATGATCCCCTCTTCTCCGTAATGGTGGTGTTGACCTCCATCTCCTTGACCTCCTCCCCTTCCGGATCCGGACAGAAAGATGGAGCCTGGGACACGTTTCCTTACCTCCTAAACTTCCTCCCTCGGCCTCCACCGGACCCCGTGAGACCTTTCGGTCCCGCGAGGTTGGGCCAGGAGGGCATCGGGAGGTTTTCCCAGCGCGCCCACCCTGCCCGGGGCCAACCCCCAGACGGAGCCTACCGGCCCCGCCCGGAGATTAACCCCGAGCAGGGCCGGTGGCTTCAAAAAATAGGAAAAGGGGTTGGTTTGGAGGGGAGGAGGTTATCAACGTGTTATCGGCTATAATTGTCGATCGGTTCATGGAGCGGTGGGTTCTTCTAAACTCATGCTAATTTTCGGATGTTCTGAACGTCTGATTCGCTTGAAGTCATCTTTCCATCCCAATAGAACCCGGGATCTTATTGGGACGGAGTGTCTAGATTATCCCGCTCCCTCACCACCGGGGGACCCCTGCACGCCGCGCCATGCTCCCGGGTATGCGTATCCCCCGTTTGGACCCGGAGGCCGGCCTTGCCCGGGGATGTGGTGAGAGAGCGCATCCAGTATTATCCAGAATCATCAGAAATCGTCGAGTGCCCGGAGGACCGCTAGCCCCCCTGGCGGGGTATTAGCGGCCCCCTGGCGGGAATTTCCCCTGGCGGGGATGTAGCCGCAGGGCCGCGGCTCTCGGGGCCACCTGCTGGCGGCGGGGAAAACCCCTCTTCCCCCTCCATTTCGGAGAGGTCGGCGGTTAGCCCTGCCTACCCTGTCGGGCGGCGGGACCCTCATAACTGTCCCTGTCGGGACAGCTCCGGCCCCTCACACCATCCCTGTCGGGATGATGCGGGTACACCCGCCGGCCGCCACTTCTACGTCCGGGATCCCTTAAGGAGCTGGGGAGGGTCCCGGCGCAACTACCCACCCCCGGTCCCCAGCTCCCAATAGCGTGATTGAGGGCTCCGGGATTCTAGCCCGGGGATGGCGTCTGCGCCTATGGGCTCCATTTCCTTGTCTTCTTCTGACTTCCTCCTCCTTCTGCCCTTCGTCCGTTTTCCGGGAGAGCTTAGGGCATTCGCTCTCCTCGGGGCGCCCCTTCTGCCCCTCCCATCCGGGACTCCCCTGCTGCCCCGGCATCCTGGGGCTATGGGCGGGCGCCAATTCCCGCCGCTCCCTATTCGGGAGGCAGAGCGATGGATCTCTCTGTCCATCGCCCCGCCAGGGGTGGCTCCCGTCGGACCAAGGGAGGTCCAGGGCCGCTACCCCCCTCATCCGGGAGGCCACGACGCGGCGGTGCCGCGCCGGCTTTCGTCGGCGGCCCCACCGCCTCCCTTAGCGCCCCCAGGGCTTTGCCCTGGGGACTGGGAAACCGTGACCGCCAATCCTGGCGGCCCGGTCTCCCATGAGGCCGGTCGTCTGACCGACCTCAGTAGAGAAGAGGAAGTACTACCATTTAATAGTTGTCATTCGTTCTCTTTATATAACGTGAAAACCCATAAAACTTGTTCACGTTATATAAATCTGCAAATAGGCAGAATATAATCGTTTTTCTTGCGACATTTAGAATCCTATGGTCCTTGAGGGGCAATGAGACTCCAAGCAATTCATTACAGCATTAGTAATCGAAGAGTGTAGGTAGCAATCGAGATTGTGCTGGAAACGTCTTCGACAAATTGCCTTCATCGACGTGAAGGTTCTAGTAAACAAGAGACTTAGAGTAAGGCAACAGTAGATATGCAAAGTTCAGGATGTTATACAAAGTTCAGGACCTAGGACTTCCCGACAGATGGAACAACTTCACGGTCTTCAGCTCTGAGGTATCGAGGCTGGTCCTCCTGAGCGAGAGGGGAAGGACGCACGGTAGCATATGGGGAGTCCCTCCGTTCTTAGAAGGGATCTTAAGGGCCACAGTGGCGACGACGATGACCACGTCCTACTTCTACAGCTACATAGAGACGACCTCCTATCAGACGACGTACACCATCACACTGAAGGCCAGGCAGAGCGCGTACAGCGTGATGGGCGAGGTGTGGGTGAGCGACGACGGGAAGAACTGGTACAGGGTCGGTAAGGGGTGGGACCTCTATTCTGGGCCCATAACGGCCTGCGGCACCGATACCTTCTGCGACTCGTTTGGATACGATGATCGATGTGGGACTTATGTGTACTCTAGGAGATGGCTGAACAACAAGTGCTACGGCGGCAACTGCCTGACGCAAGCCGGACCGCCAAAGATAGGAGGCTCCAGCATCTTCATGTCGGAAGGGGGGTCGCAGATAATTTACCAGATATTTTACGTCAAGGCTGGGGAAAGCGTAACGGCTCAGGCAGGCAACAGCTTCTGGCAGTACGGCAATAGTCAGTATTGCGATTGTTACTGGGTGGTCAGGGTCACCGAATGGGGCAAGAGATATGTCCCTCAGGCTATAGAGCTCGTTGACTGGGACACTGGAGAAGTCTACGGCAGCACGAACTCGACCAGCTTCACCTTCCAGATCTATAGGAACACGATAGTGCGGTTCAAGTACGTGAGGGCCGAGAGCTGGAGCAATTCGTGGACCGTGATACCGCCGCCACCTCCTACAACTCCAGACCAGTGCCAGCAGATACTGAACGATCCGAGTAAGGTAGGAAGCCCGGAGTGGTGTGCGTGTGCAGCGATATACGATCCAGAACAGTATAAGAAGAAATGTATTCCGGACCAGTCGTGCCTTACTGTTAGTGTGGTGCCCTGCTGTTCAGGTGATACATCTACCGGTTGCCTCGACTCGTGGAGCGTCAATCTTGACGGGTGGAGCAGCTCGAGCTTACAGAGTTGTGTAAAAGTACCGCAGGGGACCACTCAAAAAATATCCATCTCTTGGAGCGCCTCCTGGAGTCTCAAGTCGGGCTGGTCGCTTGCAGATGTCGGGAAGCGCGGAGATGCAAATTGTGATCTTGGTAGTAAAACAGGTAACAGCGCTTCGGGCACATGCTGGGTCGATGCGCAACCCAACAGAGATTACTCTGCTACGGTAGTGATCATTTTCAAGAAGACGCAGTAGGCCTAGAAATTATATAACCATCATGAGCTTTTTTTGGTTGAGGCATGCGCTTACTGAAACGGCTAACCCCCATCCTCTGCCTTCTGGCGCTATTAGTAGCAACAATCCCGACCTATGCCTCACAGGGGTTGTGGAGGACTCCCGACTCTATCCCAGGATACCCACCAGTAGGCGCTACTGCAAATTTGGATCCTAGGCCACCGCGGGAATCTGAATGGAGTTGGGTAGCTAAAGCCGAAAACATATTGACGGCGACTGATATGCTGTTTTTTGTTCTTTCTGAGGATTGGAAGGGCAGGAAGCCGGTATTCAACTATTACCTTGTAAGTGAATGTCCGGATGAAGATACGAACGAGGTATATCGCCAGGCAGTAAGGTCCGCTATCGAAAAGATAACACGCTATCGGAATAAATTCGTCGAAATGTATCCCCAGTTTAGCTATCTTTTGAAGCTGAAGCTCCAGCTGTCCGACGGCCCCCTAAATGATAATGTGTTCAACATACCAATCTATATACCGAAGAACTGCGTTGAAGGACCTGTAAGTTATGCGACACTCTTTAAGGAAATCAGATTAAACTTCTATGGAGTTGCTGTCCACGAAATGGTACACACCTTAGGTTCTGACGAGTTGTATTACGACTCTGCTCCTTATTATTCGTTCCAAACGGCTTGGGGACGGGTTGAAGATATCGGCGATAACACGTTGAGCTGGTATGCTCTAGCGCTTTCTTGGTCGTGGCTCCGCTTCTACGACACTCATCCAGGACTAGTCAAAGAGGATTTCGCCTCGAAGCTCCAGATGAATTTGAAGTATAAAACGGTAGTAGTGGATCGTGAAACACATTTCAAAATAATATACATCGTCACGGCCAAGGACGCCTTAGAATCGGGCATCATGGTCAGTCCTATCGATACTTTCTTCAAAATTGAGTTGAGGGGCGGAGCCATTGTTCCTGCACTACTCCTCAGGCCCGAGGAGTGGATGAGGGGAAATCCTAACTTTGACGACTATTTTGTTGCGTGGAAAAACAAGGAGGGAACTCGGGTGTTTCCGACACGCTACATTAACCACATTAAGCCTATTGGAGCATCGTGGGACCTGATCAGCTTCAGTGGTTTAATGGCATATAACTGGCTTGACTGGTATTCGGGTCCAGTATGGCATCCACTCTCATGGGATGAACACGTTTTCCTGAAGCACAGACCTCCGGCCGACGACGACAAGCTCCGCTTCCTCCTCTTCTCCGACCTCAGGCCAGACCTCTTCTTCTGCGGATACATCTACAGGTGGAGGGGATCTGATGAAGAAATATTCATTCCGATGCGGGTCAACGGAAACGAGACGCATACCCCGGCTATGCTTCCGGGAAGGTGGTTTGGCAACAACATCGAGTGTTACTACTCGTGGGGTCCTTACATTTACAGAGCTCCGGAATTCTATACCTACCCGACCAGAATAGCTGTAGGCGTCCCTGCCTCTGAAGAGGTCATCTACGACTCCCCTGTCTCCAGAAGGGTCTTCAAAGGAAGGTGGCTGGTTAACGGAACAGAATGGCCCGGGCCCTACCTGGACCTCAACATAATGGGCATACCGGTGGGCGACAGGAAGCCCTGGAGGTGGCCTTGGGCCGACGGAAGGTGCCCGCCCGGCGCCTCCGTCTGTCCGTTGGAGAACGCCAAAGTCTACACGCTTCGGCTTACCGGACCTAACGGAGGCCCCATCTACCTCGACAACTTCACCGGCAGGTACAGGGGCTATGAGAGGGTTCCTTGGATGAGGGGAGTGACCGTGATCTACGTGAGGTACAACACCACTCTGGAGCCGGTCTACGAGAGGGAATATCTCGTCAACTTCACAATACCGGAAGGCTTCAGGATTCTCGACGGAAACTTGACAGGATGGTACAAGGAGGGAGCCAAGATCAGGCTACCTACGTTCTCAGAGCTCGAGGTCTCCAAAGAGACTAAGCTGGTCCATGAGGGCTGGAAAGATAACTCCGGAAGAATTTACAGGCCCGGCGAGGAGTTGGTCGTAGACGGTCCTAAGTCCTTCGAGCCTGTCCTCGCGAAGTATCATCTGGTCTCGGTGAAGGGACCAAAGGAGCTCAAGCACGAGGGATCTGGCTGGCACAGGGAGGGCTCCATCGCAAGGCTGAGGGTGGTCGAGAACGTAACCTACGTCTCAGATGTGACTAGGTACGTCTTCCTGGGCTTCAGGAGAGGCAACGAGACCGTCAGAGAGATCGAGGTGAAGGTCGATGGTCCTGTTGAGGTTGAGGCCGTCTGGAGGAGGGAGCACCTCCTTACCGTCAGGAGCAGGTTCCTCAACTGGACCTTCACCAACCCCTGGTTCGAGGAGAACGCCACCTACGCCATCATAATACCCGGAGGCCTCGAGAACTTGGGGAACGGCACGTTGATTGAAGTGAAGGGCGTTGAGGTCCTATCCGGAGGTAAGAGGTTCGTTGCCGAGAGGGTTGACCTTCAGACGCTTAACGTAACGATAGGTGGGAGGCGCGTTATCACCCTCTGGAACGCCACCTTCACAGTCCACGGCCCGATAGAGATGCGCGTCCTCTGGATCGTTAAGTACGCTCTGGACGTCAGATCGCCAGCTGGAGTCGTTTCCATAAGGAACAGCTCCCTTCCGCTTCCTGCAACGGTCTTCGTCGAGGAGGGAGAGAGGATAACTCTGGACTTCAAGAGCGCTCAGTTAACAGGTGACACCAGCAGGTTGGTCCTCCACGACGTGATAATGGACAACAGGAGCCTCGGGCCGATAACATCAGTGGAGATTGAGATGAGGAAACCGGTCTCGGTAATAGCGGTCTACAGGGACCAGATCTTAGTCTGGCCGAAGCCAAGAGGTCAAGACAGATCCGTAGCGGATCCGGACCTCGTGGTCCTCAGAAGCGATCTGGGAGAGGTAGTCTCAGAACAAGGTAAGGCCGTATGGCTCGACAGATATCTAACCCTAGGTCCCAGGAGTATAGAGTGGAGGGTCGTGAAGGCCGTCTACAAAGGTGTTGACGTGACCGTGAACGCGACGGTAAGGGCAAGCGAGCCCGGGACAATCGCGATACCTGCTGAGATCTCAGGCCTTACAGTAAGGGTAAGGGACGTATTGGGAATGCCTGTTCCATTCGCAAATGTGGCATACTCAGGCCCGGGAGGCGAGGTGAAGGCCTCGACGGACTATTCTGGGGTCGCTAAGCTCGGCGTGGTCCCGAACGGGCAAGGAAGGCTCTCGGCAGGGCTGATAGGAGCATCCGAGGGAGAGGTCGCGATCCCGCCTGGAGAGAACACTATGGTCCTTCCGGTCTCTCCGTACACGATAGCCCTCATCACCTCTCTTATCACACCAACTTATATGGTGGTCAGGAGAAGAAAGAAAGAGGAATGAAGAGGACTTACTTATGGCTCCATTTAGATGAGATGTAAAGGTATATCACATCGAATGTTTCGCTGAAGTGATTGAAGACGATGCGTATTCTCTCTGGTTCAAGGTTTCCCAACAGGCCGAAGATCCACGAGTGAGAAGGTTGGTGGTGAAGACATTACACGGAGTATTGCGTAGTTCGGTATTATTTGCCGGAGAAAAGGGTAGCAATATTGCGGACAGGGGAGAGGGTCAGTTATGGCGAGCTTTTGAGACGTTATAAAAGGGTATTTTCAGGGTGAGAACATGGATGTCCTTACTGATGAAGTGAAAGAGTTTCAGCAAAGGTTAGAAGTAATACTTAAGGAGTTTTTGGAGCAGAGAAGTATTGAGGTCTATGGTAACTTGAAGATAGTGGTTACCAATTTCGATAGGCCAAGCAGGATAGCCTTTCAAAAGGGGAACATAATCTACGTTAGCATCAAAGCAAGAACTTATCCGGATTTCGTCTTAAGATATATAATCGCTCATGAGTTGGCCCATTTAGCGGTTAAAAGGCATACATGGAGATTCTGGAAGATAGTTGGGATTATCTATCCGGAGTATGAGAAGGGCAGGGAAGAGCTCTTGGAGATAGCAAGGGGAGAGCTGGTGAAGAGAAACAGGCGCTTGAAGATTCGCAAGGAGGTCGTTTCAACATGAAGAGTGTTAAATGCGCCTTTTACGGTAAAGTTCTCAAGGAGACGGGTCTAGCCCTTTGAAAATACACCCCCGGTCCCTCTCGAAAGCCATCTTTTCAAGGTTTCAGGAGGCCGCGAACCTGTGGGGCCTCGTCTCCAGCATGTCGCCTGAGAGGAGGACGTCTATCGAGATCCTCGGAAGGGCCGAAAGGGGCTCCGGGTCGGAGCGCTGATTCTTACGGTATCAGAACAGGCTCGCCGTCGCGGATTATCCTGAATTCGGGCTTGGAAAGGTCGAGGTACCTCTTCGCCAGCTCGATCAAAGCCCTGTGGATCGCTCCTGAGTAGAACCTCAAACGCCCGGAGACGCGCTCACCGATCAATCGGTCCACCTCGTCAGGGTTCAGGGACTCGGGAGACCGGGAGTCGGAGGCGACCACGAAGCCCCAAACGGAAGAGAACGAGACGACGAAGACAGCGAGCGGTGTGACGTTCCTGAAGGCCGTCCTGACGGTCTCCATGATCGACCTGAAGGCGAAGGGGTTGTGGACGACCGAGGTGGCCTGCGTCACGAAGACGCCACCCTTCCTCAGC
>Ga0079995_1061947_pt1 | contig 11314 bp, 8 predicted proteins | sample FaiFalFF_MnMetaG_2_FD_69198 | JGI IMG/M metagenome (GOLD analysis project Ga0079995, IMG submission 69198) | Freshwater microbial communities from Yellowstone National Park, Wyoming, USA - Fairy Falls C (FF_Mn_C) (SPADES assembly) (version 4) | ecosystem: Environmental > Aquatic > Freshwater >... | reverse complement strand
GGTGGGAGCCCACGATGGGGCTGGAAGAGGGGCTCCGGCGCACCATCGAGTACTTTCGGGGGAGGCTCGGCGCCTTATGCACGCCTTGATCACCGGCGGCGCGGGCTTCATCGGCTCCCACCTGGCGGAGGCCCTGCTGGAGCGGGGCTGGCGGGTGGAATCCACTGACAACCTCATCGCTTGGAGAGTTTTGAGATGAGCTCCAAGTTCTGGTCCATGGAGACGATTACAGGGAAGGTTGCCGTCATCGGGTGCGGCCAGTGGGGGAAGAACCTGGTCCGGAACTTCGCCGAACTCGGCGCCCTCCGGGCAGTCTGCGACACCGACCCCACAAAGCTCGCCATGATCCAGGAGCGGTGGCCCGGGGTCCATGCCACCACCTCATACTCGGAGATTCTGAAGGACGAAGAGATCACCGGCGTCGTCATCGCCACACCTGCCGGCTCCCACTACACTCTGGCGAAGGAGGCCCTCCTGGCCAACAAGGACGTCTTCGTCGAAAAGCCCCTGGCCCTTAAGGTCTCTGAGGGCCGGGAACTGGTCGAGCTGGCCGAGCAACGACATCGGATCCTCATGGTCGGCCATCTCCTTCGATATCACCCGGCCGTCGTGGCTCTCAAGGGATTAATCGACCAAGGACGATTGGGCAAGCTCTACTACCTCTATTCAAACCGTCTGAACCTGGGCCGCTTCCGCACGGAGGAGAACATCCTCTGGAGCTTTGCGCCTCACGACCTCTCGGTGTTCCTGTACCTCCTTGGTGAGGTCCCGATATTCGTCTCCGCCCACGGCGGTAGCTACCTCAACCACGGGATTCCCGACGTGACGGTGACCACACTGGAGTTCCGAAGCGGCGTCAAAGGCCACATCTTCGTAAGCTGGCTCCACCCCTATAAAGAACATAAGCTGATCGTCGTGGGGGATCAGGGGATGGCCGTCTTCAACGACGTGGAGCCGGAGCGGAAGCTCGTTTTCCTCCCCCATCCCGTCGAATGGGTGGAACGACTGCCCGTGCCTCGGAAGGGGGAGACGGAGCCGGTTCCCTTCCCGGACGAAGAGCCGCTCCGGGTCGAGTGCCGCCATTTTCTCGAGTGCCTCGCCTCCCGCCGGACACCGGTCACGGACGGCCGGGAAGGCCTCCGGGTCTTGGAGTTGCTCGAGGCCTGCCAGGCATCCCTGGACAGCAAAGGCGCTATAGTCGCCGTCCCGAAACCGCCGCTGAAACCCTACGTCGCTCACGAGACTGCCGTCATCGATGAGCCCTGCGAGATCGGAGAGGGAACCCGTATTTGGCATTTCTCCCATATCATGCAGCGGGCCAAAATCGGAAGAAACTGCACGATCGGTCAGAACGTCTTCATCGCCTCGGACGTCATCGTCGGCGACCACGTGAAGATCCAGAATAACGTCTCGCTCTATACGGGCGTGATCTTGGAGGACGAAGTCTTCTGCGGTCCCAGCGTGGTCTTCACCAACGTCATCAACCCCCGAAGCCACATCGTCCGAAAACATGAGTATCGGCGGACGTTAGTCAAGAAGGGGGCCACCCTGGGGGCCAACTGCACCATTATCTGCGGCGTCACCATCGGCCGCTACGCCTTCATCGGAGCGGGGGCCGTCGTGACGAGGGACGTGCCCGACTACGCTCTGGTCGTTGGCGTCCCGGGACGCATCGTAGGGTGGATGTGCCAGTGCGGGGTCCGGCTCAGCTTTACCCCGGGCGATGACGGAGAGGAGCGAGCTCAATGCCAGGCCTGTGGGATGTGCTACGTCAAGCGCGGAGATATGGTCACGGAATGGATGTCGGTGGAGGCGCCAACCCGATGAAGATCCCCCTTGTCGATCTCGTCGCCCAGTATCAGAGCATCCGGGACGAGATTGAGCAGGCCATTCAAGGTGTCCTGGAGAGCGGCGTTTTCATCTTGGGGCCCAACGTCGCTGCCTTTGAGGCGGAAATAGCCGCCTACCTGGGTGTGAGGTACGCGGTCGGCGTGGCCTCCGGGACCGACGCATTGCTCCTGACACTGCGGGCATACGGGGTCGGTCCCGGGGATGAGGTGATTGTTCCAGCTTACACGTTCTTCGCGACGGCCGAGGTAGTCTCGCAGGTCGGTGCGACGCCCGTCTTCGTGGACATCGACCCGAGAACATATTGCCTGGATGTCAAGCAACTGGAAGCGAAAATCAGTGCGCGTACCAAAGCGATCATCCCCGTCCACCTCTACGGCCATCCCGCCGACATGGCACCCATTCTGGAACTGGCGAAAAAACACGGGCTGAAGGTCATCGAGGACAACGCCCAGGCTTTAGGGGCCGAGTACAAAGGCAGGAAAACTGGCTCTTTAGGCGATGCTGGCTGTCTGAGCTTCTTTCCCAGCAAGACCCTCGGCGGATACGGGGACGGGGGCATGGTCGTGACGAACGATCCCACCTTGGCCGAGACGGTCCGGAAGCTCCGGACCCATGGCTGGCGGACGAAGTACTATCCGGAAATGATCGGGTATAACAGCCGTCTGGACGAGTTACAGGCGGCAATCCTCCGGGTCAAACTCCGCCATCTCGATGCCTGGAACGAGCGAAGACGGAAAATCGCCGAGCAGTACCGGACGCTCCTGGCCGGGAATGGGATTGAGCTTCCCTGGGAGGCCCCTTACGCCAAGCACGTTTACCACCTCTACGTGATCCGGGTCAGGGAGCGGAAAGCGGTGCAGGACCGCCTCAAGGCCATGGGCATCGCCTCCGCCGTCTACTACCCCCTGCCCCTTCATCTCGTCGAACCTTACCGAGATCTGGGATACGGTCCTGGGGCTTTCCCGGAGGCCGAGCGGGCCGCCGCGGAGACGCTGGCGATTCCCCTTTATCCTGAGATGACACCGGACCAGATCGAAACGGTGGCCTCAGGGGTGAGGGACGCGTTGGTGAAGGTGGAATCCGGGCGATGAAGGTGGCCAGCATCGTCGGGGCGCGGCCGCAGTTCATCAAGGCCGCCGTCGTGTCACGGGAGCTTCGGAAGCAGTATCAAGAGGTGCTCATCCATACCGGCCAGCACTACGATGACAACATGAGTAAGCTCTTCTTCCGCGAGCTGGACATCCCTGAGCCGGATTACAACCTGGGCGTCGGCTCGGGTCCTCATGGGGCCCAAACAGGGAAAATGCTCGTTCGGATCGAGCGGGTCCTGCGAAAGGAGAAGCCCGACTGGGTGCTGGTCTATGGGGACACGAACTCGACGCTCGCGGGGGCCTTAGCAGCGGCGAAGCTCCACATCCCGGTCGCCCACGTCGAGGCAGGTCTCCGGAGCTTTAACCGCCGGATGCCGGAGGAGCTCAACCGGGTCGTCGTAGACCATGTGTCCGACCTGCTCTTTGCCCCGACCGAGACGGCGATGAAAAATCTCGAACGCGAGGGGCTGATTGAGCGGGCTCATCTCATCGGCGACGTGATGGAAGAAGCTCTCCGCTATTACCTCCCGATCGCAAGAGAGCGATCGACGATTCTTAAACGGCTTCAGCTCGATCCAAAATCCTACTACCTGGTGACGGTCCATCGGGCCGAGAACACCGATTCGAAGCAGAACTTGGAGAGCGTCTTGCAGGCGCTCGTCCAACTGGACCATCCCGTTGTCTTCCCGCTTCATCCCCGGACCAGGAAGATGATCGAGCGCTTCGGCCTTGGCCGCTTCCTCAACGCCCGACGCATCCGATACCTTGACCCCGTCGGCTATCTGGAGATGCTGGCTCTTGAAGAGAACGCCCTCACGATCCTGACCGATTCAGGCGGCGTGCAGAAGGAAGCGTACTGGTTGGGAGTGCCTTGCGTGACGCTCCGGGAGGAGACAGAGTGGGTGGAGACGGTGGAGAGCGGGTGGAATGTGCTTGCGGGAGTGGAGACGGAAAGGATTCTCGCCGCCATCCTCAAGGTATCCTCGAACTCTCAACGCGACTTACAGGCCTCTGTGTGGCAGAGGAATCCTGTAAGGACACTTATCAGTTTACTGGCCGAGCAGGGATGCGTCAGCACAAATCGCAGCTCCTTGAGCCGAGCCCATTTCTCAAGGATGTAGCTTACACCACCGCCACGTCCGTTGCTACGGGGCTTGGGCTCATCGTGCTTACACGACTTCTGGCCCAGGGTCTCGGGCCGGAAGAGTTCGGCATCTATGCCTTATCGAGGCGAGTTCTGGCGACCGTGGCTCCTCTCTCGACCATTTCAATGGGTACCGCCGTCGCGCGGTATACCGCAATGCACGCTGGGGCGGAGCGGCGGTGGTTTCTGCTAGGCGGCTTGGTCCTTGCTGTCGCCCCCAGTATAGTGCTGTTTGGTATTGGAACCGCCTTCCGTGATGAGCTGAGCAGCGTACTTTTCCGTAGCGACTGTTATGCAGCGACTATCACGGCGACGCTCTTCATGCTTGTCGGCTATTCATTCTATACCGTTCTCTATGCGTTCTATCGGGGCACGGGACGAATGGCAATGGCCAACCTCTGGCAATTAGCGGTTCTTGTCCTTGGCCCCATCTTCGTCGCGTGGACCTATGCGAGGACTGGTCAGGTGCACTTGATTTTGTACTTGTTGGGTGCCCTGTTGTTAAGCACCACCGTGCCATTAGGGGCAGAGCTATGGAACGGTGCTGGATGGCAGACGAGTCTCACTGGGGCACTGCGGGCCGGTAAGGAACTGCTGCGATATGGCCTTCCAAGGGTCCCCGGTGGTTTGTTGTTGGCAGGCCTATTCAGCCTGGGGCCGCTCCTGGCTCCTTACTTTGGATCGGCCAAGGAGGCCGGATACCTTGCTGTGGGGCAATCGATTTTTGCCGTGAGTGAGGCAGGCTTGACGGCTTTCGGCCTTGTGGTGTTACCCAAAGTGGCACAACTTGTTGCCGAAGGGCGCGTGGGTTTTCTGCGGGAAAGGATAAGCGACGTCCTGGCGTTCACGATCCACTTCGGTCTCTTCACTGCGATTCAGTTATTTGTCTGGTCGGATGTACTCGTTCAGGTATGGCTGGGGGATTCGTACAGCGAGGCGATTCCCCTGATGAGAATCCTGCTGCTGGCGGCAGTCCCGTACTTTGTCTATGTCATGCTTCGTTCCATGATTGATGGCCTCGAAGAGAAAGCTGTCAACACGCGGAATCTGTCTATTTCTGCGGCGGTGGCCGCCGGGTTCTCGTTGGGTCTTGGTATCGCGGGGTTTGGCGCCCGGGGACTGGCTGTAGGCACCGCATTGGGGTTGATCACCCTTGGTCTCACCACGGTCCGGTATTTATGGGCGGAAGGTTGGATCGCGCCGAAAAGAGTGCACCTCACGGCATGCCTTTTACTCAATGCTGGCGCCCTTGGCGCCGCGGGTTTGTCCAAAATGGTGATTTCGCAATTGCACCTGTCCACGCCTGGGCTGTTTGGCCTGGCGCTCCTTCTCGAGAGCATATTATTCGTACTGTACAACCTCAGCCTTCGAAGACTTGGGGTGGGATGGACTGTGCAGGTTGAGAAGAGACTGGTTGGAGGTAAGCTATGAGGGCGGTCGTCCCTGTCAGGAGATCGAGGGTCGTGGCTACTCCTCTATTCACAGTACTGGTTGGCATGGCCGTCGCGGCAGGCGTCTCCTGGCTTCTGGAGCGTTTCGAGGACTCAGTCCTATTCATTATTTCGATGATTGTGCTGATCGGTTCGTCTGTCCTGATGCACCATCTCGTCGGGGCATTCAATCTGCGGCGGCTCACAATACCTGGATTCTGGTTTCTGACCTACTTGGTAATGCTATTTGCCCCGTCGTTCTTCGTATTTGCCAGCAACGCTGGGATGAATCGGTATAGGTACCTGTTCGCCGTCCAGAGCACGTTGGTCACCGTTCCCCTCGGTGTATTAGTTGTCAACAGGGCTCTTGGGTTTAGGAGAAGAGAAATCGACGAATACTTCACAAGTGCCATCCCGAAAGGGGGGGACCATAGTGCAGTTTTCCTGGCGTGCATTTTGGGTTTTCTTCTAGTAGCCGGGGTTGCCGTCGCGTACTTCAGCGAGGTGGAGACTGTCCCCCTCTTCTACCTGCTACGCCATCCTGGAGACTACGAAACGCTCGTTTTGCTACGTGAGGAATCGTTTAAGCTTCTAGATTCACGGTTGAGGTATGTTTACTATCTTCTTCGTATATTTGGCTTCCCATTCTTGATAATGGTGACGCTGGGTTATTATCTCGAGACCAGACGACTCCGATGGTTCGTGATGTTCAGCCTGTCGCTGGGTGTAGGCCTACTCTATGGAGCGTCCTCAATTGCGAAAAGCCCGCCTGCGCAGATGCTAGCGATGGCGCTCTTGTTTGTTTATTTGTGTCGGGGCGGCATGGTGAGTGTGAGGGGTTTGACAGCCGGGGTTGTGGTTGTCTCCGCTTTCCCCGTGGGAGTTGTCGCAGCGCAGTCCGGCCTCGGAAACGTAGGGTGGGTTGGAGCTGTCAGGGCCATTGCCTCGCGAGTCTTCTACAAGCCAGCTGAAGTGCTATATTGGTACTTTGAACTGTTCCCTACTAGCAGCGGCTATTTATACGGCAGGTCCATCGGAGTATTATCGCAGTTGCTCGGTTGGGAGTATTTTAACACGGCGAATTATGTCGGATTGTATGGCCTTAGGTCGCGCATAGAATCGGTAAATGCGAATGCGGCGTTTATTGGAAATTTGTACGCGGATTTTGGGATGGTAGGCGTCTTAGTAGGCGGAATCGTTGTGGGCGCGTTGATGCAAATTATCCAGGTGTATCTCATCCGTCAACCGAAGAACGTTCTTAATCTGGCGGTTTATAGTTACCTCATGATGGCGTTTTGGCTGCTTCATTCGACGGCGCTGCCGGTTGTGTTGGGCTCAAATGGAGCTTTGCTAGCGCTGGCTTTTCCGTGGGTCTTCCGAAGCTGCGTGTCGGTGCTGCGCATCCATACAAGGTGAAGGTAGTGAGTGAGATGGTGCGGGTGGGAGTGTTGACCTCAGTCCATCCGGCTTGGGACGTTCGGATCTTCCACAAGGAGTGCAAGGCACTGGTAAAGGCGGGATACGAGGTGACTCTGGTGGTGCCTCATGAACAGGACGAGGTTGTGGAAGGTATTCGGATTAAGGCTGTTCCTAAACCAACAGGTCGGCTGGCGAGGATGACATGCACAGCGTGGCAAGTTTATCGGGAGGCGGTGGAACTTGATGCAGATGTGTACCACTTCCACGATCCTGAGCTGATTCCGGTGGGCCTGCTACTCCGCGCCAGGGGGAAAAGGGTGGTTTATGACGTTCACGAGGATGTACCACGGTCGATCCTATCGAAGTACTATCTTCCCCGTTGGAGTCGGAGTCTGCTTGCGCGCGTGGCCGAAGTTTTAGAAGGCCTCGCCTCCAGGGCGTTTTCCGGAGTGGTGGCCGCTACTCCGGTCATTGCGGAGCGGTTTTTGGGGCTGAATGGGAACTGCGTGGTGGTTCAGAACTTTCCGCTCGTTGATGAGTTCTCCTCCGCCGCGAATGAGCCATGGAGGCATCGTGCGCCGGCGGTCGCATATGTGGGCGGCATTTCTCCCGAGCGCGGCGTTCGCCAAATGGTGGAGGCGATGGGCCTCCTGCCCGACCGGCTTGAGGCCACTCTGAAGCTGGCTGGTAGATTCGATCCCCCGTGGATCCGAGATGAGCTGGTGGGCCTGCCATGTTGGAGACGGGTGGAGGAGCTGGGGTTTTTGGACAGGCTCCGCGTAGCCGAGGTGCTTGGCACGGTGCAGGTAGGGCTCGTACTCTTTCATCCTTATCCTAATCATATCTCCGCCCAACCCAACAAGTTGTTCGAATACATGTCCGCTGGGATTCCAGTTATAGCTTCCGATTTCCCCCTGTGGCGACAGATCGTTCAGGGGACGGGCTGCGGCCTCTTGGTGGACCCCCTTGATCCGAAAGCCATTGCCGAGGCCATTGAGTACGTGCTAACCCATCCAGAGGAGGCGGAGGCCATGGGCCGGCGTGGTCGGGAAGCAGTCAAAAAGCACTACAATTGGGAGACTGAGGAACGCAAGCTGCTGGATCTCTACGACACGCTGCTGTGCAAGGACAGGACGCCACGATGATCGGAGCCGTGCGTGCTCTGGCGATGACAAGGGATCACGTTGCGCGGAGATTTTCTGCAACGGTTGCTTGGTGTTTGGGTTTGCTCCTATTTCTGCCGACAGCGGGCCAGGGTGCTGGCTCTGCCATCCCGCCACTAGGGCCTCCCTCCCTGGATATCCTTTGGCAGGACGCAGGGATCGCTGTGTCCACGGATGCAGCGGGTCGAAAGCTCGAAATTCGATGGAAGGATCCAGGCGGGACCGGTCCCTACGTGGTTACAGTGGATGACAGTCCCGAGTTTCGCACGCCCATTGTAAAAAGGAGGGTGACGGCCCGGGAGCTGGCCATAGACCTGTTGGAATCAGGTGTTGCACCCGGGATTCGCTACTTCGGCCGGGTCGAACCGGAAGGACTTCGGGTAGCTTTTCGCCTCCGCCCGCCGACGTGGAAGGAGTTGCTGCCTCGGCCGGACTACCTCCAGAGGGCGTGGGAGATAGCGGGGCGCGCCTGGCTTCAGCGGTACTCGGGGCTCAAATGGAGTGACGAAATCGGCGACTGGGAATTGGATCCGCAGTGGCCACATGCGGAGACCGAAGTTGGCCCCCAAGCCTATTATCTGGAATATGCCGCCCGGGCCGCGGTCAACCTCGCGCTCGTCGCTCATGACCTTCGCTTGATGGATGAATTGGCTGGTTTTTACCTCGCATATTTGAAGCGGTTTACCACTCTTGGCGCGCTCCGTGGGAAACAGTCACCCTGTATTTCGACAGAACTGCTCGATAACCAGGGACCGGACACGGCAAGGACGCTGGCCTGGGTAGAAAAGACGGCAGATCACAAGGAACGGGCGCGCGAATGTACGCTATGTAACAGCCAGTTCTTTCATCCGGCCGCTCGGTTGATCAGGGCTATTTCGACGCTATCGGGATCCGAACGGACGTCCGTCATGAAGCAATTTATTAGCGCGTATGTCCCCCTGATCATCCGTGACCACTTGTTTCGACTCGTCTATGAGGCCCGCTGGAATTACTGGGGAGCTCGGGATTTGCCAAAAGAATTGATCAATATATGGCGAGCCATCATAGGAGCGACCGCGCCTCCAAAGCTCTCCTACCAGCACGCGATGCTTGACCGGGATCTATGGTTGATCGCGACTGCGGCGGAGGTCTTGGGGGCTAACGCTAACGATCCTGAGCTTGTGCCGCTGAGCCCCGACGAGTCGGCGCGCTTGCGAGAGATCGTAGGGGTAGGGGTTCAGTTGTTCCGGAAAAAACGGACCCTTTACTTGGATACACGGGATTTTCAGGGGCGTGTGGTGAGGAGCGCCTCATATTTCAACGGGGATTTTGATGATCATGCGGACATGGCCTATGCTGGGTACGAGGGGAGCGGATTTCCCCGGCCGGCTGAGAAACGCCGGCCGCACGGCGGCAGTTGGGATATCTCCCACTTCTATCGGGTGCCAGTATTCCTCAGGTCGTTGTGGGACAACAGAAAGGCGACTGGTCTGAGCTTCCCGCAAGCCAACGACATCAGATTGGTCATCAACCAGTATGTCTATCGGGTGTTTCAGGGCGATTTCGATAGGCCACTGTTTAGAAACTTTTTCGATGGGCGCGATGGTTGGTATCGCGTCGGTTACCACGGCCCTGCTTTTGGCTACCCGCCGTCAAGAGACTGCGACATGCGCGACGAGAACCGGCCATGCCTGACGGTGGCGGGCGTGTTTGGCTGGGGCCTGCTGTCTTTTATGCATGAGGACCTAGCGAAGCTTCAGTTTGCCCTAATCAGCCTTGCGGCACGGTCGGATCCTGCGACGGTCGCATTCCGCGATCGCTACTACACGTACAACGGCGAGTCATTCGCTTTCAGCGATACGCATGGAGGGGTGAAATATCCGTTCCTCCTATTTGCAGTTCTGGCCGAGGTCGCGGAGCGATTTCTGTGACTATTGACTCATTGAGGCGAGGGGGAGGGCAAGGCGCTTCAGCACGAAGTCTGCCGATGTCATACGGGCAGGCGGAGTTTTTGGGAGTAGATCATGCGTGTTCTCTTTCTTACCCAGTATTATCCCCCAGAAATCGGAGCGGCGCAGCATAGGTTGGCGAGCTGGGCCTGCACTTTGAAGCGGGCTGGCCATGCAGTCACTGTCTTGACGGCGTTGCCGAATTATCCAAGAGGCAGGATCTTTGAACAGTATCGGGGTCGAATGTGGATGGAGGAGGAGGTAGCTGGCATTCGCGTGATCCGCGCGTGGATATACGCGACAAAGAGCAAAAGGTTCGTGCCGGGCGTGCTGAGCTATCTTTCCTTCATGGTAACGGCTACCGTTCTGGAGATGTGCAGGGCTGGAGCTCAGGATTGGGTCGTAGTCGAGATGCCTCCCTTGTTTCTCGGGATCGCGGGACTGCTCCTCAGCAAGCTCAAGAGAGCGAAGTTGGTCCTAAATGTGTCGGATCTTTGGCCGGAATCTGCGGTAGCGTTGGGTGTCCTTCGGAATCGGCTGGTCATTCGACTAGCGGAACTTTTGGGACGCTTTCTTTACCGGCAAGCGACGCTGATCACGGGCCAGACGCAGGGGATTGTGGATGGTATTCGGGCGCGTTGCCCGGAAGGAGTGCCGGTGTGGTTGATTCCCAATGGGGCAGACGTGGAAGCATTCCTTACCACCTCGCAAGGTGATCCAAGCAGTGGAATACGGAAGGAGTTCGGGCTGGAGGGAAAGTTTGTGGTGGGGTATGCGGGGCTTCACGGGCTCGCGCAAGGGTTGGAAACTTTGATTCAAGCCGCCCGAATCCTGGCTGACCATAAGGATGTTGTGTTCGCGTTTTTTGGAGATGGGCCGGAGAAGGAAAGGCTGATACGGTTGTCCGACGAGTTGCACTTGACGAACGTCCGCTTCTATCCGCCTCAGCCAAGCGCCCGCATGCCGGAAGTTTACAGCTTGTTTGATGTTGCCCTCGTTCCGCTTAAGGCGCATTCTCTGTTCAAGGGCGCATTACCTTCGAAGATGTTCGAGGCCATGGCAGCAGGCGTTCCGGTAGTGGTTGCGATCAGAGGTGAGGCGCAGGCGCTGATGGAGCAGGCTGAGGCGGGCATCTGCGTCGAACCAGAGAATGCGCAGGCGATCTTGCAGCTTTATGTGGACCCAATCTTGCGGCGGCGAATGGGAGCAAATGGTCGGCGATACGTAGAGCAGTATTTTGATCGGACTGAGATAGCCCGGAAGTTTGGGTCCACATAAAGAGATCGGA
>Ga0079995_1040794_pt2 | contig 11337 bp, 10 predicted proteins | sample FaiFalFF_MnMetaG_2_FD_69198 | JGI IMG/M metagenome (GOLD analysis project Ga0079995, IMG submission 69198) | Freshwater microbial communities from Yellowstone National Park, Wyoming, USA - Fairy Falls C (FF_Mn_C) (SPADES assembly) (version 4) | ecosystem: Environmental > Aquatic > Freshwater >... | reverse complement strand
CGCCGTAAGCTCGCTTGATAAGATTTACTATTAGTAAAGCTTAACTAACTATCAAAGACCATATCTGTATGTGTGGCTTCAGAGATGGCTCGGCGAGAGCTACGCGAAGCTCTACGCGAGATATGGCCGTGGGATATTTACTTTCAGGGAAGCCTTAGAAGCGCTGAACTCTGAAGCCGGTAGGACACACCTGGCCCTGAGCTACCTGAGAAAGATGGGTGCCCTCATAGACTTTAGGAGGGGTGTCCCCAGGCTCTACAGGCTGCTGGAGCCGAGGAGCTTCATGCTCGTCGCCTCGGGAAGCCTTAGGAGGCCGTCCAACATTCAGGGGGAGTACGTCCAGCTGGTCTTCGATGTTGCGAGGACCCTGATAAGGGACTGGGCTGTGTCATCGCTGGTGGTCTATGGCTCCGTCGCGAGGAATGAGGCTGGGAGCTTCAGCGACCTGGACCTCCTCATCATATCCGACAGGCTGGAGGGCAGCATATCCTCCAGGATCGACGGGCTTCTAAGGGTTGAGGAGGAGCCCGATGTGCTCGGAGAGCTCAGGTTCCTGCGTTCCCAAAACATCCATACGAGGCTGAGCTTCTACCCCTTGAGGAAGGGGGAGGCTGAGAGGCTACCCCCTCTACTGCTGGACATGGCCTACCATGCAGCCTTGGTGGTTGACGACGGCTTCATGGAATCCCTCCTATCGAGCCTGAGAGCCATGTTGGAGTCCCTGGGGGCGAGGCGCATCACCCGCCAGGATGGGAGCTGGTACTGGGATTTGGGGCCCAGGGCCGCCGGGCTATGGAGCGGCTGAACCCATTTCATAAGATGGCCAGGGCCTACATAAGGCAGGCCCAGGACCGATTGGAGGATGCGGGAGGCGCTGTGGAGAAGGGCAACTATCCCTATGCCACGAGGCTCTGCCAGGAGTGTGTTGAGCTGAGCCTGAAGGCCTGTCTACGCCTCGTGGGCATCGATTACCCTAAGGTGCATGACCCCTCAGACATCTTGATTGAATACAGGGATAGGTTTCCCCCATGGTTCAGGGATGAAGTTGAGTTCATGGCCAGCGTGTCCAAGAGGTTGTGTGCCAAGAGGGAGATAAGCTTCTATGGGGGTGAGGAGGCAATGCTCTCACCGGAGGAGCTGGTCAGCAGGGAGGACGCCATCGAGGCCATTAAAGGGGCATCGAGGGTCCTTGAGATGGCCATGAGGCTCCTAGAAGGACATCTGGGCCTCTAGCGAGAGGGAAAATACCGCAGCAGAGCAACCTGAAGGGCCAGTACCCACCGTAGAGGGAATAGCAGATGGTTAAGTGCGATGGGGCCCCTTCCACAACATGTTGATCGAAGATTCCAATACTGGCCTAGGGAGCAGCTCTAGATGCCCTTAGACCTTCAAAAGGAAATGTCAAGGACGTGGTGGTCCCCTATATGTGGTTGGTCATGGATTCCTAGGTTCAAGCTCATTCAGGAGGGAGCTATCTCCCGGTAGATAATAGGTCGTTTGAATAAGGGTGGTATGTAGAACCCAGGACCTGTCATCGGTAACTCTGGACATCTGCGACTGGGCAATTGGCCCCGTGGGCCGGCAGGGGTTTTTTAGGTTGAGGTAGACCCTGGGTGGTTCGATGGTCATTCAGGCGCAGCCTCAAGAGTTGGAGTTTGCTGCTTACTCATGGCGGTCGCGGCTAGGATACTTACCATGAGTGAGAGGAGGGCTACTCCGATGAATGGGGAGGTGAAGCCATAGCCCTCCAGCAGAAGGCCGGATATGATGGGTCCTGATATTATTCCGATGTCGTTGAAGAGCCGGTATATGCCCAGGGAAAATCCCCTTCTTTGGGGATCCGAGACTTCTACGGCGGATACCGCGACAGACGACATGGCGATGCTCGTGGCCAGACCGAAGAGGGCTGCGACCAGCACGATGGACTCGAAGCTCCAGGTGTATGCGAAGAGTATCAGCGTGATGCCTGTGGATAGAAATCCGTAGGTGATCGTCCTCTTCCCTCCCAGTCTGTCCACCAGGGAGCCCGCGCGGCCCATAAAGAGGAAGTTCATCATGGCGGCCACACCAAGCACTATACCCACCTGCGCTTCATTTAGGGCTAGGTGCTCTATGCCGAAGAAGGGGATCGCCGTGCCCCGGATACCAGATGTGGAGATAAACACAACTATCGCTCCCAGATTAATTACTAGGGCGTCTCTGCTGCCCACCATCCTCAGGGCTATGGATGAAAGAGAGGACGGACCAGCCCGTCCCGCAATAGGTTCACGGCGCTTTGAGCCGGGCCTCAGGCTGAAGTAAGCATAGATGGCGCCAGCCAAGGCTATTCCCGATAGCACGAAGAAGGGGCCCCGGAGGCCACCCAGCTCAGGCCTGACCAGGAAGCCGCCCAGGGCGGGCCCCACAGCCACACCCAGAGAGAAGCTGCCCTGGTAGTAGGCCAGATAGCGGCCGCGGCTCGAGGCGGGCGCGATATCAGCTACATATGCGAGGGCGGATGTGGTGTAGATGGAGGCCCCGATGCCCTGTAGGAATCGGGCACCCAGCAGGGTGTAGAAGTCCCCAGCCAGCCCCGATAGGAGACCCCCGAGGGAGAAGACCAGGATGCCTGTGATGATGGTTGGTCTCCTGCCCAGCTTGTCCGAGAGGAAGCCGGAGGGGACATCAAAGAGGAGCCTGGCGAGACCGAAGGCCGAGATCACGAATCCAGCCAGCGTATATGATTCGGCGAAGGTTCTAGCGTAGAGGGGTAGGATGGGCGCGACGATCCCGACCCCTAGCATCACTAGGAAGACCACTGCCGAGGTGGCTACCACCTGCGCCCTCACATCGCTGGGAGAGAGTGGTTGCTCCATGGCTGGCGTCGCCGGTTCAGTCGGGCCTGCACCAGCTTAGGCTGAGAGGATATAGTCGTACCGGCCTTCCTTCACCTCTTGGAGCACCCGCTTGGGCTCCTTACCATCGACCTTGAGGCCCAAGCTGAGGCACGTACCCAGTAGTTCCTTTACCGCCGCCTTGAGGGTGGAAGCGTAGGAGTCATTCATCTTCGCCCTGGCGATCTTGACCAGCTGCTCCATTGAAATGTTGCCCACCCACTCCGTCTTCGTCTTCCCGCTCCCCTTGCTCACCCCCGCCTCCCTGACCAGGAGTGCCGCGGCGCTGGGCGTGCCGACGGAAACTTCAAACTGTTTGGTTTGCAGGTCGATAATGACCGTCACGGGGACCTTCATCCCCTTGAATTCAGCGGTCTTCTGGTTCAGCACGTTCACAACTTCAAGCACATTAACTCCCAGGGGGCCCAGAGAGCTGCCTATGGGTGGACCCGCCGAGACCTCACCGCCGTCCACGAGGAAGTTGAAGGCCTTCTTCTCTGCCACGCCCGATCGCCCACCGTCCCGATTCCCTCCCGCCTATATCTCTACCCTTCATCCCACACCCAGACAGGGCATGGAAGCATCCGTTCTAGTGAAGCCCCACAATTTAATCAGAGCTTGTTAGTTTTAATGTGAAGGTGACACAACCGATTAAGCTGCTTCTAAGACTAGGTCTGGGAAGCAAAAGATTCGGTGCCTAGTCTGCTCTAACGAGACCTCTTCTCTGGGCGCGCCCCATCTGACCCTTCCCAGCCCACCCCCTAGCCGCCTTGCTTGGCTAACCCAGAACACGGTCCCCCGAGGCTGAAGGGCGGAATTGGTGGGCGCAGTCCCGCTTCTCAAGGTCTACGCCCTCTTCATTGTGTCCACCTTACCGCCATAGCTGGACTCAATCCGGCGCAGCCCGATGTGTATCTGGTTTCAGTCCATAGCGAACCCTGTAATTAGGGTGCGGTCGTTACCCCATCTACTATAAAGGTTCAGAGGAACTCGTCATGTCGTCCCGTAACAAGACGGTCACGAAGTCATTTCGAGTATCCGAGGGGGCACTTCAAGTCCTTAGCAGGGAGGCTGAGAGGCAGCGGGTGAGCCTAAACACCTTTGTCAATCAGCTCTTCATAAGATACGCGGAGTTTCATCAATTCGCCCGCCGTGCCGGCTCCATGGTGATCCCGAGGGACTCCATGAAGCGGATTGATAGCTGGGATGAAGAGGCCCTTCGGGAGGGCCGAGGCGGCATCCATGGGCCGTGCCATAATATTGCCTAGGGACTGCCATCTCTCCCTAGATTCATACGATTCGCACAGTCCCTCGCTGACTATGCGAACTTCTTTGAGATGAGCTCGGTGCTGAGGGGAGATAGGCTGACCCTCGCCCTCCTCCACGGCCTAGGCTTCAACTGGACCGTCTTCATCAGCCACTACCTTCAATCCCTCTTCGGGGACGCGGGAGTCATCCCCACATTCACCTTTTCTGAGAACTCAATCGTAATAGAATTTAAGGAGCCTGGATGAAGAGGTGCACAGCACCGCGGTTTATTGCAATGTAGACATCCCGGCTAAGTATGACTCCTAGGAGGCAGCAGCGATGGCCACCAAGAGAGGGTAAGCGATGGGGATCTTCCAACTCGTGGGTATGGACTGCACAAACTGTGCCTCCATAGTTTCAAAGACCCTCTACGGGATCAAGGGTGTGAAAAACATCCGCATCAACTACATCACCCAGAAGGTGTATGTAGACTACGATCCCGAACTCATCGATGTGTCCACGATCAGAGCGGCCATAAAGAGGGCCGGTTATAGGGCGATGAGGCACGAGAGCGTGGGTAGGTAATGGCCAAGGACATAATCTGTGGAATGTATGTCGAGGAAGATAGGACACCCTTCAGGGCTGAACGTAGGGGGGTGACCTACTACTTCTGCAGCGAGAACTGTCTAGATGCCTTCTTGGCACCGGAAAGAGAGTTGAGAGGTCTAAAGCTTGCCACAGGGTTCGCCCTCATCTTGGGTTCCCTCACCGCTGTCCTTGAGTATGTGGTTCCAATCTCGTGGGTGCTGCCCAACTATGTATGGCTGTTCCTGCTGGCCACACCTGTACAGTTCATCGCAGGCTGGAGATTCTACAGGGGTACTAGGGATGCCGTCAGGGCGAGACAGGCCAACATGGACAGCCTGATAGCCGTTGGCACCACGGCCGCATGGGGCTACAGCACCCTCTACACCTTCCAAGGATTAGGGCTGATCCCACAATTCCTCCCCCGGGTCGCCGCCGCTGGCCCCCAGGTTTATTTCACAGAGTCCAGCCTCATCATAGGCTTCATTCTACTCGGCAGGTTGATGGAGCATGTTGTGAAGGGCAGGGCCTCGGAGGCTGTAAGGAAGCTCCTCGACCTTCAACCCACAATGGCCACCGTCATACGCGGAGGCCAAGAGGTTCAGGTTCCGGTGGAGCGGCTGGAGGTCGGTGATATATTCATCGTAAGGCCGGGTGAGAGGATCCCCGTGGATGGAGTGGTGATCGAGGGCTATTCATCCGTGGACCAGTCGGTGGTGACTGGAGAGAGCATGCCCGTCGAGAAGCACGTCGGCGATGAGGTGATCGGTGCAAGCATCAACAAGACGGGGTGGTTGAAAGTCCGCGCAACCAAGGTGGGCTCCGACACAACCCTATCTCAGATCGTGAAGATGGTGGAGGAGGCAATCCTCTCCAGGGCCCCCATGCAGAGACTTGCCGACCTCGTATCCGCATACTTTGTACCAGCGGTGATAGGTGTGGCCCTCGCCTCCTTCGCCTACTGGTACTTCATCGCAGGCCTCCCCCTCGGACTGGCCTTCACGATCCTGATCGCCGTCTTGATCATTGCCTGCCCATGCGCCCTGGGTATAGCAACTCCCGCCGCGATCATGATAGGGGCCAGCAAGGCCGCGCAACACGGCATCCTTATCAAGAGTGGGGAGTACCTGGAGAAGGCCCACAGGCTGAAGGCCGTCGTCTTCGATAAGACGGGGACTCTGACGAAGGGCGAACCCTCACTCACCGATGTGGTGGCCCTTGAAGGGTATGGGGAGGCGGAGGTGCTCAGACTCGCCGCCATCGCCGAGAAGGGCTCTGAACACCCGCTGGGCGAGGCCATAGTTAGGGGGGCGAGGGAGAGGGGGCTCAACCCACCCGACGCAGACTCATTCCACGCCATACCCGGGAGAGGCGTAAGGGCAGCGTACCAGGGGAGAGAGATCCTCTTGGGGAACAGGAAACTCATGTGGGAGAACGGTATATCCACGGAAGTGGTGGAAGAGCGGCTACGAGCATTGGAAGAGGATGGAAAGACAGCAATGCTGCTCGCTGTTGATGGCAGGCTGGCCGGGATCGTCGCGGTGGCCGACACGCTCAAGGAGGACTCCGCCGAAGCCATCGAGAAACTTAGAGGCATGGGCATAGAAGTCTACATGCTCACCGGCGACAACAGGCGCACCGCCAACGCCATAGCGAGGAAGCTCGGGATAAGCCGAGTTCTGGCCGAGGTCCTGCCTGGTGATAAAGCCAATGTCATAAGGGAGCTTAAGCGTGAAGGGAAGCTGGTCGCCATGGTGGGGGACGGGATCAACGACGCCCCGGCCCTAGCCCAAGCGGATGTGGGCATCGCAATAGGAAGCGGCACCGATGTTGCCAAGGAGACGGGCGGCATAGTGCTCGTCAAGAACGACCTCAAGGATGTTGTGCTCGCCATCAAGCTCAGCAAGAAGACCGTTAGAAAGATGAAGGAGAACCTCTTCTGGGCCTTCTTCTACAATGTCGCCCTGATCCCCGTCGCCGCTGGAATACTCTACCCCTTCCTAGGAATACTGCTAAACCCAATTCTCGCTGCCATTGCTATGGCCACCAGCTCCATCACCGTGGTCACAAATTCTATGCTGCTGAACCGGTATAGACCTCAAGTATAGGGGGTGCTCTCAGACTCGGCAAGCGGGAAACACGGCCGAACAACAGGTGGTGACGATAAGCTTGATGGACGATGTCCCGATTAATCCTTTAATCCTCGCACCCACGCTTTCATTGATGCCCCGCTCGCCCCCATCTCCCACCGCCCCTTACAAGAATGGGGCTAGGATACCCATAAATCATCTCCTCCCCCTCTTCTCGAGGAAGGCCTCCACACACTCGTCAGCCCCAAAGTAGTAGCGTACGCCATCCACAACCCTGGTGATGGGTTTCCCATAGATCGGCATGTGACAGAATTCACACCTGAATTGTACGAAGGTATTGGGCTCTACGATCACCCCATACTCCTCCTTAGCCGTAGATGAGATCGTCAGTACCGTGGAGGAATCTATATCGGGCGACTCCGTGTAGCGCGTGAGAAGCTCGAGATCTTTAGCCTCCACCTTCAATACCAGGTTATATTCGCCCAATACCTTATGAATCTCTCGAATCTCAGGCTTCACACTCAACTCCTTAACCACCGATTCTAGTCTACCGGGTCTCACTTTCAAGAGGATGATGGCGCGAAACTTTCCCTGAAACCCCTCCGGGTTTATATCTACGGTGAACTTTCTTATCACGCCCAGCTCCATCATCCTCTTGATCCGGGCCCTGACCGTAGGCAGGCTTACGCCAGCGATCCTAGCAATATCCCGGTAAAGCATTCGGCCATCCCGCTGAAGCGCCTCTATAATCCTAGAATCTATCAGGTCCAGTACCTCAGGCACGTGGGGGGATTACATAAGAGTATGGAGATAAGGATTTGCCCTCCACAAATTAAGGCGAACGCCAATACTACTTTCTGTTAGGGAAAGGGGAAACCTCTCAGGCGGCATCGGGTAGGCCATCCGGCCGTGAGATGTCGTGATTAGCCATTGAAGACAGACCGCGCCCTGAGCCTCCACAGGCGGGAGGCTTCTACACCCCGAGGAGGGGTGTCACCGTCCAAGCCAATTAAGAAGGTCAGGCATCTCCCCGGATAGGCTTGAGTCATCGATAAGACCAGCCTCCAACTATACTACCTGTACAGTTCGGCTGGGGGCTCCTTTACCCATTCAAGATCTGCGAGGAGTGTGTGAAGGAGGTCTATGTCTTCACATTTCTTCGCCAGGGCTTCGACCAGGGAGGATATGGTGACCAAGCCGACAAGCCTGTTGCCCCTCAGGACAGGGAGATGTCTTATCCTATGTTTCTTCATCAGTTCAACCGCGGCCTCCACTGGGGCTTCAGCCTCGATCCCCACAAGGTTCTTGGACATGATATCCCTGACCGACCTTCGAGGAGGCCTGACCCCTTCAGCCAGCACCTTGTAAACCATATCCTGTTCTGTGACTATACCGCAAACCTTTCCTTTTTCAGTAACAAGTAGGCAGCCGCAGCCCGTGGCCCTCATCATGGCGGCTGCCTCCTTCACGCTCACAGCTGAATCCACCAGTGGCACCTCGCGTAACATCACGTCTTCCACCCTTATCTGGGCGGTGGGAGCAGCTTCCTCTTGCGATATTCTACGAATCCCCCTCACCGCACATCCCCTGATGAGAAGGTTTCGTCGCCCCGCCATAACAGGCCTGACCTTGAAGTCAAGATATCAGTTCACCCTATACCTCCTCTTTGTGGTGTAGAGGAGGGCCTTAAATTCGGGCACACCGTGTTGAAGCTCCAGATGCAGGATCAGGGGTTCCTCTCGACCATAGCATGATTTGCAGATGTCACAGCAGAGCATCTCTACGATTCTCACACCTCCTCTGGTGTGGCGTCGGATGATAAGCTGACCTGTTAAATCAGCGTAAGTCGAGACAGATCCTTGGCCCATCGACGGCAAACAGGTCCTTGGAGGTTGATGCGTGTTGCATAGAGGCATAAATGGTTACCACTCTATTCAGAGGTAAAGAGGGATGGGGTGGCTCACTTCAAATAATAGGCGAGAGAAGCTTCAGGCCAGCCCACTTCAAACAAGAGGCGAGTGAAGCTTCCCCTGGCTTCATGTAGGGAAAGCTTCAGGCCAAGACGCTTTCTCCGTGGAAATCGTAAGGCTTTTGACTGGTAAGGAAGGGGTGGAAGCGTATGTGCAACTGCTGTGGACCCGCGATCGAGTCGAGCGAGAGGAGGGCGAGGAAGAGAAGGCTCCGCTCCAGCCAAGGCTGAGGGCAAGGCCGAGAGGATAAAGAAATGATATGGTTCGAAACTCGCCTTTCCTAGCTTAGGCTCAGAATCATCTTTGACTTTCGAGGTCGTTTCAAAACTGATATCTCCCAGTTGATCTGACTCCTCACCGGCATTTGTGTCCTCGGGGCCTGAGGGTCCTCTAGCCGAGCATTGACCACCCTCTCTCAGATAGGCCTTCCACGTACGCTGCACAGGCATACGGCCATCCTCCTCGGCACCCTTCTCTACCCGTCTCGCCGTGAGGAGTGCATTCATACCGTCTGAAAGGGGCCTGGGCGCCGAGCTCTCAGAGAGTGATGCCTCGGCCAGCTTAATGAAAACAGGTAGGGAGAACAAGTGGATACCTAGGATGCCCATGTGGCCCCCCTTCTACAGAGTCATGAGTGGGACGTTATCATCGGCTGCCGAGGGGGCGGGTACCCTATTGGTATGTGGTCTTCGCAGGTTATCTATGGCATTACGTAGTAGGCGCTACATTCGGCATCGCACATATGATGCTCTTCGGCTCCGCAAACCTTGCCATAACCCTAGCTTGGGGATCTTCACATGGGCTGTCATGATGACCGTGATGCCTTCTATGATGTCGATGGTTAAGCCACCCTATCCACGCTTCATGGTAATACCGTTCATAGCCCATGTGGTGTTCTCATTGCTGCTGTGGTGGGTGGCGTCGAGTCTCATTACCCCTGCCGCTCATGCTAGCTCCTTGCTGGGAGCCCTTAGGAGCCCATGAATATCCTCCCCAGCTACCTGGTTATATACCAGGCCCTACTACGGAACCCAGGACAACATTATGGCTAGCGGGTGAACACCTATGGCATGGACCTTCCGTGGGCTGCACACATCCATAGCTATAGGATTTCTTTCGGCAACCCTATCCTCGATGATGCTGCCCTTAGCCATATACTATGTGTCTGGTCTCTACAGCTTCATGGTGCCAAAGCTGGCTCTTCATGTGCTCTACGGGTTCTTCGGCATCTACCTCTACAGCCAAGTTATTGTGTTGGGCATCCTAGCTGGTCTGCTTCATTACAGCTTCAGAATAAGAGGGCTGCTCAGGGTCGGGGTCGGCAAAGCCGTTAAGGTGGGCTTCGCCGGTGCCCTCTATTCGGCCGTTATTTCCCTCTTCTCAATCTGTTGTGCACCGTTAACGGTGAGCATGCTTGGTGTGCTGGGATCAGGGCCCATGTTCTTTCTCATACTGCACAGCGAGAGGCTTACTGTGTTGGGTCTCACTGTGGAAGCCATAGCTATACTCCTAGCTCTGAGGAGCCTGAGGAGGGCAGGGCAGTGCTCGCTTGGGGAGCCTCCAGCATCGGTTGCCCACCTCACCCAAGAGGTCTACCATTTGAAGGGTGACCCTGGGGTTAAGTTGTATAGGGAGGCCCCTGGCCCAAACATCTTCTACACCCGAGAAGGCCCATACAGGATTTATAGCAGGGTAGACCCTTCGAAACTAGTCAGGGAGACACCGAGGAGGACAACAAAGATCTTTGGGGCTGGGAGCGTCATCCTGGGTCTCGTTATGGCCAACATCCTTACATTTGCATTCGTGGCTGCTTCTCCGGAGTTCGAAGGGGGCGTTCAGAGTGCGGATACGGGTGCCCTTGAGGTCCACGTCCTAGCGAACGGGCAGTTTGTCAGGGAGGGTGTCGTTGTGAAGGTGGAGGGCCCTGCTGTGAAGAGCAGTCCTTTAAGCAACTATATAGCCCGATTTGAAGGCCTGCCTCCAGGTGACTACATAGTTTCCACCGATAAGGGAGGAAGGTATTCGGTTCAGGTCAGGCTGGGAGAGGAGGTCCACATCTTCCTGAGACTGCCCTAGACACTCCCTAGGTCGAGAACCGCGTGCGTGACTGCTGGGAATAGATTCCCGGTGATGTGTTCATTTACGGCTGCAGAGGTCGGCGCGACAGGTAAAGGCGGGGGAACACCCTATGCCATCGCCTTGCGGAGGCCCCTTCGCATCTGAATATGGTGGTGCCCACACCCCATTCGGAGGACCACATGGAGGGTGGATCACCCCCTTCGGCCTGGTCCGCCTCCTGCAGAGGGGTGGGCTTAAACGAGACAATAGGCTCGCGGAATCGTCTTTCTTGGCGGTGCCCGTTCGCACCCCTTCTTTCTAACAATTAGCATCTTTGTTTATATCTTCACTAAAAGATTCGTGTTCTAAAGGGAAAGGAGGGTGAGCTCTCGTGGCTTCCTTGAAGGAGTTTTCGGTCAGGATAGGTGAAGTACATGGGTTTGTGATGGCTGGAAGGGTCAAGGGTTTCTTGGAGGGCTTAGAAGGGGTTGTGACAACCAATCTCACTCTTGA
>Ga0079995_1074062_pt1 | contig 11344 bp, 7 predicted proteins | sample FaiFalFF_MnMetaG_2_FD_69198 | JGI IMG/M metagenome (GOLD analysis project Ga0079995, IMG submission 69198) | Freshwater microbial communities from Yellowstone National Park, Wyoming, USA - Fairy Falls C (FF_Mn_C) (SPADES assembly) (version 4) | ecosystem: Environmental > Aquatic > Freshwater >... | reverse complement strand
CCCTTGTCCTTGCTATATAAGGTAGAGGTTTAGGGCAATCTGAAGGTGGGTTTGAAGTTCTACAAGAAAGGTCAAGGCAAGAGGGCTCTGAGCGTATTATGTCCTCCCACTTTTCACCCCTCAGATACCTTATGATACAGCTGGCGTTGGCGGGTTGGCAGGTTCCACCACCACTACAATCTCCATTGTTGGTGCAAAGCACCGTTGGGTTGTTGGAACAAACCCTCCATATGTTGCTAAGATAGCCTGACTCTGAGGTGGTAAAGGGGGTAAGAGTTCCGTTTTTGTTGTAGAGTGTGGTTCTAGTTGATGGATTTCTATCTGCAAGCTGGCAACCAGCATCAAATACAGGGATAACTTCATTTATAGATTTTGTTCCCTCCATCACACAGGAGGTGGTTATATCTGAACCTTGCAGTATGGCGACCTTCGTTTCGTTGTTATTTGAATCAAAGAAGAACTGGAATATCTTGTCAATAGCAGCACCCGCCATATTCAAAACTTTGGGTTCCGTGCTGTCTTCCCTCAGGTTTTGCTTTACATCCACCCAAAAAGACCTGAGAAAGCCAAGCCAAGAGATTTCTTTATTACTGGCTACGTATTTGGGATAATAGTAAGGCTGGACTATGAGGGAGGATATGCCAGTTCTTGAGGTAAGGGTGGCAACGGTAGAGCCAGAAGACGCACGACGGAGGATGTCAGAGAAGGCTCTATTTAACCCCTCTTCTATTTTGGTGGGGTCTGAGGCAAAGAAGTAAGCATCTGGAAAACCATCGCCATCCTTGTCCCATTCAGAAGGAAGGTCTGGTCTTCCGTTTCCGTTTGTATCGTCAAAGTTTCCAAACTTTGCTGCAAGGTAAAGCATGTTGGTCCTTCCAACTAGCATGTTTTGGTTTGGCTCTTGGGTATCAATCATGTATGTCTTTAATGTTTGATTACCTGGTAGGTCAGACCTGAGGTCAGTTTGATGGGCATAATAAGCTAGTCCAGCAATATAATAAGAGTTTTCTTTAGGCGGATATGGACAGGTTCCAAAGGCTTTGGAAAGTTGGGTAACATATTTTGGCGTAGCGCCCCGGTTCCGATCACAAGATTGCTCAGGGTCCCAATCACAAGCTCCACCAAGCACACAGCCTATATACATATAACCCGGAGTTAAACCTTCATAATTTCCAACAAGGTCTGTCCAGTAGCTAACATTTATGCTTGTATCGGCGTTTGAAGGGGCACCATAATCACCAACACATTGTATGCAATCTCTCCCGGGACCACTGGATGTCTCAGAAGTTTTAGCGGTTCCCGGGATCCTTTTATCAAGCCAAGGGTTTGCGTCGTTTATGGCAACCACAAAGCTCTTTTGGCAAGGATATATATAAGGGTCTCTCCATCCAAGCCTGTTTGTATGAGACCAAGGTGAGTAATTACAGTAAACCGGCGCACCGTCATCTATGGTTGGCAATCCAGTGCAATAATTGTCCGTAGAAGGTCCCAGCTTTTTAAAATAGCGAACAATCTCATAATACATTTCACTTATTGGGTCTTTGCTCTTATATCCAGCGTTGTATCCAAATTTGTTTATATAGTTAATTACACCACTAAAATCTGCTCCTCCTATGTTATCAGGATTGCTTATAAATGTTCCGTCTGCGTTGATTTCAGCCTCTGGGTTTGGACAACCTCCTGTATTATTGCAAACTACTAAATCTCCGTTTGCATCATGATACTTCATCCCATAAGGGATTTTAGGAGAAATCCACTTCATGTTAGCCCTAATTACTCCACCATCCCTTGTCATGTCTACGTTTCCATGTAATGCATAAGATATTAGTCCAAATCTCATTTTGTCTGCGTATTTTTGGATTACTCCCTCTGGTTTGTTGTTAGAAGGATTACAGTTAGGTTCTAAACCTTTAGATGGGTTGCATACTTCAATTTTTAGGTTGAAGGAATCAAGAGCACCACTAACGGTTTGGCATGTTGCACCACTTCCACAATCTGAATTTGTATTACAAGCTTTAAAAATATCGTTGCTACACCTTTTATTTGAGACTGTGGGAAAGAGATTTTCTCCACTTCCTGATTCACCTACTCCACAATCCGGCAAACCATCAGTACTACCATCATTATTTATGTCCTTGCAAACCACAAAACCGTTAGCGTATCTAATAAGATATACCGTTCCAGTATAAGGTGTATAGAGATTGGCGCTATCAATCCTCTTTATGGGAAACCAGTTATGTCCAGGCGGTAAAGTTTGTCTTGCCCCTAAAAGTTGGGTATTGCCAGTTGAGTCTACAGCCCTATTCCCGCCTGTCATAGCCTTTCTGAAAGCATCAACTGCCATGGTGGTTGCCCAGTTAAGAAAATTACCACTCCAGCTACCTGAACATTGATGGTTTGTAGCTGGTCCCACTGGTTCAAACCTTCCACCTGTCCCACCGCCTACATAGCTATAACATTTATTAGGGTCAAAGTATCCATAGTAAGTTTTATTATTGTTATAGCAGTTATCTACTCTCCTCCCCATACTATCTCCTGTCACTCTCCTTGCGTATGAACAATTTGCGTTGAACTCACATCTATAAGATGTTCTTGGGTCGCCAGTGCAGGTTATAGGAGGGTGGGCGGTGCCTTGCATGGGTCCTTCTATGGAAAGCATGATCATTACATTGGGAGGAACAGAGGTTGATATCGTGGGAGGAACGTAGCAATAGTCAGTCATGTTTGCACTGTAAGACCTTTGCCCTGTGAACGCCAGTAAAATGATAAATATCAAGAGGAAGACCTTTCTTTTCATCTCCCAAGCCTCCTTCAATTTTTAGATTAACCCGCCCTCTTGCCCTTTGCGTGAAGTTTCTGTGAAATGTGCGGACTTATCCTTTGTCCTCCTTGTGAGGGATTTCTAAAACTCTGTAAAGAAGGATCTTGATCTCTGTGATCTCCTTTTTCATTTCTACCTTAATCTCTGTGATCTCCTTTCTCATTTCCTTTAGTTCAGTTCTTATGTCCCTTATGTCCTGCTCAATCCTGTCTATCCTTCTATTCATATCATCAAAGCGTTTATTTACATCCTCAAAGCGTTTGTTGATTAAAAACACATACCCTCCTATGATGGCAGAGAGGGTGCCGATGATCGTAAAAACCTGCGTCCAGTCCATGGCTTTAATTTTATTCCTTCTTCACCAAAAGCCCAGCCTGGATTTGGTGAGTATGGCAAAAAAGGACCAGATGTCCTTTGGGACGGTTATGCGTGGAATGGCGTAGAGGTCCGAATAGGGTTTTACCGTCATCTTTTCAGTGGTAAAACACGCCCTTAGGTATTCTCTGCATTTTTTCTTCAATTCATCGCTGTAATCTCCAAAGGGATAAGCTCCGTGCTCTACACTTTCTCCCAGAAAGCTTTTGAGTAAGCCCATGGATGTTTTAAAGTCTTCCTCTATTCTGTTTCTCATCTCCTCTTCCGTTTCAAAAACAAGCAAGCCGTCAAAGTTCCTTTTGAGTAATTCCTTCAGTTCTTTTTTCCAAGACCTCTTTTCAAAAAAGCTATCTCCTAAGGATCGGATGAACTCTTTGACCTCTGGCTTTAGGCTTCCTGCCCTTATGGCTAAGGAACCCTTCATAGGAAAGATGGGATAACCTTTTCTTAAATCGCCTTTGTATGCGTGCAAAAGAGACCAGTGCCCATCTCCATCGTAGAAGTCTATAACTTCGTCCCTTTCAAAGGCTTTTAGGTGCCAATGGGAATGCCAGCCAAAGGAAAAGACATCCTTCATGCTCTCTATTTCCTCCAAGGTCAAAAAGTCTGTGCTTTTGCCCTGCTTTACAAACTCTGCGTTTGCATCTTTCATGCTCTTTGGTCTATAAAGCTCTTCCCAAGACACTTTCCCCTCCCAGTAATCAAGGAGGGTAGGTCTCTTTTTGTCCTCCAATAGCACCCGAGAGGTTGCCAAAAAGAGGGTTGCTTTTACTTTGTGCTTTTTCAGGATAGGATAGGCGTAAATGTAGTTGTCCGCATAGCCATCGTCAAAGGTTATTGCTACAGCGTTCTTTGGACATTTTCCGTTTATCACGCAATCCAAAACCTCATCCAAAGAGACTATTTTGTATATGCTCTTTAGTATTTTTATCTGCAAATCAAAGGTTCTCCACCAAAGGTCAAAGCCGGGATTTTTTATAACCTTGTGATACAAAAGCACTAACATGTGGTTATTTTACTCCCAAGAGTTTTTGGAAGAGGTTTATATACTCCTGGCAGGTTCTTTCGGGGGTAAAGTTCATGGCGGTTTCCCTTGCCCTTTTGCCTATTTGGTGGTATTCCTCCGGAGATAGCTTTAGCACCATTTCCATTTTTTGCCTAAGGGCATCAAAGTCTCCTACATCCACACTAAAGCCGTTAAAACCATCCTCCAAAAAATCCTCCACTCCGCCCGCCTTGGTGGCTATAACAACCTTCTCGCAAGCCATAGCTTGCAAAAGTGCATTAGGCAGTCCCTCAAGGTAAGAGGGCATAACATAGTAATCTCCTGCGTTGATATAATCCTCCGGGTTTTCTCTAAAGCCCACGCCTGTTACCCTTTCCCCCACCGAGTAGGTTTTTGCTAGTTTATTTCCCTCCGTGTCTGTAAGCGAACCCACCAAAAGCAGATAACAGTTAGAACAGTTCAGTTCAGAGAAAGTTTTGATGAGCATGTCTTGTCCTTTCACCGGAGGGTTCCAATTGGCAACATTTACAAAGACCTTGGCATCCGTGGGAATGCCCAACTGCCTTCTTATGCCTAAGCCCTTTTCCCTGTTCGGATAAAACCTCTCTAAGTCTATAGCACTTGGGATCACATGGAGTTTATGCTCTGGAAAGCCTGCGGATGCAAGGTTTTTTACAACCGCTTTGGAAACACCTAACACCGCATCTGCGTATGCATACTTTATCTTTAGAGATAAAAGATTTGGCGCCCTTGCACTTCTTTTCACCACCACAAGCTTTGGCTTGTTTTTTAAAAAGGGATAGACAAGCCTAACATAGTCGTAAGCATGGGGAGAGTTTGCTATAATCACATGGTAGTTGTTTTCTTTTATGATCCTGTATAACCTTAGGTAGTTGGCTGGGTTCAGCCGGTTAAATTTGGTGTGGTTTTCAAAAAACCGAAAGACTACACCACAGGGGAAAAGCTTTTCTACCATCTCTTTGTTTTGGTAGGCAAGGGAAAGCTCCACATCTACTTTTCGCTTTTTTAGCTCCCTTACAAGGAGATAAACCTGCTCCTTTGTTCCACTCCAGCCAAAGCCATCCACCACTGAGAGAACTCTTAGCACTTAATATATTGTATTTGGGAAATGTGGCTCCTGCTTTTGGTAGTTTTTCTATCGGGTTGCACGGTGGTTATAAAGGACAGGGAGCCCATTTCTCAAAGGGAAAGGGAGAGGGCAACAGCTCCTCTCAGGGCATACTGTCCATCCAAGATTGAAACGGTGGGTTTTTACTGCACGGGCAACAGGGCATACAGCAACCTTGTTCAAGCGGGCAGTCGGGTTAGGGTTTATAGCCAAAGCACGGGAAAAAGTATAACCATAGCCATCTATAGGAGGGATGACATCAACGGTGTATGCGTGCCGGAGAGGTTTGAATCTCTTCTTGGGAAGGCTCCCTTTAGAGCGATCTTGGAGGTGGAAAGATGTGGGCTGGATGGAAATACAGTATGCCCTCCCGTGATCAGAGGTATGGCAAGCTGGTATGGAGAGCCTTATCATGGAAGAGAAAGTTCCTACGGAATAATCTTTGATAAAGAGGGAATGTATGCGGCACACAGGGAGCTTCCCCTTGGCACCCTGCTGAGGGTAAGGAACTTAAAAAACGGCAGAGAATTGGAGGTAAAGGTAATAGACCGGGGACCCTTCAAGGAGGGCAGGGTGTTGGACCTCTCAGAAGGTGCGGCAAGGAAGCTGGGGATGATAGGGGACGGAGAAGTGCCGGTGGAGGCGGTAGTCCTTCGCTGTGGAGATTAGGAACTCTCTATTATGTTCTTTAAGATTTCCCTCTCCAAGGGAGAGCTAACCTTTGGTAGGATGGTTTCTATTACAACCCTTTGGGCGGAGTTAAACCTTTCTAACCTTCTGGCACATCGGATGGTATCCCTGATGGAAAACACGAACTCTACGGGCTCTTCGGACCTTTGGCTTTGGTAATCCCTGTATGCCTTCCTTATGCGGTTGGCGATCTTTAGCAGTTCAAAGAGAAGGTATATGTGCCTTTCCCTTGTTGGGTTTATCAACCTTTGGGCTTGAGGAGTTTCCACTTGATTTATCAGGGCATACCAAAGATATACAAATTCTTCGTTGGAAAGTTCAGAGAGAGAGGAAACATAGTCTTTTAAGATCAGTGCTTCGTCGGGATGGAAAAAGCCCTTGCTGTCCTCAAAGGGTGGATAATCCACAAACATCACATCCGCACGGGATTTTATGTCCTGCGGAAGTTCAGAGACGCCAAGATAGTGCTGTGGGTTCATACCTCCCAACAGGATCACATCGCTCCGTGCCCTTATGACCTCTCCAGTAGGCATTACCAAATACCTTCTGTAGTCAAAGAGAGGGTTAAAGAGCTTTACCAAGGCAGGCGGGAGGGTGTTGATCTCGTCCAAGTATATGACCGCACCTGGGGTCTGCAGGGCTTTGATAAGGTCTGAGAAGACGCGCTTTGTTCCCTTTTTGGGGTCAAACTCATAAGTGTAGGTTAGGTCTTCCTTTTCCATCTTTGAGTGGCATGGGATTATGTAAAGAGGTCTGTTGGTAAGGGCGGAGAATACTTCCACTAAGAAGTTTTTGCCCACACCCGCATCTCCCTCCAATATAAGTATGCCCTCTCCAAAGCTGAGCTGGTCTTTGACCATAGAGACAAACCTCTCTAAGTTATAGACAAACCAGGGAGTCTCTTCGTAAGAGACAAAGAGAGGGAGCCTGTAGGGTTCGTAGGAGAAAAGTCCCTGTAAGTGCCTGAGGTAGCTCCTTACCCACTTGGGCATTGACTTTAATTCTCTTACAGGCAAAAGGTTTGAGTATCTTTTGGGCTCCAAAAGGACGCCATCTTCCCTCTCAAAGGCTATTTTTGCGTATATCTCACCACCTATGATCAACTTTTCCTCTACCTTTAGCCTCCAAGAGAGCCTTCTGCGCTCACCGCTAAACTTTGGAAAATCTTCTCTGCCAAAGAATACCCTGTCCTCGGTGGTGGTTATTTTGAACCTTTTTAGCCTGTACGAGATAACTTTTTCCTGCAAGATCCTTTGGAGGTTTTGCTCTCCTTCCCTGCTTAGTTCCCTCGGCAGTGTGCCCAAGAGTTCCCTAAAGTTCTTTACCTCCTCTTCCGCTTCAAGCCCTTCAAGGTCTTGGCTCTCTTTGCCCTCAAGGGCTACCTTTAGTTCCTCCAAAGCCCTCGTCAGTCTGTTTTTTAGCTCCCTTTCCAACTCCTCCTTTGCCCTTGAGAGTTTTTCAAACTCTTCTCCGTCCGCATTTCGGAGCCATTCTTCTATTTCCTTTAACTCCCTTTGACCCGCCGTGCCCCTTTGGACCTTTTCCCTCATTTGCTCCAAAAAGAGATCTAACCTCTTCTTTTTGAGTAGCTCCTCCGCCTCAAAGTAAAGCTCTCTTATCCTTCTAAGGGGAATGTCCAAGTTGGTAATCTCCTTTAGGGAGTTTAGGTTCTCCAACTGGGACAGATCCCTTGCCTTTTGAACCTTAGAGACAAATTCTTTGTAAGCTTTTTCCGCCTGCTTTAAAACTTTTTCCTGCCTTTCTTTGGGATAGATAAAATCCACCAAGTTGGAGCCAAGCTTTATAAGTTGGTATAGCTTTCTGTCTTTGTCCTGTAGCCATCGGCTGGTGTATATATAGCCGTCCTTTGATACCTTTACCACCGAGTAGCCAAAGCCCTCAAGGGTTTGCAAATATTGGGGAGTTTGCAGGTCCAGTATGCCAAGATGGTTTTCCTCCGCATCCGCCAAAAAGACAAACAAACCCTCTGGGTCCCCATCCAATTGGGAAACCTTTAGTGGCACATCTATCTTATAAAGTTCCTCCTCCTTATATGCGTCCAAGACTACGACCTTACCCTCTTCGCCCAAAATTAGCCTTCCGTTTATGAGGGCTACTGCCCTGCCAGCACTGTAGGGAAATTTTTTTAGCAAGTTCCCGCCCAAGCTGTATATGGCGGAACCCTCCGTGCCCGTGATGAACAGCTTGGATGGTGTTAAAAACTTTATAGCCCTTAGCTCTCCTACCTCACTTACGCTGAAGCTACTTTTGAACTCCACCCTTTGCAGAGAGAGGTCTTCTCCAACATCAATGGCATAAACCCTGTTTCCCACCACTCCAAAGGCTAAAACTCCTCGCATTAGGTCCAAGCCCATGGAAGGTCTTATGCCCTCCTGAGAAAGCTTAAAGCTCTTCCAAGAGGATGGGTTCTCCGGGTCCTCTATGCGATAAACCACCAAATACGGGGGCGTGATGAGGATAAGGAAGTTTTCTTTAAAGAGGATCTCGGAAACCACCTGTGCGGGTGGGCGTGCAGGAAGTCTGTGTAGTTTGCCCCTCCAGTCATAAAACTGAAATAGCCCATACCTTCTTCCTACCAAAAGCCAACGGGCGTCCTCGGAAACATCCAAGGTCTCTATCCAATACTCCTCCACCTTTGGGTCTGGGTCCTGCTGAAGGTCCTGCTCCAGCCAAAGCCTCAGAACACCCTTTGGGACATTTATCTCATAAACTTCCTCTGTTTGCTTTTCTTTTCCACCGAAGAGTCTTTTAAGAAGTTCCATACAAAAGGAGTTTAAGCCCAAGGGTCAGAAGATGGTATAAGTTTTTTGTTATATGCTTATAAGCTTACTTTATACTGCTTCCTTGAAGACATACTTGGGCTTGAGCCGTTGGCTTACCACCTCTTCGTCTATTATTACCTTTTTTATGTCCTTTTTGGAGGGCACTTCAAACATCACATTCACCATGATCTCTTCCATTATTGCCCTGAGTCCTCTGGCACCCGTCTTGCGTTTTATAGATTCCCTTGCAATTTCTCGCAGGGCGCCCTCGGTAAATTCAAGCTCTACGCCTTCCATCTCAAAGAGTTTTTTGTATTGCTTCACCAAGGCATTTTTTGGCTCCACAAGAATTCTTACCAGGTCCTCCTCCGTTAGCTCATCAAGGACAGCGATTACGGGAAACCTGCCTATGAACTCGGGGATCATGCCAAAGTGCATCAGGTCGTCAGGCTCCACATAAGAAAGCACATTGCCCTCAATGCTCTGTTTGCCTATGGCAGACTCAAAGCCCACCACCGACTTTCCAAGCCTTCTCTTTATTATGTCCTCAAGCCCCACAAAGGCACCACCACAGATGAAAAGAATATCTGTGGTATCCACTTGTATAAACTCCTGATGGGGATGCTTTCTGCCACCTTGTGGAGGCACGTTTGCCACCGTTCCTTCTACGATCTTTAAAAGGGCTTGCTGAACGCCCTCCCCAGACACATCCCGGGTTATGGAGGGGTTTATGCCCGACTTTTTAGCAATTTTGTCTATCTCGTCAATGTAGACTATACCCTTTTGGGCGAGCTTTACATCATACCCGCAGTTTTGCAAGAGCCTTGTTAGCACATTCTCCACATCCTCTCCCACATACCCTGCCTCCGTTAGGCTTGTGGCGTCCGCTATGGCAAAGGGCACGTTGAGTATTTTTGCCAAAGTTTTGGCGAGCAAGGTTTTTCCTGAACCCGTAGGTCCTATCATAAGGATGTTGCTCTTTTCTATCTCTACATCATCCAGCTTCATGCCCAGCTCCTTCATTCTGACCCGCTTGTAATGGTTATAAACCGCCACCGATAGAATCTTTTTGGCTTTTTCCTGTCCTATTACATACTGGTCTAAGATGGCTTTTATTTCATCGGGCTTTGGTAGCTCCTGAACCTGATGCTGTGCCAACTGGCTCTTTTGCTCTCTTATTATTGCCTCGCAGGCAGACACACACCTATCGCATATGTAGGTGTCGTTGGGACTCGCAATGAGGACCAAAACTTCCTCTTGGCTCCTGCCACAAAAGGAACATCTGTGTTCTGCTGTTTTTCTGTTCATCTTTTTCAAATTTAATCCCTCTATGTTCTTCTGGCTATTACCTTATCCACTATGCCATACTCCATAGCCTCTTGGGCAGACATAAAGTAGTCCCTTTCCACATCCTTTTCTATCTTCTCTAAGGGTTGCCCGGTGTGGAAGGCGAGTATTTCGCTTAGCATCTGCTTTATCCTCTTTATCTCCTCTGCGTGAATTATTATGTCCGTCGCCTGACCGGTTATACCGCCCAAGGGTTGATGGATCATAATGCGAGAATGGGGAAGGGCGAACCTTTTACCCTTGGCACCCGCAGAGAGCAAAACCGCACCCATAGACGCCGCCTGTCCCACGCAGATGGTAACCACATCGGGCTTTATATACTGCATGGTGTCGTAAATTGCCATACCGGCGGTAACGGAACCACCAGGAGAGTTGATATACATGTATATGTCCTTTTCGGGGTCCTGGGCTTCCAGAAAGAGAAGCTGGGCAACGATCAGGTTTGCCACATGGTCGTCTATGGGATAGCCAAGCAAAACGATCCTGTCCTGCAGTAGCCTTGAGTATATGTCGTAAGCCCTTTCACCCCTTGGAGTCTGCTCTATAACTATGGGCACCAGCTGGTCAATCATTTTTTTCCTCCTTCTTTTCTTCAACTTCAATCACCTGAACTTTACTCATTATATCCTCTAAGGCTTTCCTCCTTAGAACATCCCCTTTTATTACCTCCTCCAAGTTTCTTGATTGGACATCAGCCTTTATTTGCTCTGAGCTAACGCCATAAGCCTGTGCCAGCTTGGTGTATTCCTCCTCAAGGTCCTTTTCCTCTGCCTGCAGGTCCTTGACTTGGGCATATTTGTCAAGTATGTATCTTAGCTTTATGTTTGCGATTGCCTGAGGCAAAAGCTCCTGTGCCAACCCTTGAACGTTTATGTATCGTGTGTCTATACCCAAAGAAGAGAGCTCCCTCAGTCTCCTTTCCACCAAAAAGTTCAGCTCCCTCCTGAGGAGGGTTTGAGGGACCTCAAAGTCATGAAGTTCAATGAGTTTTTTGACTACCTCTTCCTCTATGAGGACTTTCCTATAGTTTTCAAGGTTTCCCTTGACCATCTGTCTGATCTTTTCCTCCGCGGAAGACCAAGTGTCTGCGAGCCCCAGCTCCTTGGCAAAGTCGTCGCTTAACTCTGGCAGGACCTTCTCCTTTACCGCCCTTATAGAAATTTTCACCTTTGCCTTTCCTACTACCTTGCCCT
>Ga0079995_1054347_pt1 | contig 11346 bp, 9 predicted proteins | sample FaiFalFF_MnMetaG_2_FD_69198 | JGI IMG/M metagenome (GOLD analysis project Ga0079995, IMG submission 69198) | Freshwater microbial communities from Yellowstone National Park, Wyoming, USA - Fairy Falls C (FF_Mn_C) (SPADES assembly) (version 4) | ecosystem: Environmental > Aquatic > Freshwater >... | reverse complement strand
CATTGCAGATTTTGACGCCGATTTCGCTGGCATAGTACTTAGCCATGGAGCTATACAGATTGACGGGCTCTCCGATGTTTTTCTTATAGGCGGCTTGGAAGACCAGCATTTCGGCGGCGGCGAGTTCCATGGCCATGTCGGCCAGCTTGAAGGCAATAGCCTGATGTTCTATAAGGGGTTTTCCGAACTGGGTGCGCTGTTGGGCATAGGAGAGAGCCGCTTCATAAGCTCCCCGAGCAATCCCTAACGCCAACGCCCCAATAGAAATCCGCCCCCCCTCCAAAACCTTCATCGCCTGGTGAAACCCTTCTCCTACTTCGCCTATACGCTGGGCATCCGACACCCACACCCCATCCAGTCCCACCCAGCTCGTCTCACTGGAACGCATCCCCAGTTTGTCTTCTTTTTTACCCGGAATAAGGCCTGGCGTCCCCTTCTCAATAATGAATGCTGTGGCGTTACGATGGGCTCGGCGTTCTCCCGTGCGAGCTATCACCACGTACACATCTCCCGAAATCCCATGCGTAATGAAGTTCTTTTGTCCTGTGATCCGCCAGCCCTCACCCTCTCGCACGGCTACGGTATCCATATTAGAAGCATCGGAGCCCGTATTAGGCTCAGTAAGGGCCCAAGCGCCAATCCATTCCCCCGAAGTGAGCTTAGGAAGGTATTTTTGCTTTTGCGCTTCGCTCCCAAAGTAGTAAATATGCCCCACCGCTAAGGAGTTGTGCGCAGCCACGGACAGCGCGAAACCCCCATCTACCTTGCCCAGCTCCATAATGGCCGCCACATATTCATAATATCCCAGCCCTGCTCCTCCATACTCCTGTGGCACGAATATGCCTAAAAGCCCCAACTGCCCTGCTTCCCGAAATAGCTCTATGGGAAACCGCTGCGTCTCATCCAGCTCCCGAACTACAGGGGCCAGCCGCTCCTGCGCAAACTGCCGCACAATCTCCTGAATGTGCCGCACACTCTCCGGAAGCTCCAAGGAAAACGAGCCCACCTGTGTCGCCATCATCCCGTCCATGCAGGCAAATGTAACAAATCTTTTGTGCCCCTCGTTCCTTCCAGGCGGCTTGCATTTTCCTCTTATGAGCTCTTATGCGTATCTTTGCCTCATGCGCAAAGGCTGGCTATCCTTCCTGCTGGTGACCAGCTTTTTGTTAGGGCAGGCCGCCAAGTATCCTCCTAACTCCTATCAGAACCTTATGGCTGATGTCTATGCTCGGCACCCCCAAGTACCTAAGGGCCTGCTGGAAGCGGTTGCCTGGCGAGAAAGCCGTTTCTCCCCGCTAATCCCTGCCGAGCCCTCCTGCATGGGCATCCCCCAAGGGTGGGGCCTCTTCGGCTGGATAGAAGACGGCCGGGGCTACTTCCGAGAAAATCTCCTCCTCATCGCTGAAAAAACGGGTTTCCCCATCTCTGAGCTCAAAACCAACCCCGCTCTCCAAGCCGAAGCCTTCGCCCGCGCCTATGAAACCTATTGCCAAGAGAAACGTCTCCCCCCTAAATCGCCCGAATCCGTAAAGAACTTCCTCATAGCGATAAGCTACCTGCCCCTTCCCGAAGACCCCGTAAATGACTTTGCGCTTCAGAGCGAACTCTTTGAGACTTTTCGCTTTTTGACGGACCCCGAGGCTGCCGCTCAGTACCACTTCCCTAAATGGGAAATTAGCTTACAGGATTTTTTCGGTAAAAACTATTCCCTTCTGGCCTTTTCTCCCGTACGCATCGTCGGTGAAGAAGTGCAAACCGTAGACGGCACCCCCTTCCAGCGCACAAATAATGCCGATTATTCGGGAGCGATCTGGGACCCTGCCCCCAGTTGTAACTACAGCTCCCGAAATGGCACTTCCATCACCCATGTAACCCTTCATACCGTCCAGGGCACTTACGCAGGAGCTATCTCTTGGTTTAAAAACTGCAGTGCGCAGGTCTCAGCGCATTATGTGATTCGCTCTTCGGATGGGCAAATCACTCAAATGGTTCGGGAAGCGGACAAAGCCTGGCATGTCGGCACGGAAAATCCCTACACTATCGGCATAGAACACGAAGGGTACATCAATAATCCCAGCTGGTACACCACCGCCATGTATCATGCTTCGGCGGCCTTAGTTCGCGACATCTGCCAGCGTCGCGGCATCCCGCGCAATTCTACCTGGTTTGGGGATGCCTGTACGGGCTCCACCTCCGCCTGCCTCGTCAAATCCTGCATTCGTATCAAAGCCCATCAGCAGTACCCTAATCAAACCCACACCGATGTCGGTCCCCATTGGGACTGGAACCGCTATTATCAGCTTGTGGCAGGCCCTACCTATACTATCCAGCAGACCTTTACTGCCGCCTCGGGTACAGTTTATGATCCGGGAGGACCATCAGGGGATTATAGCAATAACCAGCGCTACTTTATCAAAATTGCCCCTCCGGGAGCCACGGCGATTACCTTGACTTTTCAGCAGTTCAGTCTGGAAAATAACTTCTCAGCTTCTACGAAAGGCGGAGATTATCTTTATATTTATGATGGAGATACGACGACGGCGCCGCTCCTGAGGCGTTTGACGGGCACAAGTTTGCCCAACCCGATTACCTCCACGGGAGGTACGGTTCTTTTGGAGCTGCGCACCGACTGCTCTAATCCAATGGCAGGCTGGCAGCTAAGCTATACGGCCAATATCAATGCCAGCACCTCCGATAACATCCCTCCCACTACTGCCATAGGGCCCGCTCCCGACTGGGTTACACAAAACTTTTCCCTTACTTTCACCGATAACGACAATGTCGGCGTAGAAAAAGCCTTTTACCTTGTTATGTACGACAGCGCTGGGGATTGGCGGGCGAATGCGGAGCGAGGGTTTTTCAGCGATAATTTCGTGGGGCCGGCCCTCCACCCGGAATGGACTTCGCATGTCGGTACCTGGCTCATCTTTGATCCGGGCAATGGCGACCCCGTCCTCCGCCAAACCGATGAGTCCATCTCTAACACCAATCTTTATGCCTACCTTCGCCAAAACCTTTCTAACCGCTATCTCTATCACTGGGCAGGCCGTTTCGTCCGAGATACCTCCAATAACTGCCGCATGGGCCTACATATCTTTGCGGATGACCCCACCCTCTCCGACCGGGGCAATTCCTACTTCGTCTTCTTTCGTTTGCAGGGTCAAAAGGTCCAGCTCTACAAAGTCGTCAATAACTCTTGGGGGAGTGGACCGGTAGCTCAGGTTACCTACCCCTTCCAAGATGGCGTCTGGTACGACTTCAAGTGGAGTTATGACCGTATCACGGGCGACCATCGCATCTATGTCAATAACCAGCTCGTGCTCAGCTGGAACGACCCCGCCCCCATCCAGTCTGGCTCCTACATTTCTCTACGCACAGGTAATGCCCGGGCAGAGTACAATAACTTCAAAGTTTATCGTTCCAGGCCTATTAATGGCAGTGTTACGATTCGGGTGGGGCCTAATAATAATGATGATATTCGGCGGCAGTCGGACTATCCTACGCATTATGTGGGGCGGATTCGGAGTATCGTTCAAGACTCGGCGGGTAATCTTTCCAGTACTCCAGCTCGGGATGTTCGGGTAGACTGGACTCCCCCTGGGCCACCTCCGTATGTGTATGATGGGAGCGACTTTTTGCAGGATCAGGATACCCTCTACCAAGATACCCTTCTTGTGGGAAGCTGGGGGTCAGCTACGGATCCCCACTCCGGCCTCACGGAATACCAATATACCCTCAGCACGGCTGTAGGCGACTCTAATGTGATTAGTTGGGCCTCTACGGCTCAGACCAGCTTTTTAGCAGAAAGGCTTTCTTCGGGAACGCTTCAGCAAGGGACGCGCTACTACATTGGCATTCGGGCCCGCAATGGCGCTAACCTCCTAAGCCCTCCCACCTATTCGGATGGATTTATTTATGATGTAATCTCAACGGGGTTATCAGCTCTTCGTATTCAGGTGCTTTTGGCGCCCAACCCCTCAGTGGGAGCCAGCTATATTTATTTTCTGGGACATCTCGCAGGGCCTGTGGAAGTGCAGGTTTTAGACCCTTTGGGGCGCACGTTGTGGCGTACCCTGACCCAAGAATCCCGCCTTCAGCTGCCGGAACTTCCCAAAGGCACCTATCTCATCCGGATACAAGGGCCTTATGCTGCTCCCACGACCCTGCGCTGGATAGTTACAGGAAGTTAGTCTGCCTGCTTAGCTATCCCCTCCCCCAATATCTAATCGGCGAAGAAGCTCCCTTATCTTTTGCAGTAAAAGTGCCAGTAGGGGGGGCGTTCTGAAAATCGTATCTCTGCGTAGGTATCCGAGAGGGTATTTATTTCTTTTCGGCTAAACCGCTGCTCAATGCGAGTAAAAAATCTATCGTACACATCTTGCTGGATTCGTTTCAGAGTTTTGCCAGCGTAATTTTCGTAGAGGGGTATTTTGGAGGCCCAGCCCAAGGGGCGCACGAGATGACCTAACCCAATCCACGGCAAGTATAAGGTTATCATGAGGAGCCAGCTTAGGCTTTCTCGCAGTAGAGGCGACCGAATGTGAGAAAGCCCTTTGCGTAAAAGAGTCACCCCCCCTAAAAGCCACCGAAAATACGCTGGCTTATTGTCCAAAGCATAATAGAGATAAATAAGATGCTCGGGTGCATAAGTGCTAATATGACGAGCAGCATCTAATGCATTGATGGGCAGATGGTGTAAGACGCCCAGACAGATCGCAAAATCTGCAAAGTCTTGCCTGAAAGGTAGGCGCATAATGTCGCCCATAAAGAATAATGCATGTTTGGCATCTTGTAGGTTTTTCCTTGCTACGAAGATGGCTTCTGAAAAATCTATTAGAATCAGTTCTCGGCAAATATCCTTTACGAAATAACTCCACCTGCCGATGCCACACCCTAAGTCGCAAAACCGCTTACCCCTCAGAGAAGGCAGGTCTACCACATCAAAGTAAGCCTCAAATTCCTGCTGGTGCTCGGGTAAAATTTCAGAAAATCTCTGCCACTCTGCGCCAAAGGTAAACTGGATGTCCTTGGCTATGGAGCCGGAAAGGTTGGGGGGGCTTGGGCTTAGCTCTGCCATGTGTTTATCCTTCCGAAGGGAGGGCGGATACTCAGAAGGTTCCAAAAGAATGATCACATCGTTGATGATCGGATACACATGCGAATCTACAATCAGCTTATTTTCGTGCAGTTCTACGGGCTTTCCCCACAAGTCCTCTAAGATGGGGATTTTATCTGCGTAATACATGCGGCATAAAGGTACGGCATAAGGGTCCGTCTGCATTCTCGTGAAATGCCTACCTTTGTGCCCATGAGTGTTACAGCCGAAGCTGTTAAGCGTCTGCGGGAGACTACGGGCGCGGGTATCATGGATTGCAAGAAAGCCTTAGAAGAGTCCAATGGCGATTTTGAGAAAGCCATAGAAATTCTTCGTAAGAAAGGCCATAAGATGGCGGCTGCCCGCCAAGAGCGTACGGCTAAGGAGGGGGCTGTTTTTGCTGCCACGCAAAAGACCGTTGGGCATCTTTTGCTTTTGGCCTGTGAAACGGACTTCGTGGCTCGCAATACGGAGTTTCAAGCTTTTGGGAAAGCCCTCGTAGAAGCAGCTCTGGCCCAAAATATTCACTCCAAAGACGAACTGGCTAACATCAAGATCAACGGAAGCTCCTTTGCTGATAAGTTAGCGGAGCTAACTACGCGTATTGGCGAAAAGATTGAGATTGGCGACTGGGGGCGTTTGGAAGGAGAATATGTTACGGCGTATATTCACTTAGGGGGGCGAATCGGGGTGCTGGTGGCGCTGAAAGGGGTGGGTAACCTTTCCGAAGAGACCTTGTATGAAGTGGGTCAGAATATTGCTATGCAAGTGGCGGCGCTGCGTCCCATCAGCGTGAGCCGAAATACGGTTCCTGCGGACATCTTGGAAAAAGAAAAGGAGATTGCTCGGGAGCAGGCCCGCGCTGAAGGCAAACCCGAACATCTGCTGGAAAAAATTGCCATTGGCAAGCTGGAAAAGTTCTTCAAGGAAGCGGTGCTTTTAGAGCAGGAGTACTTCAAAGATTCTCAAAAGACGGTTGGGCAATATTTGAAGAGCATTTCCCCGACCTTGGAGGTGAGTGGATTTTTGCGCTTCCAGGTAGGCGGGAAATGAAGTATCGGCGCATTCTTCTGAAGATGAGTGGGGAGGCGCTGGCGGGGGAGCGGGGATTTGGGATAGAGGCGCAGCGGCTGCGGTATTATGCGGAGGAGATTCGGTCGGTGGCTCAGTTGGGGGTGCAGGTGGCGGTGGTGATTGGAGGTGGGAATCTTTTTCGGGGGATTGAGGGGAGCGAACAGGGCTTAGACCGGGTGCAGGCCGACTATATGGGGATGCTGGCGACGGTGATTAATGCCTTAGCCCTTCAGAATGCGCTGGAGCAGGTGGGGGTTCCTACTCGGGTCCAATCGGCTATTGAAATGGCCCGGGTATGTGAGCCGTTTATTCGGCGGCGGGCGATCCGGCACTTGGAGAAGGGGCGGGTAGTGATTTTTGCGGCGGGCACGGGAAATCCCTTCTTTACTACGGACACCGCAGCTACTTTACGGGCTATTGAGATTGGCGCGGATGTTCTGCTCAAAGCCACCAAAGTAGATGGCATTTATACTGCTGATCCCGCCAAGGACGAAACCGCCCAAAAACTTCCCCACATTACCTATCAAGAAGCTCTGGATAGGCGGTTAGCAGTGATGGACCTGACGGCTTTTACGCTTTCCCAAGAGAATCGCCTGCCTGTCATTGTTTTCAATATTTTGGAGCGGGGAGCCCTTTATCGTATCGTCTTAGGAGAACCGGTTGGGACGATTGTAACGGGTTAGGGCCATGAGCTGGTGGGCGTGGTTAGAACAGGAGTGGTATGGTCTATCCATTTTGCGGTGGAGCATAGCTGGCGCTCTTTTGGTTGGGATATTCTTTTTGCGCAGGCTGATTAGTAAGGGCTTTTCTCGGCTACTTTACTTCTTTGCTTTCCGCCAGCAAACGCATATTACCCTCCAAGAGCTGGAGACACTCATGCAGCCCGCCTGGATATTTCTGTTGGCTATTGCGACTTTTTATACGAGTGCGCGTATTGTTCGTTTTCTGCACTTGCCTTCTACTTCTCAGGAGATTATTCAGCGGGTTTTTGAGGGTTTAGCGCTATTGGCGGGGGGCTTAATTGGGAGTCGGCTCTTAGCGGTATTTGAGACTATTCTTCAGCACCGCTTCAATGAGAGCGGCGAAACATACAAGTCTCAGCTCATTCATCCGCTTTTTAGCGTGGCGCGTATTGTGCTGTTTTTGATTGTGATTCTTTTGATTTTGCAGCACACGCTTCGGCTCAATGTCGGGGCTCTTTTTACGGGTTTGGGGTTAGGGGGGTTAGCGGTTGCGCTGGCGGCTCAGGAGACGCTCCAGCACTTTATTGGGGCGATGGTTATTTTTACGGACCGACCTTTTCAGATTGGGGAGGTTATCCAGCTGGAAGGCGGCACCATGGGCACCGTAGAAAAAGTGGGTTTGCGCTCTACCCAAATCCGAACCTCTGATGGCCTTTTGCTGGTGGTCCCAAATAAAAAGCTCGTGGATTCCCTTGTTACGAATCTCTCCCGTGTTCAACGTCGGCGGGTCTGGATACGAGTTGGCCTTCTCTACAGCACACCCACCTCAGTTCTGGAGAGCCTTCAAAAGGACCTCCTCATGGAGGTACAAGGCCTGCCTTTTATCCTCTCTGAGCCTACGCGGCCCCAGGTGCTTTTTACCAACTACTTGGACTCAGCCATAGAACTAAGCCTTATTGCGTACTTTGACCCTGCTTATATCTATCCGGAGACAGGCCAGCCTATAACCTTATTTCAGGTTCAAAATATCCTCAATACGCTCATTTTACGCACAGTGCGGCGGTATGCTCCCCAAACCGACTTTGCTTTCCCTACGCGTACGCTTCATTTAGTTACCTTGCCGCCCGATTATGAGGTTTCTCAGGTATCACGCCGCACCTAATAGCCTTTTCTCACTATGACCTAATCCTCGCATGTGCTTTATTCTGGTTTGGTTCCGACAGCGTTGCGGTTAGCTTACCGCAAGGCAGCTCTAAATAGCAAGAGCCTTGAGAGCTTTGCTAAAGACCTGATAAAGAATTGGGCTTTTTTTGAGCACATGTCGCATATTAGCCCCATAACTGCTCATGAATCGGCGGATGAGAGGCACTTTTGCGTTATGTATGATGGCAGTTGATTTTTATGGAGAAGGAGTCCTGCGAGAGGACCCGATGTTGCCCCGCTAAAGTACCTAATGGTATGTGCCTAAAACCATCGGTGGAGGAAATGTGTTATATTTGCCTGATGCTGAACTTCCTTATGGACTTTTGGGGAGGTAGAGGCGAGGGTCTGGACATCAAAGTATTATTTTTGGTGCTATGGGTTTGATAGATGGTTTGTTAGGGCGGAAGCCCGTAGAGGAGGTACCGTATGCGGACTTGGTGGAGGGGGCGAATGATGTGGTGCTGGCGGTACATGCGGCGCAGGGGACGGTGCTTTATGCGAATGGAGCCCTAACGGGGCTCTTAGGATATACTCGGGAGGAGGTGCTGGGCCGCAGCTTTGCGGATTTATGTATGCCTGATCAGGTTCTGCGCAGTGCAGAGCTAATAGCGGACGCATGGGAAAAAGGCGGGGCCGTATCCACTGAGCTTTCGCTGCGCCATAAAACCGAAAAAGACCCCATTCCCGTGGAAATCAGTACTCGCGTCACCCAGGTGGGCAAAGCCCCTGCCATCATTTTATATATCCGGGACATACGAGAGCGTCTGCGGCTGACCCGAATGATTGAGGAGAAAAATCGTCAGCTTCTGGATAGTATTAGTTATGCCCGCAGACTCCAGTTAGGTGCTATTCCCCCCGTATCCACCCTGAAAAACCTATTTCCGGAAAGCTTTCTCTTGTATTTACCTCGGGATATAGTCAGTGGGGATTTTTACTGGGTAGCGGAGACGTCGCGTAGTTACTTTTTAGCTGTGGGAGATTGTACAGGTCATGGGGTGCCGGGTGCCATGATGGTCATGCTGATGCTGGGTTTTCTCCATCAGGCGTTGGCTAACTTGGAGGAGCCCACTCCCGCGAAGCTCTTGACTTTCTTACATCAGCAGGTATGCCTCATCTTTGATACGGAAAAGATTCGCGATGGAGCCGATATGATCATCTTGGAAGTGCAGAAGACAGAGCCTAATTTGCGCTGGGCTGGGGCCGGTCGCCCCCTTTGGTGGATCACGAGAGAGCGCTTTTACGAAGCCAAAGGCGAACGCGCCAGCATCGGAGGGTACACGCCAGTCGGGTATAACTTTTCGGATAAGACCCTGCCTATAGAAGAAGATATGCGCCTGTATCTCTTTTCAGACGGCTATGGAGATCAATTTGGCGGGATAAGGGGGAAAAAGCTTTCTACGGGCCGCTTTAAGCGGATTTTGCAAGGGACAGCCCATTTACCGCTCCCTGAGCAAGGCGAAGCGCTCCACCGGTTCTTTATAGAATGGAAAGGGGATTACGAGCAGGTGGACGATGTGCTGGTTTTAGGCCTGAAGCCCCTTCGTAGGTAATATGTCTGGCATGGAGAGAGTGAAACGTTTCTGGAATCGATATCCTATCCCCACTTATGGGGGTTTGCTTTTACAGGTTGGGGCTCTGGGGTATAGTTTAGGAGGGGGGCCTTATGCGTCGTATGCGGCATGGGTGGGGGCCCTTGGGAGCGCGTTGATTGGGGCGGACTTTCAGCGGTTTACGGGGCCCCTTCAATATGCGGCGGCGTTTATAGGGAATACGTTGGTAGCTTTTACGCTGCCAGGCAGCTGGCTAGCGCGTCTATTTTTATATGTGCCGGCGCTGGTGCTTTTTGCGACGGCGCTAACGATACGGCAGCGATTCATGCGTATATTTACTCGCACGCGTTATCTCTGGGCGGAGCCGCTGATGCTTTTGGTTGGGGCTGGGCTATTATTTTTGGGGGGTTATTCAGAGGGGGTGTGGCCCTGGGCCAGTTTGGTAGCGGCCTTACCCGGAGCTGTGATCTCAGGAGCGTATATTCAAGATGCCCCCTATATTGCAGCGGCGGCCAGTCGCGGTTATGCTGTGAAAGTGGGTGATGTGGCTCCGGACTTTGAGCTGCCCAGCACTAAGGGAACCTGGGTACGTCTCCATTCGTACTTCCCGCGCAATCCCGTGCTACTCCTCTTTGTGCGGGGAGACTGGTGCCCAGGGTGCCACATGATGCTACGTACCTACGAACGCCATAAACACCGCTTCTATGAAAAAAATGTCATCATCTTAGGCATTGGCCCAGACCCTCTCGGCGTCAATCAAGCTATGATAGAGCGCCTTGGCGTATCTTTCCTCATGCTTTCTGATGAAAACTTTACTGTTATTCGCCGGTACGGCAATGCTTACCAGAATGAATTCCTTCAAAAAACGGCGGCAGGATACGAAGCTGGGATACCCCTTCCTGCTGCCTACCTGATTGACCGGTACGGGATAGTGCGCTACATATCCAGCTCCGAATATGTCGGCGAGTTTTTGGACCCCAATACCATCTTTCCAGTCTTGGAGCAGATAGAAGCAGGAGAGCCATATGAAGTGGCTCCTGCATGACGAAACCTCAGGGAGTCTCTGATACTACGCTCCTGGGAAGGCCGACTATACTGGGAAGAGCCCCTATTATAGCCACTGAGGGGGCCGATTATGCAAGCACAAAGAGGGCCCCTCTCATAACTCGCGCATGACCGGTAGAAAACCAGAACTCATCCCCCTCGGAATTCTGATTTTTTCTGTGGTGGAAAAGCTGTGGATTTTTGATTTTGTCCTCGTAAAGGCCTCCAGACGGTAGCTGCGAGCCATAAAGTACTCGGCTAGGATGCGCCAGGTTGTTCGGCGAACTGCCAAAGACCCATCATACGCCATAGAGAGCTAAATAACGAGCCGCATTGTCCGAAGCGGAGCCACGGTGCCCGAACCCACAAAAGAGTCTATCCCCCTCTCCTCCGCTTGCGTATAGGTGTGCAAAAAACCGCAGCACATGGGGGATGGAGTGGGGTGGATAGGAAAAGAGAGTATGAGTCAGGTAGCCGGCATCTGGGGTTTCGGGTATTAGCTCATGAAAACTTACCAGGATGGGTGCCGCTTCGCTCTTTGGTGGGGGAAGCTTCTATAAGCGGTACCAGCCCCCAGCGCCCCTGCCCTGGGGGCGGGGACGCTCAAAATGTCTTTCTTATCATTCGGAAACTCCTCTTTGGTATTATAGGCCAGGGCTTTCTTAATGCGAAGAGGGGATGGGCGCGCCCGCCCTAC
>Ga0079995_1054348_pt1 | contig 11349 bp, 9 predicted proteins | sample FaiFalFF_MnMetaG_2_FD_69198 | JGI IMG/M metagenome (GOLD analysis project Ga0079995, IMG submission 69198) | Freshwater microbial communities from Yellowstone National Park, Wyoming, USA - Fairy Falls C (FF_Mn_C) (SPADES assembly) (version 4) | ecosystem: Environmental > Aquatic > Freshwater >... | reverse complement strand
AAAGCCGAGCTGCAGCGGGAAGAGGAGCAGTTCCTCAAGACTCTGGAGCGGGGGGAACGGCTGCTGTTTGATCTGTTTGCAGACGTTACAGCCAGTGGCGCGCCAAAGCAGATCTCTGGGGCCGACGCCTTCAAGCTCTTTGACACCTACGGCTTCCCGTTGGAGCTAACCCAAGAAATTGCCCAGGAGCACGGCTTCAGTGTGGATCTGCAGGGCTTTGAGCAGGAGATGGAAAGACAGCGGCAGCGGGCCCGCGCCGCCCACCAAACCCTTGACGTCATGGCCCAGGGATCCCTGGATGAGCTGGCCGAGTTTTTAATCGAGACGGAGTTTCTTGGCTACAGCCAGTCCTCTGCCCGCGGCGTGGTCGAAGCCCTGCTGGTGGAGGGGAAATCCGTGCCCCAAGTGGAGGCGGGGCAAGTGGTGCAGGTGGTTTTGGATCGCACACCTTTTTATGCCGAATCCGGGGGCCAGATTGGGGATCGCGGCTACCTGGCTGGGGACGGAGTATGGGTGCGGGTGGAGGACGTGCAGAAGCGAGGAGATCTGTTTGTCCACTTTGGCCAGGTGGAACGGGGGATCCTGCGGGTGGGGGATCCTGTGCAGGCCCAAATTGACCTGGCCTGTCGGCGGCGCGCCCAAGCCCACCACAGCGCCACTCACCTACTGCAGGCAGCCCTGAAGAAGGTGGTTGATCCCTCTATTAGCCAAGCCGGATCCCTGGTGGCTTTTGACCGGCTGCGTTTCGACTTTACCCTCTCGCGTCCCCTTACTCCCGAAGAGCTGCAGCAAGTTGAGGATCTGGTCAACACCTGGATTGCCGAGGCCCATCCAGCTCAGGTAGCCATCCTGCCCCTGGCAGAGGCCAAAGCCAGAGGGGCAATCGCCATGTTTGGGGAAAAATACGGCGCCGAGGTGCGGGTGGTCGACTTTCCGGGGGTGTCGATGGAGCTCTGTGGCGGCACCCACGTCAGCAACACCGCCGAGATTGGCCTATTTAAGATCATCTCTGAGACGGGCATAGCTGCCGGGATCCGCCGCATCGAGGCTGTAGCCGGGCCGGCGGTGCTGGAGTACTTGAACGAGCGCGACAGGGTGGTGCGGGAGCTGAGCGCCCAGTTCAAGGCCAAGCCCCAGGAGATCCCAGAGCGGGTTGCCGCTTTGCAGGCGGAGCTAAAGGCCGCCCAGAAGGCCCTTGAGGAGGCCCGCAGCCAGCTGGCCTTGCTCCAGGCAGAGCAGCTCTTGCCCCAGGCTGTAGCCGTGGGCCCTCTGCAGATCTTGGTGGCGGAACTGGGAGCCACTCCCCCAGAGGCGCTGAAAACCGCTGCCGAACACCTACTCCACAAGCTGGGGGAAGGGGCAGTGGTGTTGGGATCGGTGCCCGAAGCGGGCAAGGTGAGCTTTGTAGCGGCTTTTAGCCCGGCTGTCCAGAAACTTGGCCTGAAGGCGGGCTCCTTTATCGGCGAGATTGCCAAGCTCACCGGCGGCGGTGGCGGGGGGCGGCCCAACCTAGCTCAGGCTGGTGGCAAACAGCCGGAGAAACTGGCGCAAGCTCTCCAAGCGGCTCAAGAGCGGCTGCAGGCAGAGCTGTCTTCAAGCTTGGGCAGTTAGGAGCTGCCGCCCTGCCATAATGAAAGCCGGGAATTTTCCGCGCCAGCCATGTCCACTGCCATCGATCTCAGCCAAAAGCGCATCTTGCTGACCGGAGGGAGTGGCTTTTTGGGCAAACATGTCCTGCAACAGTTGTACCTCCTGGGCGTCAAGCCGGAGCAGGTGCGAATCCCACGCTCCCGCACCCAGGATCTACGCCGCTGGGAAGTTTGCCAAGAGGTGGTGCAGGGACAGGATATCGTCATCCACCTGGCGGCCCACGTGGGGGGCATCGGCCTCAACCAGGCCAAGCCAGCAGAACTCTTCTACGACAACCTGATCATGGGATCCCAGCTTATCCATGCTGCCTACCTGGCGGGCGTGGAGAAGTTTGTCTGCGTGGGCACCATCTGTGCCTACCCCAAGTTCACTCCTGTCCCCTTCAAAGAAGAGGATCTCTGGAACGGCTACCCGGAGGAGACCAACGCCCCCTACGGCATTGCCAAGAAAGCCCTGCTGGTGCAACTGCAGGCCTACCGGCAGCAGTACGGCTTCAACGGCATCTACCTCCTGCCGGTCAACCTCTACGGCCCCATGGACAACTTCGATCCCGAAACTTCCCACGTCATCCCCGCTTTGATCCGCAAGGTGCATGAAGCCCAGCAGCGGGGCCAGAACTACGTGGAGGTGTGGGGAGATGGCAGCCCCACGCGCGAGTTTTTCTACGCCGAAGACGCAGCGCGGGGGATCCTTCTAGCCACCCAGCTCTACAACAGCCCCGAGCCCCTGAATTTGGGCACCGGCGAAGAGATCTCCATTCGGGATCTGATTGCCCTCATCTGCGAGCTGATGGGGTTTCAGGGAGAGATTCGCTGGCGAACTGACAAGCCCAATGGCCAGCCCCGCCGCTGCTTAGATGTCTCCAAGGCCCGCGAGAAGATTGGTTTTGTGGCCAAGGTGGGGTTGCGGGAAGGGCTGCAGCGCACTATCGACTGGTACCGCCGTCACGCCGCCCAGGGAGCAACCTAGGCAATGGGCTGGCTCTCCAGCCGTCCATCCTCCATGTGCAGCACCCGGTCAGCAATGTCAAGGATGCGGTTGTCGTGGGTTACCAGCAGGATGGTGCAACCTTGCTCCCGCGCCAACTTCTCCATCAGGGTCACCACCTCGCGGCCCGACCTGCTATCGAGGGAGGCCGTCGGCTCATCCGCTAGCACCAACTTGGGGTGGCTGACGAGGGCGCGGGCAATCGCCACTCGCTGCTTCTGACCCCCTGAAAGCTGTTCCGGGTAGTAGTGGACGCGATCCCCAAGACCCACCGCTGCCAGCATTGTTTCTGCCCGCCGTTGGCTCTCCTGGGGAGACAGGCCGTTGTGCAGCTCTAGGGCCATGCGCACATTCTGGGCTGACGTCAGGGATCGCAGCAGGTTGTGAGCCTGGAAAATATAGCCAATTTTGCGGCGAACCTGGACGAGGGTGCTGGGCTTGGCTCCCCGCAGCTCCTGCCCCAACACCTGCAGGCTGCCCTCTTGCACCGAGCGCAAGGCTCCTAGGAGAGTGAGCAGCGTGGTCTTACCGGAGCCAGAGGGTCCAGTCAACAACACAATCTCCCCCGGGTGCAGGACAAAGTTGATGTCAAAAAGGACTTGCCGGCGCAGGGATCCCTCACCGAAATAGTGATTTAGCCCTTCGACTTTGACCACGGGCTCAGCGGTATTTTGAGTGGAGGTAGGGGCAGTTTGATTGAGAAGGGAAGTCAGCATAGGAAGCTCAAAATCTCAAATGACTAACTAAGGAAGCCACCATTCTGGATTCCTGCTTCAGCAGTTAGAAAATGTCGGCAGGATCAGCAGCCCGCAGCCGCCGCACAGCAATGGCTCCTGAGATAAAGCACATACTCACCGTTAGCCCCAGGACCAACATCGCTCGGTTAAAGGTCATGGCAATGGGCAATAGGGTAGCATTGGCCGTCAAATCGTAAAGCAAAACAGCCAAGGCAAAGGCGGGAATGTAGCCCAAAACAGCCAGCAAAAGGGCCTCCTGAAGCACCACCCCCAACAGGTAGGTGTCGGTGTAGCCCATGGCTTTGAGGGTGGCATACTCCGCTAGGTGATCAGATACATCGGTGTAGAGAATCTGATAGACAATCACAATGCCGACGATAAAGCCCATAGCCACCCCCAGGCCGAAAATAAAGCCGATGGCCGTGCCTTCCTCCCAATAGCTCCGCTCCATGTCAATGAACTCTGCCCGCGAGAGTACTCGCACGTCCTTGGGCAGCAGAGCCCGCATCTGATCCAGCAGCGGCTTGGGATCTACCCCTGGCTGGAGTTGCACCACGCCAATATCCACCAGGCCAGGCTCGCGCTGAGGAAAAATCCGCAGGAAATTGAGGTCACTGGTAAGGATGGTGCCGTCGGCGCCAAAGGTAGCCCCCATCTCAAACAATCCCCCTACCCGCACACGGCGGTTGCCCACTTCGGTAACGACTTCTTGTCCAGCCTCAAACCATTGGGCAATTGGACCAAACTCGCTGCGGGAGCGGCGGTCAAAGAGCACTACGTCAGCTTTTTTAATCTCCTCCAGCTCGCCGGGGGTTAGCCCTGGCAAATCCACAAGGTCGGCAGAGGGATCCACCCCCACGACAAAAATGCTGCGAGTGCGACGGGTCTCAGGGTTTTTCCAGAGGGCAAAGCCCAAATACACAGGCGAGACAGCTCGCACTCCCTCAAAGCCCAACGCCTGATAGAGCCGCCGCCGCGAAAAGGTGTTCATGGCAATAAGGGCGTTGGACTGGGGACTGACCAGGAAGATCTCCCCTTTGAGGGCAACGTGGAAGCGGATGGCACTCTCCAGCAAGCTGTCCTGGAAGCCCAGCTGCATGAACATGAGGATGCAGGCAAAGGTAATGCCTGCTAAAGCCACCAGCAGGCGGATCTTCTCCCGCATCAACTGCAGCCAGGCTAGGGGAATGCGGCGCCCAATAAAGCTGAACAGGCTGGACATCGCCCCCTCTACCCCTCAGCATCAATGGCCACGTCCACCTGCAGGTTGGTCAGGCCGGCCACGCGGGCACTGCTTTCTGGATCCAGGCGGATGTACACTTCCACCACCCGCGCATCTACGTCAGCCGCAGGGTCAGTGTTGAGCACGTCTTTCTTGCCAATTTGCAAGCCTACCCGCTCCACTCGGCCCTGTAGGGTTTCTGGCAGCGCGCGGTTGCTGATGGTAGCTCGTTGTCCTGGTCGCACCCGCAGGATGTCGGTTTCGTAAACTTCGGCCACCACCATCATTTGGTCGGTGTTGCCCAGCTCGAGAATCCCTTGGTTAGCAGCGATCACTTCCCCCGGCCGAGTGTGGATTTTCAGCACCTGGCCAGCCTGGGGGGCACGGATGAGGGTGCGCTCCAAGCGGGCTTCCGCCAGTTCCAGGTTGCGGGCCAAAGACTGCAGCTGCACCTGCGCTTGGGCCCGTCTCAACGCCGCTTCAGCAGCTTGCACTTGGGCCTGGGCATTGCGCAGATCCCGCTCGCGGGCAAGGCGCAGTTGGTTGAGGGTGGCCTCGGCAGCTTGTAAGTCCTCCTGGCGCTGTCGCACCACCAGAGCCTTTTGATCGAGTTCCTGCTGCGAAATAGCTCCCTCCTGCCAGAGAGCCTGAAAGCGAGCCAGATTGGCCTCAGCATCGGCTAGCTCCGCCCGAATGCGCTCCACCACGGCTTCCTGGGAGCGGATCTGCAACTGTTGGGGCTCGTCCAGCCGGCTAAGGCGAGTGCGTGCTTCTTCAATTTGAGCCTGGCCAAAGCGGGTCTCAGCCTCTAGACGGGCACGGGCCTCTTGCAGTTGGGCGGCAGCGTACTCCCTCTCCGCTAGGCGCTCGCTGTAGCTTTCCAGACGGGCCAATACCTGCCCCGCCACCACCCGCTCCCCTTCGGCTACCAACAGCTCCCCCAGTCGTTCGCCAGGAGGGCCAGCAACACGGATAACGCGCCCCACCGGCTCCAGACGGCCCAGAGCCCCGACCGAGGTAGCCAACGGCGTTGCCCCGCCTGCTGCCGGAGTTTCGGCTGGCGGCGGCGTTGCTCCTTGGGTAGCCCCTTGTTGGCTCAACCCTAAGGTAGCTAGCGCTGCCCAGCCAACCAGCCCAGCTCCTGGCAGTAACCACAGCAGTTGGGGTCTCATTTTGCCGTCAACTTCAAGCCTACAGCTACCCCTTCATTAAGAAGCTTAAAGCTTTGTGGAAAAGAGTGTCAAGTTCGAAATTGCACTTTAAGCAGCTCTTTTTCCTTAGGCTTTGCTCCCCTGCTGCAGAAGGCGAAAAACTGCTGATATGATCTGCCTTGCAGCAGCTTTGGTTTTAGGTGTGTGCGAGGAGTGAGGCAACGTTGCAATGGTGGAGACAGCGGGGGGAGAAGATCCCGGCATTTCGGTGCAGGCTCCGTCTTCATCTCTACTTGGGCAAAGCTTGGAGCTGTCGAACTCCTCCCTTTCGGCCTATCACTTTGTTGGAATTGGGGGGGTCGGCATGTCTGCTTTGGCCTATATTTTGGCGAAGAAAGGGTTTCGCGTTTCGGGGTCCGATATTGTTGCCAATAACCGCACTCGCCGCTTAGAGGCGTTGGGGGTGCGCGTTATTCAAGGTCACACGGCAGAGGGGTTGATTGGGAATCCCCAGGTGGTCTACTCCAGCGCCATTCGCCCCACCAACCCGGAATTAGCGGCGGCTCTAAACAAGGGACTAAAGGTTTGGCACCGAGCCGATTTACTAGCGGCTTTGTTTAACCATCGCCCCAGCATCGGCGTGGCGGGCACTCACGGCAAAACCACCACCAGCAGCATGATTGGCTACATGCTGCTTGCTGCGGGCTGGGATCCCACCCTCATCATAGGCGGGGAGATGGAGGCGTGGGACGGCAACGCTCGCCTAGGCCAGGGAGAATACCTGGTGGCGGAGGTGGATGAGTCAGACGGATCGCTGGTGCGTCTCTATCCCAAAATTGGCGTGATCACCAATGTTGAGCTAGACCACCCAGATCACTATGCCAATCTGGAGCAGGTCATCCGGGCCTTTCAGCAGTATGGGCAGCAGAGCCAAACCCTAGTGGCCTGCCTGGATTGCCCCAACGTGGCCACCCACCTCAAGGTGGACGTGGGCTACAGCCTGGCCGGACATCCCCAAGCCCAGTACCAAGCGCGGCAGATTGTCTACAAGGGCAATTCCACTGCCGCCGAGATCTGGGAAAGGGGATCCCTGCTGGGTCAGCTACGGCTGCAAGTGCCGGGATCCCACAACCTCAGCAATGCTCTAGCAGCGGTTGCCGTTGGGCGACAGTTGGGCTTGGAGTTTCCGGTAATTGCCTCTGCCCTGGCCGAGTTTCGAGGGGTGCAGCGCCGCTTTGAGGCCAAAGGGGAGGTGGGCGGGGTTACCTTTATCGATGACTATGCTCACCATCCCAGCGAGATTCGCGCTACGCTGCAGGCAGCACGGCTACAACAGCGGCGCGTGGTGGCAGTATTTCAGCCCCATCGCCATAGCCGCTTGGCCGCCCTGTTTCAGGATTTTGCCTGCTGCTTTGAGAATGCAGATGTGGTGGTGATTGTGCCCACCTACGGGGCAGGAGAGCCAGCGTCGGAGCATTCTGACAGCTTGCGGCTGGCCGTGGCGGTGGCGGAACACCATCCCCAGGTGCGCTATGTGTCTTCTTTAGCGCAACTGCCGCAGGTGTTGACCTCCATTTTGCAAGCTGGGGATCTCGCTATCTTTCTGGGTGCAGGCGACCTCAATCAGCAGATAGCGGCTACGATGCGGGCATATGCAGCCCAGGTGGGGGAGCAGCTCCAGACGCCTCCGGAGGGAGAATAGCCTGGGCAAAGAACCCACGCTTTCAACATGGCTGCTTCTGAGGTATCAACACTATGACGACAGCTCCGCTGGTGCCTCAGCAGAACAGGTCCTGTGGGCCCGACGCCGCAGGCCATGCTGGTAACGAGGAGCTTCTTCCTGCTGGGCAAGAAGCGCTGCTGTCTGGGCGGATTCGCCCAGGGATCCCCCTGGCCCCTCTGACCACTTTGCGGGTGGGGGGCAGGGCGGAGTGGTATTGTGAGCCCGGCAGCAACCCGGAGCTGCGGCAGTGTTTGGCTTGGGCGCGGGCAGAAGGGATCCCTGCCACTCTGGTGGGGGCAGGCAGCAATTTGCTCATCAGTGACGCTGGCTTGCCGGGGCTAGTGATCCACACCCGGCGTTTGCGCGGGCTGCAACTGCTGGAGGGGGGGAGGATCTGGGCCGCTGCCGGAGAACCTTTGGTCAACCTGGCGCGGGCGGCTGCCAAGCAAGGCTGGAGTGGACTGGAGTGGGCGATTGGGATCCCAGGCACGCTGGGGGGAGCAGTGGTGATGAATGCTGGCGCCCACGGGCACGCCATGGCAGACGTGGTGGTGGAGGTGCAGATTTTGGATGAAGAGCAAGAGCCCTGCCGCTTGAAACCCGCCGACCTGCAATTTGGCTACCGCCGCTCGCGGCTGCAGGACTTGCCCTGGACGGTTATAGGGGCAACATTGCAGTTGATCCCGGGCCAAGATCCAGCCCAGGTGCAGTGGGAAACCCAGCGCCACCTCAACCAGCGCCTAAGCTCTCAGCCCTATCATCTGCCTAGTTGTGGCAGCGTCTTTCGCAACCCCGAAACCTATCCCGCTGGCTGGTTAATTGAGCGAGTGGGTCTAAAGGGCTACCGAATCGGCGGAGCCCAAATCTCCGAGCGCCATGCCAACTTCATCGTCAATTGTGGCCAGGCCAGCGCCAATGACATCTACCGCCTAATTCGCCTAGCCCAGGAAAAAGTCTATCAACAATGGTCGATCCTGCTGGAGCCAGAAGTACGCATTCTGGGATCTTTTGAGGATTCTTCGATAGCTAGTTTTTTCTGACTTAATCTGCTCTTGCTACCCCCTTAACAGTTTACGGGTTAGGGTATGGCTGCTTTGCGTCGATGCCACCATGTGGAGTCCTACTTCAGACTGGTAAACGACGAAAACTTGAAAGAACTCCTTCCCGCTATGGCAGCGGGATCAAAGAAGCTATCTCCAAGCTCCATTTTTATAACCCCATTAGGATCCAAGGTGCTCGGTGTCCTATTCGTTCCACTAAAGCCTCCGCAACTGCAGGCTGCATTGTCATTTTTTGAGCCGCGGTAAACCACAACCCTTTCATCAGAAAGCTGATGTTATCCCCAAAAGGTAAAATACCACCCCGGAGCTTCTTCCCCATCGGCTCTGTCTTCAACGTTGCACTTCAGGCTTCTTCATGAAAACCCCGATACAATGCCTAGCCCTACACTTGGGAGAATGGCACGGCCTCTTTTCTGACTATCGACCTACTGCCCACGGTGGTTGGGAGCTAGTAGGCCAAAAGCGCAGCCTCATTACCTTTGAGGCTTTGGAGTTGGGCGCGATCCGCCAAACCAATGCCTACTACCCCCTGGAGGGATCCCCTAACCCAACAAGCCGCCAGAGCTGGGTTTACCGAGATTTCTCGCCGGGATTGCGCTTTTTCCCCGATGGATCTTTTTCCAATGGGCGGCTGCAGCTGGCGCCGTTTAGTGATTTTGCCGTCGAGCAGGGCTTTCTCTGGGGGGATCGCAAGGCGCGGCTGGTGCAACAGTGGGATGCCCAAGGTCGTCTGGTAGAGGTAACCGCGATCCTGGAGCGGCGCGGCCAAGCTTTGGATCCCGTTGCAGACTGTGCACCCCTGAGCAGAGAGCAGCTGAGAGCCTGCCTCCAGGGGAGATGGCGGGGGATCGCCCAGAGCTTTGCGGTTGCCGAGGGCCGGTTTGCCGAAACCGAGGTGGACTGCTCGGGGGCAGAGTGGTTGAGCAACTGGGATCCCTTGCCGTGAGGGCTGTGGATTGGCGGGCTGGATCCCTTGCCCATCCCTACCCTTCATCGGGATCGCCGCTTTTCCGTCAGCCTGAGCTGGTTTCCAGAAGGGCCGGAGGGCCGCCACCTGCTACGCCTGGTGCGTGACTACGACGAGCGCGGCGCTTGGCAGCGGGTTACCCTAGTGCGGCTGGAGCGGGATCCTGGGTGAGAAAAGCACAGACCTGGGCAAACACGGTCTCCCGCTCGCAGTCCAAAGTGAGAACGTGGTCGGAGCGCTCCAGCCACTGCAGGCTCTTCTCGGCGGATCCCAGTTCCCGATACAGCCACACCGCTTGGTCGGGATCCACCACCGTATCTTGGCGCGGCTGCAGGATGAGGGTGGGCACTTGAATGCTGGCTACCTCCCCCTTGACCTGCTCGATGAGCTCGAGGGCGCTGCGCACCGCCGTCAGATTGAAGCTGCGGAAATAAGCCACTTTTTCTGCCAAAGCGCGGACATTGCCATCCCGGATCGGCAGGCGGAAGCGGGGGACATCGTCCAAAAGCCAGCCCAGGCTGTTGAGGTACTGCTCCAGGCGAAAGAGGTAGTACCAGCGGTGGCGAATGGCAAAAAACGGCGCCAGCAGCACCAATTTGTGGACAGGATGGGCAAAGGCCAGGTGCAACGCCAACAGGCAGCCGGTGGAAAACCCCACGAGCGAAAGGCGCGGGTACTCCTGGCGCAGAGCTAGGTAATGCTCCAAAGCCCGCCCGTACCCCTCCGTCCAGCGGGAAGGGGGCATGCGGGGTGCTGGGCGGTCATGGCCGGGGTAGTTAACCCCCTGCACCGTCAAGCCAGCCGCCAACAGCCGCTCTGCCAGCCATTGCAACTCGTAGACGCCACCCCCCAACCCGTGTAGCAGCAGGCAGGCGTGCTCCCGTGATCTCCGCCACAGAAAAGGCTCGTTGCTCAGCATTGAAAACCTCGCGTCAAGACAGGACAGGATCCCTTTCTAGCCCAGCGCAATATCGAGCAGCAGCATCAACACAAACCCACTGATAACGCCAAAGGTGCCCTCCCGCTCCAACCCCTGCCGGTGCGACTCAGGGATGATCTCATCGGAAATGACAAACAACATCGCCCCCGCCGCAAAAGCCATGCCCCAGGGTAGTAGGGGCTGCGCCAGAGAGACCACCGTTGCTCCCAGGATCCCGCCGATGGGCTCCACCAGCCCGGTCACCAGGGCAATGGCAAAAGCAAACCGCCGCGAATACCCTTGGCTTGCCAGCGACAAAGCCACCACCAGCCCCTCTGGAATGTTCTGCAAGCCGATCCCCAGCGCCAGCGCCAACCCATCGCTGACTTGGCCAGTGGCAAATCCCACCCCCACCGCCAGACCCTCTGGGAAGTTGTGCAGGGCAATGGCAATGATGAAGAGCCAGATCCGCTTTAGATGGGCGCGGTTCTCCCCTTCCACCCCTTTGAAAAAGTGCTCGTGAGGAAAGAGGCGGTGGGCACTTTCCAGAAAGATCGCCCCCAACAACAGGCCCGCCCCCATAATTACCGCCGCCTCGAATTGGGAATGTCCCAGCGCCATGGCTGCCTCGGTGCCCGGCACCACCAGCGAAAACGAGGTGGCTGCCAACATCACGCCACCCCCAAACCCTAGCAAGATCCCTTGCACCCTCTCCGAGAGTGAGGGAAGAAACAGCGCCGGCAAAGCCCCCAGCCCCGTTGCCAAGCCGGCCACAAAGCTAGCCAGGGATCCCGTTGCAATTGGATGCACAGATCACTCTCCCTGAAGGCCCAATGCCTCTCAATTTTCCCCTTTTTCCGGCTAATTCCCATTCACCGCCTCTTTCTCCTCTGAAAATGACTCCCCAGTAGCGCTAGGCTCACCCCTACGGA
>Ga0079995_1076304_pt1 | contig 11354 bp, 8 predicted proteins | sample FaiFalFF_MnMetaG_2_FD_69198 | JGI IMG/M metagenome (GOLD analysis project Ga0079995, IMG submission 69198) | Freshwater microbial communities from Yellowstone National Park, Wyoming, USA - Fairy Falls C (FF_Mn_C) (SPADES assembly) (version 4) | ecosystem: Environmental > Aquatic > Freshwater >... | reverse complement strand
GGGTTATCCACGGCAAGATGTGCTGCTGAAAATCGGCAAAAATACGAGCAAAGTCCTCAGCTGCTTCTGGTGGCGAGTCTGGTAAGCGCGAACGAACTTCGCCAGGCCGAACCGGCGACAGCACCGGGTAACGTTCGACATTTTCCAGATACTCGGCAATCCAATCCACCAGGCGATAGCCCCAGTGGCGAAACTCATCGGCAGTCATGGCAGGTGGCCTTTTTTAGTCAGCCGTCAGCAGCAATGCACGACGGGTATGCGAAGCCAGGCAATTCTGGAAAGACCTGTTGCGTTCAGGCCGAGGCCAGCACCGGCAAAACGTATGGGCCTTTCGGAATAACAGCCAGGCGTGCGTTCGGGCCATATTCGTTCAATGCCTCGGCGACGGCTTGTTCGACCGACGCTGCCGGTTCCACATGGCATTGCCGCAACACCTCGGCCGACAGGCCATCGCTAACCACTTTCACGCGACAACGCTCCAGCACTTTGGCCAGCTCTTCCAGCTGCCATTGATCGAGCACGAAGTAATCGCGGCCGAGGATACGCTGTTTGAACCGGCGAATATCCGGATTTTCGAGAATGAGTCGGTAAAACTCGGGGCTACCCACACCCTCGCTCAAACTGGCGGCCAGGATGATCGTTCCACCACGCTTGACTATCGGCAAGGCTCCTGTCAGGCCCTTGATCGCCTGATACCAGGTGGTATCCAGCGGATAGCCCGCAGCAGTGGTAACAACTACATCCACCGGTTCGGGAACGGGAACGCGTACCAGTTGTTCGCAGAACTGCACCCCTTGCTGCCAGGCACGTTCCATATCCCCGGCACCGATCCAGGTGATGCGCCGCTGGCCGTCTATGCAAACGTTCACGATGAAATCACAACCTGCCAACCGGGCGATCGCTGTCGCCTCTTCATGCACCGGGTTGCCATCCACTATGCCGCAATCCGCGCGGGGATGCTCGAGAAAATCAGGCCCGTGCCAGAATTTCACCGTCTCCAACGCCGCCAGACCGGGACAGATCACTTTGCGTCCACCAGAATATCCCGCCATCAGGTGAGGTTCAATCAGGCCCGTGGTGATCTTGAGGTCGGCCTCGACATAGCGACGGTCAATGTAAACCGGCACGCCTCGGGGTGAGTAACCCAGGAAACTGTGTTCGTGCAGACGTTTGCCATAATGGTTCTCGATGCGATAGCGGCTAACGATCTCCGCACCGAGCATTTCTTCCAGTTCGGCGCCGAGATTTGGCCGATGCAGGCCCGTTGCGATCAGAATGAGGATGTTTTGACGCTGAATGCCAGCTTCTTCTAAGGTTTGCAGGATTGGGGGCAGGAGAATGCGATTGGGCACCGGGCGGGTAATATCGCAAACGACTACGCAAGCGTTTCGGCGACCGCGAGCCAGTTCCGCCAGCGGAGGCGTGCCAATCGGTTGTCGCAGGGCTTGCCAGACCGCGGTTTCAGGTTCGCGGATCGGCTCAGCCGTGCGAATTTCGAGTGGCCCGATGGTTTGTTCGGGCAATTCCACTTCCAGGCCAGTGCGACCGTAATCCAGCTTGACTCGCATGTTCTTGCTCCACGGGGATGAGTCTGCTCGCAGGCTTATTTTATTGGTTCGCGGTGAGCCATTTCCATCTCGCCCTACCAATGTGTCGCGTCGCAACGCAAGTGGCACCCTGCTTCTGCTGGAAACGGCTTTTGGGCAGGTGTGTTCCGCCCGCAGAATCGGCACGTTCCACTCCACTGCCCTATTTGCGACGGGTAACGCTTTCTGGTGCCTGGTATGGTTATCCATAGTCGAAGTTTGATCCTGGCACCTCAAGACGCTAACACCGGTTTACGCTTGCTCTTCATAGCGAAGGCAAGCTGGCAGGAAAACAGTCATACCGAGCATCGGCCGTTGCGGATGGACTGGGTCAGTTCGTCGAGCAAGCGGCGATGCGGGGCACTCAGGGGAATCGCATACGTTTGCTCCGCGGTGAGCCAGCGGCCGTGTGTGTGCTCCGACGTCAAACGCAGCTGGCCAGTTTCGCAAACGGCAGACCAGACCTCCATCGCAAAACGAAATCGGGTAACACCGTAATGAATTCTGGTCAGCACCGTGCCCGGCTGGACTTCAAGCCCTGCGAGTTGCCGGCAAATTCGCGTTGTGGCTTGTTCGGGATGTTCATCGGGCAACAGGTCGGCATGGGGGAATTCCCATAACGAAGGCCAGCGCGATGCCTGGGGACTGCGTTGCAGAAGCAGCCAGCGCTTACCACGCCGTACTACAACACACACTTCCCGGATTTCGGTTACTCTGCGACGCCCGGTACGAATCGGCAGTTTATCCGCGCAAGACCGCTGATTGGCCCGGCACAGTGCCGATACTGGACACAGCTGGCATTGCGGTTGCCGTACGGAACAAACGGTGGCTCCCAATTCCATCACAGCTTGATTGAACAGGCCGGCCCCGTTAGCTGGCACCAGTCGCGCAGCAACTGCCCAGAGCCAGCGCTGCACTCCTGGTCGCTCGATCGGCTCGTGGCATTCCAACAGCCGGGCATAAACACGAGCGGAGTTCGCCTCGACAATTGGCAATGGCATGTCAAACGCCTGAGACAACACCGCATGAGCTGTGTATCGTCCCACGCCGGGCAAGCGTAACCAGTCCCGTGGCTGTCGGGGAAACTGACCGCCATGGGACGCCAGAATCCTGCGCGCCGCTTCGTGCAACGCCAGCGCTCGCCGGTAGTAGCCCAGTCCCTGCCAGAGTTGCAACACCTCTTGCGAAGAAGCCTGAGCCAGTGCCTGCACATTGGGAAACGTCTTCAGGAACCGTTGGAAATACGGCACCACTGTGCTCGCCTGAGTCTGCTGCAACATAACCTCACTCACCCAGATCGCATACGGATCGCGGGTCTGCCTCCAGGGAAACTCGCGGCGATGCCTTAGAAACCAGTTCACCAACGCTGTCGCCAGGATGCTTGCATATTCCCGGTTCGGCAACTCAGGAAATCGCGGCAGCTCCAACGAAACACCAGGCCGAATTCGCCCACCGGCTGGGTTGCTCACTTTTTGCCTGCTCAAGAAACTTCGAGACCGCATGCCGGCCGGTTTCGCCACTGGCTAACCGGTGGTGCGTGGCCGACGCAGGTATTTATCGAGAATGGCCTTGGCTGCTTCAGCAGTGGCCCGGGCATCATATTGCGGTTTTTTCGGAGGTGATTCCTCTTTTTTCTCCGGAGCAGCGGGATTTTGCAGGGAGGTATCGCTGCTTTTGGGCAACTCCAGAATGGTACTACCACCCAGGTCTTCGCTAGAACGCTCGCTGGCGGGTACTGGCTGACCACTCGTTTTATCCACATTCAGCAACAATTCCTGGGCGATCAGGTCTTCCAGGTCACCGCTACTTGCGGATGGTTTTTGCGAACCCGGAGAGGCTTGTCCGGTTTGAGCCAACGTCTTGGAAGCAGCTGGTTTGGCAGCGGCTTTTTCCGGAGCAGACTCAGAAACCTTGGGCAATTTGGCACTGCTTCCCGTGGATTCCTGCACCAGTTTCACCTTGAACACGAGCGGGCCAACTTTAAACTCGTCGCCGTCCGCTAATTCAATTTCCCCCTTGAGCAATCGTCCGTTGTGCAAGGTGCCGTTGGTGCTCTCGAAATCCTTCAGAAACGCCTTGCCTTCGCGGATAATGATGGCACAATGGCGTTTACTCACCAGCGGACTTACAGGCCGCAGATGGCAGTCCGGATCGCGACCGATCAGGAACTGCGGCAATCGAATCGGAATTTCTTGGAAACCGCCCTGAGCACGTTTGACCAGCAGACTCAATTTCATGGTTTGCTCCCGGCTCGATCTTGGCACGGGCGAGCTTTTCGCCCCCGGTGCTCAACTTCCATGCTGCGTGGGATGCTGTAACATCCCCGCTTATCCATCGCTTCTCTGTTCCTGCAAAAACTGTAATTGGGCCTCTTCTGACCTGGGGCATACCTTACAAAGGCGACCAGCAATGCCGGCTCTATTTGATTGTATTGACTCAAACTTGTCCTGCAAGGGTTTTTCCCAACAATTTTTTTGAAGATGTCTCACACGACAGAAAAACACCGCCGGGTTAAACACGGGAAGCCGGAAGGGGCAAGCTTCCGGCTTCCGCAATCGGCGAATGGTACGCCCGCTGGGGCGTGCTAATTTACCGGCCGACGGAATACGTCATCATGTCCACTTCGGCAATTTCGCCGGCTCGGAAGGTAACCTGCCGTTCCACACGCTCGCCATTGGGCAATTCAACAGTCAGCGTGTAATAGAATGCTTTACCGGCTGGCAATTCGGGAGTGATGAAGGAGCGGCGAGATCCGGTCTGGCTGGTCGCCTGGCCGTCAATGTACAGCTTGGCGTCTTCCGGTACGAGCACGATCAGGCTCGCCTTGTTGCCAAGGTCAGCCTTTTTCTCCTGGGGCTTCACTGGAATCTTTTCCGGCTTTGCTGGCTCAGACGGTTCTGCTGGCATGGGGTGAGCGCCGACGCAAGCTGCACCGACGCACGCGGCGCGACGATGGTGTAGCCGGCTCAGCAAGCCACCATGGCAAGCCGCAGCACCGTGGCAAGCGGCAGCACCGTGGCAAGCCGCAGCACCGTGGCAAGCGGCCGCGCCATGACAAGCCGCTGCGCCATGGCAGGCACCTAAACATGCCAGTCGCGCATGCAGCCGACTCAGCAGGCCACCGTGACACGCGCCGTGGCACGCGGCAGCCCCGTGGCATGCCGCTGCGCCGTGACATGCTGCTGCGCCGTGGCATGCACCCGCGCAGGCTCCACCAAAAAGGGTCGCCGGTTGCGCTGTACCTACATTCAGAGCGAGAAGCAAGGTGAGGCTGTACATGGTGCTGGACCCTCCTGCTTGGACCTGGTGTGTTTCTGGAGATTTGCGCCAACCCTCCCAATGAAGGCTGGGAAATCTGCGTTGCTTTGTGAATTCGCCCAGGCTGCAATGATACTAGCGAATAGGATGGCTGCCGTCAAGCTCATTTTACGAAAATTTTCCATTTTTGCTCAGTTGAATCTCCACCCTGACCGATACTTTTATGATATTTCTTCCCCGCTTTTCCAACTGCCATGATCTCCGCCTACCACACTGGTGGTTCGCCCGTGTGGCGTCCCAGCGCCTGGACTAACCAGGCCATCTGGCCAATGTGATTGTTCAGGTGCGAGGCACACACAACCAGCAGACCAAATTGCGTGGCAATGGGATGGCGATCGGGAAAGTCCACGGGCTTGAGCATGGCTGATTCGTCCATGCTTTCGATAGTGCGCACCACCAGGTCAATCGCCTCGCGGAATCGCTGCAGTATCTGCTCCCTCGGATAACGGTTCGGGTCAGTGAACTCCAGCGGTCGGTTGCGCACATAGCCAGTCCCCGCGATTCCTGCCCCGATGTAATGATTCAGGTTACCTGTCAGGTGCAGAACCAGGTGCCCCAGGCTGTTTCCAAATGGGAAAGGCTTGTCCCAAAGCTGTTCTTCGGGCACTGCTCGCACGTGTCGTTCGACGCGCTCTGCCAGATGGCGAAAGTATGCGACCAGTTCCGATTTGACCGTGGTGAGCAAGCTGACGTTACTGCCAGCGGCAGACAACTCGGCCTTGGTCATTGTTTCAGCCTCCGGCAAATGGGTCGGTTAGCATTGTGGCGATAAAGCCGGAAAGTGCCTGCCCCTTCGTCAGGCTCCAGCAAATGGCAGCTGTTTCTTTCGCTTCCCCTGTGCTACGACCGATCCCTGTCGCGTTCGCTGCCCCCACGCCGTGGGCGAGTGTGGCCTTGGAAGAAGAGGTACCACGTGTTGAACCAATGTCTGTCGTATTCGCCGCCCGCACAGCCCGCTGTGTATGCGGTTTGCCCGGATTCTCAGCAATGCCCACCGCGACGCCGGAATGAAGCCTGTGATTTCTGTCATAAAAACCGTAAGCACTGCCGATAGTTACAACTGGGCTTGCATCAGCACGCTAGTTTGGCATATAATTTTCTGGCTACGGATCAAGAGGCAGATCGGCGAGGGCTTCCCGCAGGCTCAGGAGGAGCCTGATTGGGCTACGGAGGGCCGAACCGGAACATGGTGGGAGCCCCTGGCCCGCCTGGAAGCGGTCATTTCATAGGGAATCCTACCTGTCAGGATTTGAGGCCGGTCGGCCTGAGTATCCCCTCACGGAAGAACGGACGATCCTTACTGCACTCTGATTCTGCGCCTGGTGTCGGCGGCCCGCGTGCCGTAGGCGACACGGGCGCGCGAACCCGTGGAGGGTTTGGCCATGTTCGAACTTCCGTTCGTGGTCAGTTGGGTCTGGCTCTCGAATTCCCTCGAGAGCGGGTGGTGGATTTGTCAACTCGGCCATTCGCAGTATCCCATTCGAGTTGCTGCTCATCGCCGGCTAGCCCAGCGTTTAGCCGATTCCGACGGTGTTCTTACCGTACATCTTCTTGAGGAAGCGCTGCAATCTTCGCATCCGGAAGTGATACGGCGAGCGCGGGATTTACTGGCACAATTTTACTCCCTCGAACCGAGCAACTATGCTGTCATGCCCTGGATCGATCAACTTCCGGAGCACTGGCCTGACCGTAAGGCTATCGTCGAAACTTACCTTTACCGTGCCCGGCAGCTGCTCGACAACGGTTACTATCAATCCGATTGGCCTGATTACCGACTCGCTACCTCTTTGTACGTTTTCGACCTGTTGCGTCAGGGCATGCCCCGCCAGGCCGTGCTGCAAATGCTCGACACGATGGTCGAGCGAGAAAAAGAATATCGCCGCAGCCGGGGCATGAAAGAATTAGTGCGCGAGTAACGAAGATTTCCCCGACAGTTCGCCGGTCGTGTGGATTATTGATTACACGCGCCAGCCGTTGCCGTTTTCCAGCGTAGGCCTACTTTTTCGGCTTGCAATAACTTAGCGCCAGCAAAGCGTAAGCGGTCACTAGGTTGGCATCGCCTTCCATCCAGCGATCTGCCGGATTGACCCAGCTGCCGTCAGGCCGCTGCCGCTTCGCCAGAGCCTCGGTAATGTCTTTCCGCCAGTCGTGTTTCTGTCCCTGGGCATCTTCCACGTAATCCACGCCCAGGGCATCCAGGCACTTGGCCATCGTGTGGTAGTAATAGTACAGCCCCAGCTGATCCCGACCGGGCGGAAAGCCAGGGTTGCGCTCCACCGTGTAATTTCGGCGAATCCACTCCCAGGCTGCCTGAACGCGCTTGTCGTCTTTGCTGACGCCGGCATAGATCAGGCTCTTGACGCCGGCATAAGTCATACTGCCGTAGCTCCGCAGGTCGTCACCGGCCTTGCTTTCCGGATCGCCGGCGCAGGTGTAAATGAAACCGCCATCGTTGATCTTCCCAGCCCATGGTTGGTCGTTGAATTCGCTTTTGAGGTTCTGGCAGCGGCTGACGAAAATGATAGCCTTCTGATACGCGGGATCGCTGGACGGCACGCCAGCCGCTTTCAACGCGTCAATGAAGAACTGCGTGTTCGATAGATCGGGCCGGGATTTGCTGTCATAGCCTGCGCCACCGTAGCGGTTATCCTGCCTCAGAATCTCTTCTCCTTCGTCCCACTGCAGCATCTTCAGGTAGCGAGCTCCGTCCTGGACAATTTTGTTGTACCGGCCATCTTTATTCGCCTCGGCAAATGCCATCACGTTTACCGAGGTAACGTAATTCTTGAGCTGGTCTCGTGGATTTTCGCCGGCGATATGGCCTTCGCGGGGATTGACCAGCGATTCCAGAAACCGCAACCCGCGAACGATGGTTACGTCGTTATCCGGTAGCTTTCCCGTTCGCAAAAGCGCGGTCATCACCACGCCGCTGATACCCAAACTTCGCTCCTTGCTCCAGCTGCCATCGGCAGCCTGGGTGCTGCGGAGATAGGCCACGCCTTTGCTGACCAGTTGATCCCACAGTTTTTCGTCGGGCCCGACCGCTCGGCTAACGTGCGAGAGCCCGAGCAGTAATATCGCTAGCCCAGCAGCGATCCACCCGAACATCTGCTTCCGCATCGCCTCTCTCCTTTTTGTCGTTATTGTCCAGCCACCGCAGCACATCTTCATTCTACACAAAACCTTGACGAGGCCACGCCCGGTTTCTAACTACCGCTTTAGACACCATGAAATTTCCAGCCTGGGTGACCCCCTAACGTCAAACCCCGCCACCGAACGAAATAGGAGTAGTCCAATGCACCGCCTCGCCTTTTCCTGGCTCCTGGTCGTGTCCATGCCGTTCACCGTTTTCGCTGGCAATTCCAACAGCCTCCTGGACGTTAGTCCGGACGGGAAAAACCTGTTAGTGGCCAACACGGATAGCGGCACCGTAAGCCTTGTGGATCTGGCGACCAGGCAGTTGCTCGCGGAAATCCCTGTTGGAGAAAAACCGGAGGGAGTTACCTGGATCGGTACTGGCCCACTTGCAGCAGCGACCGTGAACTGGACGGATGAGGTTGTCTTCATTGACACCGCCCAGCGTCAGGTGATTGACCGAATCAAGGTCGCCAATGAACCTTATGGTATTGTCTCCAGCAAAGATGGCCGCAAACTCTGGATCACCCACGATTACTGGGGTACGGTCAGCGAAATAGACACGTCCACACGCAAGGTTATTCGTGAAATCCCCGTGGTGCGATTCATCCGCGGTGTTGCCATTTCCCCCGACGAGAAACGACTCTATATCACGGGCTATTACAATGCTGACCTGTACGTAATTGACCTAAGCACCGGCCAGATATGCGACCATTTTCCCGGGCATGAGCAGTATAACCTCGCCCGTAATGTCGTCCTTCACCCCCACCGACCGAAAGCCTATATCCCCCACATTCGCACACGCACCCACATTGCCGACAGCGCTGGTTCTATCTTTCCGGAGCTTAGCATAGTTCACCTCGACCGGCCTAAGCAGGCAAAGCGCCGCACGGTGATTGCTATGGATACGTTCAACAACCTGGCCGTCCCTACCAATCCCTGGGAATGCGCACTTTCGCCCGATGGCAGGACCTTTTACGTTGTTTATGCGGGAACCGACGACATGAATCTGTGCAATGTACTCGATGACGACTATCAGGAGATTGAACGACGTGGCAATACCAGTCTAATTCCAGTCGGCACGCATCCCCGAGCGGTGCGTGTTAGTCCCGATGGCAAGGAAGTATATATCTATAATACCCTTGATTTTCAGGTAGGCGTTTACGACGCTAACAATATGCGGCCTTTAGCGCGGATTACAGTAACTAAGCCACCGAAAAGTCCGGAATGGGTTCGCGGGAAAATCCTTTTCAATACCGCCAAACCACCGATGACCAGCCGACGCTGGATCGCTTGTGCTTCCTGTCATCCGGACGGTCACCATGACGGCCGCGTCTGGCAAAATCCAGAAGGGCTGAGACGTACACCCCAGCTTTTCGGTCTCGCTCACACGCACCCGCTCCACTGGTCTGCCGATCGCGACGAGGTTCAGGATTTCGAGTACACCATTCGCGGCCGCCTGATGTTAGGTCGCGGATTATTACCCGGACCTATCAAGCCGAAAATAGGATTCGAACCGGTCGAGCTGGACGAAAAACTTGCCGGTCGCTCGCCAGACCTCGATGCCCTGGCTGTTTATACCAACTCGTTTGAGTTCCGCCTCAGTCCTTACATTCCAGCGCCCGGTAAGCTAAGCCCGGCTGCCGAGCGGGGAAAAGCAATCTTTTTCAGAGCTGACACCGCTTGTGCTACCTGCCATCGCGGTCCTTATTACACCGATAGCTCCCTCAAGCGGCCATTCCTGGTTCATGATGTCGGCACGGGTGAGGACGATCCCACGGAAAAAATGGGGCCGAAATACGATACCCCCACTTTACTCGGTATCTATCGCAACACCTCTTATTTACACCATGGCAAGGCGAAGAATCTTTACGAGGTGCTAACCACCTATAATCGCCACGATAAGCATGGCAAAACCAGCCACCTTAGCAAGCAGGAATTGGACGATTTAGTCGCCTTTCTAATGTCCCTGCCTTATGAAATCCCGCCCGACCAGACCGAAAACACCGTCCCTTACCGTTTTCGATCAGGAGCGAGAAGCTCGCCTAATAAATGACGCTATTTCGCTTGAAGCTGCCGTCCATACAGCCTCTTGATCGCCGCAATTTCTTGCCGTCTTTGCTCGATGCTTTGCAGCACGTTGGACAGCTGCTCCAATATTTGCTTCAGGGCATTCACTTCGTTATTGCGATCGCTTTCTACGCGGCTTAATTGACCCCCGTAGATTTGCCAGAGCGCTGAAGATGCTCCGTGACGCAAGCCTTGAATTACATGACTTGTAAAGTCTCGCCAGTCGTGTGGCGACAGACGATATGCCAGGAAATAGCTGAGGACTTCTACTAAAAACCACGGTACCAGGAAATAAAGAACATCACCGAAACCTGGATTGTATGGAGCGGCGGCGAAAAACATTCTGTACAAAAGCACGCTAAGTCCCAAAAATCCCGCAAGCCAGCTTAAACGCCCCGGCATCCACTTTACCGCTCGATGCAACCAGCTGCGCCAGCCGTGCCCTTGCCAGACCCCTTGATGTGCATGTCTTAGTGCTTCCCGGAGCTGTTCCTTCCAGAAACCGTTCCAGTCTCCGGGACTAATCTGTCGCAGCGATTCTTCTAAAAAACTCGCCGGCAATCCGTGATTCGCCGCCTGCTCCAGCAACTGATTAGTCAGGTGCTCTCCCCAATGGCGCAGGTAGCTATCACCCAGACTCGGCAGTAAGTCGCTCACTAAGTCCGTTAAATGCGTGGTAAGATAGGAAGGAATACTCGAGTCTGGCGCGGGCGCTGCCCGAGATACTCTCCAGCCACGCCACCACTGGACTATACTGGATAACCAGCCAGGGATTTGCTTCGTCGCTTGCTCCCGAAGGTAATCGTCCAACCGTTTGTGCTGCTGATAAAAATAAGATTCGCACCGTTCAATAAACTGCTGAACGGCTCTTTCCAGAACGGCTTTCCAAGCGTGTTCGAGGGACGGAAGATTTATTGATGTTAGTCCCCGCAGAAGTTGCTCTAAATGCTCCGCGCACTTTCGCAATGTTTCCACTAAGTTTTTTTCCCGGATCGCTAAAAGTTCCTTTTCACCCAGTTCGGCTTCTAACCACTGGCGTAATTCCTGAAATTGATCGCCTGGTGGTGGGACAGTGGTTGTCAACTTTTCAGAGCTTGTCCAATACCGGGCGCTGGTGCGAAAGAGTAACGGGTGTTCGTATCCTTCCCGCTCTAAGTCGCGCAGCCAGTCTAAATCCGGCCTCTCTCCGGTTTGTTCCCTTCCGACGCATTCATCCCAGCGATTCAGTACGAAAGCAAATGCTTT
>Ga0079995_1052744_pt1 | contig 11371 bp, 9 predicted proteins | sample FaiFalFF_MnMetaG_2_FD_69198 | JGI IMG/M metagenome (GOLD analysis project Ga0079995, IMG submission 69198) | Freshwater microbial communities from Yellowstone National Park, Wyoming, USA - Fairy Falls C (FF_Mn_C) (SPADES assembly) (version 4) | ecosystem: Environmental > Aquatic > Freshwater >... | reverse complement strand
TCTGCTGAAAGATCTGGAGGTACTCCTCAAAGGTGCCTTCCCAGTGAAGTTTGCGGTAAGACTCGGGCCGCAGGAGTTCCTGCACCCGGGTCAAAACGTCGGGGACCGTCTCCATGCGGTTTACCTCCGCGGACCGGCCTCATGTTACAAGTTTAGGCTTCAGGGGATGCAAGTCAACGAAGCCCGAAGCTGACCGCTTATCCCTTTCATGAGGTGGCCTGGGCTGACAGTCGACATGCAAAGACCCGGAGTTGAGGCGAGGGGAGATGCCACTCAGCCGGACTCGGCAGGCCCGATGCCCGCCCGGAGCAGGGAGAGGCGGGGACCCTTCGGCTTGCAGGCGTGGCCTGGGCCACGGCCTGCCCGACGGCGGTCCCCAGGAGGAGGGTGAAGCGGGCCAGGTACTCGGGGGTGCGGAACTCCGCCGAAGCGGCCGCCCTGGGTATCCCGGAGGCCCATGCGCCGGTCATACAGGGCCACGAGGTCCGCGAGGGGGTCGGGCCGACCCGGGTTCCTCCTGCCCCGGGGCCCAGACCCCGAGGACCCGGACGGCCTTGGCCTGCCGGAGGTCGACCACCGGCCCGGGGTGGAGAGGCCAGTGGCGCAAGAGCCGGCCCTCGTGGGTTCCGGCGTAGACCTTGAGGTCGGCGACCCGGCGGACGACGAATCCCGCAGAAGCTGGAACCCCGAGACCCGATGAAAGCCGCCGTCCGGCCGGTCTCCCGCAGGGTATGGACCAGCAGCCTCAGGAACGTATGCTCCCACCCATTTGGCGACCGGAATATCGGCCTCTTGCGAAAGGCCGCCCCCTGGACCGGGATCGCCCGAGGCCACCAGAGGTCGGGATGCCACTCCGTCCCGTCGAGGGCGATCCGCAACCGTCGGCCCGCCCCCAGGAGCCGGAGCCGTTCATCGACCCGGGGGTTCCGATTCCAGGCACGGCCCCCTGAATCCCCAGCCGGGCGGCCAGATGGCCCGCCACGGCCAAGGACGAAGCCTGGGCCACCGAGGCCGCGGCCGCCATCCCCCGGACGGGGGTCCTCGGCGGGGAGCGGCAAAAGGGGCTTCACCAACTCTTCCCCATGGGGTATCGTACCATGGGGCCCATGGGTTTCACCTCCGTGGGGGATGGAATTCCAACTCCCATCGGAGGCGACCTGCGTGCCCCTCGCCTACCCCAAAAGGGATAAGCAATCCCATCGGGTCTCTCAGGTCCGGACATGAGTTGGGGCATCGACGACCAACCGAGGGGCTTCGGATGAAGAAAGACCGACCTCCCGGCGAGCCTTCCCCCCATCGCAGACGGCCGCCCGGGCCACTTTGGCTTTCTTCCTTGTCATTGTTTGTCCCTTTGTCTGAACTCATGTCCGAACTTGAGGATCGGGTCTTGCTTGACATCCGGGACGTGGGAGGGCATCGTTATAACACAGGGAGGGGCCGGCCGGGTGAGGCAGAGGTTCGGCCGGAGTCGGTCCGATGGGACTCGGGATAGCAGAGAAGGGCCGCTGGACGTGATTCCAAGGCCGGTACCGGGTTCCAGGCTCCGGGTACCTGGCACCGGAGCCGAATCGACGCCGAAGGCCGAGCACCGAGGACCGGCCCGGCCCTTGGAAAACGTGCACACGGGGTTTGCATCCTGCATTATCCCGCATCCCCTGCTGGAGGTAAGCCATGATCCTTTCCCCCCTTCGTCACTCCATCCCTTGGTCCCTCCGTCACTTCATCACTTTTAGCCTGTACCTTTGGCTTCTGGGTGCGGCGTCGGCGTGGGCACAGACTTCCTGGAGCCGCACCTATGGGGGGCAACAAGCGGGGATTTTGCCTTTGCCCTTGCTCCGACGCCGGATGGGGGCTACGTCGTGGCGGGGGCGACTGATTCCTTCGGGGCCGGCAATGTTGATGTCTGGGTTTTGAAGTTGGAGGCCGACGGGACCGTGCAGGGGTGTCCGCCCGGCCTCGTTCAGGATTCCAGGGCCTTGGTGGGTTCGACTTCCGTGAGTCCCGGGAACTCTTCGGCCGTCGGGCAGACGACTTCTGCGTCGGCGGTACCGTCGTCGGCGGTCGTGGGCGTTTCGACGGCATCAGTGGAGGTAGTCTGCGGCGGTTGCCCGCTACCGTCGGCGCCGAGCCCGTTGAGTCCGCCCAACGGGGCGACCGGCGTGTCCACGACCCCGACGCTGGACTGGAGCGACGTGACGGGGGCGACCTCCTACGACGTGCAGGTCTGTAGAGACAGCGGTTGCACCGATGTCGTTCGGTCCCAGATGGGCCTGACGGCGAGCCAGTGGACGGTCTCGCCCGCTCTGAATAACGGTACGACCTACTACTGGCGGGCCCGGGCCGTCAATTCCTGCGGCGCCGGTCCATGGTCGGAGACATGGAGCTTCACGACCCATGTGATGCTGACGGTGGTCAAGAATGTGGCCCGGGGTGGGACGGTCACCAGCGATCCGGCGGGGATCAACTGCGGGACGAACTGTGCCAGCCAGAGTGCCTCCTTCTCGGCGGGGACGGTCGTGACGCTGACGGCGACGGCCGCCGAGGGCTGGGAGTTCTCGGGCTGGAACGGGTGTGACAGCGTCAGCGGGAATCAGTGTACTGTGACGATGAATGCCAACCGGACCGTCAGGGCTAACTTCACCCGAGTCCCCTCGAGTTAGTACCGGAGCCGGGGTCGACAGGTGGGTCTGTACAATGCGGGGAGGGGGGGCTTTTATTGGCGGGGTATGCCGATGGGACGTTCGTGTATGGGCCGGCGGGGGCCGGATGGAAGCCCCTGGCGGGGGATTGGGATTCCCTGGAAGGGGGCTTCCTAATGGTTGGTCGATGGCCGGCTTTGGCGACCTGAAGGGTGGCCAGGGTGCGAGCAAGGGGTAAAGGGGGCGAGTCCCTGTGTTCAGGGGGACAGAGTGAGGTATCCCCGATTCCCTCGCCGGGATGTGGGGGGTGTAGGGGAGGCTAGACGAGGGTCGAGGCCGGGGACGGAGGGTGGGAGGGCGTGAGTTCCTTCCGGTGGCTCGAGGCGGAGGGACCGTCTCGAACCGGGCCTCCAGCTTTGCTTCCCACTCCTGCCATCCGGCTTCAGCCTCCAGGCCAGGGCTTGCCGCCAAAGCCCCGCCAACCCCGTCCCCTGCTTCTTCTCCCCTGAAGCCGCCCCAACTCCCGCAGGACCTGCTCCCCCCGATGGTCCTAAACCCGGAAACAGTCCGTTACCCCCACGCCCGAAAACCCCGGCCCCAGGACCTCCACCACCACCTCATGGGACCGGCGCCCATCGATGGCGGGCCGGTCAAAACCCCCAACCCGGCCCCTGCCCCCCGACCCGCCACCCCGTCTCATCGGCGTGCACCGCCACCGAGTTCCGAAAGGCCTCCACCCACTCCTCCGCCAGTCGCTCATCGGCCTGGCACCGGCCCGAACCCTAGGCTACCCGGAACAACTCCGCCACCTTCCGAGAGACGCCCCCGCCGATGCTTCAGGTCCGCCGCCAGCGCCCTCGCCTCCCGCCGCCCCCGTCGCCGACGACACCGGCCGGGGATGGCGCGACCCCACCCCTTCCGACATCGACGCCCGTAGCCCCTCTCCGTCCGAAACCGCGGGACGACCGCCTCATGGGTGGCCCGGTCCTCCAGGGGTCCCCCACACGCCGGACACGCCTCCACCGTCTCCCGGATGGCCTCCTCGGGCGGCCGACTCCCGCCCCGGCTTCGGCTCATCCCGGGAAAAGGGCGCCGCCGAACGCCGTCCCCGCCGCACCTCGGCTTCCAGGGCGGCGCGCCGCTTCCGCGCCCCCTCCCACTGCGCCCGGAGCCGTTCCCCTTGGGCCTGGAGCCGCTCCCATTCAGCCAAGAGCCGCCGACCATTCGGACAACTGGACTGGGTGGTCATGGCTCTCCTATGATGGCCTATCCAGAGACGCTAAACAAGTACAATAAATCGTATTCGGTTTGAAGAGAAAGCGGTCGCTGTCGGATATCAGCGTGATCCGGACCCGGTCCCGAAGCCGGAATTGCAGATACCGAAACCGCCTCCCACGATGACGACGTGAGGCACACGGCTATGAACGTACATAAGAGACCTCCTGAACCAGCTTTCAAAGCCTCTCCTGATTTCGAGGCGGAGCGACCCCCACGGGTTACAGCCAAGAAGGGGACAATCCCGGGGTAGTGGCTGGGGCCTCCTCGTGCCAGCGGCGTTGGGTTACTCCCTTAGAATAGGCCCCACCGCCGGCTTTTCTTATCATTTCATCAGATAGACCGGATGGGGTCCGCCCTTATCTCCCCTCCCCAAGGTGGGGTCATGCGGGTTCAAACCAAGCTCTATGCCATCTATACGATACTTCTGCTCTCCACGGCCGTCGTCGGCACGGTGGCCCTGGGAAGCATGCACCGGTGGCGGTCCGCTGTGGAAGCCCTGAGCATCACCCATGCCCAAAGCCTGCGGGCTGTCGAACTCCGAGGCCACCTCCTCCGCCAGTTCAAGGAAGTCCTCGATGCCTTCGTGATCGACGACCCGGACGCCGACGTGGAGATGCTTCGGTCTCGCAAGGAGAGTGACTCGCTATTGGCCCAACTATCCCGGCAGGCCCGGACTTCCGAAGAGCGGGCTCTCATCGATCGGATCCGTCAGATCGACCAGGAGGTATTCTGGGTCAGTCTCCAAGTCTTTGAGGACCTGCGGCATGGGGCGTGGGACCGGGCACGCACTCGTATGGAGCAGGATTTGGAACGCCGGCTCTTTCCCCAAGAGGAACAAGCCATCGCTCGGCTCAGGTACTTTTATCAAGAGGACGCGGGTCGGGCCATCGAACGAGCGATAGTGCGAAACCGATGGGTTCAGATCACGACCGGCTTCACACTCCTGTTCGTGCTCCTTCAGGGCCTGACATTGTCCTGGGGCATCCACCGATGGCTGGTTCGTCCTCTCCAGGTGATCCGCCAGTCGACGGCCGTCCTGAGCACAGGCGACCTCTCCCATCGGGTTCCCATCTATACGCGCGATGAGTTCGGTGAACTGGCGGCCTCGATCCATCGGATGGCGGCGGCCTTGCAGGAAAGTCAGGACCGCCTGATCCGGTCCGAGCGGCTGGCCGCCGTCGGGGAGTTGACCTCGTATATCGCTCATAACGTGCGAAATCCCCTGGCCAGCATCCGTTCGGCCGCTCAGGTCGGACTGGACGACCTGGCCGACGGGGACCTCCTGAGGGTACGAGAGGCCCTGGAGGACGTCATTCATGTAGTGGACCGACTGGAAGCGTGGGTCCAGAACCTCCTTGACCTGACGAGACCCCTCGTCCTCCAGCGAAACGTGCAGGACGTGACTTCCGTCCTCCAGGACGTCGTTGCGATTTTAAGACCGAAGGGGTCTACAAAGGGCCTGGAGCTTGTCACCGAATTCCCATCGGAGCCGCTCCGGACCAGCATCGATGCAGGCCTGATGGAACAGGCCCTCATGGCCGTCGTTACGAACGCCATCGAGGCGTCGCCGCCGGGGGCGCGCGTGCAGATCCGTGCTCACCTGGACCGAGAAACTGGCTGGGTGGTCATCACCGTACAGGACGAGGGGGCCGGTATCCCTGCCCACCTCCTGGAGAGGGTGTTCGTACCTTACTTCACTACGAAGGCGGACGGCATGGGACTGGGCTTGACGATGGCGAAAAAGATCATTGAAGCCCACGGCGGGGTGATTAAAATAGCCAGCCAAGAGGGGCAGGGCACGACGGTAACCATCCGCCTGCCGATGGGAGGCGGTGCATGCCCAGAATCCTGATCGTGGACGACGAGCCAGTTCTATGTAAATCCCTCTCCCGGTCCCTCAGCAAGGCCGGATACGAAGTATCCGTCGCCACGACAGCAGAGGCAGGCGTACACTGCGTCATCGAACAGCGGCCCGACCTGGTGCTCCTCGACCTAAAGTTCAGGGGCAAGGACGGCCTCGAGGCCCTGCGGGAGATCAAGGCCTTCGACCCCTCGATCCTGGTCATCATCATTACGGCCTATGGATCGGTGGAAACGGCCGTGGAGGCGATGAAACTCGGGGCCGCCGACTTTCTGTGCAAACCCTTGGACCTCCGCGTGGTTCACCTCACCGTCGCGCGAGCGCTTGAAGGCCACCGCATGCACCACCGACTGCTCTACTACCATCGCCGGGACTTTGAGAGGGCTGAGGGATTGGAACTCATCGGCCAGAGTCCCGCCATTCGGCACATTCGGGAAGTCGTGGACCGGATCGCCCGCATCGACCCAGGTTCCGCGGCCGACCTGCCGACAGTGCTCATTTTGGGGGAAACCGGCACCGGCAAGGACCTCGTCGCCCGCCTGATCCACTGGAAGAGCCCCCTGGCCCATGAGCCCTTCGTCGAGGTCGACTGCGCCTCTCTACCTAAACACCTGATAGAGGCGGAGCTGTTCGGGTATGAGCGGGGGGCCTTTACCGATGCGAAAGCCTCGAAGCCCGGCCTGGTGGAAGTCGCTGATGGTGGGACTTTGTTTCTCAATGAGGTCAGCGAGATTCCCTTGGAAGCTCAGGCCAAACTCCTGACGTTGATAGAGAAAAAGTGGGTACGCCGCATCGGGGACGTGCGGGAGCGTCCCGTGAATGTCCGCATTCTCGCGGCGACGAACCGGGACCTGGAGGAAGCCGTCCGGATCGGGGCCTTTCGGAGAGACCTACTTTACCGGCTGAAGGTCCTGACGATCGAATTACCGCCCCTCCGAGCCCGTGGAGAAGACGTATTATTACTTGCCGAATACTTCCTGGAGCGATACGTACAGAAATATAAGACCCCTCCCAAGCGCCTTTCACCTGCCGCCCGGGAAGCCCTGCGACAATATACCTGGCCGGGTAACGTCCGAGAACTCATGCACGTGGTGGAACGGGCTGTGCTGATGTCCGACGGACCCGTCATCGATGCGGGGTTCCTGGGGCTTTCGCCTCCCTTGGCGTCGGCGGGAACTCCCGATTTTCCGGGGGTTCCCGACGGTGACCTGAACCTTTTCCGCATGGAACAGCAGTTGATCCGCACAGCGCTGACCCTCACTCAGGGGAACGTCTCCGCCGCCGCCCGCAAGCTCGGCGTCACGCGGGGAACCCTCCGCTATCGCATGCGCAAATACGGGATCCAGCCGACCCCCCAGGACGGCTGAAATGCGCCACCCGGTGGCGTATTTGGGCCGATCCTGCGTCTTGTGCGGATCGCTTCCAGGAAATCCGCGTTCCCCTGGGACGATATTCTCGCCTCCGAACCCGTTCTGGCATGAACCTTGCTTTAAGACCCCACGACACCGACCCCGTCTCCCTCTTGTAAGGGTTGTAAGGAGGAAAATCCGATGGCATACCGGTCAAGCGGGTGGCTGACCCTTGCATGGATCGTCTTCACGATTGTGCCCGCCATGGCCCAACTACCCAACGGAGCGATTTACGGCCGCGTCACCGACCCCGCCGGCCATGCGGCCGCTAACGTCACGGTAACCCTGCGATCCCCACGGACGGGCGAGCTCCGTACGGTGACCGATGCCGATGGGCGCTACACGTTTTCGGGCTTACCCCCCGGGAAGGACTATCGGTTGGAATTCGCCCTTCAGGGATTTCAGCCCCAGGTGTATGAGGCCGTCGAGGTAAAGGCGGGGACGAGCACCCGTCTGGACGTGCAGTTGCGGATCGTCGCCGAAGAAGCGATCGTGGTGCGGGGAACAGTTCCCCAGGTCGATATCCAGGACATGGATATCAGCACGCATTACGACCGGGAGGTCCTCGAAACGCTCCCGGTGGCCCGAGACCCCTGGATGGTCCTTGCCCTGGCGCCGGGGGCATTCGTGGAAGTCGAGCGCCTGGATGGAGGAAGTGAGGTCGGTCGGTCCAGCGACTTTTCTGCCCGGGGAGCGGAGTGGCGGGACAACCAGTGGCATTTGGACGGTGTGCCCATCACGACGGTGGTCGAACTCAGCGGCGTGGCCGAGGAGGCCTTAACCCCGGAGAGTAGCCCGCGGGGCACAAGCCCTATTTACTACGACTTTGATGCCTTTGAGGAGATCGAGGTCATAACGGGCGCCAACGATGTCGAGGCGTTCACCGGGGGCGTGGTCGTCAACATGGTGACCCGGCGGGGGGACAACCGGTTGTCCGTCCATGGGCGGCTCCTGTGGACCGGAGACACCTTGCAGGCCGACAACACGGGGGGACTTTCAGAGGAAGACGTAATCCCGGGTCTCCAAGCCGACCAGATCCAGCATGTGTGGGATTACGGCCTCCAGGGTGGGGGTGCGCTTCGGAGGGATCGGATGTGGTGGTGGGTCGGATACGGTGGCTTCGATTACGACCTGAGGGTCCCGACCGCTAAGGAAGAAGAAACTCTTGGGACCCAGTTCCAGCATGATCGGCGCCATTTGGACAACGTGATCCTCAAGACCAACGTCCGGTGGAAGAATCACCTGATGGAGGTCATGTTCCTGGGGAACCTACATGACCGCCAGGGATTTCAGGCCGAGTTCGAGCGACCGCCGGAAACCACGTACCATCAGCGGGAATGGACCCCCTTGGTCAAGTGGCAGGACGAGTGGCTGGTCAGCCCGGACCTCCACGTGTCCGCGAAAGTCGGATGGTATAGCACGCGCCACAAGTTGTTCCCTGCGGGGGGTATCGACCGGCCGGCCCGCCTGGATGAACGCACTGATATCTGGCGGGACAGTTACCGGTGGCAAGACCTGCATACCCGCTCGTGGAGTGTGCAGTTGCAGTCCATCGCATACCGACTGCACGCCCTGGGCGTCCGCCATGAAGTCAAGCTGGGTCTGGAGTTCCGGAACACGGACGCGCGCTTGGGGGAGGGCTTCGCCAACGGGCTCGTGTTCGCCTACGAGGACATCCGAGAACCGGAGGAAGGGGGCGAAGTCTGGCTCGTCCGAGAAGGCCATACGCGGGCCTACCTCGGGCGCGGGAGCGGATACGTGCAGGATACGATCACCTGGGGTCGGTGGTCTGCCCTGCTGGGTCTGCGTCTGGATGTTCAATGGAATGGCCTTAGGGCATCCAGCACGCCGGCCCATCCGTGGCGTCCCGACTGGCTTCCGGGGGGAAACACCAAGGGCCGGACCATGGGGTTTACCTGGACCACGCTGTCGCCGCGAGTCGGCGTGGGATACGACCTCCGAGGGAACGGACGGACGGTCCTCCGGAGCACGTTTGCCCTGTATCCCTCCGCGCTGGGGGTCAGCGAGCCGCTGTCGATGTCTCCGACCGGTCGAAGGGAACTTCGGTTTCGATGGCCGGCCGACGAAAACGGTAACGGCCTTCCCGACCCGGAAGAGATCGATTTCTCGGAACCCACGTTCTGGGACCACGCCCCCCGCGACCCGAACCGGGTCCTCTCCATCGTCGCCGACGATTACCGGTCCCCCCGGACGCTGGAGCTCACGCTGGGCGTGGAACACGTCGTAGGCACGAACTGGACCGTCGCCATGACGGGATTCTACCGGCGGGCGTGGGATTACGTCTGGACATTCCCCTATGACCCGGACGGCCACTTTACCGCCGACGACTTCTATGGATGCTGGGTCCAGGTAGGCACGATTCCGGCCGAGTGGGGGGGATGGCCGATATACGCCTGCACAGTCCCCCGACCGGCGGGAATCCGTTGGGAAAACCGGCCCGCGTTTCACACGACGTATCGGGGCGTCGAGCTACGGGTCTGGCGCCGATGGGCCGACGGATGGCAGGTCTTCGGGTCCTTGACGCTCCAGGATAATCGACAGTACTTGGAAAATCGTCGAGCCACACTCGATCCGACCAATATGGAGCAAGTCAACGGCGGACCCTACTTCACGGTGGGTTGGGAGACCCAGGCCATGAATCACATGCGGTGGATGATGAAACTCGGGGCTACCCTCCGACTGCCTGCGGGGTTCTATCTTTCTGGGACGCTGATCGCCCGGGACGGCTTGCTATGGAAGTCGGTGTATCGCGCGCAACGCCCTTCCAACGGATGGGGGAGTCGGGTCGATGTCTTTACACATCCATTGGAGGACCGGCGCATGGCGACCTTCTGGCTCGTGAACGCTCACTTGGAGCGACGATTCCACTTGGGTCCCGTCGGAAGGGTCGACCTCATCGTCGACGTGTTTAACTTGTTCAACCGTGCCATCGAAAGCCGCAAGTTCGGTATCGCCAACGTGTCGGAGCTGTACGGTCGGGTGGCGGAAATCATCTCACCCCGTATCTTTCGATTGGGAATCCGATACACATTATAACGCTCCTTGCAAGATCGTCGGAGATGACCGGCGAGCCGATGACCCGTCGCGAATAAAATTTGTATATTCGTTCAACCCCACCAACCCGACCCAATGGGGCGGCCGTTACGGCCGCCCCTTTCCCCATGGGTTGCAGACCCCTATTACGGAAGTATATCTTTATGACCATCTCCCGAAGGCAAACCGACCTGAAGGACCCGGACGCCTTAAGCCGAGCGGTTCGAGGAAGCCCCGCCGGATCGAAGACGACCGACGTCGAGGAGGGATAGGGATGGGAAGAATTCGGGTCAAACGCGTCCATGAACCCCCGGCGTCGGAGGACGGGAAGCGGTTCTTAGTAGAACGCCTCTGGCCGCGGGGCCTCAAGAGAGAAAAACTGGCCTTGGACGGCTGGCTATGGGACGTGGCTCCCAGCGATGGGCTCCGTCGCCGGTTTCGCCACGATCCCCAAAAGGGGGAGGAGTTCCAACGGCGATACTTCGCCGAGGAGGCCTGGCGTCCCCTACTGGAAACGGCCCGGGTGGCGGTACAGTGCCCGGGACGAAGCCCACAACAGTGCCGTAGCCCTCAAGGCGTTCCTATTGTCAGTTAGCCGGGTACCCGGTAACCGGAATCCGGGCCATTTCTATCCTGCATCCTGCATACCCCGTGTGCGAGTTTTTTCGAAGACAGGTACCAGGTCTCGGGTACCGGCTATCTGGCACCTGGGACCTGGTACCCGGCACCGGAGCCAGTCCGACGCCGAGGACCGAACACCGAGCGCCGAGGACCGAGCCTGGTCACTGGGAAACGCGTACACCGGGTCTGCATCCAGCAATAGAAGCCCACCTGTAACCCTGGTCTCGGGTGCCAGGTATCGGGTCTCGGGTCCCCGAGGCCGATCCGTCCTCGGATTGAGGGGCTCACCATCCTTTGGGTATAATCATCGCCGTTAGGACCCGGCCCGCCGGGTCCGGCCGATCGGCAGGGAGGCTATGGACTGGCAAGAGAGCTTCCAGCGTTATCGGGTCCGTTACTCGAAGGGCGAGATCATCTTCCACGAAGGGGACCTGGGAAACGAGATGTACGTCATTCAGTCCGGAAAAGTCCGCATCTTCAAGAACATCAGCGGCATCGACCAGACGCTG
>Ga0079995_1116747_pt1 | contig 11390 bp, 11 predicted proteins | sample FaiFalFF_MnMetaG_2_FD_69198 | JGI IMG/M metagenome (GOLD analysis project Ga0079995, IMG submission 69198) | Freshwater microbial communities from Yellowstone National Park, Wyoming, USA - Fairy Falls C (FF_Mn_C) (SPADES assembly) (version 4) | ecosystem: Environmental > Aquatic > Freshwater >... | reverse complement strand
TAGGCCGCCGCCCGCCCCGCCCCCCCGGCCCCCAGGACCAAAGCCGGGCCCTGAAGGGGAATCCCCCCCGCCTTCAGGGCCTCCAGAAAGCCCAAAGCGTCGGTGTTGAAGCCGAAGAGGTGCCCCTCCAGGGAAAGCACGGTGTTGACCGCCCCGATGGCCTTGGCCTCGGGAGACGCCCAGTCCACGAGCCCCAGGGCCTTTTCCTTGAGGGGAATGGTGAGGTTCACCCCCCTATACTCCCGGCGCACCTCCTGAAGGCGGTCGGCCAGGTGCACAAGAGGGGTCTCCAGGGCCTCGTAGGTGCCGGGAAGGCCCAGGCTCCTGAGGGCGTGGGCGTGCATGGCGGGGGACAGGGAGTGGGCCACGGGATGGCCCAAGACGGCCAGGCGCAGCATCCCCTAAAGGATAGCGTGGCCCAGGCCCCATCTTCCCGGGCAAAGCGTATAGAATGGAGGCGGTGAAAAGGCTCTTGGCCCTTGCCCTTCTCCTCTCCCTGGCCCTGGGGAAAACCTACCTCATCCCCATCCAGGGGGAGATTGACCCTGCCTTGGCGGTGTTCGTGGACCAGGCCCTCTCCCGGGCCGAGCGGGAGGGGGCGAGCGGGGTGGCCCTCCTCATTGACACCCCTGGGGGAAGGGTGGACGCCGCCATCCGGATCTCCGACCGCCTCCTGCAAACCCCCCTCCCCACCCTGGCCGTGGTGCAGAACGCCTTCTCCGCCGGGGCCCTCATCGCCCTCTCCTGCCGCCAGGTCGCCATGCTTCCCGGCTCGGAGATCGGGGCCGCCCTGCCCATCGTGGCCCCGCCCCTAGGCCAGCCCCAGGCGGCCGACCAGAAGGTAATCTCGGCCCTAAAGGGGAAGTTCCGCGCCGTGGCCGAGGCCAGGGGGAGGCCCGTCCAGCTGGCGGAGGCCATGGTGGACCCGGCCATAGAGATCCCCGGCCTCACCGCCAAGGGAGAGCCCCTCACCCTCTCCGCCGACAAGGCGGTGGAGCTCAAGGTGGCCGACTTCAAGGCGGGAAGCCTGCCCGAGGCCCTGAGGCAGGCGGGCTTCAGCCCGGAGACGGAACGGCTCACCCCAGGCCCCCGGGTCCAGGTGGCCCGCTTCCTGACCAGCTCCGCCGTGGCGGGGATCCTCCTGGCCCTGGGCCTTCTCCTCCTCCTCCTGGAGCTCTTCACCCCGGGCTTCGGCGTGATGGGGGCTCTGGGCCTGGCCTTCTTGGGCCTCTACTTCGCCGGGGGGTGGTTGGCGGGGCTTTCCGGGGCCTTTGAGCTCCTCCTCTTCTTCCTGGGCGTGGGCCTCCTCCTGGTGGAAGCCTTCTTGTTCCCGGGGTTCGGCATCGCCGGGGCCTTGGGCGTGGGGGCCATTCTGGCCTCCGTCTACTTCACCTTCGGGGAAAACGCCCTCCTGGTGATGGCCATCGCCGTGATCGCCCTGGGGCTTGGGCTTCTCCTGGTGTTCCGCTACCTGCCCAGGACCCGCCCCGCCAGGGCCCTGGTCCTGGAGAGCGCCATTGAGGCCCACGCCACGGGGGAGGAGGTGGAGGTGGGCATGGTGGGCACGGCCCTCACGGACCTGAGGCCGGGGGGCGTGGCCCGGTTTGGGGCCAAGCGCATGGACGTGGTGGCCAACCGTGGGTTCATCCCCAAGGGCACCCCTATCAGGGTGGTGGAGGTGCGGGGGCCCACGGTGGTGGTGGAGGCTTTGGAGGAATAGCTATGGAAGGAATCGGCGTGCTCTTTTTGGCCTTTGTGGTCCTCGTTCTGGTCTTTCTCTTCTTCAGCCTCATCCCGGTGGGCCTCTGGATCTCCGCCTGGGCGGCCGGGGTGCGGGTCCCCCTGCTGACCCTGGTGGCCATGCGCCTCAGGCGCGTGCCCCCGGCCAAGATCATCTACCCCCTCATCAAGGCCACCAAGGCGGGGCTGGACGTGCGGCTGGACCGCCTCGAGGCCCACTACCTGGCGGGGGGCAACGTGGACCGGGTGGTGGACGCCCTGATCGCCGCCGACAAGGCCGGCATCAAGCTCACCTTTGACCGGGCGGCGGCCATTGACCTGGCGGGCCGGGACGTGCTGGAGGCGGTGCGGGTCTCCGTGAACCCCAAGGTCATCCAGACCCCCATGGTGGCGGCCGTGGCCAAGGACGGCATCCAGCTTCTGGCCACCGCCCGGGTCACGGTGCGGGCCAACATTGACCGCCTGGTGGGCGGGGCCGGGGAGGAGACCATCATCGCCCGCGTGGGGGAAGGCATCGTGACCACCATCGGCTCCGCCAACTCCCACAAGGAGGTCCTGGAGAACCCCGACCGCATCTCCAAGACCGTTTTGGAGAAGGGCCTGGACGCCGGCACCGCCTTTGAGATCCTCTCGGTGGACATCGCCGACGTGGACGTGGGCAAGAACATCGGGGCCCAGCTCCAGATTGACCAGGCCGAGGCCGACAAGAAGATCGCCCAGGCCAAGGCGGAGGAGCGCCGGGCCATGGCCGTGGCCGCCGAGCAGGAGAACCGGGCCCTGGTGGAGGCCATGCGGGCCAAGCTGGTGGAGGCCCAGGCCCAGGTCCCCCTGGCCCTGGCCGAGGCCCTGAGGAAGGGAAACCTGGGGGTCATGGACTACTACCGCCTCAAGAACATAGAGGCCGACACCGACATGCGGGAGTCCATCAGCCGGGCGGCCAAGCCCGAGGGTGAGGAATGAGCCTGAGCGACCTTTTAGGCCTCCTTTTCCTCCTCTTCTTCGTGATCCTCCCCGCCCTTCAGGGCCTGCGCCGCGCGCCCCCCACGCCCCCCGGCTTTCCCGAGGAGCCCTTTCCCGAGCCCCGGCCCGCCCCCAAACCCAAGCCCAAGGCCAAGCCCAGGCCCAAACCCCCCCCGGCCCTCGAGCCCAAAGGGCCGGAAGGGGAAAGCTTAGAACGCCTCCCCCCTCCGGAAAAGACCCCGCTGGAAGTGCGCTTCCGCGAGGAAGTTGAGGAAACGCCCACGCCCAAGAGGCGCGCCAAGCGCCTTGTGTCCACCGACCCCGAGAGCCTGCTGAAAGGGGTGATATGGCACGAAATCCTGAAGAAGCCCAGAGGGTGGTGATCCCCCTTAAGCCCGAGGAGACCCTGGCCTTCCTGGGCCAGGCCGACCGCCACCTGAAGAAGCTCCGCGCCCTCTTCAAGGAGGCCTTGGGCGAGGGGCTGAAGCTGGTGGTCCGCGGGGACCAGGTGGAGCTATTGGGAGAGCCGGAGAAGGTGGCGGTGGCGGAGCGGGTGGTGCGGGACCTCCTGGCCCTCCTCCGCCAGGGGGCGGAGCTGGACGAGCCCACCCTGGAGCAGGCCGTGGCCCTGGCCCAGGAGGGGCAGGGCCTCTACGAGGCCACGAGCCCGGAGTACGAGCTGAGCCTTCCCGGCCGCCTCCGGCCCAAGACCCCGGGGCAGAGGCGGTACGTGGAGGCCATCGCCAAGAACGACATCACCTTCGGCGTGGGCCCCGCCGGCACCGGCAAGACCTACCTGGCGGTGGCCATGGCCGTGAGCCACCTTCGGGCCCGCAAGGTCAAACGCATCGTCCTGACGCGGCCGGCGGTGGAGGCGGGGGAGAAGCTGGGCTTTCTGCCCGGGGACATCCAGGCCAAGGTGGACCCCTACCTGAGGCCCCTCTACGACGCCCTCTTTGACATGATTGACGCCGAGCGCTTTGAGCAGTATCTGCAGTCGGGGATCATTGAGGTGGCGCCCCTGGCCTTTATGAGGGGAAGGGCCCAGCCCGTGGACACGCCGGTGCTGACCCCCGAGGGCTTCCGTCCCATCGGCAACCTGAAGCCAGGGGACTGGGTGGTGGGGGCCTACGGCGTGCCGGTGATGGTGGTGGCCGTCTATCCTCAGGGGAAGCAGCCCATCTACCGGGTCCGCTTCAGCGACGGCGTGGAAACCCGGGCCACGGGAGACCACCTCTGGGCCGTCCTCACGCCCTGGGACCGGAGGCGAGGGCGCCCCCCTCGCCTGGTCACCACCGAAGAGATGCGGGGGAACCTCCGCCTGCACCACCAGCACCGCTACGAAGTTCCCCTCCTCCAAGCGCCTGTGGAGTTTCCCAAGCGCCCCGTCCCCTTGGACCCCTACGCTTTGGGCCTCCTCCTGGGAGACGGATGCCTCACGGGCAGCACCACGCCCAGCTTCTCCACCGGCGACCCCGAGCTTAAAGAGGCCCTTGCCGAAAGGCTCCAAGGGGTGCAGGTGATCCCGAAAGGCGGCGTGGACCACGCCCTGACCCTGGGCTTCAAGGGGGGGAAAAACCGCAACCCGGTCAGCGAGGCCCTCCGGGCCCTAGGCCTCTGGGGAACCCGCTCCAGCGAGCGCTTTGTGCCCGAAGACTATCTGTGGAACACCTCGGAGGTTCGTTTGGGCGTTCTCCAAGGCCTGCTGGACAGCGACGGCAGCGTGCACGTGCAGGAGGGGCGAAGGGCGCGGGTTCAGTTCTCCACCTCCTCTTTCCGCCTGGCCCGGGACGTGGCCTTCCTGGTCCGCTCCCTGGGCGGCGTGGTCTACCATCGGGTGCGGCCCCAAGACCGCCTGCGCCCGGGCCTGGCCCGGGGCCGGCCCGTCTACCACCGGGCCGAAAGCCACGTGCTGGATATCCGCCTGCCCCCGGGGCTTCCGCCCTTCCGCCTGGCGCGAAAGGCCAAGGTCTATGCCCAAACCGGAGGGATTCGTCCCATGCGATTCGTGGAAGCCATTGAACCCGCCGGGGAGGCGGAGGCGGTGTGCATCACGGTGGCCAGTCCCGACGGCCTTTACCTGACCGAGGACTTCATCCTCACCCACAACACCCTGAACGACGCCTTCATCATCTTGGACGAAGCCCAGAACACCACCCCGGAGCAGATGAAGATGTTCCTGACCCGCATGGGCTTCAGCTCCAAGATGGTCATCACCGGGGACGTGACCCAGATTGACCTGCCCAAGCACCAGAAGTCGGGCCTCATTGAGGCCACCCGCATCCTGAAGGGGATTGAGGGCATCGCCTTCATCTACTTCAAGGAGTCCGACGTGGTCCGCCACCCCCTGGTGGCCCGCATCATCAAGGCCTACGAGGAGGCCGAGCGTGGTGGCGGTTCTGGCCAATAAGCGCCCCCCAAGGGGCCTTGTGCCCAGGCTCCGCCGGGCCCTTTCCGCCCTCATGGAGGAGCTGGGCGTGGGAGACAAGGCGGTCACGGTGATCCTCACCGGGGACCGGCGCATAAGGGCCCTCAAGCGGGCGTGGTGGGGGGAGGACGAGGCCACCGACGTCCTCTCCTTCCCCCACTACGAGCCCGGGGACCCCTTCCTTCCCCCCCACCTGGGGGACATCTGGATCAGCCTGGACACGGCGAGGAGGCAGGCGGAGGCCCGGGGGGCCCCTTTGGAGGAGGAGGTCCTGGTCCTGGCGGCCCACGGGCTATGGCACCTCCTGGGCCACGACCACCAGAAGGAGGAGGATTGGGAAGGGTTCCGCCGCGTCCAAGAGAGGATCCTCACCCTGTAAAGGGGGTGGCCCGCTCCTTCCTCTACGCCTGGGAGGGCCTCGTCTACGCCTGGCGGGTGCAGAGGAACTTCCGCCTCGAGGCCTACCTGGGCCTTTTAGCCCTCCTCCTCGCCCTCTGGCTTGGGGTGGACCCGGTGCCCGTCCTTCTCCTCATCGCCTTGGTCCTCTCCCTGGAGCTTTTGAACACCGCCCTCGAGGCCCTCACCGACCTGGCGAGCCCCGTCTACCACCCCCTGGCCAAGCGGGCCAAGGACACCGCCGCCGCCGCTGTCTCCCTGGCGAGCCTCCTGGCCCTCTCCATCGGCCTCTACCTCTTCCTCCCTCCCCTTCTCCGCAAGCTTGGGCTAATCTAGGGGCATGGACCACGAAGAGCGGGAGATGATCCTGGAGCTCTTTCCAGGCACCTCCCCTGACCTTCTCCCCCTGGGGGAGATCCTCTACTACCGGGACGAGGAGGGGCGGGTGGTCATCGTGGAAAAGGGCCCTCCGGAGCTTTCCCTCACCCTAGAACCCCTCCCCGGCCACGTGGCGGGCCCCCAGGTGTGCGAGGCCTGCCGCCGCCACCTCTCGGGAAGCGCCCTGGGCTTCTTCCGGCATCCCGTGGGGGGCAAGGAGACCCACCTCCGCTACCTGGTCCTCTGCCAGGACACCGCCTCCTGCGCGGGCCACGCCGAGCCCGAGCGTTTGAGGGAAATCCTCCTTCGGGGTATACTCACCTGAGAAGGAGGCCCCTGGGCCAGGGAGGTCGGCTTTGGCCGGCCTCCATGACTTACGAGGTGAGCTATGGCGCGCGAGGTGAAGCTAACCAAGGCCGGCTACGAGCGGCTCATGAAGCAGCTGGAGCAGGAGAGGGAGCGCCTCCAGGAGGCCACCAAGATCCTGCAGGAGCTCATGGAGTCCAGCGACGACTACGACGACTCGGGGCTGGAGGCGGCCAAGCAGGAAAAGGCCCGCATTGAGGCCCGCATTGACAGCCTGGAGGACGTGCTCTCCCGGGCGGTGATCCTGGAGGAGGGCACCGGCGAGGTCATCGGCCTGGGCTCGGTGGTGGAGCTGGAAGACCCCGCCACGGGGGAGCGCCTTTCGGTCCAGGTGGTCTCCCCCGCCGAGGCCAGCGTCCTGGAAACCCCCATGAAGATCTCCGACGCCTCGCCCATGGGCAAGGCCCTCCTGGGCCACCGGGTGGGGGATGTCCTCTCCCTGGATACCCCCAAGGGCAAGAAGGAGTTCCGGGTGGTGGCGGTCCACGGATGAACGAGCAGACGCGCCAGCGCCTTCTGAACCTGGAAGCCCTGGTAGAGGCGGGGTTTGAGCCCTACCCCTACCGCTTCCCCAAGACCCATAGCGCCAGGGCCATCCTCGAGGCCAAGGCCGGGGCCCCTCCGGAGACCGAGTGGCCGGAGGAGGTGGCCCTGGCGGGGCGGGTGGTGGCCATCCGGCGCATGGGCAAGGTCACCTTCGCCCACCTCCTGGACGAAAGCGGCCGGATCCAGCTCTACTTCCAAAAGGACCTGACCCCCCGCTACGAGCTTCTGAAGAAGCTGGACGTGGGGGACATCCTGGGGGTCAAGGGCCCCCTCTTCACCACCAAGACCGGGGAGGTCACGGTCAAGGTCCTCTCCTGGACCCCCCTGGTGAAAAGCCTCCACCCCCTGCCCGACAAGTGGCACGGCCTCAAGGACAAGGAGGTGCGCTACCGCCAGCGCTACCTGGACCTGATCGTGAACCCCGAGGTCCGGGAGGTCTTCAGGAGGCGCTCGGAGATGGTGCGCTACATCCGCCGCTTCTTTGAGGACCGGGGCTTCTTGGAGGTGGAAACCCCCATCCTCCAGGCCACCACCGGCGGGGCCGAGGCCAGGCCCTTCAAGACCTACCACCACGCCCTGGACCACGAGTTCTTCCTCAGGATCTCCCTGGAGCTTTACCTGAAGCGCCTCCTGGTGGGCGGCTACGAGAAGGTCTTTGAGATAGGCCGGGTCTTCCGCAACGAGGGGATAGACCACAACCACAACCCCGAGTTCACCATGCTGGAGGCCTACTGGGCCTACGCCGACTACCAGGACATGGCCCTTCTGGTGGAAGAGCTCCTTTCCGGCCTGGTCCTCCACCTCTTCGGCACCTACGAGGTCCCCTACCAAGGCCGCATCCTGAACTTCAAACCCCCCTTCCGCCGCATCTCCTTCGTGGAGGCCCTGAAGGAGAAGGCGGGCCTCCCCTTTGACCCTTTAGACCTGGAGCGCCTCCGCCTCTGGGCCGACGCCCACCACCCCGAGCTGGCCCAGGTACCCAGCTACAAGCTCTTGGACAAACTTTTTGGCCTCTACGTGGAGCCCGAGCTCCAGGACCCCACCTTCGTCTTTGACTTCCCCCTGGCCATAAGCCCCCTGGCCAAACGGCACCGGGAAAGGCCAGGCCTCACGGAGCGCTGGGACCTCTTCGCCGGGGGCATGGAGCTGGCCCCCGCCTACTCGGAGCTCAACGACCCTTTGGACCAGCGGGAGCGCTTTTTGGAGCAGGCCAGGCGCCGCAAGGAGGGGGACGAGGAGGCCCCCGAGCCCGACGAGGACTTCCTCCTGGCCCTGGAGTACGGCATGCCCCCGGCGGCGGGGCTGGGCCTGGGGATTGACCGGCTGGCCATGCTCCTCACCGACCGGCCCTCCTTAAGGGACGTCCTCCCCTTCCCCCTGATGAAGCCCAAGAAGGAGGAAGAGGCCCTGGAAGAGGCCTGATGGCGGAGCGGGCGGCCTGGACCAGCCTGCTTGTGGCCCTCCTAGTCCTGGGGCTCAAGGCCCTGGCCTACCGCCTCACGGGCTCGGTGGCCCTCCTCTCCGACGCCCTGGAGTCCACGGTCAACGTGGTGGCGGCCCTCCTGGCCCTTCTCGCCATCCGCTTCGCCGCAAGGCCCCCGGATGCCACCCACCCCTTCGGCCACACCAAGGCCGAGTACCTCTCCGCCGTCCTCGAGGGGGTCTTCATCCTCCTGGCCGCCTTCTTCATCGCCAAGGAGGCCCTGCCCCGCCTCCTCCACCCCACGCCCCTCGAGGACCTGGGCCCCGGGCTTGTGGTCAGCCTTCTCGCCTCCACCCTAAACGGGCTTCTCGCCTACCGCCTCATCTCCCTGGGCAAGGCCCTCCGCTCCCCCGCCCTCACCGCCGACGGCTACCACGTCCTAAGCGATGTCCTCACCTCCTTGGGGGTCCTCCTGGGGGTGGGCCTGGCCTGGGCCACGGGCTTTTGGGCCCTGGACCCCCTGCTCGCCCTTCTGGTGGCGGGGAACATCCTCCTCATGGGCTTCCGCCTGGTGCGGGAGTCCTTGGGGGGCCTTCTGGACGAGGGCCTCTCCCCAGAGGAGGTGGCCCGGATCCAGGCCCTGATCGCCCGGGAACTCTCGGGCAAGGCCCTGGAGGTCCACGACCTGAAGACCCGCAAGGCGGGGCACCGGGCCTTTTTGGAGTTCCACCTGGTGGTCCCGGGAAGCCTCACCGTGGCCGAGGCCCACGCCCTCTGCGACCGACTGGAGAAGCCTCACCGTGGCCGAGGCCCACGCCCTCTGCGACCGGCTGGAGAAGGCCCTCGAGGCCGAGGTCCCCGGACTCAGCGTCACCATCCACGTGGAGCCGGAAAGCGAGCGCCAGGCCTAATAAGAAATCCTTCTGAAGTCCCCTCAAGTAGAAGCACACGCCTAGCCAAGCACCTATCGGAGGTCTTTCTAGCCCTTGCCTAGCCCAAGGTGCCATCGTTCGTGCAAGTTCTGGGTGCCCTGACCACGCTCCCTCACCGGCTGGACCTGGAAGGGCTACGAGCGGTGCTCCGCCGGGCCTTGACCGTCATCTCTCTGCCGTTCTAAGCTATGGTCGTGGAATCCGAGAAGTTACAGGCTGCCCTGGCCAAGGTAAGGACCAGTATCCTCTTGGACTACGGAGAGCTTTTCGGCAGTGAAGAAAGGTGCAGGCAGAGGGTCATAGATCCGATCCTGTCTGCTCTTGGTTCGGACATTTTCTCTGATGAGGTCGCCGTGGAGCACCCACTCCCGAGCTCGAAAGGATCAAAAGGACAAAAAGGAGAAAACGGAACAGAAGAAGAAGCAAAAAAACCAAAAAGAGGGGCTCCGCCAGCGCTGGACTACGTGCTTTACGAAGTGTTACCCTGGGGAAAGCTCCCCCGTGTAGTAATAGAGGCAAAAGCTATAAGGGAGCTGCAAAAAGAAATATGCTGCCTTTTGAAATCCAAGGGCCAGAAGGCGGTCGATACCCTTCGGTCTAAATGCAAGTGCAAGGAAGTCCCTGACGACACTGCTGGAGAGGGACAAAAAGGCTCTGCATACGGCAGTCTTCTAGCCCTTTTAGACGTTCCATGCTGGTATAAGGATAAAGGTCAACCCCAGGGCGGAGAGAAAACTTCCCAGAATCAAGGGCAGGCTTCCAAAAAGACATCTTGTCCTAACTTTAACTTGGCACAAACTGGTATTCGGGCTAACCAGGAAGATTATGTTATGCCTGGTATTCCGGTTTACGAGGTAGGTAGATACGTTATGCCAAGTAGGATCATTATCACAAGCGGAGTAGACTGGATTTTCATGGACTTAGAGGCACGCGATTATGAGCTCTTTGTATCCCATGTAGAAAGCCTCCACATACTTAGAGAACCCCTGTCAAGAACCATTGAAGTTCTGTCCCGCTTCCTTTCTCCAGAGGCCATCATTGGGAAAGAAGAAGTCATCTGGCCCAGATGCGCTCCTGTACCCCTCCGTATGGTTGTGTTTGATCCGCATTGGCAAAGCGGTAACATTTGCCTCTATCACTGGGAAAGCGTAAATGATCCCCCCGAGCAGATTAATAAAGCTCCCATCACATTGGGCGATGTCATCAATGAATTTAAAAGCTGGCTTGAAAGCAAGTTTCCAGGTAGCAAGATTCCTTACGTGCCGAAGCCAAATCCACCAGATGCCCATCGTGTTTTCGCCGGGCTGTACGAAATGGTCATTGAGTATTGGAGGCGGTTTCCCTTCAACGGCGTAACGCCAGATACGATTGGCGTCTACTCTAACGCCTGGGGAGAAAAAATTCCTTCGTGTGCTACCTCATAGCTCCATCCCGGCCATCCTGGGCAAGACCCAGCTCCGAACGAGGTTGTGGACCAGTAGAATGAGGTTTACCCGGGCTACCAGGCCCCAGTAGGAGCGGGTTACAAGAGCTTTCCCTGACGGGAAAGGGGCAACCCGGTGGAGCCCCAAAGACCGCGCCACCACGCTGAAGCGGGTCTCTATCCATAAATCCCTACACGACCCCGTCTTGCCCTTGGGACCCCTCGCCTCCTCGCACACAGGGTTAAGGCCAGTCCCAAGCTTTGGATGAAGAGTTCATGCTGGCTTGGGCCAGCACGGGGTGGTATAACGCTCTTTTCCCCACGGGCGAAAAAGCGTAAACTAGGGGCCAAGGAGGGCCCATGCGGAAGAAGCACGACTGGCTCAGGGAGACCTACCAGAAGAGCCTGGAGAAGATGCCGGAGAGGCCCGTGGCCCACCGCACCCTCTCCAATATCGCCCCCGAGCCCCTTTACACCCCGGAGGACATCGGGGTCCTGGACCCGGAGTACGAGGAGAAGCGGGGCTTCCCCGGCGAGTACCCCTACACCCGGGGGGTCTATGGCTCCATGTACCGGTCCAAGCTCTGGACCATGCGCATGTTCGCCGGGTTCGGCACCGCCGAGCAGACCAACGAGCGCTTCAAGAAGCTCCTAAAGGCGGGGCAGACGGGGCTTTCCGTAGCCTTTGACCTCCCCACCCTCATGGGCTACGACTCCGACCACCCCCTCGCCAAAGGGGAGGTGGGGAAGTGCGGGGTGGCGGTCAGCAGCCTCGCCGATATGGAGATCCTCTTTGAC
>Ga0079995_1057956_pt1 | contig 11404 bp, 9 predicted proteins | sample FaiFalFF_MnMetaG_2_FD_69198 | JGI IMG/M metagenome (GOLD analysis project Ga0079995, IMG submission 69198) | Freshwater microbial communities from Yellowstone National Park, Wyoming, USA - Fairy Falls C (FF_Mn_C) (SPADES assembly) (version 4) | ecosystem: Environmental > Aquatic > Freshwater >... | reverse complement strand
AATTAGATATGGTACTTTTTTACCTTATTTAACTAAGAATGGGTTAGTAGTTTTCGGTAGGGATAGAGAATCTTCTAAGCAAGTTTGGTCTGCTAAGGAAGGATATCCTGGAGATTTCTTTTATAGAGAGTTTTACAGAGATATTGGTTTTGATCTTGATTTTGAATATATTAAAGACTATATTCATGAAAGTGGAACAAGAGGAGATACTGGTTATAAATATTATAGGATAACGGGTAATGATGTAGAGTTATCCAGAAAAGAAGTATATGATCCTGAATTAGCTTTAAGGAAAACATTAGAACATGCGAGTAATTTCATATTTAATCGTGAACGACAGTGCGAATACTGGCAAGATAAATTAAAATTAAATATTCCCTTAGCTATTACTGCTATGTATGATACTGAATTATTTGGGCATTGGTGGTATGAAGGACCTTATTTCCTTAAAAATATTATTAAGCTTATTAATGAAAACCCTAATTATCTTGTATCTTTATCTACCCCTTCTAAGTATTTAAATATGCTAAAACAGAATAATTTTAAATTAGATATAATAGAACCTAATAGTAGTAGTTGGGGATGGAAGGGATATTATGAATACTGGCTTAATGGTAGTGTAGATTACATGTATAGACACATAAATATTAACTCTCAGGAATTAGTTAATTTGATAAAGAATAATGGTAATAGTAATAAAGAATTATTAAATAGTGCATTATATGAGATATTACAGGCTCAATGTAGTGATTGGCCTTTTATTGTTTTTACTGGACAGGTATCAAATTATGGACACTATCGTTTTAAACGACATATATCTAATCTTATCAATATTTTAAATGCTATTAAAAATAATGATCCTACTTTAAATAATGATAGTCCTTATAAATTCTTTAATATAAATGTAGACGAATTTAAAGAATATATACTAAAATAAAAAATGAAGGAAAAATTAAAAAGTAGTGTTTTTATTAGTTGATGAGAATTTTAAAAAGAATTTAAGAGAATCCTCCGAATTTGTGAGAATTTTTTTGTTATTTAGGTAAATAAAAAGTTAACTTAGATGATAAAAAGTGATTTTTTATCTATTATAATAAATTTAGAAAAACTAATGTTATTTTTGCCTTCTACTAGTGAAGTTGTACATTTTTATTTGAAATTAATAAAAAAAATAATAACTCAGAATTATTTATATGAATACACTCCTATTTATTTGAATTTTTTATTAGAGTTTAATAATTATCATAAATTGGATTTAAATAATGAAATAAAGTGGGTTTTTAAAAAGGTTTTTAGAAATTTAGATAACTTATTTATAAAATCTGAACTATGTTATATGATATCAAAAATTTATTTAGAATTAAGGAAATATAATAAAGCTCAATCTTTTGCAATTAAAGCTTTTAATTATTTATCAATTTATCTTAAAAAAAACAATATTAATAATAATCAAGAAAATAGTTTATATATTTATAGGATATATTTACTTATAGCTAAATTAGCTTTTTATAGAAGAAAATTTGATGCTTCTGTCAATATTTTAAATTATCTTATTAAAGAAATATTAGAAGTAGATGATCTAAATATAAAAGAATTAATCTCAATTTTGATAGAATCTCTTATATTAATGGCTACTATTGCTATTTATCAAAACTATAATCTTGATAAATTAAAGGAGATATTATCTACTTTTTTTGATATAGTTCAATCTTTCATAAATTATTTAGATTTAGAAGAAATTAAAGAAAATTACTATCAATTTATTATAAAGAATTTGGAATTTTTAAAGAAAGTAGAAAAAACTCATTTTAAATATATGAAAAATTATTTAGAGAACAAATTTATTAAGATAGGGAAATCAAAAAAATCTAATATAGAAAAGAGATTAATTGAAATAAAAAAATATGCTGAACAAATATATTTAGAATTAGGTGAGCTATTTAATTATAATGCACTATTTTTAAGCTTGTATAAAGATTATATAATAAGTTATATGAGTTTATATCCTGATAATTATAAATTAGCGTTAAAGTATGCTTGGAAAGCTTTTTTTATTGCCGATAAATACTTATTATCTCCTTCGTTAATAACTATTGCTAAATTCTTAGCTTTTAAAGTCTTAGAAAGTCAAAATTTATTTAATAATTTAGAACAATATCTTAGTGAAGTTAATATTCAAGAATACATTAACAATAATCAAGAATTAAATCAAGATGTTTTAAAGGATATCTCTAATAAAAAATTACTTATGATAAAATAGTTGATAAATCTATGCGGATATTCCCATTTTTGAGAAATTATACTAATCTAGAACAAGCGAAATATTTAATAATAGGGATTCCTTATGAGGGATATGTTAATAGTAGATTAGGTACTTTTAAAGCACCTTCTTATATTAGAACTTATTCTGAATTAATTGAAAATTTTAGCTTCTATTTTTCTAAATCCTTAGAAGAAGTAGATCTATTTGATATAGGAGATATTTTTGTTAAATTAGATGAGAATAACGATAAAACTGTTTATAATATTTACAAGAATTTAAGAAGCGTTATAATAGACATAAAAAAAAGATATATTTTTATAGGGGGGGATCATAGTATTACTATTCCAGCATTCTTAGCTATTAAAGATGTATTTAAGGATTTAATTTATATTCATTTAGATGCGCATGCTGATTGCCATGATAAGTATTTAGATCAAATTTACTCTCATGCTAATGTTGTTAGGAGGATTTCGGAATACACTAATAATATTGTTTCAATTGGTGTTAGAACTTTAGATGATTTTGAAAAGGGTTTCTTTTTTTCTAATGTTATTAATATAGATTTATCTAATATTTCTTACTTAAAGAAAATATTAGAGAATATTAAAAGTAAATATATTTATCTTTCTTTGGATATAGATTTTTTTGATCCATCTATAGCTTGTGCTGTATCCAATCCTGTTTATGATGGAGCTGATTTTAAACATTTTATTGAAATACTTAGGATTCTAAGTGAATATATGGTCATAGCTTTTGATGTAGTTGAAGTTAATCCTTATTTAGATTCCCCTAGTTATATTACTTCTACTTTAGCTGCTCATGCTATTAAGGAATTTATTATATCTTCTTCTATTTATTCTAAATGAAAATCGTTAAAGATTTCATGATATAAGGAGGGATTATTTATGACTATAAATACAGATTCTTTTAGAATAGAAAGAGATCCCATGGGTGAAGTATTAATTCCTAAGGAAAAGCTTTGGGGACCTCAAACTCAAAGAGCTATCAATAACTTTAAAATAAGTAATTATAAATTTCATCCGGAAATTATTAAAGCTTTGCTTATTATAAAAAAGGCTGCTGCTATCGTTAATAATGAATTAAATTTGTTAAATTCTGATAAAGCTAATGCTATTGTTAATGCTGTTGATGAGATATTAAATAATTTTGAAAAATATCAAGATAATTTTATTTTAGATATTTTCCAAACTGGTTCAGGGACTTCTACTAATATGAATGTTAATGAAGTTATCTCTAATTTAGCTTCTACTTTGGTAGGTAAGGAATTAGGTTCTAAATTTATACATCCGAATGACGACGTTAATAAAGGACAATCTTCTAATGACGTTATTCCTACTTCTATTAGAATAGCTGTATATAAAATGTTAATTAATTTAATAAGCGATATTAACTATTTAATAAATTCTATAAAACAAAAAGAAGAGGAATTTAAAGATATAGTAAAAATAGGAAGAACTCATTTAATGGATGCTACCCCTATTACTTTTTCTCAAGAATTCTCAGGTTATAGAAGACAATTAGAATTAGCTATTGATAGGATTAAAGGAGTTTTTAATAGATTAGCTGAGTTACCTATTGGAGGAACCGCTGTAGGTACAGGCATTAATACTCATGTAGATTTTGCTTATAAAGTAGTTAATAAAATTAATGAATTTATGTCTAAATATATACCATTTGAGATATACCCTAAATTTAGAGAAACTTCTAATCATTTTGAAGCTCAAGCTTCTATTGATACTTTTATAGAAGTAATGGATATTTTAAAGATTTTAGCATTATCTTTAATAAAGATAACGAATGATATAAGGTTTATGGGTAGTGGGCCTGTAGGTGGTTTTGGAGAATTAATCTTACCAGAACTTCAACCAGGATCCTCTATTATGCCTGGTAAAGTTAATCCGGTTGTACCTGAAGCTACTGGTATGGCTTGCTCTTATATAGTGGGATTAAGTTATTCCTTAACTTTTGCTAATCAATATTCTAATTTTGAGTTATCTACTACTTTTCCACTAATTTCTTTTTCATTAACTGAGTCTATCTCTATTTTATCTAATTTATTAAAATTAATAAAAGAAAAATTAATAGATGGGCTTAAAATTAATCTTGAAAAAGTTAATAGTATTGTTAATTATAATCCTTCTATAGTAACTCCATTAGCTAAGATTGTAGGTTATGATAAAGCATATGAAATAGTTAAGGAAGCACTTAAAAATAAATTATCTATTAAAGAATACGTAGTTTTAAATAATATATTAACTCAAGATGAAGCTGAAAAAATATTAAATCCTTTAAACTTAACTAAACCAGGATATTAAAAATATTGCTTATCTTTCAATTCCCCTATGGGTAAGCTAAACGCTAATTTTTCTGCTTTTATTAAAACTAATTTTTTAGTATTCTTTTAAAAAGTTAACATTTTTTTAACCTATTTTTTAAATGTAGTTTATTTTTTGGGGAAAAAAATATATAACATATGATAGAAAAAACTAATTTTAGTAAAATAAAAAATAATTCATATATCAAAAATTCTCTTAAATTAATAAAGCTTAATCAAAAATATGATATTTTACCATTTTATGATAATAAAAATTATAAAGATGAATATAGTGATTTTTATTATCGTGAAATTCCAATTACGAGCAATATAAGTTTAATAAAGAAGTTAATTAGTATAGAAACTGCTCCTTGTGAAAATATATGTAATAAAGATGAATGTAGTAAATTAAATCCGAATTTAGTTGCTATTAATTTAGATAAGGTAAGACAGTTAGGGATTGACGGGGAGGATGTAGTTGTTGCTGTTGTTGATAGTGGTATAATTTATAATCATCCTGATTTAGAAAGAGATAGAATAATATTTTATAAAGATTTTTCTGGTCAATCTAATGAGAATAATCCTAATGATTTATTAGGTCATGGGACTCATGTTGCTTCGTTAATAGGTGGTACTGGTAAAATGTCAAATGGATATAATCAAGGGGTTGCACCGGGTGTTAAATTCGTTATTCTTAGAATAACTTCAGTTTCTGAAATAATTAAAGCGTTGGAATGGATAAAAGAAAATGGGAAAAAATATAATATAAAGGTTGTTAATTTATCAATAGGGGTTGATCCTAAGACAGGATATCTAAATGATACTATAGCTAAATTAGCTAATGATTTGGCTCAAGATTACACAGTTGTAGCTGCTGCAGGGAATGACTATGCTAATGAAACTATAGATAGTCCAGGGATTGCACCTGATGTTATAACAGTTGGCGGAATTGATACTAAGAATACTTATGATGTTTCAGATGATACCATCTATGATACTTCTTCTAAAGGTCCTACTCCTTTTGATTTGTTAGATAAACCTGATGTGGTTGCTCCTGCTAAGTTATTACCTGGTGCTAGGGTCCCTAATTCAGTCTTTGATCCTTACAAACTAAAATCTGATAATTTTTATACTTCATTTACTGATATTAAGAATACAATAATGGATAACAAATTACATAAAATTTATAAAGATAATATAAATAGTGATTCAAATTCTATCATTAATTCTATAGATGATATTTGGCAGGGTAAGTATTATATTAATTTATCTGGAACAAGTGGAGCTACTGCTATAGTATCGGGTATTGCAGCTTTAATCTATCAAGTTTTACCTAATGCTACTCCTAAACTAATTAAAGAAATATTAATGAAAACAGCCCGTAAATTAAAAGATCCTCAAACTAACCAAGAATATGATAAATACACTCAAGGTGCGGGGTTAGTTGATGCTTATAATGCTGTTATTTATGCTATGAACCTTAAAAATAATATTAATAACACTAATTTAGCTTAATTTTAAATTTTTAATAAAGGTTCGTTTTAATCTATGGATTTATTTGATTTTATTAAAAATACGATTCAAAATAATTTTAAAAACGAGCTACAAAATTCTATTAATAATTCTATTGAAAACGCTGTTTATTCTAATATTAATGTTATTAGAAATTATAAAAATATTTACATAATATCTGTAGGTAAAGCTTCTTTAAGTATGTATAACGCTTTAATTCATACTTTTGAAAAATATAAGCTAAGTTTTAACAAAGCCTTAGTTATTTATGATATTAATCTAAAGGATCAATTAAAAGATTTGGAAATTCTTGAAAATAATAAAGAAATAGAGTTAATAGAATCTACCCATCCTTTAGTAAGTGAGAATTCTTTTAAAGCTGCTAAAAAAATTATCGATTTAATCCTAAAGTTTGATAATGAAAACAGTTTATTTTTATTTTTAATTTCTGGTGGTAGTAGCTCTATGGTAGAAGATTCTATTATACCACCTATTACTTTAGCTGAGATTTACAAGATACTCTTGCAAGTTGATTTTAGTATTTATAAACTGAATACTTATAGAACTTTTTTATCTAATATTAAAGGTGGAAAATTATTACAATATTTTAATAAATCTAAAATTATTAGTTTTATTATTTCTGATGTCCCATTTAATAGTGTAGATACTATAGGTTCAGGACTTACTACTTTTTATAAAAAATTATCTTATCAAGAAATGAATCAATTAATTTCTGAATTATCAGAATATTTAAAAATCCTTATAGATTCTAAAATGCTTCTAAATATTATTAATAAAAACAAAGAAATCGAAAAGATAATGGAAAATAAATTAGATTACTTAAAAGGGAATCTCCATAATTTTGTTTTATTAGATAATTTTGAAAGTATTTATTTATTATACAATCAAATGGAGAATTTGAAAGAATATTATAAATTAAATGTGAAAAATAAAGATTTTGAAATTGAAATTGTTTCTACACACATTAATTTAGATATTATTAATTTAACTAAATTTTTTAAATCATTTATATTTACTAAGTTGAATGAGTACTTAAAGGATAATATAAAAAATAAGATAAAGGTTTATTTATTTGGTGGAGAAACTTATTTAAAAGTTTTAAAAAATGGATACGGTGGTAGATTACAGCATCTTGTTCTTTATTTAATAAAGGAGCTATATTATTTACTTATAAATCAATTTGATATAGATGAATTAAAAAATAAAGTGGATATATTATTTTTTTCATTAGCTACTGATGGTAAGGATGGTAATACTGATAAAGCTGGTGTTATTTTACCTATTTTTGAATTTTTTAATAAAGATATTTCTAAAATAGAAAAATATTTGGATAATTTTAACAGTGGTATTTTCTTTGATAATCCTAAAAATAATAAATATCTTATTAAATTACCTTATGGCTTGATTAATTTAAACGAGATTTATGGAATTATTTTTGACTTTAAAGATTATCTAAATTAATAAATTGATATGTGTAGTAGTTTTGATAACTAGCAAATAATAGGATTATGAAATTAATCTGCTAACAAAGTGTAAAAACAATAAAGGATTATTTTAATGGGAAATTAATTATAAAAAATTCAAAGGAATTTTATAGAACTTCTTTGTTAAATTTATTACAAGGTGATTATAATAAAGCAAGAAATATATTAAAATTGGAACCTAAAACTAAATTTAGATAAACTAATAGAAATTATGGTAAATGAAGAAATTAAAATTCTAAATTTGAAAAATAAATAAGGAATAGAATTTTAACCCGCCTTCGCAAGATGAATTGCGGAAAGATTGACAGGGTTCTTATTTTAGACTATACTAGTAGATGTCCCGATAATGAAGGGACCTAGGGTTGGAACAACCCGAAGTTAAGCCTTTAAAGCATGCTCTGGTGGATGACAGTATCGGGATACCTAAAAAGCCATCATGCTTTCAAGCAGGAAGCTCCACCTTCTATAAGATGGAGTAGTTCACAAAATTATATAATATATTAATGTTGAAAGCCCCAATGTGTAAGAAGGGGGGATATTTTTTTATTGAAGTTAATTAAAGGTAATTTGATAAAATTATAAGAAATATATAAAAAAAAGAGGGTTATATCATATAGTGGATTTATGGAATTAAAAGAAAATAATTTTTATAAAATATTATCTATAAAAAATAATGAAGTTTTGTATATGAATTATGGAATAATAGAAGGAGTAGTTATAAAGGTAAAGTCTATTTCGCTAGATGGTAATACTATATATATAGAGATCCCTGAATTAGGTAGAAAGTTAGCTTTATCTAAGGAATTAATCAATGATTTTGAAGTTTTAGAACTGAATAATTTAGAATTAAATAATATTAATAAAGATTTAGAGAATATATGAGAAATTTTAGATTAAATTTATTAAAGAGTGAGGAAAATAAGAGGGAGTTACCTGCAGGTTGTGAAAAATGTAATGTATCTAATTTAAATCAAAAATTAGTAAATTATAAGGGCTATAGAAAATTAAGGATAGCGATAGTTGGGCAACCTAATAGTGGTAAAAGCACTTTTTTTAATTCATTAACTAATTTTAAAGTTAATACTGCTAATTATGCTGGTACTACTGTTAATTATCATATTACATCTGTTATAGTTAAGAATTATGAAATTGAATTAATAGATTTACCGGGGATATATTCGTTTGGGTATTCAGATTTAGCTGAGAAAGTTACTTTTGAGATATTAACTAAAGAGAAAATAGATGGTATAATACAGGTTATTGAAACTCCTGCTTTTGCTCATTCTTTAGTATTAACTATGGATTTACTAACATTAGATATTCCTTTAGTTATTGCTTTAAATATGATAGATGAGGCACGTTCTAAAGGGGTTTTTATTAATTCTGAATTGCTTGAATATTTATTGAATGTTCCTGTTATTGAAACTATAGCAAGTAAAGGATATAATTGTTATAAAACCGTTTTAAAAATTATAAATGAAATTGAAAAACTACATAATAAAAACTTTAAAGATAATTGTAATATAAATAATAATGTTAATAATTTAGTTAGTGATTTAGATAATAATTTAGTTACTTTGGAAAATTATGTTAGTAAGGGAGTTTTACAAGTTGAAGAATTAAAATATTTGGTAAAAGAATATAAAAATATATGGAGAAATTTGATAGAAGATGTATTTAGATCTACTAATTGTCATATAAAGGATTGTAAATTAATGCCTGCATGTTTAATGAATATTGAAAAAATGGAACTAGAAAATCAAAATTATTTGAATTATTACATAAAAGTTAGAAATGAATTACTTAAGATTAAAAGTTTCATAATTAGGAATATAAATGATTTTGTTATAACTTATGATAAGCCTAAGCCTACTTTGGATGATATACTTGATAAAATAGTTTTACATAATATTTGGGGATATGTTTTATTAAGCTTAATTTTGTTAATTACGTTTGGATTAGTATTTTTTGTGGGTAATAAATTGGGAGATTTTGTAGAGAGTATTGCTGATAGATTTTGGAATTTACTAGGAATAAATTTTATAATTGATTTTCTTAACAATAATTCTTTAGGTTTTATTAGTCCTTTAATTAGTGGTTTAGTTGATGGGATAAACGGAGGACTAGGGATAGTATTACCTTATTTAATTCCATTGGTTTTATTCATTTCTATTTTAGAGGATAGCGGATATATTCCTAGGATGGTATATTTATTTGATAATATTTTAAGGAAATTTGGGTTTTCAGGGAGAAGTATATTGGCTTTTATATTGGGTTATGGATGTAATGTTACTGCTATAATGAGTTTAAGAAATTTAACTTCTTTTAATGAGAGAATATTAGCGGGGATAGTTATACCGTTAATTCCTTGTTCTGCAAGAACTGTTGTTATTATGGCACTAATTACAGCTTATTTAGGCCCTGTTTGGGGATTATCTATGTACTTGTTTAGCTTATTTATATTATCTATTGTTTTATTAATTATTCAAAGATTTTCTAATTTAAAATATCCTAATTTAATTATGCATATACCTAGTTATAGGTTCCCTACCTTAAAATCATTGGTTTTAAAAACATATTTAAAAATAAAATCATTTTTTTATAATGCTTTACCTGTTTTAATACTTGGAACTATTTTACTTAATTATTTAGCTTATTTTAATTTACAAGATGTTATAAATAAAGCTTTAAGTTTATTAACAGTAAATTTATTAAATTTACCTGAGGTAGTGGGGTTGCCGCTTATATTTGGGGTGCTTGCTAAGGAGTATGCTTTAGCTTTGCTATATACAGCTTTAAAAACTGAAAATGTTTTATCTGTTATGACTATCTCGCAGGTATTAGTTTTTACTGTTTTTATTATGCTCTATACCCCTTGTATATCTACTATTGCTACTCAGATAAAAGAAATTGGTGCAAAATATACTTTTTACTCTGTTCTTTTGTCTTTATTTATAGCAGTTTTTGTATCTACTATTGTTAAATTTGTTTTAAGTTTTATTTTTTAATTTTTAAATTTTTTTAATGATTACTCAAAAATTTGGAATAAAAGAAAGTTTATTAAAAGATATAATAAATGAGGTTTTAAAATATAGTAAAGTAAAGAGAATATATATTTTTGGGTCACGTTCTAAAGGAAATTTCAGAAAAAATTCTGATATTGACATAGCTATAGAAACTTTTGATGATTATAAAGATATTTCTTTTTTAAATGAAATACTTAATGAGGATATCAATACTCTTTTAAAAATAGATGTTGTTCATTTTAATAAAGCTAACAAAAATTTAAAACAAGAGATATTAAAAAATGGTATAGTTATTTACGAAAACAATACTGATTAAATAAAATTTACTTAAAGATGAAAAAAGATATATTAAGAAATGAATTAAAGAAAGTTTATTTAAGATTACTATCTGCTATTAATGAGGCAAAAACTGATTTGGAAATTGACGGGGTTATCCAACGATTTGAATTTACTTTTGAATTAACTTGGAAATTCTTGAAAGAGTATCTTTATGATCAAGGTGTGATTTGTAATAGTCCTAAAAGTTGTTTAAAAGAAGCTTATAAACTTAATTTAATAGATAACGAGGAAATATGGCTCAATATGCTAAAGGATAGGAATTTATCTACTCATATTTACGATTTTCAAACTTCAAGAGATATTTTTAAAAGAATAAAAGAATTATATATTTTTGAATTGGAAAAAATAATAAACTTAGAATAGTTAATAATTTAAATTTATGTATTTAAGGTCATATGGGAAGATTAATTTAGTTTTAGAGGTT
>Ga0079995_1098046_pt1 | contig 11406 bp, 12 predicted proteins | sample FaiFalFF_MnMetaG_2_FD_69198 | JGI IMG/M metagenome (GOLD analysis project Ga0079995, IMG submission 69198) | Freshwater microbial communities from Yellowstone National Park, Wyoming, USA - Fairy Falls C (FF_Mn_C) (SPADES assembly) (version 4) | ecosystem: Environmental > Aquatic > Freshwater >... | reverse complement strand
TCCTTTAAACTGTCTTCCAATCATTCCAAACAAAATTTCTTGATAACTTTTTCTATTTTTACATTTCAACAAATCTGCTTTTTCTTTCCCATATTTTGAAATTAAACTCATGTCGTACCATTTTCTACTTTCTTTGGTATAAGAAAGCTTATTTTTCTTAAAATCAAAATAAACTCCGATCAATTTTTTTGTTTTTAATTCACTTAAATTTTTTGCCAAATTTTCATCTTCTTCCAAATTTAAAATTAAATCAAAGTCCAAATTTCTCAAGGTATCAATCTTTTCTGGATTTAAAATTTTTAAACTTTTAATCTTAGGTAAAATTTCAAAAGCTTCTTTTGAGGTTATCCAAAAAATATTTCCTTTCAGGACTCTCAAAATAGGAGTAGTTCTAACTAAATCACCCAACGCTCCTATTTTAACTATTAAAATTTTTTTCATTTTTTAATAAATTTTTAAATATATCTTTATATCTTTCTCTTACTTTTTCTGAAGAAAAATTATCATTTACGAATTTTTTAGCTCTTTCCCCGATCTCTTTAACTTCGTTCTTATTTTCTTTTACCCATTTTATTAATTTAATCCACTCATCCTTAGTATTACTTTTGCAAATTAAAACATTATTATAACCTTCCAGATCTTCTACGTTTTTTAAATTTGAACAAACTATAACTAATTTTCCTAAACTCATTGCTTCAATAACCTTCCCCTGAATCCCAGCTCCAATTCTTACGGGAGAAATGAAACATAAACTTTTTTGAATAATTTCATATGGATTTTCTAAAAATCCTGTAAAAATGACATTTTTAAGATTTTTAAATTTATTTCTCAATTTTTCTTCGCCATGACCAATTATATAAAACTTTAAATCAGGGAAAGTCTTATTAATATCTGGCCATATATTTTTCAAAAAATAATCTATTCCTTCATAATTTGGATAATATTTTAAATTCCCCATAAATGTTATTATGTTTTCATCTATTATTGTTTCTTTAGATATATTAATTGGTTTAAAATTAACGCCTGATACATAAAAATTAATTTGTTTTTTTAAATTGCAATCTTTTAAAATAAATTCCTTATCAAAATTACTTACAGCAGAAAAATTATATAACAAATTAATTAATCTTTTTTCATAATCTTTTATTTTAAATCCTTCTATTATAAAAAACAATCTTGAAAAAAATGGGTAATACCTCCAAAAATTTAAATAATGATAGGCTATAGAATCGTTAAAATCCAATAAAACCTTCTTTTTGTCTTTTTCGCTTAAATTTTCTATATATTTTCCTAATCTAATCGTATGAACATAAACTGCTGAAGCAGAGTTTAGTAAACTTTTAAATAATTCATCTATTTTTTTAAAATAAAACATTTCTGTTTGAAATGGTCTAAAACTAAAAAAGGCGCACAAAGCATTTAAAACAAACCTAAATTTTGAATAAGTAAATAAATTTATTTTCCCAAATTGTTCTAAGTAATTTATATCTTCTTTGCTTGGATTTTCCCAAGTTACAATTAAAAATTCTAAATCAGCCAATTCTTTTAATCCTTTAATTACACATTCAAAAATTCTAAGTTTTGTGCTATCTCTTGGCGGATAAGGAAACTTATGCAAAAAAATTATTATTTTTTTATTTTCCCTCATAACGTCTTTTGAAAAAATAATCCATCTCTTGCTCCTTTAAAGTGAAACAATAAGCCTTTTAAAATAGGCTGTTTCCCTTTTATCATTTGTATTATCCTAAAGGGAGTATATAAGAAAATAAACAAAATTAGAGAATAAAATATTAAAATTATATTGAAATGTTTTTTAACGAAAATAAAATAAGATCTTGCTAAATAATACAGTCTCATGGGAGTAGCTCTAGAAATATAAATTTCGTCTATATCATGATATGCTCTTAAATGAGGAATATAAATTAACTTAAAACCAGCTTTTTTAGCTCTATAACAAAAATCCGTATCATCGTAATAAAGAAAAAAATTCTGATCCAAAAATCCAATTTTTTCAAAAACTTCCTTTTTTATCAAAGCTACGCATGAATTTATAAAATCTACTTCCATAGGTTGCATTTTTGATATTTCATAAAATGATTTGTTTTTGCCAAAATTGATTATCCCCATTTTCAAAATTTTAAAAAATCCTCCTCCGTGCCATACCTTATTCTTATTACTATAATAGCAAATAGTGGGCCCAACTATTCCTATATTTGTATCAGAAAATAAAAAATTTATTAATTCAGTAAGCGTATTTTTTTCAAGATAGGCGTCGTTATTTATTAGTAAAATAGCATCTGCTTGAATTTTTTCTAGGGCATACGAAATACCGATGTTGTTTCCTCCACCATAACCAAGATTTTCTTTATTGAATATAAATTTTATTTTTTCAAATTTGGAGTAATCTTTTTGTAAATTTTTCAAACCTTCTAGATATTTATCATAACTACCATTATCTATTACGATAATAAAATGTTCTATACTGTTTGATAAATTACTTTCAATTAAAGAATTTATGCTTTTTTTAGTTTTTTCGAAGTCATTATAAGTTAAAATTATAGAAGCTATCTTCATTTTACTTTTTGTTATTTAATTATGTCAGCTATCATTTTGGCTATTCTTTCGCGATTTAAAATATTTTGCCAATAATAAGAAATTAATAGAGCATTATAAATACCATTTTCCCATTTATAAACATCAATTAATAAAGCTGATAATAAAGATTTGTAATTGAAATCATAAGAAATTGTACCCGAAAAACCGTTATTCGATAAATAAAATAAACACTCTAGCGGTGTCCCCACTATCGAGCATCCTGAGCAAACGGCTTCAGAGGCTGAAATATTAAAACCTTCCCAAAAAGAAGGAAGCAGAAAAATTTTTGCTCTTGAAAAATAGTCTACTATTTCACTATGAGAAATTTCATCTTTAATTATAACTTTTTCGTTGGATAAAGAAGAAAAATAATTACTACCTTTTCCTATTATTACAAATTGCCAATCTTCTTTAATTTCCAAAAATTTTTTAATTAATTTAAATAAATTCTTCCTATTTTTTGCTCTATTTTCCCAATCCCCAACGCATAAAATAATGTTTTCTTTATTATCAGGTGGTCTAATGAACGCTTTGTCAACTGGATTAGGGATTACGCAACATTTATCTAAAATTGATAAATCTAATTTTTTATGATAAGAAAGAAAGGCAAAAAGATTTACAAGAGCTTGTGGTGATTCTATAATTACTTTATCTGCGATATAAAGCTGTTTGATTTTCTTTTCAAATAAAAAAGTGCCAAATGCTATGTATCTAAATACCCAAGAAAAATAATCAATAAATTCACTAAAATTTTTAATGTGCGTGAATCCTCTTAAGCGAGAAATTAAAATTGGATATCCAAACCTACCATCGCTATCTAATTTAATAATTACCCTTTTACCGCTATTTTTTGCAGCTTCAATTAATCTATTAAATCTTATTGAAAGCCAAGTATAAAAGATGATCGCATCGCAATCTATTTCTTCAAAAAATTTTTCTTTCTCTAAATTTTCTATAGAAGCTTCAATAACTTGGAAAATAAAATCCTTGAAATTACTTTTTGTAGTAATAAAAAAAACTTCATTACCTAAATCCTTTAACCCTCTTGCAATTTGCCCCAGATCTTTATAATCTATGTTTTTTTCAATTTTTTCTATAAAAATTCCAATTTTCATATATTTCTTTTCTTTAAATTTTAAATTTATTTTTCAAAATAGCTTTATAAATTGGAAGATTAACTTTAAAATCATAAAGTTTTAAAAAAAATTTATATGGTAACAAAAGCAAAATAAAATGAATAATGTTTCTTAAGCTTTTATTGGTCCTAAAGGCTTCTCGAGCATAATAAAAACTTTTTTGTTCATCGTTGATTAATTTGTAAAATGTCGAAAGGTATCTTAACATCAGGCTTTTCGCTTTAGAATGTTTATCATATACTTCTTTATGTTTGTTTAAAATGTATACAGCTTCGTTTATTCTTTGGTTGATGCTCTTAATCTTCGCTTCTGCTGTAATTCCTGTTAAATTTTGCTTATGAATATAGTAATTAAAAAGAGCTTCTTTAATTACGCCAATTTTAAAACCTGCCTTAAAAATTCTAATCATCATATCCGAATCGGCAGAAAGTTTCAAAAATTCATCATAATAACCAACTTTTTCAAAAATTTCTTTTTTTAAAAGCAGCGAAGAAGGAATAGACGGAAAATCACCATTAATAAGGTTTTTTAATTGATTATCATAATCATCTAATTGTTTTAAAACTCCCAATTTTATTTTTTCTTTATCATCGAAAATAACATTTCCATAACAAGTAACTCCGTCAAAATTTTTATAATTTTCTAGGAAAGAGATTTGTTTTTCTAATTTTTCTGGTAACCATTCGTCATCTGAATCTAAAAAGGCTATGTATTTACCTTGGGCGCTAGAAAGACCAGTGTTTAAAGCAGACGGCCATCCTCTATTTTCTTGATATATATATATCACTCTATTATCTTCTTTTTGAATTTCTTGTATTACTTGATGTGTATTATCTGTCGAACCATCATCAACTAATAAAACTTCAAAGTTTTTAAATGTTTGATTCAAAACTGATTTTAGCGCCCTTAATACTAAATTCTCTCGATTATAAGTAGTGATAATAACACTAATAAGGGGATTTTTATTTACTCCCATGGTAAAAACTCTTCTAAATGTTCCTTATACCAAGCAATGGTTTGCTTTAATCCTTCTTCTAATGAAGTCAAATCTTTTTTAGAATAACCAAGTGGCTCTAATGTTTTTGGATCCCCTTTAACAACTGCTCTTTCAGGTTCTCCCGCCCTCATAGGAACATGTTTTATTTCTGATTTAGAACCAGACAATTTTAAAACTAGTTCTGCTATATAATTAACTGTTGTATCATCTCCAGAACCAGCCTCAAAAACCCTATCATAGATATCATGATCCATAATAAGAGCCCGTATTAGTATTTCAGCAACATCTCTAACATAAATCATATCCATAATTTGTTCTCCGTCGCCATAAATAATTATCGGTTTATTAAGAAGGGCTGGTATAACAACATTTGGTATTAGTTTCCTTACAGGTTTTGGTTTTTGTCTAGGTCCATAAGCGTTTAAACCACGTACCACTGCTATTTTTGTTCCATGTTCTTTATTATACATTAAGGCAAATCTTTCGGCAGCGTTTTTAGTGATAGCATAAGAATTATTCATAAACCAATTGCCTACAGTAATTTGCACTGCTTTTTTATTAAATCTTCTACATGCTTCGTAAACATTTAATGCTCCAATAATATTTACTTCAACCGAAGGATATGGATCATTTACTGTCTCAGCTGTGCCTAAAATACCAGCTAAATTTATAACCCCGTCATGCTTAGAAACAGCCTCAAAAACAGCATCTTTATCTTTTATGTCTCCTAAATAAAAGCTTACGTCTTCTCTATGCGGTTTATGTCTAAATCTATCAAAAATCGTTACCTCGTAACCTTTTTCTATTAATAAATCGACTACGTGGCTTCCTATAAATCCATTTCCTCCTGTTACAAGAATTTTTTTCATTTTAAATTAAAATTTCTTAATTTCGACTTTTTAAATTATAACACACTATCATAAACAACTTTTATTCCTCTGACTGGTTTTATTTTAGGATGCCAATTAAAATCTCTTGATACTTTTTTTATATCTGAGATATATATTTTCAAATCTGCATATCTTTCTGGAAAAAATTTAATTTTTATTTGTTTGCCCGATATTTTAGAAAGGATATTAATTACTTCCAATACACTAACTGTATTTTGAGGCCCTCCGCCTACGTTATAAATTTCGAAACTAAGTTTATTATTCAATAGGGCTAATATTTGTTTTTTTAATAAATTAACTAAATCATCGACAAACAAAATGTCTCTTACTTGTTTTCCGGTTCCGTAAATATTAATTTGTTTGTCTTTCTTGACAGATTCTATAAAATGCCAAATCCACCCGTAACCTTTAGTACCCCACTGATATTTTCCATATATTCCAGAAAGCCTATTAATAATTACAGGAATTCTGTATTTGCAAAAATATTCTTTACAAATTTCTTCTGATAAATATTTACTTAAACCATAAGCACCTCTAGGAGACAAATTTTTTTCTATTGGAAATTTTTCTGATATTCCTAAAATTTTATTTTTCCAAATATACCTAGTCTCTTTTTCTAAAATTGGAATTTCGTTTATCCAGTTCGAGTAAACCTTACAAGTTGAAGCAAAAATAAGTGGAATTTTTAAATAGGAGGCTAAATTTAAAACTTTTAAAGTTCCTATAGTATTATTTCTAATAATCCTTTCTAAATTTTTTTCTCCTTTCATTTGATTTAAATCTGCTGCTAGATGAATAATAATATCTGTATTCAATTTTGTTTTAAATTTATCTATATTTAAAATATTTTCTTTGTAAAAAATAATATTATTTTGTGTTATCAATTTTTTAAATAAATAAAAATTTTTCTTTGACGATTTTGAGGAGAGATTATCAAAAATAATAATTGATTTAACTTTGTCTAACAATTTCAAAACTAAGTTAAAACCAATAAATCCTAATCCTCCAGTTATAAGAATATTACAATCCTTTAGATTTTTCATTTTAAAAATAAAATTCCTATACCGGCCCAACTTTCAAATGGATGTTTTATTATTTGTTTCAAATTAAAATTACTATTTAATTTAAAATCTTCCCAAAGTAAATCAACCTGACACTCGGGGTCAAAATAATTTTTAGCAATATCATGAAAAGCAATAATTCCTCCTTTTCTAACAAGTAGTGAGTACATTTCAAAATCTTTTTTGACCCCTTCGTAAGTATGATCACCGTCTATAAAAAGAAAATCTAACTCTTTTCCGTTTAAAATTTTTTTAACTTCTTCTAATGTTTCCTCTTGATGAGAATCTTTTCTTAATAAATAGAGTTTTTGATTTTCTTTTGCAAAAGCTTGATAAATTGGTATTTTCCATTCTGGATAACCTCCACCAAAAGGTCCTTCTGGTAAATCGATGCTTATTATGGTAGCATCATCCTGTGCTAATTTACAAAAACAGAATAGTGTTCCTCCATTTGCGGTTCCTATTTCTAAAATATATTTTGGATTTAATTCTTGGAAAATTTTTAAAAGTTCAACAAATTCTTCTTTTATTTGCATTGGTCTTATTAAACCATTATAAAAATTCCAAGAAAAATCAAAAACTTCTTCTGGTATGTTAGATGAAAATGATTTTAAAAGTTTAATCACTTCTTCTGGATTTTTCTTTGCTTTTTCTTCCACTCTTTTTTGCCTTAAAAGATTTAATCTATTTATTGGAAATCTAATAGCTTTCTTAATAAAAGCTTTTAATCCGTAATTTTTTAAAACAAAAATTGATTTTTTAAGTAGATACATGTTTAACTAAATTTTTTTAACCAAGCAAATAATGTTTTTCCGACAATGCCTAAACCAATAATACCAATTTTCTTCATTAAGATAATTTTAACATAATTTATTTTTCAGATTTTAGAGCATTATATAAAATTTTTAGATATTCTAAAACTTTTGGAAGTTCGGCGTAAATTTTATCAGCTAGAGCTTCACTATAAAGATGGGCGGTTTGGTTTCGAAAATCAATAATTTTTATCCAATAATCGTCATAATCAATAATACCCTGCGAAAATGCTTCACGAAAACATCCCTTGGGTGATCTACAAATTATTCCTCTATATTCTTCTAAATAAGTTTTTAAAGTTTTCCAGGCTAAATCTGTAGCAATCTCAAATCTTTGTATGGCCGAGTCTCTATTTATTTCTGTTTTTTCTAATCTTAAAACTTCATCGAGTTTCATTAAAATCCTTTCAAAATCTTCTAACAATGATTCAAATTTAGTCATTTTAGTTTATGTACTCAACATATTCTTTTGCGACTTTTTTGAATTTTTCATCAACATTATTAAAATCTACAAAATCAATTTTATATAAAATTGGTAAATTTTCTAATTCTTCTTCAATTTCAAGTTTTATGTGAGATGGAATTTCTGGGCCTTCAATACCAATATCTATATCAGCCCTTTCATCAGCATTTCCTTTAACTCTTGAACCAAAAAAGAAAACTTTATATTGAGAAAGATCTAGATATTTGCTTAAAATTTTCAAAATTTCTTCTTTTAATTTTTCAGCTGGGTAATATTCTAGTTTCATTTATATGATTTTAACAGATTTTTAAATTTCTCTATATAATATTTTTTAATAAATCTTGCCACAAAATTATAACATAATTTATTTAAAATTTTTAGTAAGTTCTTTAAATTGGGACATTAAAGTTTTTGTAATTGGGCCGGGTTGGGTGCTGATTTTAAAATTGTCTATTTGAATAATTGGTAAAATTTCTTTGTTGCTTGCAGTAATAAAAGCTTCATCGAATTTTTTGATCTCATTAAAATAAATGTCTCTTTCAATAACAGGAATTTTTAATCTTTTAGCTAAATTGATGACAATTTTTCTGGTAATTCCAGATAAAATTTTTCCAGTTGAAGGAGTAATAAGTTTTCCATTAATAACAGCAAAAAAATTAGAAGTTGTGCATTCTAAAATTTTTTTATTTTTATCTAAAAGTAAAACCTCGATTGCTCCTTTTTTCTTTGCTTCTTGTATAAATTTTACCGCTTCCGCATAAATTATTGTTTTTGCTTGGGGTAAAATTCTTTCAGAAATTTTTGTTATTAATTTTCCCCCTTTTTGATATAATTTTTCATCTAATTTTTTTAAAGGAGTTATCATTACAATTAAGTTTGGCTTTGAAGGAGAGATAAAATCTTCTGAGTTGCCACCAGTTAAAATTATGCGGATATTATATTCCAAGCCTTTTTGAATATTTTTCTTTAAAGTTTGAAGAGTTATTTTTCTTAAAAATTTTAAATTATAGTTATGTTTTAGACCAATTAATTTCGCAGAATTTAAAAGTCTTTTTAAATGATCATCTAAATAAAATGGTTTTTGATTGTAGGTTCGCAAAAAATCAAAAACAGCATAACCTCTGAGTAATCCTAAATCATAAACAGAAATTTTTGCCTCTTTCTCATCTAAAAATTTCCCATTGATATAGAAAATCATTTTATCAACTAATATTCACTACTTTTATAATTTTTGAAGCCTTTTTCTTTTGTTCTTCGTCAAATGTAACTAATGGCACATCGTATTTATAAGCTACTGCTACATAAATGGCATCAGCGCCTTTTAAAAAATACTTACTGGCTATTTCTACAGAAAGATCTGAAATTGACTCATCTATAGGAATAAAAATAAAATTAGAGAAGAGCCTTAACTCTCTGCAGAAATCTAATGCATACTGAGGATTTCCTGTACCACGAGATATAGCTGAGGCAATTTCAGGAAAAGCAATTTCTGGTAATAAAATTATTTCCTTACTTTTAATTAATCTCTGGAAAAATCTTTTTGCCTTTAGATGAAACTTTTCATTCTCTAGATAATTACTAACTATTACACTAGCATCAACTACGATCATGAAAATTATCTTCTTCTTTTTATTAATTCCGAGGCTGTTCTTTTGATCTTCCAAGCTTTAGTTATCATCTTCCCCAATTGTCTTAACTTTAAATCTACATCCACAGATCTTTGCATTTTAATTAATTCTCTCTTTTCTATTTTTTCTATAATATTTTGCTTAGCCATAATCTAATTATAACACAAATATTTTATTTATGATATTAATTCGTAAAATTCTTCTTCAGAAATTGTTTTGATTCCTAATTTTTTTGCTTTTTCTAATTTTGAGCCAGGATTTTTGCCAACAACTAAAATAGTCACTCTTTTTGAAACTGTATCAGTTGTTTCTGCACCTAAACTTTCAACAATTCTTTTTGCCTCTTCTCTTGAATATTTTTCTAATTCTCCAGTAAAAGCAAAAACTTGGCCTTTTAATTTTCCTTCTTTCTTTTCTTCCTCAACAATTTCAATACCAACTTCAGTTAATTTTTTAAGATAATTTTTATTTTCTTCATTGGCGAACCATTCAAACACTGATCGACTTACTTTTTCACCAAAACCAGGAATAGCTGAATAATGAATAGCTTTTAAATTTTGAGTAACTTCAATTAAATCACTCGGTTTAGTTATTTTCTTTTTCTGGCTTAGAAAATGAGCTAAAAGTTTAGCATTTTCCTCACCAATGTGTAAAATTCCCAAAGCATAAATAAATCTTGGCAAAGTAATTTTCTTTCTTGAATTAATGCTTTCTAAAATATTTTTTTCTGATAAAACATCAAAACCAGGAAGTCTTCTTAAATCTCCAACTTTTAATTTAAATAAATCAGCTGGATCTTGGATTAAATTATTGTCAAGCAATTTTTCAATAATTTTTTCACCTAAACCTAAAATATCAAAAGCAGATTTAGAAACAAAATGAATAATTTTTTCTTTTTGTAAAGCATAGCATTTTTTATTAGGACAGCGCCAATAGGCTCCATCTTTAATAAGTTTTGTCTCACAATTTGGGCATTTTTCTGGAAAAACAATATCTTTTTCTTTTCCTGTTCTTAATTCAAAAATAACTCTATCAACTTGAGGAATAACATCGCCAGCACGAACAACCACAACCGTATCACCAATTTTTACTCCTAATCTTTTAATTTCATCTTCATTATGAAGAGAAGCCCTGGAAATAGTTACACCTCCAACTTCAACTGGCCTTAAAATTGCTACTGGAGTGACAATACCTGTTCTTCCAGTTTGAAAAACAACATCTTCAATAATTGTTGTTCCTTCCTTAGGTGAAAATTTAAAAGCTATAGCTCCTCTTGGTGCTTTACCAACAACTCCCAATTCTTTAAAAATATTGTTTTGATTAATGGTCACTACAATACCATCAATTTCATAAGTCAATTTTTCTCTATTTTCCTCCCAATAATTTCTAAATTCAACAACTTCTTTTAAATTTTTACAAAGCTTAGTATTAGGATTGGTTTTAAAACCTAGACATTTTAAAATTTTATGCTCCTCTTCATGGGTTTTTTGTCCTAAATTAGTAATTAAAGCATAAGCAAAAGAATCTAATTTTCTTTGAGCGGTGATTTTTGGATCAAGTTGCCTTAATGATCCAGCTGCAGCATTTCTTGGATTAGCAAAAAGTGGCTCACCATTTTTTTCTCTTTCTTTATTCAAAGCTTGAAAATCTTTAAGATGCATAAAAACTTCTCCACGAACTTCAATTTCTTCAGGATAACCTTTTTCAAAATATTTTATTGTTTCATTTAAGCCTTCATTTTTTAAGTTTTCAATGATTTTTGGTATTGGAAGTAGCGAAAGTGGAATAGCTTCAATTGTTTTGACATTTTGGGTGACATCCTCT
>Ga0079995_1066092_pt1 | contig 11408 bp, 16 predicted proteins | sample FaiFalFF_MnMetaG_2_FD_69198 | JGI IMG/M metagenome (GOLD analysis project Ga0079995, IMG submission 69198) | Freshwater microbial communities from Yellowstone National Park, Wyoming, USA - Fairy Falls C (FF_Mn_C) (SPADES assembly) (version 4) | ecosystem: Environmental > Aquatic > Freshwater >... | reverse complement strand
TGGGACGAGACTTGTTAGCTAGCAGTTAGGGCTTGCTTTCCCAAGTGGCATGCAAGTGGTAGCCCGCTGAATGGCTCGAATACCCTGATGGAGTGCTGTAGAGCTCGCCTTCCTAAAAGTCCTTGAAGCCATGCGGGCGTTGCCCAGATCGCACTGGAGATAGAGGGCTTTGCCTCGCTGCCTCGTGCGTTAGGCGGGCTGGGAGTAGGTATACTGAATGCCGCCGACGACCTCGCAGGCGGCAGGGCGGCACTAACGCGGGGCGCACGTCAAGCGGCTCGGGAGGCTTTACAGCAGGCTGCGCAGCCGAGACTTGCGCTAAGACCCGTTGCCCAGTGGGGCGCAGGATATTACAGACATGGTGGACTAATGACCACTATGGAGCACATCATGCATCGGCATGCTTGGGAAACCAGCTGGCAAGGAACGAGCCGATTCTTGAGAGGGACAACAGCGCGTGAGATTGTTGAATATGTTGAACAAGCGTTGAGTAAGGGACAGTGGATTGCAGAAGGAGCAGGGCGCTATCGGGTGCGCTTCCGCTTCGGCAGACCGATAGGGGTAGACATTCGCGGGAATCTCACTGATGCGATTGAGGTATGGGTTCGAGAAGGTATCATTCGGACAGCCTATCCAGTCACACCGTAGGTGATTACCATGAGCGCAGATGATTGGTATATCGTAAAATGCTTCTTGAGCGACGTCCATTCGGCATACGCCTCAGAAATTCTCGCAGCGGTTCTGCAAGCTCAGCAGAGCCGCTTGCCACACATTCTATCATACAATCTCAACTGTGTAGATGTAGACATCTTCGTTCGCAGGAGTATTGTGTTGATATTTGATGTCTTAGACCCCTACGGATTTGTTTGGTTACCACTGCCAGATTTTGTGCGCTTGCTCAGGCTCTATCAGCAGCTTTCATCAGTGGATAAAGTTTTGGAGCTGTGCGCTCAGATGTCGTTTGTTGATCTTCAGTCGACTCGCTGCAAGGCGTATGCGCTGTTGCTGGCTGTACTAGAGGATCCCCTGCGAGTAAGGCAACTTCGAGACTACCTGCAAGCACTGGCTCAGCTGGTCGAGGTGGATCCTCTAATCAGTCAATCACAGGTTCTCCTTGACCAGCTGAGCGTTGATTTGAATACTAATGAGCAAGCCAGCGTAGCAACGATTATTGTTGAAATTCGTCGCACAGCTGACTTGTTGGCATCCGAATGCAAACAGGCTCTTGAAGAGTTATCCGGACCGTGATCATACTACAGAAATATTTACGGTTATTTAATCATCATATATCTGACAGTTCAAGTTACCAGTTCGTAGGTTTTCGTGTAGATGTTTCGAAGCCTTTGTCATCTATTTTAGGTTGCTGATGACTTGGTAGCAAGCACGGCTTTATGGTATACTATAGGCGACCCTGCTGCCAGCGAGGGTGAGCGTTTCTGTGCGGGTTTGAACGCGCTGGGTCGGCTGCTGTCGGTCGGCGGCGAGTGGGCAGGCTATGCGACGCTTATGCCGACAGGCGGGGCGCGCAAGGCAGCGCGTGCAGCGGCAGACGAAGCGAGTGAACAACTCGGCAGACACGGCGCACGGCAAGCGGCGCGAGGGGCTGCAGATCAAACTTTCAGTAGATTTATGTCCAAAGCGAGCTTCGAGCCGTACAAGAGACTGGAAAACTACGCGGCGGGCGTCCAGGAGAAACTTACTTCACCGTGAATAGGTATCGAACGGTTAGAAGTGCGATGAGATACCTATCGCTTCCAAAGCCGCCTGAAGTGCGACTGGACTTCAAGATACTCAATCAGCCGCGCATCTACGGACCTCGTGTTGCTGAACCTAAATACGGACAGCCAGGAGGTGGAACAGAACTGTGGACCGAAGACGAAGAAGTTCTGGTGAGAATAATACGCATCGTGGAGTTGGAGCCGTGAATAGTCCAGCGAGAGATCTTGAGATTGCCCAACTGATTATCAGCGACCCGTACGAAGAGTCGCAAGTGCGGTTTGGGAACCTGTTGCAGATTCCTCAATCGCACTTGCAGTCGGCTATATTCGTAGACGACTCGGGTGAGCAGTTAGAGCTGTCTCTACGCCACAGGGGGGAGGACTGGGAGCCGCTAAAAGATGGATTATCCGTTAGTGTTAATACGAATATAGGCATCGGTTGTGTATTGCTTCCCGCATTAGCGTGCCGATGTGAGTATGGTACCGAACCTGTCGACGGAAGGAGCTCACATTTTGAATGGCTCTTTGGATCTGATGACAGAACAATTAGCAGAACAATAGTACTGTGCCCGTTCACTGGGAAGCTCTGGCAGCGTTTGACCCCACGGCGAAGTCCTTCTTGGTGGGAGTGTATTGGGGAGATAGATTTAGCTCCGCCGACGCTCACTATCTGGCGTGCTACGCTTCGTACGCACCATCCAGTGATAAGAGACTACCTGCTTGGTAACTCAGCTGCGCTTCAAACGCGCTGGTGGTTACACCTCTTTTGGAGAAGAAATCCTTTAGAGACTGTATATCCACGCTTTTATGTTGAGGCAGCTTCTGCTTCGCGGGACGCGGTTGAGGGATGGTTGTGGTACCTCTCCTTGCCACAGTTGCCTTCGGTTGGTGTCGGGATGACTGTGAAAGGCGTATCATTCGACACAGAAGTTTACATTCAGCAAGAGGAGACGTGTACAATAAGCCAGTGGGAAGAAATGTTCGGTTGGTTTCGCTCTTATCGTATACTGTGAGTATCCGCTCTGTGAATATCTCGGTTTATGTAGCCGACCTTGTGTTGAGTGATTATGTGATAGCTGTACGAGCTAGGTAGCGTTGGCACGGATAGTGCTTTGATGTAGGCAGGATAGGTTGTCGTCGTACCCTGCTTGAGGGTATACTGTAGGCGACCCTGCTGCCAGCGAGGGCGAGCGTTTCCTTGCGGGTTTGAACGCGCTGGGTCGGCAGCGAGTGGGCGGGCTACGCAACGCTTGTGCCGACAGGCGGGGCGCGCAAGGCGGCGCGGGCAGCCGCCGACGAAGCCAGCGAACAACTCGGCAGACAGGGCGCACGGCAAGCAGCGCAGGAGGGTTTGCAGCAAGTAGCTCAGCCGCGAGCTGCTCTACCTCCGCGGGTGTTTCTAACCCAGAAGCGGCTGGAGCACATCGTGGAAAGACACTGGGCAACAAGTGGACACAACACGCCGCCGGCAGGCAAGTTTATGGCAGGCATAACCGCGCGAAGGCTCAAGGATATGATAAAGATGGCTGCCGAAAGAGGCGTCTGGTATCCTGATCCGCGAATTCCGCGGAGGCGAAGGATTGAGTACGACTTTGGATGGCAGATTGGGGTAGACCAGTTCCAGAACCCTGCTACTCGTATTCGCGTGGTCGTAGAACCTACGGGTGAGGTTGTCACTGCGTTTCCAATTCGCCAAGGGCGATTGTGGGTGCACGGACATGAAACTGCTGATGAAATATGAACTCGACTTCAGAGAATTTTGGAGGATAGAGCAGTTTTGGTGGGACAAAGCCACTTTGAGCGACTTTGATACGATTTTTTTCTACGGAGACCTGATTCTGCGTTGCGAAGGAGCGGATCTTGGCTACCGAAACATTCCCTTACTCGGCTTTGCTTATTATTTCACTGAAGGTTTTCTTGAGTGTGTGCGTGGGGGTGAAGCCTGTGTATATTACACAGATGAGGCTGACGATTGCATTTCGATGCATAAGATTTCGGGAAGTTGTATTTTACTTGTGGCAAGTCATGTATCGTGTAGCTGTCAAGTACCCGAAGAGGATTTGCGCGAGGCGCTGGCGAACGCCAACCAGCAGTTGATAGGCGAGATTTTGGGCAGGTTTCCCTTTTTTTCCAAGCACCCCATATTCAACAATATTGCTCGTGTACTGACTAGTGTGTAGTATGTGATTCTATCTCGCTGCCGCGCGCGCTGGGCGGGCTGGGAGTAGGTATACTAAATGCCGCCGACGACCTCGCAGGCGGCAGGGCGGCACTAACGCGGGGCGCACGGCAAGCGGCGCGGAAGGTTGCTCAGCAGGGAACTGAAGACGCCGGACTGCCCGTTGTAAGGTATCCTTATAGCCCGCACCTGAGGGAACAGATGCAGAAAAGAGACATCACGGATGCGATGGTACGACTTGCACTGCGACGGGGAGAGTTATTGTGGGATCCCTCGGATCGCTCAATCATCTTCCTAGTTCGCAACACGAGTCACAGGTACAAGGAAGAGAGCGGTATAACGCACGCTTACCACCTAGCACTGGCTGTTGACCCGCTTTCTCGTACAATCAAGACTGCAATTCATGGCAGGCGGGCGATTAGACCGCGTTGGGTCCCAATCGACTCCAGCCCGTTCTGGTGGTGGCAGCGGTGACGATTGCATCGGCAGAGGTGACGCGAAATGAGAATCCGCTACAGTGAGCTGCGATCTGTGATACAGCAATATCTTCGGCAAACAAGTACCTACAGTGATTGGGCGAATAGCACACTCTACATCGAGTTTCCCCGCGAAGGCGAGTGCAAAGCGTGGGTAACCCTCGTTCTCGACACGGCAGGCGATTTGGTGGATGCAACATCAATCGCGATCGACATAGATCGCGAGGGGCGTGTACTGGGTATGGAGTTCTTCTGATGGTAAGCATAACCCAAAGGGGCAAAGGATGCGTGTAATCTATTCGCAAAGCGTTTCAGAACTCTGTCAGTGCGAGCGCACACTGGCAAACAGTGAAGCCACCCTGCTGACACACCTGTGGTTTCTGTCCAGCTTGCCAGCGGATGACGATTATGCCTTTGATGTATGTCCCCGTACGGGTATTCTTTGGCTACTGGGACATTCTGCTGGTTCCCATTCCAGTGGAGCCTTGAGCGACTCACTTGTACATACTCGTCTAAAGCATCGGCTGCCTGTCCTGACCCAACGCACAGTGGCAGTCGGCGTGCTGCGCGTTGCCACGCACCCACGCCAACGCCTCTACCCTCCCGAAACCGCCCAACAACTCCCCACCCCCACCTTCCCCCTACAAGGACTGCTCTACTGCTGCCTGATGGGACACACCCACTGGAAGTGGCGCACACCAGACGGCGACTTGCAAGAGCGCGGCTATCTGAGCTTGGGCGTCTGGCTGTCTGTGCCTGTTCCGTTGGACAGGGGCGAGCAAGGCGAGGTGTATGTCGCCTCGCCGTTAGAGGCGATTACGGTTGGGGGGCTGGCAGTGGGTAGGGAGTTCAAGGTGTGGTATCATTCGGGTGTGCTGGGGCGTTTGGAGGTTGTAGGGCACAGGGTATGTTCGGCGGAGGAGTTTGCTCAGGTTTTTTCGTTTGATAGGGCTGTGAAGTTGGTGTAGGGGGTCGGGGGAGTTGCTGGGGTTTAGGGTATAATGTCTGAGTGTAGCCGCCAGCGAGGGCGAGCGTTTCTGTGCGGGCTTAAACGCGCTGGGTCGGCAGCGAGTGGGCGAGCTACGCAACGCTTGTGCCGACAGGCGGGGCGCGCAAGGCGGCGCGGGCAGCTGCCGACGAGGCGAGCGAGCACCTCGGCAGACAGGGCGCACGGCAAGCGGCGCGGAAGACAGATGATGAATGGGTACACTTGTATCGGGCAGTTAGTCCAGAGGAACTGGAGGACATTATGAAAACAGGTGGACGATTGCGTGCCAAGCTGGGGCATATGGAAGGCAAATGGTTCACCACAACGCCTGAACTGGCAGCACGGTGGGGTAAAAAGTTATATCGTAGAAACCCATATGAGATTATAGAAGTTGGGGTGCCTAAAAGAGTGCTTGATCGTTTCTACGGCAGTCCCCGTCTTGAAGCAATTGGTCCTGCCTATTACGCTGAGGAAGGTTTACTGCCGTATGTTCGCTTCTTGAGAAGATTACCATATATTCCATGGCTACCATGAAAACCTATCTTTATGCAATAGCGGAAATCCATTTGTTTCCAGAGGCAGCTTTAAGGGCTAGGCTGCCTTTGGATTACACTGTCTGTACCCCAGTAAAGTTTCAAACTCATCCTGATGACTTTTATAGCTTGTGGATTGTACCTGACCAACCTCTTGTACCGTGTCGGCAAGGCAGGGCGAAAGTAGCCTTGCTGTTTGAAGAGTTGGCATCACGATTACTGTTTCCGAAAGAACGCTTCACCATCTGGTTCGGTGATAAGATAAGCGGCGATGGCGAAATTATAAGGGTTTATCAGTGCGATCTGCAATTTTATGAAGCCACTTTTCATTTTTGATAGCGACAATCTGCGCTTGTTCGTGGGGCATTAGACCGCTCCACAAAAGTCGTGCCAGATGATGAAATGGGCTTGCAGGAGATGCAAACAAAAGAGTTCTTGACACGGTTCGCAGACGCTTTCAAGTGTTTGGAAGAAGCTGGTCTATCGCGACGACGATTGCGGGTAACGGCGCATGAATATGAGGTCTGGTATTCCAGCCGGCGATACGCGGTACGCTTGACCTTAGAGCGCCAGTGGAGCTATGAGTATCTATTCGTACAATTCTTCCAACGCAGTGAAAGAGGAGAGTGGGAGCCTCTGTTTTACTTGGATCGGTGGTTGAAGAGTCAGGGTTGGGAGGATACCCAGATCGAAACACTCCTGAAAGCGAGTGAACCCGTTCCCAACCTGCCTGAAGAGGCGCAAGAGGCTTTTTGGCGTCGTGTAGCCGCGATTGTCTGTACCTGTATGCGTCAGGTGGTTGGACTGTAGTGTTGCCGTTTTGGGTATAATCTATGCAGACCGTCCGCCAGCGAGGGCGGGCGTTTCCTTGCTGGTCTGAACGCGCTGGGTCGCCTGCTGGCGGTCGGCAGCGAGTGGGGCAGCTATGCCTCGCCGATTGGCGGTGCTGCTGGGCGCGGACTGGCGCGCGAGGTCGCCGAAGAAGCCAGCGAGACCATCGGCAAACAGTTCGCACGGCAAGCCAGCCGTGAGCTGAAACCCGTGGTGATAGGAGAGAATATGAAAACACGGGTGGAACCGTATGCGCGGAGAATTGGCGCGGAAACGATAGATGACTGGTTGGCAGGGCGTAAGTGGACACTAGAACTCAACGCGGTGTGGGTACAAGAGATGATGAAACAAGGACGAAGGGTGATTGACATCGGACCCGACTTCGCGCGGCGAGCGAAGGGAGTCGCTCCCTCCACAGCTTATGGGCTAGAGCGCAAACTTTTGAAGGGCTACCTGAACTACGAGCGTCGGTTTCTGCGTTGGCGCAAGCTTAGGGGAGGCAACCCCGAAATAGACCGCCACGAACCGTGGCATTATATACCTGATGGGTTCTAGTCGTTTTGTAGGGCGGGGAGTAATCTCCCCACCCTTTCAATCTGTGTGGAGGTTGTAGATGGAAGACAAGGATTCGATCGACATTTTTTTTGAGGAATACACGGCATCGTTGAACTTCCTCGTGACAGACGGTTCGTACGAACCGCCTCTGATTGATAGACAGTCTACTTGGGGATCTATAATCTACAAGGTAAGCGACCTCGATATTGCGCTTGAGCTGAGCCTTGATGCGAGGGATTTTGTGGTTTCCACTTACATCATCTTGTTTTCTGAGGCAAGCAAGCCGGAAGTCGGCTATGTCAGTCTTGGCAAGGTAGTTTGCCTATTTCTTGAGGAAGTTCTAGAGAGACTAATCGCAAAATTTCCAAGTGTGCAAGAAGACTTGAAACAGTGGAAAGTGAGTGTCGAGAGGCACCACAAAAGAGTGCGTCGATCTCTGAAGGCGCTCAAAATGCCTGATACCGAAGTAGTGCGCGAACTGTTTCGCACGGACGCACAGTGGGTTGCCCATTTCTTACGCCAGTACAGGGAGGAGATTATTCGGTACGCCCGAAACTACTGGGGGCTTTGAAGGTCTTGAGCTTGCGGCATACCGTGTCGATAGTTGCTAACGGGCGTGTTGCTTTGCGATAACCCTCTTCTGCGCCCGAGGGCTTAGCGTTCCTCAAAGCCCTTGAAGCCAGCGCAGGTGTTGCCCAGATTGCGCTGGAGATAGAGGGCTTTGCCTCGCTGCCGCGTGCGCTGGGCGGGCTGGGCGTAGGTATACTAAATGCCGCCGACGACCTCGCAGGCGGCGGGGCGTCCCTAACGCGGGGCGCACGGCAAGCGGCGCGAGGGGCTACTCGGCAAGCCAGCGGGTTGAAACTTCCACCAGAAGTAATCAACAACTTTAGAGGTGGCTTGTTTGCCGAGACTACTCTGAGAAAACCGCTTGTTGTTTACCGTCTCTATGGTGGCAAAGCGAAGCAGTTAGGCGCTTGGTTTATGTTGAATCGCCCCTTTGGACGACTTCAGGCAACCATAGATTACGCAATCAGACCAGAATGGGGAAACACCCTTGAACGCCTCGTCGCAGTGCAACTTCCTAGAGGCACAACGATTTTCGTCGGTCCTGCTGCACCCCAACGAGGGTTAGTAGGCGGTGGGGTGCAGGTGTTTGTACCCCAATCTGTTCGTCCAGAGTGGGTATTATTTGATGTGGAGTTCCCGTAAGAAAATCACTCATCCGTTTGGAGGAGCGACTTGGCTCATCTGCTTTACACGCTTGAGGAGGTCAAGGTATGGGCATCGTGGAACTAATCAGGCAATCTTTGCAGGATGCTACTTTCTTTGTGCATTATCCATATCCTATAGAACGACCGTTTGATAACTACTACCAGCTTACTTGGATACATTTTATAGAGCCTTTCCTCTTTTTGGAGCTGGATGGAACTATTTTGCTGATTCTGTGTAAGCCCGAATTTCATGGAAACAAACTGTATGCAGAAAGTGCCTTGCGGAGCGGACCCAATCGGAGTTTTCACCTTTTTGTTTCTGCCCAGATTGAGTTTGAGCGAGCCTTCGTAGATGACGCTTCTGCACAGCCTCCTCGAATCCCACGGGAGCCGTCTCCCGAAGGCTTAGAAGCTGGCGTCTCTGTTTTAGATTGGTTCAATCTATGCCTGCGTCGGCTGTTTGTGATAGAATTGGAAGAAAGGGTGTCCCGCAGTGACTACCGATGCCGAGTTGAATACCCCCTCTTGCTCCACTATGGCTTGGAATATGTGGTAATACTCTTTGATGGTTACTTGTGTTTATGGCGTGGAAGCCAAACCACTATCACTCCAACGGCTGATAGCCTAGTTGTTTCGGGATTCGACCACTGTGTTCTTGCTCAGTTGAGAGATTGCCGTTTTGTTCCGCAGACGGCAACATCGGGGGTTTTGCGATTTCTCTGTGTGTGATTCGAGGCAGCACTAACGCAGTTGCCCATAGGTTCATACTGGAGTTGGAAGCATTTGCCCGCAAATCGCCGTACTCAACTGCGCAAGTCCTACGGAGATGAACTTTCCATAAGAGACTGTTGTGCATTCCGCATTTTTGGTACGCGGGGTGCGAACACCGAAGATTTTCGTAGCACAGGAATACTCTGCGCGTGACAAATGCTTGGCTGTCTCTAGCCATGCAATCTGGGGTGCAGCTTAGGGTATACTACATAGACCCTGCCGCCCGCGCGGGTGAGCGCCTCCTTGCTGGTCTGAACGCGCTGGGTCGCCTGCTGGCGGTCAGCAGCGAGTGGGCGGGCTATGCGACGCTTGTGCCGACAGGCGGGGCGCGCAAGGCAGCGCGGGCAGCTGCCGACGAAGCAAGCGAGCAACTCGGCAGACAGGGCGCACGGCAAGCCAGCCGCCCGTGTTCCAAGTCGCTCGTCCTGCTACAGCCCCAGCTCGTCCCAAATCGCGTCGATTTTCGCTTTCACTTCGGGCGACATCCGAATCACATCGGGCCATTCGCGCGTGAAGCCCTCCTCCTTCCACTTGGTGGTCGCGTCGAAGCCGATTTTGCTGCCGTAGCCGACATACGGGCTGGCGTGATCCAACACATCGACGGGACCCTTGACGATCAGCGTGTCGCGTTCGGGGTCAACATTCGCGCCCCAGCGCCATAGCACCTCGCCCAAGTCATGCACATTCACATCTTCGTCGAAGACCACGATGAACTTGCTGAACATCAGTTGCCCCAGCCCCCAGATGGCGTTCATCACCTTGAAGGCGTGCCCAGGGTAGCGTTTGCGGATGCTCACGAAGCAAAAGTTGTGGAACACGCCCTCGACGGGCAGGTTCATGTCCACGATTTCGGGCACGGTCAGGCGCACCAGGGGCAGGAAGATGCGCTCCACCGCCTTGCCCATCCAGCCGTCTTCCATCGGCGGGACGCCTACAATCGTAGCGGGGTAGACAGGCTTAGCGCGGTGCGTGATTGCCGTCACATGGAACACGGGGTAGTAGTCGGCGAGGCTGTAGTAGCCCGTGTGGTCGCCGAAGGGTCCTTCCAAGCACCGCTCCCCGGGGTTGATGTAGCCCTCAATCACGATTTCGGCGTTGGCGGGCACTTTGATGTCTACCGTCTTGGCGGGCACGAGTTCGACGGGCTTTTTGCGCAGGAAGCCCGCGAACATCAGCTCGTCGATGGCGGGTGGCAGGGGGGCGATTGCGCTGAAGGTCAGCGCGGGGTCATCGCCCAGCACGACGGCGACCTGTATCGGCTCGCCACGCTTCTCCGCGTGCTGATAATGCTCCGCGCCCACTTTGTGGATCTGCCAGTGCATTGCCGTTGTGCACTTGTCCAGCACCTGAATGCGGTACATGCCGACATTGCGCTTGCCCGTGTTGGGGTCGTGCGTGAACACCAGCGGCAGGGTGATGTACCGCCCGCCGTCTTGCGGCCAGCAGTGCAAAATCGGGAACTCGAACAGGTCAACCTTGTCGCCTGTCTTGACCACCTCTTGCGAGATGCCCTCCTTGACAGTGACGGGGGGCACGCTTCGGGCAACCTGCAGCAGCCTGCCGAGTTGGGGCATCAGTTCAGGCAGGGCGCGCAGCTTGCCCAGCAGCCCGCCCTCCAACGGCGGCAGTTCGGGCTTGAGCAGCGCATCAATCTCCTGTGCTATCGTCTCGTAGTCCTCCACCCCCAGCGCGAGGCTCATCCGCCGCTTGGAACCCATCGTGTTGATGGCGACGGCAATATCGTAGCCCTTGGGACGCTCAATCAGCAGCGCGGGACCACCCGACTTCATCACGCGGTCGGCAACTTCGGTAATCTCCAAGTAGGGGTCTAACGGGTAGCGGATACGCTTTAGCTCGCCCTCTTGCTCCAGGCGCAGCAAAAACTCCTGAAAGTCGCGGTATGCCATAGCGTTGCCTCCATAGTTCGGTGGAACCTGCGTTGAGATACGGTGAAAGTATACCCGTCGGGCAAAACTGGTGGAATTTTCAGGCAGGAATCGGGCACGGGGGTCGTATTTAAGGGTAGGCTTGCCCCCTCCTAACCTCCCCCGTAGACGGGGGAGGAAAAGGGTTCCCTCCCCGCGTGCGGGGAGGGTTAGGGTGCTTAAAGGGGTAGGTTTTTTTCTCGCGTGGTCGGGATTGC
>Ga0079995_1060847_pt1 | contig 11408 bp, 9 predicted proteins | sample FaiFalFF_MnMetaG_2_FD_69198 | JGI IMG/M metagenome (GOLD analysis project Ga0079995, IMG submission 69198) | Freshwater microbial communities from Yellowstone National Park, Wyoming, USA - Fairy Falls C (FF_Mn_C) (SPADES assembly) (version 4) | ecosystem: Environmental > Aquatic > Freshwater >... | reverse complement strand
TCTTGCGATACTTGAAGAATAAAGCCATTTTCTTCTTTTTTCGCGCTTTCTTTTTTAGGTTCTGTTCCATCAGTTGTGTAGTAAAGGAAACAAGGTTTATTACATCCAACAGCAACTGTTATTTCTTGTGGATAAAAACCACCTTTTGGATTAATTGTAATAAAAGGTTTGAGTATAATTCTATAAAATTTCTCAGTCATAAACCTTTCTCCATCTTTTGATGTAGCCAAAATCCTCAGATAAAATACGCCATCTGTTGCTCCCTCGTTGAACTCAGGAGTAAATGGAATTGTCACAGGTTCATTCGCTTTAACCCTGATTTTATAAACATATTCTCTTTCACAAGGATCTGGATTATCTTTTTCTCTTATAGTGTAGCAGATTTGAGCATCTTTTGTTGAGGTAATAGTAGCAACCATAGTATCATGTTGAGGATATGTTCCTTCCTGAGGTTCAACTTTGACAAAAAAGTCTTTTTCTCCCTCCGGCTTGTTTTTATTTTTACAAGAGTTCAGAAAAGATAATGAAGCAAAAATAAAACAAGATGTAAGAGTAAGAAAAACTTTTTTCCCAGAAAACCTACCGAACATACTAAAAATAATAATTTTCTTTTTTTTTATCTATATGGATAATTTTCAATTATTCCGGCAGTAGCTATGCCTTTCCATATAGCCCTGTGCAAAATCGCATTATCTGTTAGAATTTTACCATCTTTATTAGTTATAACGCCAGACTCACCTTTGTAGAACCTCAAAACACCAGAGAATGTAGGATCTTGGAAGAGAAAATACAAAAGGTCTATAACTTCATTATTCCCATCTCCACCATATGGACCCGTTGCACAAATCATACCTCCCGGACCGATTGAGTTTCTTGGATCAACCCTACCATCAGGCCAAAAGTGATCAACATCTTTGACATCAAATTTGTTGTTTCCACAGACTTCGTTACAAAAATTTCCTGATTTCCCGTTTAGTATTCCATAATTATCATCCCACCACTCGGTATAATCTCCAATATCTGGTACTTTATTTGAGTTTTTATCTCGCCAATCAAATAAAAAATTTCCCTCCGTTCCAAAATCATTATCATCAACTGTGGAATTGACAAAATTCTTGCAATCACGAGGAGAAGATGGGGTAAGACCATTTTCATAATAATCTCTCCACGCTTTGAAAGCTTCCTCATTCGCACACTTTCCATCGTCATCATTATCAATTCCATCAGATACATTTGAATTTGGATTAAAATCGTCTTTATCCGGGTCCGAATTTGATAGAGGATGAAACTCCGGATATTCCCAAGAGAACTTTTTATCATATCCTGCGTCTTTGAAGGGTTCAGTATCTCTTTGGATTATAATACTTTTTGTATTCACATCCCACAAAGGTAGCATATCCCTTAATGCAGTTGGGCTCACAAAGAACTCCCAAAGGCGAATTTCAGGAAATGGTATCCCAGCAGAACAGGCTAAATTTCTTAAATTCTCATTTGTGGTACCTAAAATTTTTCCTAAATCAAAAACTCCGGGACCTTTTATGTTATCAGCAATAAGGTTAAAGATTTTGATATTGAAAATTGCGTTATATACGGTGTTTCTTATGTTAGAGTTAGAAAAAACAAGCCTTACACCTTCTGGTGAGCCAGTTGTTTGAATTTTGTCTGTTCCTATCATTTCGCCTATTGTATATCTCCTATCTCCTTCTCCCTCGTCTGGTTTTTGCCATTCATCGTTCCATACTCCGTTTCTGTTTGAATCAAGATAAGGTTCTCCGTTATCGTAATTCCCATTTGAGTTTATATCACCAAATGGTTCCCTCGGATCTCCAGGACACACATTATCTTTTCCGCAATCCCAATATCTTATTATATCATCTGATTGGTCATCTGTTTCATTTTTCAGAGAATCAAACATTCTTTGTAGGTTAACAAAGGCATTATAGAATTCAGATTGAGCATCTTTGAGCCGCACCGGGGCGTCAACCGATAATCCCAGAAACCCTGGGTTTTTTGATAATTCTTCTATGAATATTTCTAAAATTGCTTTCAGTAAAGATATGTTTTCAGAAGATACTCTATTTACAACTTCTTGAGGCAACCTCAAAATAAAATCAATAGCCGAGTTATAAGCAAAAATGACATCAAAAAATCCAACTACAAACTCAACCAAAGATGTGAGGAAATAAAGGTCTGTTGCATCATGTTCTCCTGTAAGGTCAATATAGAGCTTTTCAACAATTTCAGTTTCAGGATAGTCTCTTATAACATAAACTGCAAGACGATTTACTCTGAAAGAAAAATCAGAAGTTATAACATCTGCATTCACAACAGATTCGAGAATTTCCTTTGAAGGTTTCCCGACACCATCTACTATGAGTTTTATATCATTAACTGTAAGCTTTCCTAAAAACAATCCTTGAATTAGGTTATTTAGCTCAGAAAGAACTGTAACCACTTTACCCAAGGTAAGAGCATATACAGCTTCAACATCGCAAGCATTTTCTTCTCTCACATACTTTTCTAATGTGGCTACTGAATCTAAAATTTTCTTTATCGCAGATTGAGTTTGAGATAGATCAACTCCTATTATAAAAGTTTCTTTTTTGTAGATGTCTATTGAAGCTTGAACATTTTCAGGTCGCTTCAAATCAGCTGGAGCAACAGAAATCTTTATAGAATGCGTCTCTAACTCTTTACCCTCACCAGAATAAATTTTCATCTTGACTTCTCTTTCTCCTTGCGAGCAAAAAACAAGATTCAACTGCCCAGATGTTGAAAGAATTTTTTCTGCCATGTTCCACTCAAAGGAGCAATCCGAACATGCTGCGAGCTTCCCTTGATATACCAGATTAAATCTTTCTCCAACTCTTACCTGAACCGACCCAGAAATTTTCTCCTTTTTTTCTTTATCTTTTACCCCCGGGAATCTTACAACAGAAAATTGAGAACTTTGCTCCTCTCCTCCCCCCTTCTTATTATTGCAAGATGAAAAAAGATAGTTGTAGGAAAAAGATAAGATAATGAGTAATAGAAAAGAAAGCAAACGAGAAGATTTATACAATTTACACATCTTACGAGCTTCTTTCATAATAAAAAATTATTAGCCTATTATTAAAAATTCTTGAAAATCACAAAACTATTTCTATAAAAAATTCTAAAAATTTTGGAGATAAAAATGATGCAGAGATAAAAACAATAATAATTATTCACCCAAAACCTCACTTTCATTTTTTATGTTTTACCAGCAAACTCACTTTTCAATTTCTCCAAAGATATAATCTCTACTTTTTCAGTCTTGTATCTATCTATGTATTTTTTTTTCCTCCTGTTTTCTAAATAACTTACGAAAAAGTATAAAGGAGGTAAGACTATGAATAGAAATTTTTTAAAAAAGTAAAGTGCAGTTGCAGTACCCAAAATAAATAGTGAAAACAGCCTTTTATAAATCACGGCAAATCAACACCTCCACTTGAAAATGGATTACATCTTAATAACCTTTTTATAATTTTTATTAGAGATATCGGAAACTTATATTTTTCAAGACACAGCAAAGCATAATTTGAGCAAGAAGGATAAAATTTGCAGGAAGGTGGGTGAGGGATGGCTCTCCAAACAATAATAGCCAAAACTACAAGATATTTTGTAAGAGCATTCAAAAATTCAAATACAAAGTTAAAAACCGATTTCGTCAAAACTTCCATCTTCAAATATACCAAAAATATCCTATTAATTGTTATTATTATTATTAATGCCACTATTATTATTACCCAACCATCTTTTTTTATTTATTATCATATTTTTTTAAATTTTATATTTCCTCAGAAAATCCTTGCTTTCTCCGATATTGAAATAAAGGAGATAAAACCAGTAGTCATTTCCGATAGCAAAATACTAACAAACCTTGATGGTCTTTACGAATGCGTACTTTATCTCTCTTTAAGGTACGAATCGGAATGCATAGGGTCAAAAAAATTGATAATATATTCTATACTTTTACTCATAAGGGAAAAATTCCAAGAAACAATAGGAATAAGTGATGAGATATCAAGGAAAATAATTTCGGGGGAACTTGGAAATTTGGTAAGCGAGGAAGAAATAAAAAGGGCAAGTGTGCTTTTGAAATATGGAATAAGCTCAAGTAAAATTTTAGATGAACTCCGAAAAATTAAGCTCTTAAATGAGAAACTCAAAAGAAATTTCTTTACAGACCTTGCCACTTTAAGAGAAATTGTAAAAAATGTATATGTAGAACCAATCTTTGGAAACGATAAAACCAAACGAAAAAATCAAGAAATAAAGATACAAGAAATAAAAGAAACAGCCTCATATGAACTCATAAAAACTCTAATACCAGAAAACACAAAAATCATATCAGATAAATGATAAAGCGCTGAAATAGTCTCTTTTCTTCTTTTTTTTACAATCCAGAATAAAGATAAAGGCAAAAAAAAACGACAAATAACAGTTAATCTTCAAAAATTTTTAACAATAGACCGTTAAATTTTCTAAAAATAAAAAGCTTTATTTAAGAACTTCCTAAAATTAAAGAGATAAATTAAAGAAATATCGCCCCTGATTGCGCCAGGGCATCAATGCATAATAACAAATGGAAATTTATAGAGAAGATCTAATTATATGCCTGAAAGGGAACGATTATATAAAAGAAGCTTTCATAGAGAGCGCAGAAAAAGGATTGGTCTTTCCATTTATACCATTTGCAGATATGAAAATTTCTGATGCGTTCAAGATAGGTTGGATAAAAGAAAAAGTATTCGGTTTCTACTCATATCACTTTATAAGTGGATTTGAAATAAAAACGGGAAAATTCGGCAAAATAAGATACGGAGGTAAAATATATAAAACAAATACTGGTTTCAACATAATTAATGTCTTCTTTGGAAATACCAAAAAAAACGAAAACACCAAAAACGAAAAACTAATAGATGAAGAAATTCAGGATTTCTCGGTAGAAGAAGTCTATATAAAACTCCTCCCCTACTCTTCACTACTTATAAGAAAAAAAAGAATGAAAGATATAAACTTAAACGACATAAAAAGTCTTGAAGTAATAACCAGAAAAGAAGACGAAGAAAATGATTTATTTTTTTTCTTTTATGACAGTTCCCCTGAAATTGAGGATTATGCTGATGTTGAGAGGTTTGAACTCCCAAAAGATTATCAGAAAATTCTGGATATACTACCGAGAAAAAAAATAAGACATTTTTATGAAGCAGAAAACATTCAAGAGATTTTGTTCATAATACAAACAGAAAAAGAGAAAAATCTGATTATTTCAAAAAAAAATAGGAATTTTCTAATACTCAAAACAATTTGAGCGAAGTATTAAAATTATCATCTGAGCTAATAGTTTTATCTCTAATCTCCTTTACGAGAATTATTATTGCATATATAGTTTGTCTATTTCTATCAATAGCAATCTCTTACATAGCAGTATCTGAAAGGAGAATTGAAAGAATAGTTATAGCAATATTAGATATTCTTCAATCCATACCGGTCCTAAGCTTTACACCTGCTGTCATGATGTTTTTTTATGGTCTTGGGTACATAGGCTGGGAACTCGCTACGCTTACCCTAATAATAACAGGCATGATATGGAACATGATTTTCTCATTTTATTCATCAATAAAAAATCTACCAGAGGAGGCAATAGAATTATCAAAATCTATAAGATTAAGTCCGATAAGGCGTTTTTTCGTTTTAGACTTTCCATTTTCTTTCCCGGCTCTGGCATTCAATAGTCTGATGTCATTTAGTGGAGGATGGTACTTCCTTATGTATTGCGAGATGTTCTCAATAGGAGATATAGAAATAAAGGTAAGAGGTATAGGTTCGTTCATCTTATCTACGACAGAAAAAGGAGAGATAATCCCAGCCATACTCGGCTTTATAGCGATGTCATCTATTATAGCTTTGTCCTACTTTATGATATGGAGACCACTTATCCGCTTATCAAATATTTTCAAATATGAGTTTGAATACAGAGAGACAAAAAATGAACTTTCAAACTATGAAAAAACCATTTTCCTCACGATAGAGAAGCTCATCAGAAGATTTTCTATCTCAGACTTCCTGAACAAAATATCAAGCCTCATAGAGAAAACTCATATAAAGAGAAAAACCATAACTGATATTCTCTACTTCATCATTTTAGCTTCAACAGCCACAATTTTTTTTCTATTGTTTTCAAGGGTTATAAACTTAAAATTAGAGGAAATAGTAAAAGTTATCCTCTCTATATTTCCCACAATTATCAGAGTTCTTATAGGAATCAGCATATCTGCGATCGTATCTATCCCCGTAGCTATATTTATAGGATTAAGAAGGGATTTAACCGATAAGCTGATGCCAGCAATACAGATACTATCATCACTGCCTGCTACTGCTCTACTTCCAATTATATTCTTTCCCCTATCTAAAATAAAATATGGTGTTGAAATAAACTCTGTAATTATCATTGCTCTATCATCTATATGGTATATTTTTTACAATACACTCTCCGGAGTAAGATCAATACCCCAAGAAATCTTGGAGGTATCAGAATCTATAAGATTATCTATGAAAGATAAATTAAGGAAAATCATAATCCCAGGAGCTGCAAAAGATATTTATGTTGGATTTCTTACAGCATGGGGAGGTGCCTGGAATGGCTCTTTTGTTGCAGAATTCATAAATTTCGGTGGAAGAGAATTCAAATTATACGGCATAGGAAGTATGATATCAGAATCCGCAGAGAAAGGAAATAAAGACCTTATGCTCTTTTCTACCCTCGTGATGGCTTCATTTATCGCCATAATTAACCTACTTGTGTGGAGAAAGATACTTGAAAAAATAGAAAAAACAAAATAGATAACAGGGAAAAAATAAATAAAAATAAAAATAAAAATAATAATGAAAACCACAGAAAATACAAAATAGATAGCGAAATGATTAAATTGTTCATATATGAATAGGTTAGAATTATATTTTTTTGTATCATCGGTTTTGGTCATATCCATAATTTCAGGCTGTGCAAAATCGCTTAAAAAATCAACATATATAACAGGTGATATAGAACAAGAAGTTTTATATCAAAAATCAAGCAAAAACGGAGATAAGAATCTTTCCTTATATCTCCAAGCAGTATATGATATAAAAAGAGGTAGATTACCAGAAGCAGAAGAAAAACTTGAAAAGCTTATCGCACAATCAAAAAGCAAAAAAGAAGAAATAGGATTTTCTCCATACTTTGAACTTGCCCAACTAAAATACAGGTTGAAAAAAATAAAGGAAGCATCAGAAATCCTTGATGAAGCACAAGAAAAAGCAAAAACAGATAGAGATTATGAGAACATATATGTCCTCCGATTGAGAATAGGAGAAAAAGAAAAAGCACTCGCAACTTTAGAAAAAGCTTTTGATAAACTGAATAGTCAGAGAATATTTAGAACCCTCGTCATAGAACTTATGAGACAAGGAGAAATTGAAAGAGCAAAGGAAATTGCAAGAAAATATACTGAAAGGAATGCAAACGACCCAACCGGCTTTGTAATCTACGGCGAAATACTCAAATTCACCGGAGAAATAGATAAAGCCGAAGAGAACTTCTCAAAAGCACTCAAACTTGGATTTATCACAGAACAGCTTGTGTCAGAACTACTTGAAATATACAGAGAAAATGGAGAAATTCTTAAAGCAATTGAGCTTTCGGAAAACTTCCTGAAAGAAAATGATTCAATAATTATAAAAAGGCAACTTGTAGATTTACTTCTTGAAGCTGGAGAACCAGAAAAAGCAGCAGAATATATGTATGAAATAACAAAAGAAATTCAAGAACCAGAAATCTTACTTGATTTTGCAAGGGTTCTCCTCAAAGCTAAAAAAACATTAGAAGTAATAACAACAATAAATCAAATACAAGATAAACTCGAAGACCAAGACAGCAAAGACATATCTATACTCCTGAAAGCTTATGCACTACATGAGATGAAAAAATATGAAGAAGCTCTGAAAGAATTTGATAAAATAGGCGAAAACTCCAAATTCTATGATAATGCAATAGCAGGAAAAATTGATGTTCTCAGAGAAATTTCACCAGACAGAGCGATAAAATACGGTCTTGAAATAACATCAAAAGTCTCCTCACCAGAGATAATACAGGCAATAATATTCGCTCTCAGAGAAAAAGAAAACTATGATTCTGCTTTCCAAATACTTAACTCTTACGCAGAAAAATTTAATGATAACAAAGACCTTCTATACCTTAAAGCCATACTATATTACGAAGTTGGAGATATAGAGCAAGCAGTACAAACCGCTGATAAAATATTTAAAATGTCTCCAAAGGACCCACATTTTCTCAACCTCAAAGGATATATGACAATAGAATATGTAATAGAAAAGAAGAGAAAAAACCAATCCTATCACAGCGAAATGCTTGAGGAAGCACGCAAACTAATAGAAGAAGCCCTGAAGAGAAAACCTAAGGACCCTTATATTATGGATAGTCTCGGATGGTATTTCTTCGCAAAAGGAGATTTAGAAAAAGCAGAAGAAATTATAAGAAAAGCCTATGAACTAAAACCAGATGACGCTGTAATTGCAGAACACCTTGCCGACATCCTTCTTTCTAAAAATGAAGAGGAAAAAGCATTAGAACTTTACAAAACAGCTCTCCAAAAAGGAAAACCCAAAGGATACGATAGAATAAGAATAGAAAGAAAAATAAAGGAGATAGAATCCAAAAGAGGAGCAAATAAAAAATAAGAAGCAAAAATAAAAAAATAAACAAACAACAAAAAAGACAACAACTAAAAAAATAACAGAAAAATCAAAACAGAAGAAAAAAGGAAAATAAGAAAAGAGAAAAAAGAAAATGAGAAAAGAAAATAAAATAAAGGAAATAACCAAAAAATAAAAGACCAAATAAACGATCTGAAATCCCCGAAAATTTAAAAAAAATGGATATAAGAGATCGGAATGGATATAAAAGAATTGAATGAAATAATTTTTGACCCGATAGTTTGCGTCAAATGTGGATATTGTAAATCAACATGTCCAACCTACCTTGCCACAAGAGATGAAAGATTTTCTCCAAGAGGTAGATTGTCTCTATCTTACAAAATCATAAAAGAAAAAGAGCAGATGGGATTTTCCGACCTTATACGAGCTTTTCACGATATAGATACATGCTCAAAGTGCGGAGAATGTGAGAAAACATGCCCGATGGGGCTAAATCCTTATATATCATTTATGAGAGCAAAATCAAAAACCCTACCAGGAAAAATTGAAGTCTTCTCCGCCAAACTCACAACAAAAAGTAAGCTATTTTTTACCCTCCTATTTTACTTTGGCTCAAAAATAAAAAAATCAAGTTATAAAATAAATTTGCCAGAAATAAGTTTTAGACGAGAGGAGAAAATTGAAGACGAAGAAAAAAGCGATACTATTTTTTTTCCATCCTGCTTCGGATATACTATTTTCTCTCAAACGAAAAGAAAAGTTGAGAAGCTGATGGAAGAACTTGGAGTAAAATTTAAGACAGCACCTCAAAGCTTCTCCTGTTGCGGTGCACCTCTTCTCTTCTCTGGCTCAATAAAAGATTTTGAAGAAAACAAAAAAGAACTTATAAAAAAATTAGAGGAAAAATCAACAAACGACTTATCCACACTCCTTGTGTTGGGTCCAACATGCACATATATTATGAAGAAGTTTTACAAAGAACTGAACGAAAAATTTCCCAAAGTTAAAATAAAAGAAGCATCAGATTTTATCCTTGAAAAAATAAAGGAAAAAGAAGCAAAAATCTCAGTAAACGAAATCATAATAATACATAAGCCATGCCACGAAAAATATAGCGATGCATTAGACAAAAAAACCTTCTTTAAAGAATTAGGATTTAATGTGGAAGAGACTGAATTCCCTTGCTGTGGCTTCGGAGGTTCCATGTTCTTCAAGTATCCCAAAATCTCAAACCAGCTCCTTGATCTGCTATCAGAAAAAATAAAAGAGGAAAAAAATGATAAAAATGTTTTAGTTATTTCAAACTCGCCAGGGTGCATATTACAAATCTCCCGTAAACATGAAACAAAGCATATATTAGACCTAATATACGAAAGAATAATTATCGGGAACCATCAGCAAAAATAAATAAAAAGACAAAGAAGCAACGAAAAAAACAAAAAATGAATTTCGTTGTTAAAATTATCAGCCTATTGTCAAAAATTCTTGAAAATTAACAAAATTATTTCTATAATTATTATCATCAATATAGAAATTAGGATGATAGTTATTTATTCCTTCCGAGTGCGTGGTGAGGGCAAGCAAAAATATTAAAGGAGGGAAGGAAGGAGAAGGGATAAAAAATAGAAAAAAAAAGAAAAAAGAAAGAGAAAAAGAAGAGGGAAAAAAAGAAAAAGAAAAAGAAAAAAGAAAAAAGGGAAAGAGGGAAAAAAGAGAGGTGACCCGGTAGAACGGGTAGATGCGGTGGCAGGCGCTTGGGGAAGTAAGGTTTGCGTGAGCTAAAAGCTCATAGCAAATAAACCTTCCCCGAACCCATTGTTTTTTTAACAATGGGCTGTTATGTAAAAGAACTAGTAATAAAAAAGAACTAGTAATAAATAAGAAAATTAAAATAAAAGTTTAAATCACGAGGTTATCAAAAAAAATCTCACGGGGCTTAAAATCTTACGGGGTCAAAAATCTTAATAACGAGGTCAAAAATAAAAATTATAAAACGAAGTGGCTCATGCCTTTTAGTGATTGGAAAGGAGGTGTATTGACTATGGTTGGGTTGAGGATAAAAGGAAAAAAGATAGAAAGGAAAATAGTTCCACTTTTGTTTTCAATCTTTATTCAGTTATTCTTTATAGGTTCGGTTTGGGCTCAGGGACTTGCGGTTGTTGCTAATCCAGAGGCTCCCAATATCCCGGCAGATTATGTAAAGAGAATTTATCTTGGGTTTGCAAAAACTTTACCTGATGGAACTCCAGCTTTACCACTTGTTATGAAAGGTACTCCCGAGACATTTTTCCAAAAGGTTTTAGGGATATCTCAAAAAGATTTTAAGACTCACTGGCTAACAAAGGCGCTTGCCGGTGAGGGTATTCCACCACGAGAGGTTGGAGCAGATGAGATTGTGAATTTAGTTAAGACGAACAGGGGCGCAATCGGTGTTGTTCCAGCCGACAAAGCAAGGCAAGAAGGACTGAAAATTCTGCTCGAAATAAGAGGCGGAGGATATGCTGCTCAAATTTTTGAAAAATAAAAGGCTCATGCCTTTAAGTGGTCGGAAAGGGGGTGCTACAAATTACCCTCTGAACAAAATCACAAAAATCAAATTTGCCCTTGTTGTATGTTTTATAAGCATTTTTTCACTCAATAATTCCGATAACTTAAAGGCATGAGCCAAT
>Ga0079995_1045370_pt1 | contig 11415 bp, 11 predicted proteins | sample FaiFalFF_MnMetaG_2_FD_69198 | JGI IMG/M metagenome (GOLD analysis project Ga0079995, IMG submission 69198) | Freshwater microbial communities from Yellowstone National Park, Wyoming, USA - Fairy Falls C (FF_Mn_C) (SPADES assembly) (version 4) | ecosystem: Environmental > Aquatic > Freshwater >... | reverse complement strand
AGGGACATTTCCAATTGTATGGGTTTGTAATGCTCCGGCTCACATACCTGGCCTGGGTTGTCTGCAACGCCGGTTGCGCTGACCGGCAAGCCTACTTGCGAACAAAGCGATGGACACAGGAGGGCGAATTGCGATCAGTGCCCGACGGTTAGTGCAAAACGATGCGGAATCAAACCGGGCCGGTTGAACGGAGATTTTGCTATCCAGCGGAAGTGGGCCATATCATGACGGAGCAGCAGCAGAGCCAGGAAACCGCGTTGCAATTGGTGAACCGATGCTGACATCCCAGCGGAACAGCGAGTAGCAGACCACATTGGTGGAGGTGTTGGGGAAAGCTCCCCGGGCAGGGCTCGAACCTGCAACCCGCTGATTAACAGTCAGCCGCTCTACCGATTGAGCTACCGGGGAGTACGCCAAGATTGAGCCCGATACGGGGGCTCAACTGGCTGCAGAAATTCTCGTTTAGATTATAGCAACGCCACCGCAAGAAACAAGCCTGAGCGCGTATCGGCCAAATGAGGTTGCAAAAGCAAAGGTTTACGTGCCAGGGCAGGACGAAACGCCGGGCCGAGCCATCAGGACGCACGAGTGGGCAATAATAACCATAGCGAACCTGGCCCGGGTGGGAGTGCTTATGGAAGCGAGGTAGCGATGACTCACGACGATGTGCGGATGCGTGGCTTTCGCCAGCGCAGCGATGCCTGGGAGGCCCGGCGAAAGTTGCTGGAGTTCGTGCGGCCGCTGGAGGCGGAGACGGTCTCCCTCTGGCAGGCGGTTGGCCGGGTGCTTGCCGCCGATGTCCTCGCCTACCGGGATGTTCCGTATTTTGACCGTGCCGCCATGGATGGCTATGCTCTGCGCGGTGAAGAAACGTTCGGGGCATCGGTTTACAATCCGCTCACGTTTTTGTTGGTGGGCGAATCGTTACCAGGCAAACCGTTTCCGCGGGCGTTGCAGAGTGGCGAAGCAGTGCGGATCATGACCGGGGCACCTCTGCCCGAGGGAGCTAATGCGGTTGTGCGTGCCGAACTGGCTACCGAAGCCAACGGTGTGGTCAGCATACTCGAACCGGTTCCGCCGGGCAAATGTGTCAGCCGACGTGGCGAGGACATACGCGCGGGGAGCGTGGTTTTGCGTGCAGGCAGGCGATTGCGTCCTCAGGATGTTGCTGTGCTTGCGGCACTGGGATACGATTCGGTTCCGGTCATCCGAATTCCGCAGGTGGCCGTCGTGGTAACCGGAGATGAATTGTTGCCCGTCGGCAGTCGGCCCGACAACTATCGCATCGTGGATAGCAATTCCGTCATGCTCGATGCCCTGATTCGCCGCGATGGTGGCCGACCGCTACACGGCGACATTGTGCGGGATCAGCGGGAAATCGTCCGCGAGCGATTGCTCCGGGCTTGTGCGGGAGCGGACGTGGTTTTGGTTTCGGGCGGTAGTTCCGTCGGTCAGGAAGACCACGCGCCGCGAGTGGTGGCGGAGTTGGGCGAATTAGCTGTGCATGGAGTCGCCATGCGGCCATCGTCGCCGACAGGGTTTGGCTGGGTGCAAGGTCGTCCGGTGGTGCTGCTACCAGGCAATCCAGTGTCGTGTCTGGCCGCTTATGACTTTTTCGCCGGGCCGCTTATTCGCCGACTTGCCGGGCGCAGCACCGCCTGGCCATATCGTCGTCTGCATTTGCCGTTGGCCGAGAAGATCGCGTCGGAACTGGGCCGTCTCGATTACGTGCGTGTGCGCATAAACGAGGGGCGAGTGGAGCCGATCGCCACGAGCGGCGCCTCCATCCTGACCACAACGACGCAAGCCGATGGATTTGTGCTCGTCCCGGCCGATTGCGAAGGGTATCCGGCTGGGGCAAGTGTCTGCGTGTACCTTTATGACGAAGAACATCCCCTGCTGTCCGAGTAATCGCCAGCGTCCTGCCGATGCGAAGTGCTTCACAATCGGCGACGACGACACCTGGGTCTGACCGAACTGCAAACTGCCCAGGTAAACCGTGGTGACCATTAGGCCATTGGGCGACACCAGCGAGCTATGGCGGATTGGCAAGAACAATTCCTGCAGGTGGTAGATCGCGATGAGGCGCAGCGACGCTTCCGCTCGGCGTTGAACCTCCAGCCGCGGGGCGAAGAGTGGATAGCCCTGGACGAAGCCCTGGGGCGGATTTTGAGCCAGGACATTACCGCACCCCTGGATGTTCCGGGTTTTGACCGGGCCAATGTGGACGGGTTTGCGGTGCGAGCTGCCGATACCTTTGGAGCCGAGGAAACTCAGCCAGTCCGTTTGCGGTGGACGGGTGAAGTGATCCTGCCCGGTCGCAAACCGGAGCGGATGGTGACTCCGGGCACGGCCAGTGTCATCGCCACGGGAGCCATGCTGCCGCGAGGCGCAGATGCGGTGGTCATGGTGGAGTTCACCACCTGGGAACCCGACCCGCGACCCGCCGATAGCACCACACCGCCCGGTGGTACGGTGCTGGTCAAGCGACCGGTCACTCCAGGTAGCAACGTAACCATGGCCGGAACCGACATCGGCCAGGGGGAAGTTGTGCTTCGCCGTGGTGAACTGCTGACGGCCAGGGAAACCGCTGTTTTGGCTGCTCTCGGTCTGGCGCGTGTTCCGGTATTTCGCAAGCCGCGCGTGGCCATCTTTTCCACCGGTGATGAATTAGTGCCGCCCGGCCAGCCGTTAGGCCCGGGGCAAATTTACGACAGCAACGCCACCATGTTGGCAGATGCGGTTCGGGAAAATGGTGGCGAACCGACGCTTTTCGGTATCGTGGCAGACAATGCGGAAGTTCTGCGTTCGGCGCTACAACGCGCGCTGAGCTGGGACATGGTGCTGTTATCTGGGGGAACCTCGAAAGGGGCAGGCGATCTTTGTTACCGTGTTGTGTCCGAGTTAGGGAAGCCGGGAATTCTGGTGCATGGCGTATCGCTCAAACCCGGTAAACCACTGTGCCTGGCGGTTATTGACCGCACCCCTGTCGTGATTCTGCCAGGCTTTCCCACCTCGGCGTTATTTACGTTCCGTGAGTTCGTGGCTCCGGTGATACGCCTCTGGGCCGGATTGCCCGAACAGGAACCGGCCACATTGCCAGCACGCCTGCCGGTTCGGCTGCATTCGGAGCGAGGCCGCACGGAATATGTCCTGGTCAATCTCGTAGAATGGCTCCCGCCTTCGGGCGACGTCGTGCGTGCTGGATCAGCGGATTCGGGCCAGTCAGCGTCGGTCGAAGCGACTGCGGGAGCACAGACCGGCACACGGCCCGCAACGATCAGCAACCCACGCTCCAAAGACGTCGCCTCAGGTCCCATTTCACCGGCGACACCGGACGCGACCATGCAATCGGTTAGTGACGCCGCGTCGAGCAGCCCGGTGCGCTACGCTGCTTATCCTCTGGGCAAAGGTTCCGGCTCCGTTACCGCTTTCAGTCGCGCGGACGGTTTTGTGATCATTCCCAAGGGCTGCGAAATGCTGGAGGCGGGCGAAATCGTTACCGTGCACCTCATGGGCCGGCAGTTGCGTCCTGCGGACTTAGTGGTCATCGGCAGTCATTGCGTGGGCCTCGATTACTTGCTGAGTCAGCTCCATGCCCGGGGCTTCCGGACCAAGATGCTGGCTGTCGGTAGTCTGGCCGGGCTGACCGCCGCTCGTCGCGGCGAATGCGATCTTGCGGGAATACATCTTTTCGACCCGGCGAGCGGTGAATACAACCGGCCATTTGTAACTGGCGACCTTTATTTGCTGCCCGGCTACGGCCGATTGCAGGGAATCGCTTACCGTCCTGGTGATCCGCGCTTTGAGGGCAAGAGTGCTGCCGAAGCCGTGCGTGCAGCTCTTGCCGATCCCGAATGCCTGCTCGTCAACCGCAACGCGGGCAGCGGCACACGCATCCTCATTGACCGGTTACTTCAGGGAGCACGGCCACCCGGTTACGCGAACGAAGCCCGATCGCATCATGCGGTCGCGGCGGCCATCGCTCAGGGACGGGCCGATTGGGGTGTTTGCATAAGTCATGTGGCACGGGATCACGGTCTGGCTTTTATCCCTTTACAACAGGAGTTGTTCGACTTTGTCGTGCCCCGGCAGCGCTGGTCTCGCCCTGCGGTTGTCGCTTTTCGCCAGCTTCTGGCGGACCCCGCGATTCGCCAGGCACTGCAAGCGTTCGGCTTCACCTTTGAGCGGCCTGCCGATGTGCCTGCAGAAGCTGGTTTCATCAATTGCGGTGGTCGGAGAAATTGCCAGGAAGGCGGGTCTTGATGCGATTCCAGATCGGCAATCCGACTTGTCCTGGGCAGGTGGTTTTCCATGCTCCGGCTCTGGGCAACATTTTGGGCGCGTTGGTTTTCACAACTCTACTAGACGCATGCCTCCGGAAACCCGGCTCCAAATCCGGTTACCTGGATAACGCGGTCTTCGGTTCGGCGCGTTGTGCACGGTTATTGTTCTCCCCACCGCTTCGTGCGATTTCGCGTAAACAAGCACCGATACGCTGAGAAAAAGACGTCTTGCTTCCATTCCCATTCCGGGCGATTCGACGCTGGCGATGAGACATGCTGGCAGACGGGCCGGTTTTTCCTCTACGCTTCTTGCGATTCTCAGCGGAACCCACCCGGCGATTTGCAGGGGAACCCACCCGGCGATTCTCAGGGGAAGCCACGGCAGTGTTTTCTCTCAAGCGGTTGATGCATTCTCAAAAGGGAGAGCGTGAGAAGTCTCGCGCTTTTCTCACCTTCCGTGCCGCCTTCGGTGACCCGCTTCGTATATTCCCAAACGGGAGAGCGTGAGGCCGGCGGCGGAAAATTGACCGTTCCAGAAGTCCTTGTACAGGCGAGTGTTATGGCACAGACCGGGTTTGCGATTCGTCCAGGTATGCCGTTTGCTACTCACCAACTCGCCGCTACTATCGCCCACCTGAAAAAGGCGTGGGGTGGATTAGCCCTCGCGCGTCCAGCGAGAGCCGAATTTGCCCTCCACGGCTTACAAGACGGCAGGGAGCTGGTTTTGCTTGCTCTGGCCAGCAGCGCAATCACCAGACTCGGATAGGGTGCACGGAAAGCGACTGCTAGGCCGACCAGTGGCGAGCAAACGATTCGTGTAACTGTGATGCCAGCGAAAGCCAGCCCGCCCCGGCGTCGCGGTAATGCTCCCTGCAATGGTCAGGTGGCCGCGACAACGCTTCTGCACCTGGAATCCGCAGGGATGGGGCGTAGATTGCCCTGGCTGTGAGAGACGATGGTCGGCCGAAATCACGCGATAGCCGAACCGTAGCGGTGGCCGGATGGGCAAGTCGTCCTCGCCGCCGAGAGGCGCGATAATCCGCGGACTCGCAACGAGGAAGCGTGATATTGCATCGGAAAATGTACGCGACATTTTTGCGCTCGGAAAAATCTGCGATTTGCAAGGGGAGGGCAAGCGAAGCGGAAACCGGCAGGCTTATCGCCAACCGCTTTCAGCAAACAGGCTGCGACCAGGACAGCCAACTTCTTTCCGATTGCGGCCGGATTGCACCAGAGGAGGCAGACCATGTTTGAGCAAGCGGCAGCGTATTTCCGTCAACTCCAGGACCGCATTTGCCAGGCGCTGGAGGAAGTGGATGGTCGAGCCCGCTTCCGTGAGGATTTGTGGGACCGACCAGGTGGTGGTGGAGGGCGTACCCGCGTTCTGGCAGACGGGGCTGTCTTTGAAAAAGCCGGTGTAAACTTCTCTCAGGTCTGGGGCGAGTTCAGTGAAGAATTCGCCCGCTCCATGCCTGGTGAAGGACGTGCATTTCAGGCAACGGGCATTTCCCTCGTCCTGCATCCGCTCAACCCGATGGTGCCGACTGTTCACGCCAACTTCCGTTTTTTGTGCAAAGGTGATACTGCCTGGTTCGGTGGTGGTGCCGACCTGACTCCCTATTATCCCTACCGCGAAGATGTGATTCACTTCCATCGCGTGTGGAAGACGGTGTGCGAGCGGCACGCTCCGCCGGTGGATTATCGTCGGTTCAAACAGTGGTGCGACGAATACTTCTACCTGCCGCATCGCCGGGAACATCGCGGCGTCGGGGGCATCTTTTTCGATTATTTGCAGGGCGATTTGGACAAACTTTTCGCCTTTGTCCGGGACTGCGGCGATCACTTTCTCGACGCCTATTTGCCGATTGTTCGCCGGCGAAAGGACGAACCTTACGGCGAACGTGAGCGATTCTTCCAGCAAGTGCGGCGGGGCAGATATGTGGAATTCAACCTGATGTACGACCGGGGTACGCAATTCGGTTTGAAAACGGGGGGACGGGTTGAGTCTATCCTGATGTCTTTGCCGCCTACAGTCCGCTACGTGTACGATTACCATCCCGAACCTGGCAGCCGCGAGGCTCAACTCACCGAATACTTTCTCATTCCCCGCAATTGGGCGGATGAACCGCTGTAAGCGCAGCCACGCTGCGTACGGTTGGCACGGCTGGCGTTACCGCAACTTAAGCTGGCTGGCCGGAAGCCATAGCCTGCCGCGACTGGACGAAACTCATCATGCGGTCGAGCACGCCCTGGTTGGCGCGGATCACCTGATATTCGCGGACAAATGCCCAGCCATTGGCCAGCAACGTCAACACCGACAAAACCGGATGCGTCAGGCCTATCCAGGAGTCGGGATCGGTGTGAATAGCGGCACCGCTACCGGCGGTAAAAATCACCACGAGCATGGCCAGCATCGCCGACGGATAAGCTTGCCGCTTCAACTGTCTGCTGGCGGCAATGCCTTCTTCCTGCGGGACGCCGTAAGCCTGGCTCACTTCCTTGACCCAGCGACCGGTGCCCAGCAAATAGGTAAAGACCAGACAGTGCACCAGCAAGACCAGGACGCTGGCAACAAGTGCAGCAACAATGTGCCAGCTCACAGGCAGGCTAAAACTGCGCCAGGCTTGCCGTTGCGGGATCGGCTCGACCAATTGGGTCATTCCCAGACCGAAGGCAACGAGCAGGGCACATGCGGTCAGCGTCGCCAGCACAGCAAAAATTCGCGTCACAGATCACCCCCCGTGGGCAGAATGTGGAAACTTGGCCACCATATCGGTTTTGCTCCTCTACGATAGTGTACCGCGGCCGGCAAATTTGTCCGCCTACTGAGCGTGACACCAAGGCCAGATTTCCAGCGGCATCCCGACCAGGGCGAAGTTTCCGAAGTCATCAGCGACCTGACAGGATACCTTTTATCGCCACGATTGTCGCTAAGACGAGCGATAGGTTACGTTTTCGGACAAAGCCCGACGCAAGCGCTCGACGGCCAGGGGAATGCCGTCGGCAGCGCGAAAAATTGCCGATGCCGCTGCCACAACGTTAGCCCCGGCTTGCACCACGAGCCTGGCCGTTTCTTCGTTGACGCCACCGTCGGCTTCCAGATCGCAAGGCAGACCGAGCAGGTCTATTCGTTCTCGCAAGGTTCGCAACTTCGGCAACATTTGCGGCAAAAACGCCTGGCCACTGAAACCAGGATGCACGGTCATGACCACCACGATATCCACGTCCGGCAAGCGTTCGATAATGGATTCCGCTGGCGTTTCCGGATTCAACACCAGTCCCACCTTTTTGCCAAGCTGGCGAATGGTCGTAGGTATCGCTGACCACGGAGTGTCAATCTCGGCGTGTACCATGAGGTAGTCGGCACCGGCTCGGGCGAATGCTTCCAGAAACCGCAGCGGTTCGCAAACCATCAGGTGAACTTCGATGGGCAGACGTGTAATTGGCCGCAACGATTCCAGCACCATCGGCCCCAGAGATAAGTTCGGTACGAAATGGCCATCCATGACGTCGAAATGCAGGCGGTCCACGCCGGCGTCTTCGGCTTCGCGTATTTGCTCGCCCAGCCGGGCAAAATCCGCCGCCAGAATGGATGCCGAAACCTGCACACGTCTAAGGGTCATGGTCGAACTCGCAATGGGCCGAGGGACTCACGCCGAAGCTGTGGAAGTCGCTGATTGTTCCCGATGTCCGCCAAATTGTTCCCGCAGAGCCGAAAGCAGTTTTTCGCCGTAGGAATTGCCCCGCCGTGACCGGAATCGCGCGAATAATGCCGTTGCCAGAGCTGGAATGGCAGTCCCCAGCTGCACCGCAGTCTGCACCGTCCATCGCCCTTCTCCGGAATCCGGCACCTGACCGGAGAATCGCTGCAACTGGGGATCCTTGTGCGTCGCCGTTGCCGCTAAATCCAGCAACCACGACCCGACTACGCTTCCGCGCCGCCACAATTCCAGAATGGCCGGGATATCGAAATGATAGCACCAGTCGCGTTGCGGTTGCGATTGAGCAGCAGCCTGGAGCAAATCCACTCCTTCTGCATAGGCTTGCATCAGGGCGTATTCGATACCGTTGTGCACCATTTTCACAAAATGCCCGGCACCGACGGGGCCGCAATGCAAATAGCCGAGCTCGCACGGTTGCGGTTCGCCGGTTCGCCCGGGCGTGCGCGGCGCTGCTTGCGAACCGGGAGCTAAGTCCCGCAGGATCGGTTCCAACCGAGCCACAGCCGATTTTTCTCCGCCTACCATCAGGCAATAGCCGCGCTCCAGACCCCAGACGCCGCCACTCACGCCAACATCCACATAATCAATCCCGAATCGCTGCAATTCATGCCAGCGCCGCAGATCGTCCTCGAAATACGTGTTGCCGCCATCCACGATCAAATCCCCGGCTTGCAGGAGCAACCGCAATTCGGCAATTGTGTCCTCTGTTACTTCTCCCGCCGGTAACATCAGCCAGACAATTCGCGGGCGAGCCAGGCGCTCCACCAAATCCCGCAAACTGGCGGCACCGCTCGCGCCTTCGTTTTGGAGTTGCTGCACCGCCGTGGGCTCGCGGTCATAGACGACCAGCCGATGACCGCGCCGCATCAGCCGTCGCGTCATGTTCGCGCCCATGCGTCCCAATCCGACCATACCCAGTTCCATACGCCACTCCGTATGCCAGTCAAATCGCCGTCCGCACTCCGCTACCGCCCATGTTTGCCAGCAGGCTAGCCATTGTCCGAGTAATTTACCGCTCGGCTCAGCACGCGAATTCCCTGCTCTTCCAGGACCAGCACCTCGTCGGCCAGATCCAGAAACAATCCTACTTCGACCACGCCAGGAATGGCTCGCAATCGCCGCAGCAACTCCGCTGGGTGCTCCAGCGGCCCGATCCGACAATCCAGCAGATACTGGCCATTATCGGTGACAACGGGGTGCCCATTCGCATCGCAGCGTAATTCCGCCACTGTTGCCAGGACAGCTTCCACATGCCGTTTCGTCCAGTGCCAGCCGAAACGCATGACTTCCACAGGCAAACGTCCGCGCGTTCCCAGAACCGGAACCAGTTTTTCCGGCGTTACGACGTAGATCCGACGCTGAGCCACCGCGGCAAGAATCTTTTCGCGGGTCAATGCCCCACCGTAGCCCTTGATGAGATTCAAATGAGGGTCCACCTCATCGGCACCGTCGAGCAAGAGATGTAAATCATCGGCCGAGAGCATTTGCTTCACCGGCGCGTAATCCAGCCAGGTTACCGGCAGTCCGGCCGCGACGGCTTTCCGCGTGGTTACCTCGCTGGCCGAAACTACTACCAGTCCGGTGGTGCGGAAACACAGCCGGGCGAGATACGGCAGCAACGCTTCCAGGGTGCGACCCGCACCGAGAGCGAGTCGGCTACATTGGGGCAACCATCTGCCGATATGCTCGACGGCTTGCTCAAGGGCTTTATGGTTATCGAGCGGAGAATTCAGCCCAGCCATGTTCCTTCGCCATTCTTGGTTCGGCAAGCGATACCAGAAACCTGGCGGCGCGCTATGGGCGGGATCTATTCGTTCTCGATGACCGCCTCGGTCGGGAAATTGCCCAGGCCAGACAGGCCGCGTCAGTTCCATCCTACACAAGAGCGGCCGACAGATGAAGCAAAGGATACCGATGGCGGCGTCGAGAGTTTTTCGTTTCCTGATGAGCGGGAGAAAGACTTTTACGGCCGCAACGTGTCAGGTCTGCCGGAACCGCCGCAAGCAAGATTGGCACCCTAACACCTCCACCAACCGCAGCAACATATAGCTTGCTCCGGAACTAACCATCCCAGAAATCGAGCCTCCCACCTCTATAAACCGCGGCAGTGCAGAGCGGCGCGCTTGGTGAGTTCAGCAGGAAGTACACTCTCTCCCTCGCCAGCCACGGCGTTCACGCTGCTACATTCGGGGCAGTCTCGGCAAAGCGCGAACAAGAACGGCAGCACATTCTCTCCAGCCGCGGTGTTCACGCTGGTATGGTTATGGATACGCTGGCGTGAACCCTCGTTTTTGTCAAAACGCGGAGACTGTGTTCGGGTTCACGCTGCTACGGTTATCTATGGAGACGCCTTCGAGACCAGGCAGCGCATCAACGATCGGCCCATTCGCGCTGTTATGGTTCAGCGGCCGATGGTTTGAACGGCACGGGGGGCAGACCGCGTTTGTCGCGGTCGTACACACGGAAGACGATGTCTCGCTCTGGATCACCTCCATCGTCCTTGCGGTCTGTCCCAACAGAATAGATGACGATACCGTCAGCCGTAGTCTTGAACTGAAACAGTCCCCCTGCGAAGGAGTCGTGCGGGATAGATGGCAGATAACGCGGCACCAGTTCGTTCCAATCGTGGGGCAAACGACCGTGCTCAACGCGAAATTCCTCTGCTGCCAACCCCGCCTTTGCTGCTTCTAATAAAATCTTGCTTCTTCTTAGTGCGTCGTTATAAAGTGAAATGCCAGCAATGCTATCAGCAGTGCCAGTAAACCACCACTTTTGCAAGGCCTGCAATCTTCGTTCACATATTGATTTCCATTCGCGCGATACCTCATCATCCGATTTGTTAGCGGCTTTTTCCAGGCGGTTACAATCGCTTATTGCCTCGGCATGAAGCTGATGCTGGTGGGCCCATAAAACGATTGGTCCGAACCGTCTCATAAGCACACCCTTAGGCTTATACCAGAGATAATGCTGCAGCAATTCCCCCCAGTTAGACGGCAGCCATGAAGAACCACCTCCCCAGTCGTCAGCTTCAGTCAAGCTGAGCTCGCCACGTCGAATCTGCTCAAATCTTTCATGCGCTAGTGCTCGTTCGGCGCGAATAGCCCAGAAAATCCGTTGCCGCGCAATCTCTTGCTGCCTCTCGAGCAACTGACGCACTATTTGCCGGTTTTCCTGCGAGAACTCAGTTAGCAGAAGATGTCGCTCTAATCGCCTAATGGCCCAGTTTTGAGAACCTGAGCCGATGGACTGATAGTATTCCGACGGGATGTCGTCCAGGGCCGTCACAACTTTCCACGCCGCCAACACGGCTATTTCTGCCTCACGATAACGCTCCTGATTCAGATAATACTCATGCATTATCGCTAGCGCAGAGCGATTACGCCACAACACGGATTCTATAGAAATTG
>Ga0079995_1074137_pt1 | contig 11430 bp, 10 predicted proteins | sample FaiFalFF_MnMetaG_2_FD_69198 | JGI IMG/M metagenome (GOLD analysis project Ga0079995, IMG submission 69198) | Freshwater microbial communities from Yellowstone National Park, Wyoming, USA - Fairy Falls C (FF_Mn_C) (SPADES assembly) (version 4) | ecosystem: Environmental > Aquatic > Freshwater >... | reverse complement strand
AGTTTCTGAAGTGCAGACCCCGATAGGAATCCGGAATCAACGAGCTCGTCTGTGTGCTGTTCAATACACAAAAGAGACTCGCTATAAATAAGTGCCAACTCGTCGGGGAGATGAGCAAAATCTGGTAGAGCCGCCCGCTGAATCTCGTAATCCACAGCAAGCAGCTGGAGTGCATCGATTAATCGAGCCCAAAACTGGTTTGCTTGCATCTGTTCCATACTTTTAGGGAAATTGAGGTCCTATCCGAATTGTACCACATTCTGGAGCGCTTACTTTCCAATAATGCTTTGCTGCAACGATACTTGCTTCGCCCCACCGTCCAGCCTGCCCAGCTGATACCTATCTCGATTTGTTCAGCTTAGCCAGTGCGCGCTTCGCTTGCTGCCGCATCCACGAATCACGATGCCTCAAAAACCTTTGCTCTATCTTTGCTCGCGCTGCCTGCAACCCTAAACGCCCTGCGGCTAACGCTGCTTGAATGGCTACTCCATCGTCTTCGTCGTCCAACAGATCAAGGATAAGCTCTTCAGCCCCTTCAGGACGCAGGCGTACCAGCGCCCACACCAACTCACTGCGTGTGCCCCCGTGTTGCTTGTCCCGAAGCAACTCCATCACTTCCGAAATGACCGATTCGTCAGCGATGTACCCAAGTGCATTCCCTATCGCCCATTTCAAATGCCACAACTGCGCGGGATATCTCTCCTCTGGTGTAGGATCCCTTAACCAACGACCACGCTGGTCGCGTAGGTGTTCAAACCGAGGTTGCTGGGGAGGAGCCTCCACACGCTTGAATTCATCAATAAGGAGTTTACCTGCCACTCCGCGCGCCTCTTTTACAGTAAGCGCCCGTACAATGCCCTCTTTTATTCGTGGGTGGCGCACTCGTGGTAGCCATTCCAGCAATACAGGAATCGCCTCAGGATAGGGTGCACGGGTATTGACTAAATCCCATACACTCGTGACATTGAGGCGTGCTTGCTTGCGTAATGCTTGAGCGACGCAAGCGCTCTCTTCCTCCCTTACCTTGTCGTCTGGTACGGCATTCATCGGAGTTTCCTCCGTATTATGATTTCGCCCGATTTCTCCATTTCCTGCAAGGTTTTGGATAGTCGAGTGTTTCGGCGCACCACCAAAACAAGCTTGAGATTATTTTGCTTACAGAAATCATGCAAATCCTGAATTTGCTGTGTATATGATAAACTTCGCACATTTTTCACCTCTATGAGCTCTGTTTCCGTTAACATGTCTGGAATTCGCGTCCTTCCATATATCTGTCTGTACAAATAAGGTGCGATGAGTATCGCGAATTATCCCACCAATCTCCTTCGCTTTAGGTTCACGATGACCATCGTGATGTGTGCAGTATCTATCCATAAAGCGGACAGCCGCCTCACGCGTAGAGCCAATAGGCACCTCGCACCTCACCCTTGCTTCAACTTCAGCAACCGTAAGCGGATGAGTGGGTCTCAAAAGCCACCAGAGTACTATCTCAAGCGTCAGCCACAAGAGGATGAGTAGCCCTGCCAACCACTTGACCCAAGCGGGTACCCTTCGAAACATCCGTTGAACCGATTCTCTAAAGTCCTGGCGCATCCTCGGCACCTACTCGACTATCGTCGGGGTAGCTTTGTACCCCAACCAGGCACCCATGGCAATTTCTCCTTTGGAACAGATATACCTGCTCGCCTTAACATCTCACGGGCAGCAGCATTTGAGTAAATACCGCTGTTGAGCGTGTAGGGAGGCGAGAGGGGCGTGCCATACACGCGCTCAGGTACAATTCTCTGACGGAGGTGTGGACGATGCCGTCGGAAATCATTCATTTGGAAGGGCATGTCATCGATTCGCTGACCCTTTCGAAGGTGCTGGATATTCTCTCATCTTATGAGGGCGTGCGCTACGAGATTCGCCACGCGAAAATCGGACACACGCGCGAGGAGACCAGCCGCTTCGAGATTCTGGTGCAGGCGGACACAGAGACGCAACTGGAAGAGGTGCTGGCTGAAGTGCAGCAGCATGGGGCAAACTTCTCCCACAAGGATGCCCATTTGGAGCCAGCACCCAAAGATGGGGTCTTCCCCGAGGATTTCTATTCCACCACCAATCTGGAGACCTTCGTGCGCGTGCATCATCGCTGGATTCCTGTGGAGAATATCGAGATGGATTGCGGCATTCGGGTATGGCAAGAGAATCATCATTGGCGTGCTGCCACGGTGCCGATGGCGCGGGTGAAGCAGGGCGATTTGATTGTGGTGGGGCATGAGGGGATTCGCGTCACGCCCCCCGAGCGGCGCGACCCGACCTCCGTGTTCGCTTTTATGGGGAGTGAGGTTTCGTCCGAGAAGCCGAAGGAGCGGGCAGTGCGTGGTGTGGCAGACGAGGTGCGCCAGGCGAAGGCGCGCGGCGAGAAGGTGCTGTTCGTGGGTGGTCCCGCCATCATTCACACGGGCGCAGGTCCCTATCTGGAGCAGTTAATTCGCAACGGTTGGATCGATGTGCTGTTTGCGGGGAACGCCCTCGCGGCACACGATATCGAAGCCGCGCTTTTCGGCACTTCGCTTGGAGTCGCGCTGGAGCTGGGCGCACCCGTCAAGCACGGGCATCAGAACCATATCCGCGCTATCAATCGCATCCGCATGGCGGGCGGTATTCGCGCGGCAGTGGAGCAGGGCATCCTGAAAAAAGGTGTGATGTACGAATGCATTCGGCACCAAGTGCCTTTCGTGCTGGCAGGCAGCATTCGAGACGATGGTCCACTGCCTGAGGTGATAACCGATGTGCTGGAGGCACAAGATGCGATGCGGGCCCATATTCGGGGCGTGGGGGTGGCTATTATGGTCGCCACCACGCTACATTCCGTTGCGACAGGCAACCTACTGCCCGCCAGCGTGCGCGTGTTCTGTGTGGACAACGATGCTGATACGGTCATCAAGCTCACCGATCGGGGCACGCACCAGACCTTCCCCATCGTGACCGATTGCCACTTCTTCATGAAGGAGTTAGCGCTCCATCTCATTGAGCCGTGGGTAGCAGGCAGGTAAACTGATAGCGTGCGTGCGCTTTTATGGCTGCTCGTCCTGATTGGGCTAATAGACATCGCGGCGTTCGGGCTGACCGATCTGGACGAGGGCTTCTATGCCTCTGTTGCGTGGGAGATGAAGCAGCGGGGCGATTGGTGGACGCCTCGCTTTCAGGATGCCCCGTGGTTTGAGAAGCCGCCGCTGCTCTACTGGCTGATGTTGCCCAGTATGCACCTGTTTGGCGAGAATGAGTTTGCGTTGCGGTTGCCATCGGTGCTGATGCTGGGGCTGACGCTGATGTTGCTGGTGGTGTGGGGTGAGCGGCGGCTGGGCAGGGGTGTGGGGGTGCTGGCGGGGCTGCTCTTTGCGGTGGCACCGCTCAGCTTGCTGCTGACACGGCTCGCGCTTACCGACATGGCGCTCTGCAGCTGGCTGACCCTCGCGCTGATAGCCCTCTGGGAAGCACGCATGCGTCAAGGGGCAGCCTCTCTGTTTTGGAGCCTGCTGGGCGGTGTGGCAACAGGGCTGGCGGTGCTGACCAAGGGACCGGTGGGATTGGGGCTAATCGGGCTCCACATGCTGCTTACGGGTTGGCACACCTCACGGGGTTGGCGATGGGTTGGCTCGGTCGTGCTGCTGCTCATCGGCGCGCTCGCAACGGCGGCGCCGTGGTACATCGGCGTTTACATCTTGCATGGGCGCGACTTTTTCGAGGAGTTCGTGCTGCGCCAGAACCTGATGCGATTTGCGGGTGGGGATACGGCGCATTCGGTCTTGCCGTTGATGCAGAAAGGGGGTGTGGGCAACATCGTGGCGGGTCTTACGCTCTATCTGCTGTTTTACGGGGTGGTGTTGTGGTTGGGCGCGCTGCCGATGTCGCTCTACGCTGGGGTTCTTTGGCGAGGCGAGATGGGCGAGCCGGAGGTGGTGGGGTATCTGCGGCGATGGGCATGGCTGGTGTTCGGGCTGTTCACGCTGAGTTTCACCAAGCTGCCCGCCTATATCTTCCCGATGTTCCCTGCGTTGGCGTTGTTGGTCGCCTTCTCGCTGACTCGGCACGCCGCTTGGCATGCTCTGCGCCTACCCGCTGCCATTGTTGGGGGGTTGGGGTTGGCAATCTGGACGCTGCTGGGCGGGTTGGTGGCGCAGTGGAGTGGGATGTGGCTGGCGGGGTTGCTGGGTGTTGGGCTAAGCTTGGTGACCCTGTGGCTGGCGACTGGGCGACGCGGGGCGCTGGGCTTGCTGCTGGGCGTGCTGGGGCTGCTGCTGGGCTTGCACGGGACGCTGCGCGGCTATGATCGGCTGATGCTGGCTCCTGTGCGCGAGCTGGCGCATGCCGTGCCCCCTTACCGCACGCTGATACTCTATCGGGTGCATCCGGGCTACCCAAGCCTGCAGTTCTATCGGCGCGGCAAATTTGGCGCAACGGATGGTCTCGACACTTTGCTCACTCAGATGGAGCAGCGGGGCGCGTACTGCCTGACCACAGATGCCGAACTGACGCGACACCCACGGCTCATCCTGCTGGAACACAGGCAGACGATGGGACGCACCTTCTATCTGCTGGTCGCACGCTATCAGTAATGGGAACTTTTTGGCGTGAACGGGAGTCTTAAGCAAGTGATACCATCAGCACATCCCGAATCTCTATAAGGAGGTGCGTCGCTATCAAAAAAGAGCGTAAACGCAAGCGTCGGGCACGCGATAAGGTGGCATGCGCGTTTGGACACTACTTGGGGCATCGCTCGCATTGTAAAGCGGGTCGGAACTCGGAGCAGCGGTACTATCGAGTGCGTCAGGAACGCTACGAGCAGCGGTTGAAGCGTCTGGAGGAGGAACTGGTCAATGCGCGTCGTCGTTGGAGTCCCGGTGTGTATCGCTCTGTGGTAGAAGCCTTGCGTCGGATGAGTTAGCCTTGCGTCCTGGAAGCCCCGACGGGCGGCAGGTGGATGCCTGCCGCCCTTTTTGTTTCGAGCAAAGGGCTACAGGTTGTCGGCACGGCGTTCCACTATTTGGCTGGTGCGGGTGCGCTCGTCGCGCACCACATAGAGGGTGCGGTCGGCTGCCTCGTTAATTTCCTCGATATGAGAGATAATCAGAATCTGTTCGAACCAGTCGCGCAGGTTATTCAGCAGGGTCAGCACATTTTGGCGGCGATCGCTATCCAGCGAGCCGAACACTTCGTCCAGAATGAGCAGGGAGAGCGGTTGCCCCGCGCGTTCGGTGATGAGGCGTGCCAGTGCGAGGCGCATACAGAGGTTCACGATGTCTTCCTCACCGCCGGAGATGACCGCCTTGCGCATGCCGTCGTCCATCAAGTGGAAGCGGTACTCTTCATCCAGTTCCAGTTGGGTATAGCGTCCGCCTGTGAGGTGGGTGAGGAACTCGGTGGCGTGGCTGGCGAGGGTGGGGCGGAGTCGCTGGTTCAGCTCGGTCCGGAAGGCGTGCATCGCCTTGCGCAAGGTTTCGTGGAGCAGCAGCTCCGCCTGCTTGCATTGGAGCAGCGCCTCACGCTCCCGAATCTGCTCCAGTTGCGCTTGCAGCTGGGCGAGGTGCTGGCAGGAGGCGTCCCGCTCCGCTTGCAGCGAGGCGATGCGGTTCTGCAACTGGCGTACCTGCTCATCGGCTTCCCAATAGCGTGCCACCCGTTGGTCATACTCTTGTTGTGAGAAGCCAAGTGCTTGGAGTTCGCTCTGCACCCGCTGCAGTTCGGCTTCGTTAGCCGATTTTTGCTGTTTGGCTTGCTCAATCTGGGCGCGGGTCTCCTCCTCTCGCTGGCGAATGGTGTTGAGTTGGAGCGCTTCTTCATAGAGTGGTTGGAGCTGCTCGTATTCGGTGCGCAGCTGGGTGTGTTCCTGGGGGTCATAGCCTGTGGGGAGTTGAGCCAACTGCTGCTCGTATGTTTGGCGTTCGCGCTGGCGCGCGTGCAAGTCGCGCGCCACTTGAGGCTTCTGCTTAAGCTGGGCAGTTAGCATCGTGGCTTCCTCGAGCAACGGCTTGAGGCTCTCCATTTCGTCGTGGAGCCTTCGCTCCTGTTCGGGATCATAGGGTGGGATTTGGGCGATTCGGTTTGCGAGGGTCTCGATTTGGGTTTGGAGGCTTTGCTGTTCGCCCAGTTGTTTTTGCAGCTCCTGATAGCGTGCCTGCTGACGGGAGAGCTGCTGAAGAGCCTGCTCGCGTTCCTGTTCGAGCTGTTGGAGTTGGTGGCGCGTGGTTTGCAATGTTTCTGGTTCCTGCTGCAGCCTTGCGAGCGTTTGCTGGAGCTGGCGCAGGGTCTGTTGTTCGGCTTCTATGGTGCGTTGCAGGGAATCGAGCAGGTGGTGATAGGCGTCGCCGAGTGGTTGCCCGCAGGTGGGGCATTCGCTCTCGGCGCCCAGGGCGCGCATCTGCGCCTCGCGCTGCTGGTGTTGCGCCAGGTTCGCCTCGTGGGTTTTGAGAGCGGCTTCGGCTTCCGCGCGCTCTTTGTGCCATGCCTGCTGGAGTTGCGCCAGCGCGGCTTGAAGTTCGGCGCGTTGCGCCTCGAGCTGCTGGCAGCGTCGCTGGGATCGCTCGATTGCATCGGCGAGTTGGTCGGCTTCTGGTTGCAAGGCTTGCAAGGTGCGGAGGCGTTCGGTGAGGGCGTTCAGTTCGGCTTCGAGTCGGGTGCGTTGGGCGGCTTGCTCGGCTTGCTGACGCAACCGTTTGAGTTCCGCTTCGATCTGTTGCGCTCGTTGCACAGCGGGCTGAAGCTGTTGCAGCCGTTGCTCTTTCTCGTCGTAGTCCTCCAGTTGGCGCTGCAGCGTCTCGATCTGGCGGATGAGTTGCTCGATGTGGGCTTGTAGGGCGGCACGCTGCTGCTCGCTTTGGGCGAGTTTCTCCAGCTCGCTGAGCCGTTTCTGCACGGTTTTATAGCGTTGCAGGGCGGGCTGCAGTTCGCGCAGTCGCCGTTTGGCTTGCTGGATGCGGTTCCATTCCTCGCGCAGCCGTTCGAGCTGCGTTTCGAGACTCTCGCGCTGGTGCTGGAGGAGCTGGATTTGGTGCTGCAGGGCATCGTGGGTCTGCTTTTTGAGTTGGGCTTCCTGCAGCAGGTGGGTGGCTTCCTGCAGTGCCGCTTGGGCGTGGGTGTGCTGCTCGTTCAAGGAAGCGAGTTCGCGTTCGCACTCGGCGATGGTCTGCTGCGTTTGGCTGATTTGCTGTTCGAGCAATTCGCGATGGCCCAGTCCCTGTTGCAGTCCCTTGATTTCGTCGCCGAGGCTTTTGGCGTGTTGGGCGATGGCATCGAGGGCTTTGCCGATGCGTTCGTAGCCCAGCATGCGGCTGATTTCCTCGCGGCGGCGTTCGGGTGCATAGCTCATAAACTCCAGCTCTTTTTGGCGGGCGCAGAAGCTGGTCTGGAACTGGTGGAGGGTCATGCCGAGCAGCTTGTGGACGCTCTCTGTGACAGGTCGCACACCGCGTGCCAGCGTGGACAGGACACCATTGCGCCACTGGGAGAGACTGGCGTCTTTCTCGGTGCGCACCACCTGATAGCGGGCGTTGCCGAGCTGGAATTCGAGCCGTACCTGCACTCGGGCGCCCCCTTCCGACCACAAGAAGCGCAGGGTGTCGCTCGTGCCGCGCGCCGCGGTGGTGCCGTACAGCGCCCATAGGATGGCTTCCACGAGCGTGGTTTTGCCCGCGCCGTTGGGTCCCACGATGGCGGTGATGCCCGTTTCGAACGCCACCACCGCCTGGGCATACTGCCGAAAGTTCTGCAGTTCCAGCTCCAGCAGTCGCATAAGTTATCTTTTTTCGGCAGGTGGCTTCCGCTCGGATTCCTTCGGTTGCAGCGCACCCCCCTTCGGGATGGGCTTGGGTTCGTTGGGAGATGGCTGCTGCATCCAATCGGGTATCGGCACGACGAGACCCGTGGCAGCACCGGGGTAGAGGGTGAACTCTTTTTGACCGTCCAGTTTGCCCGAGCCGACACCCATGAGCTCGAAGCTGGCGCCCCCACGGAAGTTGATCTCCGCCTCGTCCAAAGCGGCTCGGATAGAGTCGAACTTGCCTTTGATGGTGAGGGTGCCCTTGCCGTGGAAGATGCGCACGCGCTTATCCATCGGTGGATCGAGCGTGACGCCTCGTGGCAGCTGCTTCAGTTCGCGGAAGCCTTGCGTGGTAATCTCGCCCTGCAAATCGCTCACCAGCACGAAGCCATGCCCTTTGATGGTGAGGGTGCCTTCGCCGCGTGCATGGGCGATTTTGATGCCGACACCCTTGGCGGTAAGCGAGCCGATTTTGGGGGCAGGCTTGGGGGCAGGTGATTGAGGTGCGGCTTGGGTCGGAGCAGGCTTTTTGTTGGGTGCAGGTGTGTTGTGCTCTTGTGCCACGCTGAGTGCCACCGCCAGAATCAAAAGCCCTATTAACGCTGTTAGTCGCATGGTTTCACCTCGGAGCTGTCGGACTGATTGGACTTATCGAATCGGGCTGGGCGGCGAGCCAGCGCTCGGCATCCAGGGCTGCCATGCAGCCCGTGCCCGCTGCCGTCACCGCCTGTCGGTACACCCGATCGATCACATCGCCGCAAGCGAACACCCCCTCCACACTGGTGTGCGTGCCGTTATGCACCTTGATATAACCCAACTCATCCATCTCCAGAATGCCCTGAAAAATCTCGGTATTGGGCTTGTGCCCGATGGCAATAAACACGCCGTCGATGGGAAAATCGTACTCTTGGTCGGTTTGCAAGTTATGCAGGCGCACGCCCACCACCTTGCCGAGATTCGGGTCGTAGATGTCGCGCACGACGGTGTTCCAGATGAACTCGATTTTGGGGTTGCGGAAGGCGCGTTCCTGCATGATTTTGGAGGCGCGCAGCTGGTCTCGCCGATGCACCACATAGACCTTCTCGCAGTGGTTGGTCAGGTAGAGCGCTTCCTCCATCGCGGTGTCGCCGCCGCCGACCACGATGACCTTTTTGCCGCGGAAGAAGAAGCCATCGCAGGTTGCGCAGGCGGAGACGCCGCGCCCTTTAAGCTTTTCCTCCGATTCGAGACCGAGCCACTTCGCGGAGGCACCTGTCGCCACAATCACCGCTTGTGCCTGATATTCACTGCCTGTATCGCTCCAGAGCCGGAAGGGGCGCGTGCTGAAGTCCACGCGGATAATGGTCTCGTAGAGGATTCGCGTGCCAAACCGTTCTGCTTGCTGGCGGAACAGCTCCATCAGCTCGGGTCCCTGAATGCCTTCGGGGAAGCCCGGATAGTTCTCCACATCGGTGGTAATCATCAGTTGTCCGCCGGGCTGGATGCCCGCAAACAGCAGCGGCGAAAGGTTTGCACGGGCAGCGTAGAGCGCTGCCGTATAACCCGCCGGTCCCGACCCGATAATAATGAGCTTCTCCATCGCCATGATTTTACCCGCTTCTCTGGGGGGTAGTATCAAGGTGTTTGCCTCTCGCGCTCCTTATTTAAGGCATCACGCACTTCCTGTTCCACAGAGGGCAACTTCTCCTTGACCACCTTCCAGACAATCTCATAATCAATCCCCCAGTAGCCATGGGAAAGTTTATCGCGCATGCGTGCCATGTCGCTCCATGGAATGGTGGGGTATCGATCGCGCACCGAGCGGGGAATGCTTTTAGCTGCTTTGCCTATAGTCTCTAAGGAGTGAACTACTGCATTCCGCGTCTTCTTGTCGGCAACAAATTGTTCGTATGAGAGTCCTTGCACAAACTCCCAAATATCATGGATGGCATCCAAAATGTCTTGCAGGTACAGGTGGTAGTCACGCTGTTTCATAGAGGAATTGCCTCTCGCATCACGCGCTCACGAAATTCGGGGCGTAGTGCCTCAATGGTGGTCAGCTGTACCTCCACGCCCAGCAGCTCTTCAAGATAGGCTTCCATGTTCACGAACTTTAGCAGGTCCGGTTTCGTTTCGAATTCGACAAGCAAATCCACATCGCTTTGCGGGGTTTGCTCGCCCCGTGCATAGGAGCCGAACAAGGCGATGGTCCGCACGCGATACCGTTCTGCCAGTTCACCCCAATGGGCTTGTAAAATATCCTTGATTTCCTCAACAGTTCTCATGCTGTTGCTCCCGACAGGTATAGAAATGTCCCACTTCGCGTCTATATCTTACCCGAATTGTCGCCGCTCTACCAGTTTCAGAAGCGACCAATTCTCCATCGCCATAATTCTACCACTCTTTTTGCAGGAATGCGGTGAGGGCGTTCCGTTCAGAACAAGGGCTTTTGGTCAACAATCTCTGCGATGCGGCTTTTCGCCAACGCCACATAGTCGGGGTTGATGTTATATTCCACTTATGATACTATTCCGATTTGTTTTTATCAAACGATGAAGCGACCGGTGCTTGAACCATTCAGAAGCCAAAGCGGAAGGAGAATAAACGGCAACCGAGTCAGGAGCGATTGATAACGCTTTGTGGTAAGGGCTTGACGGACGGCTCGCTCTTTCCCGTTGATGACCACCATGACGACCCAACCTCCCTCATCGCGCTTCACGGCAACTTCTGCATGCTCCATCTGAGCATGGCAATTGGCACAAAGCACCAGCAAGTTTTGGGGGTGATGTCCTGCTTCGGGATCAACATGGTGCACCTCAAAATATGGTTCGCCGTCTCTCTTAAGGAAAGTGGAACCACATATCTGACAGCGTCCTTTGTAAACCGTTTTCAAAATCGTGCGCAAACTCGCAGGCACTCCCTCGTAGCGTTCTCGTGGCGCAACGCGGACGCGTTTGCGTTGCTGTTTTTGTTGGGCAAGCCGTGCCAATTCCTTCAAAGCCATCGTTCGTTGGGAAAGCCGTCGTCGATGGGCTAATCGGCGCAAGGCTTCTTCTGCTTGCTCCTCTGTCTTGGCGGTTTGCAGCTCCCGTTGATAGCGGACTTCCTCTCGGCTACGAAAAATCAGTCGATAGCCTGCCTCTTCCTTGACAATCTCCACTCGGTCACCCTCGGATGCCTGATGCTTACGAAACCATTGCCGCAGGCTGTAGATGCGGCATTCGCGGGCGGTGCTTTCGTAAGGCGTGTAAGGCTTTTGATGCGGTTTCATGCTGTCATCAAAAAACACAGTGATTTCCTTGGCGACACGCGGGAACAGATGTTCAAGCTTGCGGGGGATTGCTAACAACCCTCTCTTGATGCGGCTGCTTGTCAGGGTCACCCGAATGCGGTTTTGTGCTGCCATTCTTTTTCACCTCCGTCTCTCACCTTATTCTTTGCTCCCTCATTACACTTAGTAGAGCGGTGTAAACCACCCCTTATAGGCTTGGCACATCTTTGGCTTTATATTCCATATAGCTCATCAAACTTTTGTTCGAAGTAGCGCAGGAGGGGTTCGGCGCTGGGTGGGTTGCCCGTGATGCGCTCGATGAGTTGAGCAGGTGCATAGCGTTTGCCTTGATGGTGGATGTGCTGGCGCAACCATT
>Ga0079995_1070395_pt1 | contig 11447 bp, 10 predicted proteins | sample FaiFalFF_MnMetaG_2_FD_69198 | JGI IMG/M metagenome (GOLD analysis project Ga0079995, IMG submission 69198) | Freshwater microbial communities from Yellowstone National Park, Wyoming, USA - Fairy Falls C (FF_Mn_C) (SPADES assembly) (version 4) | ecosystem: Environmental > Aquatic > Freshwater >... | reverse complement strand
CACAGAAACAGAATGGCAGGCAGCCAAAACTTTGATGTCGGATGAAGGGGTCAAAACTGTTGTCGCTCAAGTTGGGCAAAGGTTGTGGTTGGACACGCGAAATAAGGTAGTCGTTGAAGTTCTCGGACCGCCCGAAGGGGTTGTGGCGAGGGTTTCAGAGTGGAGCTCAAATGACGCTTCAACTGTGCTCAAATTCAAGTTTGGCAAAGTGAGTGCTTTGTTCACTGGCGATATTGGGGAAGTAGGGCAGCGGTGGCTTCTTCAATCTGGAGCGGATGTCAGAGCCACAATTTTGGATGTGCCGCATCACGGTTCAAAGCACAATTTGGGAACTTTTTTGACGGCTGTTCGTCCAAAGATTGCGGTTATTTCGGCAGGGCGTCAAAATCCTTTTGGGCATCCTGACCCTGAAACGGTAAAAACCTTGCAAGGATTGGGTGCAAGTGTGTGGGTAACAGGGGAGCAGGGCAGCCTGCTCGTTGAAACCGACGGTCAAAACCTTAAATTGACGAAACTGCCGTAAAAGTGCGGAGTGCGAGGTGCTAAGTGCATGGTTCCTTTTTCCGAAGCGACGAAAAGAATGCAACAAGTGGTTGAAGCGGTGGAAAAGGTCATAATCGGCAAGACTCGTTCGGTTCGCTTAGCGGTCACCGCTTTGTTTGCTGGCGGACATTTGCTTATTGAGGACATCCCCGGCGTTGGTAAGACGACCCTTGCGAAGGCGCTGGCTCGCTGCATTGGCGGAACTTTCAAGCGAATTCAATTCACACCCGACTTGCTTCCTTCCGACATAACTGGGACGACCGTTTACAACCAGAAAACTGGCGAGTTCACTTTCCGACCGGGAGCCATTTTCGCCAACATTGTGCTCGCTGACGAAATTAACCGCTCGCCGCCGCGAACTCAATCGGCTCTCTTGGAGGCGATGGAGGAAGCACAGGTTACCGTTGATGGCGTCACTTATGCGCTGCCTCAACCTTTCTTCGTGATTGCAACCCAAAACCCCATTGAGCGGCATGGGACTTACCCTTTGCCTGAGGCTCAATTGGACAGGTTTCTGATGCAAGTGAAGTTGGGCTACCCTCAACCTGAAGAGGAAGCCACCATATTGCAGCAACAGGCAATAACTCATCCCATTGAGCAACTTCAACCTGTCATGGACAGCGAGACTGTTTTGCAAATTCAAAAGCAAGTTCGTTTGGTTCGGTTGACGCCCTCTCTGCGCCGTTATATCGTCCAGATTGTTGCAGCGACACGAAATCACCTTGCCGTCGCTTTAGGTGCGAGCCCGCGAGGTTCGTTGGGTCTGATGAGGGCTGGGCAAGTGTGGGCTCTATTGCATGGTCGGGAATTCGTCACACCTGATGACATAAAGGCTGTTGCGCCTGCAGTTTTGGTTCACAGGTTGATTTTGAAAGCGGAAGCACAGGCTCGGGGCATTACTCCTGAGCAGGTCATCCAAGAGATTATCGCAGCCGTGCCTGTGCCGCTGGAAAGGTGAAGGCTTATGGGCAGCCTTAACGGGGCAGATGAAGAACGGACTACATTGCTGACGCCTCGCTTGAGGCGGGTCGCTGTCATCACCGCAGCCCTCGCCTTTTTGGCAGTTAGCCTCGTTTTGGGCAACGAATTGATGTTTCTGGTCACTTTCAGCCTAATTGGGCTCATGGTTTTGGCAAAAGTTTTTGCCTACTGGACGCTGCGACCGCTCCACCTTGAAGTTAGCGGGACACCTGAAGCAGTTGAGGGGCAAGAAGTTTCTTTGACGCTCAGGCTCGTCAACAAAGGAATGTTCCCGCGTTACTTGGTGGAAGTGGAACTTCAGTTGCCACCGAGAGTTGAAGCGGTTAACAGACCGCATTTGGTTTTCGGTCAAATCCCGCCACACCAATCAGGCGAAGCCAAGTTAAGGGTTCATTTCCACAAAAGGGGAATGCAATCGGTCGGTAAGGCACTGTTACTGGCACAAGACCCTTTGGGGCTTTTCATCGCAACTCGTCAAGTCCAAACTTCTAACCAAGTGCTTGTATATCCTTATCCCAAGCCGCTGCCGATGGAGCCGCGAGGGGCAATGAGCACGCTGGCTTGGGATGAAAGGAGCGCTCAGACATCCTTGCCTTCGCTAAGCGGTGATGAGTTTTGGGGCGTCCGACCTTATCAAATTGGAGACCCGCTCAAGCGAATTCACTGGAAAATCACCGCCCATCAGGGCGAGTTGAACATAATTCAAACCTTGCCTTCCCTTAGGCAAGGAGGGGTGATTTTGTTAGACCGTCACCCTGCCGCTCACCGTCCCATCAGCGAAGATGGTGAGACGACTTTGGACGAACTTGTCCGCTACGCTGCCTTTTTGGTTCGCCAGTGGGTTCGCCATCATTGGAAGGTCATCTTTTGGGCTCCGCCTGACCCGCCAATTGAGGTCAATGGGGACTGGTTTCCCATCTGGCGCAAGTTGGCTCTCCTTGAACCCGAACTCTTCCACATCAAAGATTTGGAAGCGATGGGTCAAGGTGTTGTCTTGACAACTCCTTATTCACCCCTCCTCTCCGTTTACCTGAGGTCTCAAGGTTGGCGGGTCTGGGTGCTGCCCATCGGCGGAAACGAACTGTCAAGCACTTTCAGCGGTGAACTAACTCGCATGATGGGACGGTGAAGCCAAATGCGTCAACCATTTTGGGTAGTTTATTTGGCAGCAGCAGTGCTGTTGCTCATCGCATTCTGGGTTGTGGCGTTGGCAACAGAAAGTTACGAATTCGCAATGGCTTGCTATGCATGGTCGTTGGTAGGTCTTTTAGCCGCATTTTTGCAATCTCACGCTTCTCAACCGGTTTTTCGAGCCACAGGTGCACTTTTGTGGCTCGGCGGGCTCTTGGGAATTATCTCAAGCATCGGAGGCAATTGGCAAGCAGCAGTTATGGCAGGCGCTACTGGTGACCTTGCATGGTTGATGATGGTGGCTGTAGTTGCTGTCATCGTCGTTTACCTTGTCGGAAAATGGTGGGGCGAATTTTACGCTGCTATCTCCTTCGTCGTCGTGCCTGTTCTTTCCATCTTCGGGCTCAGCATCCCTATGGTTGCCAGTTTGGAAGTCGTTTTCGCTCTCATTTCAGCGATGGTGATTGGGATATTTTTGGTCTCAACGGAAAGTTTGCTTCTCCGGTGGCAAAGGGGGCAGTTGGGAGAGGTTACATCGTGGTTGCTCTTGAGTTATTGCTGGAGATTGGCAGTGACGGGAAGCGCCACAGTGTTGACAATTGGTTTGCTTTTAGTTCCGCCAGCGACTTTGCTTCAAGCACCTTTGAGCCAGCAAATTTTTAGGCTTCCCGTTTTGCCCTTTGCCCGATTCAATTACAGTGCCGTTGAATTCCCTGACCTTTTCACTATGCCCGGAGGTCCAATTTCCTTGCCCGACATAGAACTCTTTCGGGTGAAAGGGACAACTTACCCGCGTTGGCGTGTCCGAACATATGTTCACTATGTCGGCTCAGGTTGGCGTGTCAGTAACGAAGTAGAAGACCCGCAACTTCCGACCTTGAAAGTGCGAGACGATGCTGTGGAAATGGTTTGGCATCCGATAAGCAAACCTGCTTCGCCGCCGATTGAGGCTGTGGTGTCTTCTGGATTGAGTCGTCCCGTTTTTTTGTCTCCCGGTGAGGCTGTGAAATTGAGGTTAAGTGCGTTAGCCAGAGGCATCGTTTTGAGAACCAAAAGTGGTTGCCTCTTGCCAATTTCGCCGATGCGAGTCAGCGCTTACAGTGTAACCGCTATCCCCATACCTGAGGCTTTGCCACCCAAAGGAAGTGCCTCATTGACCCCAGAGGAGAGACGAGTGTTCTCATACTTCCCGTCCTATTTGTATCGCGTCCGAGAGTTAGCATTGCAAGTTGTCAAGGGCATTGACAAACCTTATGACAAGGCGAAGGCTTTGGAAACTTTCCTGCGAACTCAGTATCGCTACTCCGACTCTCCGCCTTACGCTGTTGGTCGAAACATTGATGTTGTGACCTTTTTCCTGTTTGACGCCAAAGAAGGTGCTTGCGATTGGTTTGCCTCGGCTCTCGCACTGATGTGCCGAGCAGTGGGGATACCGGCGCGGGTTGTCACTGGGTTCTACAGTGATGAAGTGGACAGCGATGGGAATTTGGTTATAAGAGCCAACGATGCCCATGCTTGGGTTGAAGCCTTCATTGACGGTCACGGTTGGGTTACATTGGACGCGACACCGAGTGATGGTAGGAGAGGCTTCGTCTTGTGGGAATTTTTGCAAAGATGGCTTGCCAGAAGATATCGCGCTTCTTTTGCCAACCCCAATATAATCTGGTGGTTCGTCGCAATTTTGTGGCTATTGGGCATGATACCGACAATGTGGCAACTGGGACGAAGGACTTGGGAAAGATACAAGCCAAGACCGAAATGGCAGGTTATAGCCCATTGCTATTTGACGACCGTTCAAATTGGGCGCAAAGCAGGTTTGAACCTGCAACTCAATGCCACTCCTTGGGAGAACGCCGAAATTTGCGCCCAAACGCCTCGGTTCCCGGTTCTGGGTAAGAAAGCCTTCCGAGAACTTGCTGACTTGACGGTCGCTGTCCTTTATGCAGGCGAAGAGCCAGACCGAATGAGTGTCAGGAGAGCAAAGCGACTTCTTAAAACTTTCCACCAACAGGCTCGCCTCTACAAGCATTGGTTCGCTGCCCCAAAGGTCAAACAACTCTCGCTGAAAGCCTTGAAGCAGTTGTGGGAGAAGTTGTGAACTTGTGCAAGGCTTCTTATCACCTTTGCTTCGCTGGTTTTTCTTTCGCTAATTCTTGGCGAACGACAATTGGGACATATCCGACCTCAAAACCCTTAGGTGGTTTCACTATCTGGGCTGGATCAAGGTCAACAAGTTTGCCCACCGTCGGAGAAGGAAGGTATTCTCGGTCCTTCGTCCAGTATCTGTGAATCAGTTCAACTCTCCTCTGCATTTCCTCCCTCTCCTCTTTCGTTAAGTCCGCATTCAATAGCGCTGGCTGGTCCGCAAACCTATACCAGTAGTAGGTAACCACGCTTCCATCTCCAAGATATGCCTTGAATGGTCCCGCTACCGGTCCCGGATTTCTCCAACAACTCTTCGGGTCATCTATCGGAGTGGTGTATGGTTCTGGCTTTGGTTCAATAGGGCGAGTAAACTTTAACTCCTTCAGACGAGTTTCAGGAGGAACCTCCTCTGGCAATATCGGAACCCATCTCGCTTTCTTCGGGTCATCAGCATTCTCTAAACGATAATATTCGGGAAGGATGACGAAATCGCGATGTCTTCTCACAAATTTAGCGTCCCATTTGTATCCATAAGTGTGTTCGTCAATGACTATGGGAGTGGCAAAGGATTCCCAATCCAAAGGTGCCTTCATCTCTTTGTTGCCTTCCCCTGTGGGAATCCTTATTTCCCAAGTGCTATAGCCTCTCCCTTTTATCTTGCGAACATATGCTCCTTTTGGGTTTATTTTCCCGTTGCTTGGTGACCCACCAGAAAACCAGGTCTTAACTGACTCCCATAGCGCTTTCTCATTGTAAACCGTATCCCTGTGCAGGAGAACAGTAACTCCGTCGTGATTGATTGGGAACAAGACCTCCGCTATGCGTGCATAGAGGTTGCCTTTACTGTCTCTTGCTACTCGGCAAGGAATCCATTGAGTTTCCATTTGAACGGCTCTATTTGGGTCAGCCGGCTTGCTGTCAAGAAGACGACCAACCCATTTGGGATTTCTAAGTCCGTGCTTAGACCAGAAATAGGGAAGGAAGAAGGCAACAGGTCCCTTGAAATTGTTGGCGTTAAGGAAAAGCGTCCAGCAATTTCCTCCCGTGGGGACATCCTTGCCATCGGTTTTTTCTTTTGGTTCGGTGAGGGGAAGGTTGAGGTAACCATAGCCAAGCAACTCCCCCTTTGCTCCGTCCTTTATTCGCAGACCATCTATAGGGAAAAGAAGACAGTTGCTGAGTTGGGCGACACCATACAGACCTCTTGGTTCCTCCCAAGTTCCCCATCCGTGAGCGGGACCATTTGCTACCTCGGAAAAATCTGGTCCGACGCCTCCCATTATGAACTTTGGCGCTTCCATTGGAAACCTTGTATCCCTCCACCAACCAAGACCTCCTTCAATGTCGGAATAAACGGGAGAATCTTGGGCAAACATCCAAGTGCTGGGCAGTCCTGATTGGAAGTTGTGTCCAGGGTAATGCATGAGAAGCGGCCAAGCGGGAACATACATGGAGAATCCATACCCGTAGTTTCTGTCAACACCGCCTTCAACGGGAAGGATCAAATAGCCGAAGACATACTCTCTCGCCTCTTCATTTGCTCTCATAAGCCTCACCCCTACGCTAATGAGTAACGAAAAAGAGAAGGAAACCAATAAAGCCCTTCGGAGAATTTTCGTCATCTTTCTCGCCCTCCTCACTTTACTTTCAGTCTTAAGGCGAAGATTTTGTCCTGAGGCTTCCTTTTCAGTTCAATGAACAGCCCTTCTTTCTCTTTTCGCCAATTGAGTTTCTCACCTTGAGGAAGCAATTCCACCTCTTTAATGTCTTGAGAATACGGCTTATCTACTCCGAGGGATTCTATCACAAGTTGGTTTCCTTCTGGGCTGTTCATGAATATGGCATAAAGGTAATCGCCCTTTTGAGTGAAGCGAATATCCCGTGGAGTAAATTCTATTTCCTGACCATCCACAAATGAGCCAGAGGGAAAATCCGTTGGTCCTTCCTTATAGGTAACCCAGGGGCGAGTTCCATAGATAGCCTCACCATAGCGGGAGAACCAGTCTCCTATCTTAAGCAAAATTTCCTGTTGCTCCTCAGGGATTGTGCCATCAGCGCGAGGGGCAACATTAAGGAGCAGACATCCATTCTTGCTAACTATATCAACGAGTTGGCGAATGAGGTGTTCTGGTGACTTATAATCATGATCTCTAATATGACACCAAGACTTACGGCAGATTGAAGTATCTGTTTGCCAGAAAAATGGGCTAATATCACCAAGTTGACCTCTTTCTACATCTAAAACTGCTGTCCCTTCAGGAAAAGCGTCATGCTTATAGTTGATTACGACTCCTTCGCCCCACTGGTGTCCTCGGTTGTAATAATAAGCAGCAAAAAATCGAAGGTAAGGCTCAAAGACTGATTTCCTTTCAGCAATCCACCAGTCGAACCAGACAAGGGAAGGCTTGTATGTATCAACGAGGTGAAGAAGACGCTCAAGCCAGTGGTCAAGGAAGGTTTCATCTGGGGATGTGTCCTCGGGCTGTGCTGGACCATAGAAATCAGCATATTCAGGGTCATTGACATCGGAGTCTATCAACTTTCCGGGATGGAAGAAGAACCAATGCTCGGCAAAATGATAAGAAACGCCAAAGTGAAGCCCGTTTTCTCTCGCTGCCTTTGCCAACTCGCCTGCCACATCCCTTTTCGGACCCATTCGGACAGAGTTCCAACGAGTGAATGGACAGTCATACATGGCAAAACCATCATGAAATTGAACAACTGGGACAATGTATTTTGCCCCTGCTTTCTTAAACAATTCAACCCAAGCGTAAGGATCCCACTTTTCACCTTTGAAGAGTGGAATGAAATCCTTATAGCCGAACTTCGTTAGAGGACCGTAGTGCTGGATGTGATAATTGTATACCGGCGAATCCTTGACATACATGAAGTGGGGATACCACTCGCTGTAGAAGGCGGGAACGGAGTATAGACCCCAGTGGATGAAAATGCCGAACTTGGCATCAAGATACCACTGGGGGACTTGATAATTCTTGAGGGATTCCCAAGTCGGCTCAAAAGGTCCCTTTGGCAAAACAAACTTGTTTATTCCCATCCTCAATCCCTCCTCATACTCATAGGGCACAGTTGACCGCGAAATTTCATTTTCGTCAGACAACGATGGTGCAAAAAAGTTTTGCTGTCAAGGGAGGGATTGTTTACGATAAGCGTTCGCAGCGAGGAATGTGCTCGTGAGTAAGCGAAAAGCTGCCTTAGCAATTAGGCATAAGGTCAGTGAATAAATTCGCTATTTTGGTGCAATTTAATTAATGGGCAGGCAAATCGGAAGGCTGGCGGTTGAAAATGAGAAAACATGGTTTCACTCTCATTGAACTGTTGACCGTCATCGCTGTCATAGCAGTGCTGGCAGCGCTGTTGCTTCCCGTTCTCATGCGGGCGCGGGAGAGCGCAAGGCAGTCAAACTGTCTCAGCAACTTAAGGCAAATTGGAATGGCTTTTGAGCAGTATGTCAGCGATTGGGATGAGGCATTTCCTATCCCAGATGCCAATTTGCTGTCAATGGACGAATGCGCCGAAGTTTATGAGGGGCACGAACCGTTCAACGGTGTCCGAACTTATGGTGACCAACTGTTGCCATACAGCAAAAACGGTCAGATTTGGCAATGTCCCAGTGACCTTGCCACAGTAAGTTACTCGGCTTGCATTCTAATGGCACTTGTGCATTCAACGAACATACGCTGCTGTGACGCCGCCGTCGACGGTTATTGTGCAACCTGTCGTTTTGCTTGACCTATCGGAGACGAGCCAAAGAACTGCTTCTGCGACATCTCGTGGGTAGACATTGACCTTGAGGACTGTCCGCTGTCGGTAAAATTCTTCAAGTTGCTCTGGGGCTATGCCGTATTCCTTCGCCCGTTGCTGTCGCCATTCCGACGACCAAATTCTGCTGCCTTCAAGGACAGCATCCGGTGCAACGCAGTTGACCCGAATTCCGTGAGGACCTCCTTCTTCTGCGAGCGACCTTGCAAGGTGGGCTTCAGCAGCCTTCGCGGCATTGTAAACAGCCGCCCCTTTACTGGCTACGAGTGCGTTTTTGCTGGTTATGAAAACGATTGCCCCACCTATGCCTTGCTCCTTCATGACCTTAAAGGCTTCGCGGGCTGGAAGGAAGTATCCAAGTGCGAGGATGTCCATCAATCGCCTCCAGTCAGCCACTGTTGTTTGCTCAATTGGCTTCGCCAAAGCGACCCCGACGCTGCAAACGAGAATGTCAAGCCCGCCGTAAGTGAGCACGGTTCGTTTGAACAATTCTTGAACACTTGCCTCATCGGTTACATCAACGCCGATTCCCAGCGCTCGCCCTTCACCGTGCTTAGCGACAATTTTTTCGGAGACTTCCTTCGCTCCTTTTTCATCGATGTCAGCGACGACGACATGAGCACCTTCCTCCGCCAGCCGCTCAGCGATAGCACTACCGATTCCCCCAGCCCCTCCAGTCACGATAGCGATTCGCCTCGCCAGTTCCCTTTCAGGCGGTGCGAGTTTGAGTTTGTAAAGTTCCAGCGGCCAGTATTCAACGGCGAAGGCTTCTGCATCGGAAAGGGAAGTGTAAGTGTCAAGGGCAGAAGCGCCTTTCATGACCTCAATGGCGCGATGGAAAATTTCCGCCGACATTCTGGCAGTGAACTTGTCCTTACCTGTGGCAACTAAACCTAAAGCGGGAAAGAGAGTGATGCGCTGATACGGGTCCATCATTGCCTCAGTCGTCCCAGTTCGTTCGGCATTTTCGCGATAGTAAGCCTCATAGCGATTGGCATATTCGTCGCTTCGCTCACGAATTTGCTTTTTCACTTCCGACAAATCCAAACCGTTGGGCGAGAAGTCAATCCAAAGCGGGTAGTGCTTAGTGTGAACGAGGTGGTCTGGGCAAGCAGAACCGACCATGCTGACCTGAGGCGCATCGCGAGAACTAACGAACTCAAGCACTCGGTCACTGTCATCGTAGTGAAGCACGACTCGCTTCCGTTTGCTCACTGCGCCCCTGAGAACTGGTAGCAACTCAGCCATTATTTGCTCCCGTTTAGATTTGTCAAGGGGTTGAACCTTCAAGCCACCGAAGACTTTTTTGCCTTTCAACGCTTCATCAACAGCCTCCTGAGCCTGGTTGACGAACTTGAGGGTAGCGTGATAGGTTTCCTTGTGGTCGTCGCCCCAGACGACAAGCCCATGCTTTTGCAGGATTGCCGCCTCGGCTTTTGGATTCTCCCTCAACATTTGAGCCACCATCTTTGCCAGAGGGAAGCCGGGTCGGACATAAGGCACCCAGATGATGCGGTCACCGAAAACTCGCTTTGCTAACTCCTCACCGTTAGCGGCGTTTCCGAAAGCCAAGATGGCGTCTGGGTGAGTGTGGTCGACATGATGGTAGGGGATGAAAGCGTGCATCAGCGTTTCAACAGACTGGCGAGGACCACCCGGCTTGAAAACGCAATGAGCGAGGAACTCAACCATTTCCTCATCGGAAAGCGTGTCCCTGTTCTCCAGTGGCAAGATTTCATCCAGTTTTAATCCAGCAAAATCCTTGGCTGTGCAAGTTGCTAAGTCTGAGCCGCTCCCTTTGACCCAGAGGACTCTCACTTCCCGCCCCAGATGGTCTCGTTCGATCGTCTTGCTGCTGGTGTTTCCACCCCTCCAGTTGATGATGGCAGGTTCCGCTCCCAGAAGATTAGAGCGGTAAACGAGCAACTCGAGGTCCGTCTTGAATTGTGCAGCCTTTGCATCGTCCCAAAGCGAAGGCAGTGGCGGCATACCCGTCACCTCCATGTCACCGATTAATCCACCGCTCAAAAATTTTGGCACTTCCCTTCCCTTCATGAATTCGCTTGGCAGGAGAGCGTTCTAAAAGTTCAAACTTCCCATGCATGGGCTATATCGGACTTCAGTCCATAGTCAGTGACGACTTCGCTGAGCACCGACTTAGAACGGGACGAGGGTCGTGGGACGCGGGACGAGGGACGAAGCGAAAATGGGAGGGCGAGGCTCCTGCCGAGCCAAAATGACAGCGAGTGGCGAGTAGCGAACGGTTTTCTGGAGGGCAGTTCTCCCACACTCCCGAAAAATTTCTTCGGCTTTTAACAATTGCACTTCGCACCCAGCACTCCGCACCGATTTAAGGTTCGCCCTCCCAAAAAGCCGAACGAATTTTGCGCCCATTAAAGCCTGTCGTCAAATCCCTTGTCCCTTGCCCCGTGTCCCTTGTCGGCTAAATCCAGTAGCATGGTCAGTTTTAGAACGCTCTCGCTTGGCAATGACTTTGAAGAGCGAGCATCTTAAAATTTACGACAGGAAGTGATGGAAAATGGCACAAAAAACTTATTTGCCCAATTTGCCGTTGGTTGGCGAGGAAGGGACTTGGGAAAGCATCACGGGAACGATACGGGAGCGGATAATGCCTCAAATTGAGTTGCTCGGCGACAGTTTGTTTCAGGCGAACTTGCGACCCTTGCCCGTTGATGCTTCCGTAGTGCCGATTGTCAGCGAGAATTGGTCACGACCAAGACGAGATGGCACCCCTCAGTTCGTTTATCTCGTCACAGGGCACGGGCTAATGTTGGTTGAAGGCAAGTTGCTGGCACTTACTTCGGGTCAAGGCTTCTATCTGCCTAAAGGGACTCTGTATGCCCCTT
>Ga0079995_1049584_pt1 | contig 11447 bp, 16 predicted proteins | sample FaiFalFF_MnMetaG_2_FD_69198 | JGI IMG/M metagenome (GOLD analysis project Ga0079995, IMG submission 69198) | Freshwater microbial communities from Yellowstone National Park, Wyoming, USA - Fairy Falls C (FF_Mn_C) (SPADES assembly) (version 4) | ecosystem: Environmental > Aquatic > Freshwater >... | reverse complement strand
TTGGTTTGATCTTCTGCAGATGTTTAAAAAGCCCTCTGTTTTCTATCTCTTGCATTAGGCTTATGAGCCTGTCTTTGTTTTCGGGATGCCCCTTTTCGTTGTGCTCTAAATATATGTTGTCATAAACTATGCCCGTTTTCATTGAACACCTCCTCCAAGTCTTTCCTTCAGTTCCTCCAGCTTAGTTAGCTTTTCCCAAGGGAGCTCCTCTTTGCCAAAGTGTCCATAGCAGGCGGTCTTTTTGTAGATGGGCTTTCTTAGGTCCAAAAACTCTATCATCCTCCTTGGGTTCAGTGGGAAGACCTCTCGCAGGACTTCCTTTATTCTCTCCTTTTCTACCTTCTCGGTGCCATAAGTTTCTATATCAAAGGCAATGGGCTCGCTGACGCCAAAGGCATAAGCCAACTGAACAAGGCAGCGCTCCGCAAAGCCTCCAGCCACCACATGCTTTGCCATCATTCTTGCCAAGTAGGACGCGCTCCTGTCGGTCTTTGTAGGGTCTTTGCCCGAAAAAGCACTTCCTCCCGAGTAGGCGGTGTCTCCGTACGCGTCGGAGACGATCTTTCTCCCGGTCTGCCCCACATCAGCCACAGGACCGCCAAGCACAAACCTACCGGAGGGATTAACGAGAATTCTGGTTTCTTTGCTCATATACCTACTGGGCACCACCTTCTTTACCGCCTCCTCCACCAAGTAATCCTTTAGCTTTTCCAAAGACACATCCGGGTCATGCTGGGCAAAGAGTATGATGTCTTTCACAAATAGTGGCCTTGTGCCTTCATACACAACTGTAGTAAGAACCTTTCCGTCCGGTCTTAAAAAGGGTGCCCTTCCCGTTTTGCGAAGGTCTGCCAGTTTTTTAGATAGAGAGTGGGCTAAGGTTATCGGAAGTGGCATGTAGCTTTCCGTTTCGTTGCAAGCATAACCCACCACCACCGCAGTGTCTCCCGCACCCTCTTGGGAGAGCCCAAGCACTATTTCTGGGCTTTGCTCCTCTATGGATATGATCACTGCAGATGCGTCCGCATCAAAACCAAGCTCGGGTCTGTTGTAGCCTACCTCCTTCATGGTGCTCCTGACGATTCCCGGAATATCCACATAGCCCTCGGTGGATACATGCCCAGCCACAAAGGTCATGCCCGATATTACCATTACCTCCAAAGAAACCCTGCTGTAGGGGTCCTTTCTTAAAAACTCATCCAAAAGGGCGTCTGCAATAAGGTCTGCCACTTTGTCTGGATGTCCCTCCGTGGGAGATTCCGCCATCCTTATATGCATGGTTTTAAAATTATAAACCGCACTTAGAAAATATCCCTTATTCAAGCCAAGGTAAATCCTATGCCAAACTGACGGGAACCATACCTTATAGGCTCGCGTGCAATTTCTCAATTTATAATTAAAGCCATGGCTGGTGTATGGGAAGAAGCCTTAAAGGAAGAATTCCGCACAAAGCTTGAGAATCTTTGGTGTTCCCTAAAGCATCTTGCCATGGCGTTGGTGCATTGCGACGAGACGGTGGAAAAGCTCATAAGGAGGCTTGAGTGCCATCTGCAAAGCAGAGATATGGAAAAGGCAAAAGAGTTGTCCAAAAGGGTAAAGTAGCTATACGAAGTTAGGCAGTCCATCAGAAATTTTATAAAAATGCTTTTGTTTGATATTTCCAAAAAGCTGGGTTCTGCACCGCAGGTTAGGTGTAGAGAGGACCTTTGCACCTTGGAGTAAAACATGCCCTACAAAGACCTAAGGGAATTTTTAAGAAGGATTGAGAAGGAAGGAGAGCTGGCAAGGATCAGGGAGGAAGTCTCTCCCATCCTTGAGATCACCGAGATCACAGACCGAGTTTCCAAGATGCCCAAGGGCGGAAAGGCCCTTCTCTTTGAAAGGGTAAAGGGCTATTCTACCCCAGTTTTAACCAACATGCTGGGCTCCGAAAAAAGGGTAAAGTTAGCCCTTGGTTATGAGAACCTTGAGGACATAGGCTGGAAGCTATACAAGCTTTTAAGACCGGAGATTCCACACACCTTTTTGGACAAGCTAAAGAGATTGCCCGAGCTAAAAAAGCTAAACGACGCACTCCCAAAGGTGGTAAAGGACGGTCCCATCCGAGAGGTAGTAAAAAGGGAAAAGATAGATGTCCTTGAGCTTCCCATTTTGCAATGCTGGCCAGAGGATGGCGGAAGGTATATAACCTTTGGGCAGGTGATCACCAAGGACCCAGAGGGTGGAATAAGAAACGTGGGGCTTTACAGGGTTCAGGTGCTCTCTCCCACCGAGCTTGCCTTGCATTGGCAGATCCACAAGGACGGAAACCATCATTACTGGAAGGCAAAGAGGCTAAAAAAGAAGCTGGAGGTGGCCATAGCCATCGGTGGAGACCCAGTACTTTCTTATGTGGCTTCCGCACCACTTCCACCGGAGGTGGATGAATACCTATTTGCGGGTTTAATAAGGGAAGAGGGCGTGGAGCTTATAAAGGGCATAACGGTGGATTTAGAATATCCCGCCCATGCGGAAATCGTTATAGAAGGCTACGTGGACCCAGAGGAGCCATTGGTGGATGAGGGACCTTTTGGAGACCACACGGGCTTTTACACCCCGGTGGATAAATACCCCAAGATGCACATCACCGCCATACTCCACCGGAGGGACCCCATATACGTGGCTACCATAGTGGGAAAGCCACCCCAAGAGGACAAATACATCGGCTGGGCAACGGAGAGGATATTTTTGCCCCTTATCAAGTTCAACCTGCCTGAAGTGGTGGATTATCACCTGCCAGCGGAAGGATGTTTTCACAACTTCTGCTTTGTGTCCATAAGGAAGAGATACCCGGGGCATGCCTTTAAGGTAGCCTACGCCTTGCTCGGGCTTGGTCTCATGTCCCTAACAAAGCATGTGGTGGTCTTTGATGAGGACATAAACGTCCATGACTTTGGAGAGGTGCTTTGGGCTTGGGGCAACAATGTGGACCCCTCAAGGGATGTGCAAATTCTGAAGGGTCCCATAGATGTTTTGGACCACAGCACCAACGAGGTGGGCTTTGGTGGAAAGATGATAATAGACGCAACAACTAAGTGGAAGGAGGAGGGCTACACAAGGCAGTGGCCCAAGGTTATTGAGATGTCGGAGGAAGTGAAAAAACGCATAGATGCCCTTTGGGATAAACTGAACCTTTGAGGTGAACTACTCCACCTTATAGAAGGTGGAGCTTCCTGCTTCAACGAGGTTTTCACCTCTCCACAGGCTTAACTTCGGGTCGTTCCAACCCTACCAAGTAAAGGTGTATAGATGCATTTACATCCCTATCATGGGCTATCCCACACACAGGACAGACCCAAATTCTTTCATGCAAAGCCAAGTCCTCTTTTTTATAGCCACAGCAATGGCATAGCTTGGAAGATGGGAAGAACTTATGAACTTGAATAAGAGTTCTCTCATACCACTCTGCCTTATACCTGAGATAGGTCAAAAACTTTGACCAGCTACTTTCTGAGATGGACTTGGCAAGGTTTGACTGCATTAGTCCCTTCACATTTATGTCCTCAACCACCACGACTTGGTTTTCGTCTATGATGGTCTTGGACAGTTTATGTAAAAAGTCGTTCCTTGCGTTGGATATGTAAGCGTGTAGCTTAGCAAGTTTTTGCCTTGTCTTTTCATAGTTCTTTGACCCTTTTTGCTTCCTTGATAAATCTTTTTGAAGTTTCTTTAGTCTTTTCTCCGCCCGCCTCAGGTGTTTGGGATGTTCTACCTTATAAGTCCCAAAATCGTTGGTAATAGTGGCAAAGTGTTCAAGCCCTAAATCTATTCCACAAGCTTTGCTTTTAGGTTCTATAACCTTGTTTCTTGGTTCTTCTGTCTACACCAAGATGGAAACATAATACTTACCGTCTTTTGTCTTACTCACGGTGGCAGATCTTATCTGTCCCTCAAAAGTCCTGTGCAGTTCAATCTTTATTCCATCTTTTATCTTTGGCAAATACAACAACCCTTTTTCAAAATCCACTTTTATGGAACCATTCACATTGTTTGTAGTGTAAGACTGCTTATCCTTTTTTCTTTTGAACTTAGGCAATCTAAAGTGCTTTGGTTTTTGAAGTAGTCTCTGAAGGCTTTTTCAAGTTGCAACTGCACATTAGCAAGGGCAAGGCTATCTACTTCTTTGAGAAAGGGAAACTCTTCCTTATACTTGGCGGGCGTAATTCTTGGTATGGGTTCTCCCTTTTCGTAGGCAGACAGCTTTTCTGCCAACATCTTGTTCCGAACAAACCTACAACACCCAAAGGTCTTAGCGAAGTATTCCTGCTGTTCTTTTGTGGGATAAATGCGGTATTTATAGGCTTTTTTGATTATTTTTTGCTCTTGCATACTTAGTTGTTATTCTATCCTGAAACTGAATATCCGTCAATCTTCTTGCAATTCATCTCTACCTTCTTAGAAGATGGAGACTTCTTGCGGAGGTGGGTTAAATTAATCCCTATGTGCGGGATTTTTGGAATTTTTGGAGTGGAGAACGCGGAAAAGTACGCCTTTTTTGGTATATACGCCCTCCAACACAGGGGACAAGAAAGCGTAGGCATTGCGGTTTCTGACTTTGAAAACCTGAAGGTGGTAAAAAAGGCGGGCTTGGTGCTATCTGCCATAAAGAAGGAAGACTTAGAACAGGCTAAGGGCTACCTTGCCATAGCCCATGTTAGGTATGCAACCGCAGGCAGGTCTGGAGCCTTCAACGCCCAACCTTTTTTAAAAAAAACACCCATAGGTGAAGTGGCAGTAGCCCACAACGGCAACCTGATAAATTTCAAAGAGCTAAAGGAAGAGCTTTTGCAAGAGGGAGCCAGTTTTGAGTATGATTCTGACACAGAGCTTTTGCTTTCCCTCCTTGGCAAGGGGACATACACACCCGAGGGCTTAAAGCTACATCCCGAGGATGAACAGCTTTTACCATACTTTTTTTATGTTTTAAAAAGGGTCCAGGGTGCCTACAGCGTGCTCTTCCTCTTAAAGGACCGACTCATAGCCATAAGGGACCCATACGGCTTTAGACCTTTGCTTATGGGAAGGTTAAAGGATGCCATACTCTTTGCCTCTGAGAGCTGTGCCTTTGATATTCTCTCTGGGGAATTTTGGAGGGAGGTAAAGCCGGGGGAGGTGGTGGTGGTAAGCAAAAGCGGTATAAGGAGCTACTTTCCCTTTAGTTCCTCAAAGAGGGCTATGTGTATCTTTGAGTTTGTTTATTTTTCAAAGCCAGAAAGCTACATATTCAACGGATGGGTTTATAACATAAGAAAGAAAATGGGCGAGGTGTTGGCACAGGAGGATGGGCTGATTGCGGATGTGGTGGTGCCTGTGCCAGACTCGGGCGTAGTGCCAGCCCTGGGCTACTCTCAGAGAAAGGGTATTCCCTTGGAGCTTGGACTTATCAGAAACCACTACGTGGGAAGGAGCTTTATTGAACCCACCCAAGAACTAAGGGACATAAAAGTGCTCATGAAGTTTAACCCAAACCCGGCGGTCCTAAAAGGAAAAAGGGTGGTGGTAATAGATGACTCCCTCGTCAGGGGAACCACCTCCAAAAAGATCGTGGGCATGTTAAGAAAGGCAGGGGCAAAAGAGGTGCATATGCGTATAGCATCTCCTCCGGTTATCGGTCCCTGTTATTACGGTATAGACACACCCACAAGGGAAGAACTCATAGCTACAAAGTTCAGCGTCCAAGAGATCGCAGAATTTATAGGTGCAGACTCCCTTAAGTATCTTTCTTTGGAGGGACTAAAAAGCTGTGTGGAAGACCCAGAGGACTTTTGCACCGCCTGTTTTAGCGACCAGTATCCTTTGGAGGTAAAAGAGGAGGTTCAGAGGATAAGGTAGATACCGCGTCCTTTACAGTCTTTATGGTCTCAAGGGCTTTTTTCAGGTCCTTTAAGGGAAGCATGTTTGGTCCGTCCGAAAGGGCTCGGTCTGGGTCTGGATGCACCTCCATAAAGATGCCATCGCATTCCACCGCCACCGCCGCCCTTATCAGAGGCAAAACAAACTCCCTCTGACCCGAAGACCTATCGCCAGCACCACCCGGCAGTTGCACGCTGTGGGTGGCATCAAAGATCACCTTGGTGAATTGGGACATGATCACCAAACTTCTGAAATCCACCACCAAGTTGTTGTATCCAAAGGATACGCCACGCTCAGTGATGTAATAATCCACCGCACCGCCCGCCTTTAACTTTTCCACTACATTCTTTGCATCCCAAGGTGCCATAAACTGTCCCTTTTTCACATTCACAGGCTTTCCACTCTTAGCACAGGCTAAAACCAGATCCGTCTGCCTACTCAAAAAGGCAGGAACCTGCAACATATCCACCACTTGGGCAGTAGGTTCCACCTGCCAAGTTTCGTGCACATCGGTGGTAGTCTTTAACCCAAACTCTTTTTTTACCTTCTCAAGGACCCTAAGCCCCTCCTCCAAACCGGGACCTCTGAAGGACCTTATGGAAGACCTGTTGGCTTTATCAAAGGAGGATTTGAAGTAAAAGTCAAACTCAGGAAACTCCAAAGAGAGCCTGCTGAGTTCCTCCGCCACCCTAAAAACTACATCCTCGTTTTCTATAACACAGGGACCCGCAATTATTAGCATGAAGGAAAATTATAAGCCCCCGCAGACGCGGGGAGGGTAGTTTAGCTGATCTCTATCTTGAGGCTGTTCTAAAAAATCCCTCATCGGGACGCCCCTCCAGCCTCTAAAGGAGCTAACCCTTTCCTCGCCCTATCCCACGCCCCTTCCACCAATATGGACTTCAGAGGAGAAAGGTCCCTTGGCAAGACCTTTCCAAGGATAGGGAAGAGGAGGGCTACCTTCAGAACCTGCTGGGCAGTGGCAAGGATTGCCCAATCCTTCCCGTCTTCAGGGTTCCTTCCATTGGTCCCACAACGGACACCCAGCAAGCTCTGAAAGCTTTGCATAAGTAAAATTATATCACTCTTCGGAAACTTTTCAAATAGGTTTGTATTTTTAGAACTATTTTATCTCTATCTTAGCCTCTTTGGAGGTCTTCTCTTTAGGAAGCCTTATTTCCAAAACTCCATCCTTGAACTCCGCCTTAACACCCTCAAGCTTTACATCTACCGGCAGTGCCACCACCCTCTCAAACTTTCCATAGACCCTTTCCACACGATGGTAGGTTTCCGTCTTCTCTTCCTTTTCCTCCTTCTTCTCTCCTCTTATGATGAGGCTGTTGTCCCTTACCAGCACTTCCACATCTTCCTTTTTCACACCGGGCAGTTCTGCCTTCACAACCACCTCACCGTCCGTTTCATACACATCCAACGCAGGGGCAAAAAACCTTTCCGCAGGCTCTTCCTTGGCAATAAACTCCTCCATGAGCCTGTCAAACTCTCTCCTTATCCTTTCAAGCTCCTCAAAAGGACGCCACACTAAAAGTCCTCTCCTCATGGCTATCACCTCCTTTATAGGATTTATATGAATAAAATTTAGTATGCTTTTATCAAATGTCAAGGGGTAAAAACCTTTCAGCGCCCATGCCAAAAGTTGATCTCCTTGCCAAAAACTGGTTTATAATAAAAACAAGGTTTTTGAGGGTTCCACTTGGGACCCTTGTCAACTTGGCAACTGAATATGGGTTAGTGTGTCCTTTCGGTGGACTGTTTCAATTTTGAGAGGGAGAAAGTCTTGACTTTCAGGCTTTTTGGGAGACAGTATCACCGTAAAGCCGTAATTATCTAATACCGTAGTGCCGTAATTATGGTCAACGGAGGAAAGTATTGGGAGACAAGGATTTAAATTTAACAATAACAGACTCAACTTTGCATGATCTCGGATTTCGGAAAATTAACTTCATTCGAAAGGGGTGCCCTCTTGACAAAATTATTGATATGTCTTATTTTAGTTAATGTGGCAATTTGAGGTTCCTAATGCACCGTGTGGAGTTGAAAGCAATTAGAGGTTTAACTATCAAAAAGCTTATAGATGTTGTTCCTAATGCACCGTGTGGAGTTGAAAGGTTAAAGCAGTATGGGAAGTGAAGCGGTCAGCTTTGTTCCTAATGCACCGTGTGGAGTTGAAAGATTTTGGAACAGAGGCGTTCCATGGCAAACTGGACATGTTCCTAATGCACCGTGTGGAGTTTAAAGGGAATGTTCGTCACTTCTCATCAGCAAAAGTGAAGGTTCCTAATGCACCGTGTGGAGTTGAAAGCATGGCAATCACACTCTTTCAAAACCTCATCTATTTGTTCCTAATGCACCGTGTGGGATGCTTTTTTTCTCTTAAGTTTTTGAAAACAAAAAGAAAGGGCTTTAACATTTTGAAAGCATGGAAGACCGGTGGATAAAAGAGTGCCTTAGGCAGGCAAAGAGGGCTTTTGATTCTGGAGAGGTGCCGGTGGGTGCGGTGGTGGTCAAGGACGGAAAAGTTATCGCAAAAGCCCACAACAGGGTGGAGAGTTTGCGGGACCCTACTGCCCATGCGGAGCTTTTGGCAATAAAAAAAGCCCTAAAAAAGCTAAACCAAAAATATCTTCACGGTTGCACCATGTATGTTTCTTTGGAGCCGTGTGCTATGTGTGCTTACGCATTGGTTTTAGTCCGTATAGATAAGGTGGTATTTTTGGCACAGGATGAAAGGGCGGGGGCGGTTATGAGCCAGTATAACCTTTTGGATGATCTTAGCTTTAATCATAGGGTAAAGTGGGTTTATAAGCCTTTGGAACCAGCCAAGCTTATGTTAAAAGAGTTTTTCAAAGGATTAAGATGAAGGTCCTTGGCATTGACTTGGCGGGTTCGGAAAGGAGAAACTCGGGAGTAGCATACTTAGAGGATGGCAAGCTAACCTGCTTTGTGTTGCACAAGGATGAGGAGATCTTGGAGCTTTCTAAGGGTTTTTCCCATATCTTTATAGATGCTCCTTTGTCTTTGCCAAAGGGGAGGGCTAACCTGCAGGATAGGGGTCCCCACTTTAGGGCTTGCGACCTGATGCTGAGGGAAAGGGGCATAAAGTTCTTTCCGGTTTCTTTGGGTCCCATGCGTCTTTTGACGGAGAGGGGCATAAGGCTAAAAACTGTGATGGAAGGGTGGGGAAAAGTGGTCTATGAGGTTTTTCCGGGTGCTTTTTATGATGTTATGGGAGTGGGGCGGAAGGATAAAAAGGCTATACTGGAGCTTTATGGGAGGCTTGGCTTTAATTTGGAGGACAGAAAATACACTAAGGATGAGATAGACGCCATAGCCTGTTTGCTTACGGGCCTTATGTTTTTGGAAGGAAGGGCTGAGCTTTTGGAGGGAGAGGATGGTGCAATAATCATCCCCAAGGCTACTTGAGCTGGAGGATGGCTTTGCCTATCTGTGTGGATGCATAGGCATACTTTAGGTCTTTACCCTTTCCAGCCTAATGCCAAGCTCTTGACAGTTGAGGGCAAAGCTAAGATTTACCAATATCAGAAAAATCAAAAAAAGCATGTAAAAATTTTATGTGCAAGGCATGAACTACAAGGAGTATATTTACAGGTTGGGAAAGGAGGACTTTTACCAGTTCCTGCTGGACTATGGCAAGGGTGTGCGCCTTTTGGAGGAGAGAAAAGAGGATGTGATCTTTGCGGTTTATGAGCCTTTGCAAGGGTTTGAGCCAGTTGAAGTTAGGGAAATAAAAGTCATAACACCAAAGGAGGGCTTTAAGCCCATAACTTTGGGCGAGTTTGTGGTTCTACCCCCTTGGCTAAAGCCCATTTTTATAAACCCCGGCAGTGCCTTTGGCACAGGGCTTCATCCCACCACCCAAATGTGTCCTAAGGCTATTGAGGACTTCTTTGTGGAGGGCTGGTCTGCCATTGATGTGGGCTGTGGTTCGGGCATACTTTCTATAGCCCTAAAGCTAAAGGGGGCAAACAGGGTGACCGCCATAGACATAGACCCGCAGGCTATTGAGGAGTGCAAAGCCAACGCAAAGCTAAACCATGTGGAGTTGGAGGTTTATCAGGCACAGCCCAAAGATACAAACCAGACCTTTGACTTTATGGTGGCAAACTTGGAAACCCACATATTTTTTGAGGTAATGGAGGACTTGGTAAAACTCTTTGAAAAAAGGGCAGTGCTTTCCGGCATATACAAAAAGGACGAACTGAGGGAAATGCTCAAGCTTTTAAGGAACTATCCCCTAAAGGTCAAAAGGCGCATCTCAAAGAAGGGTTGGTATTGCTTAGTGGTGGATAGGGTATAATAAAGGCATGGTGGAGGAGATCATAAAACGCCTTGAAAAGGTCTTCCCGGACAAGCTGGAGCTTAACTTTAGCACGCCCTTTGAGTTGGTGGTTGCGGTGGTTCTTTCCGCCCAAGAGAGGGATGCCAAGGTAAATGAAATTACAAAAGATCTCTTTAAAAAACTCAACACGCCCCAGCAGTTTGCCAACGCAAGCTTGGAGGAAATAGAAAAAGAAATAAACAGTGTAAGCTTTTACAAAAACAAGGCAAAGTATATAAAACAGATAAGCCAAATATTGGTGGAAAAATACGGTGGAGAGGTACCAAACAGTATAGAGGAGTTGGAAAAGCTCCCCGGCATAGGCAGAAAGTCCGCCAACATGATCCTTTACAACGCCTTTGGTATAAACGAAGGAATAGCGGTGGATCGGCATGTTTTGAGGGTCAGCCAAAGGCTCGGTTTAACCAAACAGCAAAAGCCAGAAAAGGCAGAGCAGGAGCTTATGAAACTGGTGCCAAAGGATCAGTGGGGCAAGTTCTCAAACCTACTCATTCTGCTCGGAAGATACATATGCACCGCCCAAAAGCCCAAGCACTCCGAATGTCCTCTTTACGACCTTTGCCCCTCTAAAGAACTATAACCTTGCCCGGGTTGAATAGATTTTTCGGGTCAAAGACCTTTTTTATGCCCCTTAGTATTTCCATGCCCACGGGACCGAACTGATACTCCAAAAACTTCCTCTTTGTTAAACCCACACCATGCTCGCCCGTAATAGAGCCGTTGTATCTTAAGGTGATCTCAAAAACCTCATCCACCGCCCTTTCTGCCCTCTCTTCCTCTTCCTTGTTTTTCTTATCATAGAGCAGATTTACATGGAGATTACCGTCTCCAATGTGCCCAAAGATCGCCATCAAAAGCCCATACTTTTCTGCCACCTTCCGATAATCCCTTATGGCTTCCGACAAATACACCCTTGGCACCACCACGTCCTCGTTGATCTTGCCAGTCCTCAGGTTCCCCAAGGCTGGTCCCAAACTCTTTCTGGCAGTCCAGAGTTTTTCTGCGGACTCCTCGTCCTCTGCCACCTTTACCTCCAAGCCCATAGCCTTTGCCAGTTCTTCCACCGCCTTTATGTCCTCTTTGACGCTCTGAGGAGAGCCATCCACCTCCACCAAAAGCAACGCAGAAACATCCTTTGGCAAACCAACGGGCTTAAACTCCTCCACCGCCCTTATGG
>Ga0079995_1058645_pt1 | contig 11456 bp, 9 predicted proteins | sample FaiFalFF_MnMetaG_2_FD_69198 | JGI IMG/M metagenome (GOLD analysis project Ga0079995, IMG submission 69198) | Freshwater microbial communities from Yellowstone National Park, Wyoming, USA - Fairy Falls C (FF_Mn_C) (SPADES assembly) (version 4) | ecosystem: Environmental > Aquatic > Freshwater >... | reverse complement strand
CTGGACTTATAGAAACCTTTTCTATTTTCCATGTTAACCGTAATAATAAATATAGCAGTATTACAATTAGAATTATTACCAATACAACTAAAAGATCATTCAAGCTTATGCCATGACTAAAATATTTGTTTATGACATTTAAACTTTTCTTTTTTAATGTAAAATTTTTTTAAATTGGTTAATTTTATTATATAATGTATTATCTAACGTAATTTATGCTACTATATTTTTATAGGTTTTTAGCAAATGCTTAAATATTTTTAACATATAGTATTTTATAGTGATGTCTTCAGCAAAGCGTCCCAGTTGCGGTAATAAAATAGAAGCTACAACAAAAGAATGGAACTATGGTATTTTCCACGTAAAAAGATTTGATTGTCCCAATTGTAAAATATGGTTCAGAGAGTATTACTATAAGGAAAAGCTCAGTTTTATACTTATGCCTGTGAAGGGAAAAGGTATACAAAAAGTATCTAAGACATAGAAAATTACCTAAATATGTTCATGTCTAGTCTAAATAGATTTAACAGTTAATGGTTCATAGAATACTATTACAAATTTAGTGTTACATATGCTACTTTGTATATTTTTATTGAAAATAAAAATAAAAATTTTTGAACTATCCTTAAAATTTTTATTAAGTTTTCAATTCTACAAAGATTTAAATTTCTTAATTTCTCAAATTTTAAGAAGATTAGAGATAAGAAGGCAAGAAAATCTGATAACCAATTCATATAGTTCAATAGGTATGCAGTAATTTCGAAATTTGATAAGAATTAAATAATATAAATCACCAATAAATTATAAATAAATGAGGGGTGTTTAATTGTATATAACTAATCTCATCAGAGTAGAACCTAATTCTGAAAATATTATACTTTATAAGATACCTAAATCTGATGTAAATCCTCCTCTCTTAGCAAAGATAATTAATGAATATTCAAATAACTTAGTAGCATCAGCTTTAACATTTGAATATAAAGACAATTTAGAAACCTTGGAAGCTGGTACGTATATAGCGTGCTTTAGAGAAATAAAGTATAGTGATGTAAACAATATTCGAGAAGAGATTAAAGAAGCTACATTAAAATACGTTAATGAAAGAAGACTAGAGCCTAATATCTGGAACACACTCATCAATAATCTTGAAAGTTCCAAAATTAAAATAGAAAGTAAGTAATTGTCTTCAACTTCTTATATTATCCCACGTTTGTTAAATAATACACTTCGTAGAATCATACCAAAGGAACTTCTATGTAAAAAAGAAAAACCTGGTGAAGAAATAGCAATATGTTTAAACGTAACAAGACTAAATGAATATTATCAAACAATAAGTTCGATTAGAAACGAAAAAGAAAAGGAGCCTCTTTTTCTCTTTTGTGAAGTTTATCCAAAACTATGTTATGAAGCTCAAGAAAATAGATGTTCACAATTCTTTAAAGTCGTAAAACATATGACATTGAGATTCCAACAAGCAACAGATGAATATACGCAAATATATTTAATACTTCATAGCTACTATAGCAGAGAAAGCGATCTTGATCTATTAAAAATAATTGATTATATGAATAGCATGGGTTTATCATTAGAGCTAATAAAAGATGTTCGAGTTAATTATATTAAAAAAGGTGAGCATACAAAACTCTGTAAAATTGAGTCCATCGACAAAAATTCATTAGAACTTAAATATGATACTCATACTGAAAAGATAGACTTAAATTATTTGCGGAACAATCAGCAAAGCCAGGAGAAAGTAATTTTAAGAATAAACCCTACATATCGCACTTCACGAGAATTCATCGAAAAATACTTATGTAAAGATTTTGATAAGCATAAAGAACTTAATGCTGATAGAAATCCAGAAAAATATTTTAAGTCACTCAAAAACGATCTTGAAATTCTTAAATCTATTATTGGCGAGAAAATCTATTTAAGCGGTGTATATTTTAGCATAGGTAATTTTCTTAAGTTAGAATCATGAGATTTTTTGAACGTTTTAAAATAGTAGATTTTAAGTTTAATTTTAAGAATGGTATTGCTACTGATGCATATAGAATAGTTAAGTTAGGACCATTATCTAAAACTCCTTTATATAAAAATGCAACTGTAGGTGTTGATCAATACAGATTACTATTAATACTATATAAAGAAGAATCTAAAATCGAAGAACGTGTTAAACAATTTATAAAAGATCTTAAGGAGGGGCTTGTAGATAAAAGGATATTTCTTGGTTTTAACCAGGTTTTAGAAACAAATGTAGAGATTGAGGCTTTACCGTTTAAAGCATATGATCCTGATATTATATTTGATACTTTTAATCAACATGAATATAGTAATGTTGCTTTCCCTGTAATCATATTGCCTAAAGTAGCTAAAAGTCAATATGATAGTATTTATTACAGAACTAAAGCGGTCTTTCTAGCAAAGGATATTCCAACTCAGGTTGTGACAATAGATCTGTTAGAAGATTTGAATAATTACAAATGGTCTCTTTTGCCACTTATTGTGCAAATCTTTGTTAAAATGGGCGGGGTACCTTATGCACTTGCCAGGAGATTTATATCAACGGAAAATCTTGCTGATGTAGCAATAAATATTTTAGGTTTTGGTTTATCGTATCACCCATTGCAAAAAGAACGTGGAGTTGGATTTATCACAGTATTTGACCATAACGGGGTTTGGAACTTCATGGACTCTATTGCGTTAACTATGGACAAAATTGATAACATAACAGAGAATGTAGCTAAATTAATTGAAAGAAGTATTGAAATGATTTTACATAGGACAACCGTGAAGAATCAAATTTTGATAATACATTATTCAGGCAAGGAAATTAGTAGTAGAGAAGAAGAAGCTATTAGAAACGCAATAACGACAGCAAAATATTTAAACAAATTTATTGCTGTAAACGTACTTAAGATCAAAGATAGCGATATCGTAGTTGGTTTTGAAGATAGTCCGCATAAAGATAAAAGCGGAAAATATACATGGTATCCGCCGGTCGGAATCGTATTTAGTCTTAAACGTGATGTTTATTTGATGGTTACGACGGGTTATTTTGAAAGTGGAAGAGGTGATATAATGTCAAATATTAGAAGAGGTTTACCTTCATCTAAGATTATTGCACGACATAGAGAAATGGAAATTCAAGATCAAAGCAAATCACTTCTTGAAGATAGAGACCTTCTTGCTTCAGTTTTTGCAATGTGCAGATTAAATTATGCTTCAATGAGTAATCCTTTATCCAAAGATCCTGTGACTATCAGATACTCAAGAGAAATAGCATGGCTTACTTTAAGACTAGAAGAGCATGGCACTGATCTGAGTAAACTAGCCAAAATAAAAAACATTATGTGGTTTATTTAGAAGACCAAATAATTTTTTCTAAATATCCAAATCTTAAACTTTTGATTTTCTCATCGATCTTTTTAATCCTTAATTTGTAATAAGTATTTAGAACTAGAAATATAAGTAAAATAACTCCAATTATCGTTACAATAAAATTTTCTATTGCAAATCTATAGTAAATAAGAGATATAATAGAAAAAGAAGTAGCAATCGTAACAATTGTATATAAGATAGAATTAATTATTTTCGTATATTTTTCAACTTTCTCTATAATTTTTTCTATTTTTAATATTTTTTTAAATTTAATTAAGCGATTTTTATATGATTCCTTTTGTTTTTTAAGCTGAATTATTTTTTCTAACTTTTCTGATAATTTGTGTGAAAGATGGTAAAAGAATATATGTATCGGGCTTTCCCAACCAAGATCTATTATGTTATAATGTTCGATTATATCCTTATCCAAAATGTCAATTTCTTCCGTTTTAGCTTTCTTAAGATTTTCAAGTATTTCCTCATCATGAACGTCTATCCAACTTAGAAGTAAGTTTCTAAATAAATAACTCCAGCTGTATTCAGAGCATTTAATATTTTTTAACTTTGATGAAAGAACTGCCATATGGGATGGTAAATTCTTTTTCTTCTGTTCGCTTAAAACTTTAAATGTTTCGATAACCTCTCTTAACATTTCAAATGCTATTAGCTCATCTTCGTTAAATTCTCTTGGGTTACGGTAATACCTTTCTAAAATCATTTGATATAATTCGTAAGCAGTTTTTAAATTTTTTCCATGAAAAAGGATATAATAAGTAAATATAATGTAGGGATAAAAAGGTTTTGTTAATTGGGTAATTGTCCGCTTAAAACGTGTGATATCATGTTTGCATATAAGATCTATGTGAATAGCATAGAATTCATTTTCAGGGATATATTGCTTCTTACAAATTTTATCACCTTGCAAACCAAGTTGTAATAGGATAAAGTCTAAAATATCCCATCTAGTTTTAATTCTTAGTAACGTTTCGTGATTGTACATGTTATACTACTACTATTATTATTAATTTATTATTTTCTTATATAATTTCCTCCCTAATTTTTTGTAAGCTTACAAATTTTAAGACATTACCAATAGAACAGGCGATAATTATAATTGTTATGATTCTATTAAATTTATATCAAATACTATAAGGGTATAATACAGTAACTAACTTGAAAAAACTGATTTGTAAAATATGATAAAAAAATATTGATAAGGGTTTCCATAAATAATTCATTCATAAATCAATTTTGAAATTCTTACCTAGATCAATTTTTATAAAAATTCTATAATTAACTGCTATTCGTATTTTTGAAACACATTCTAAAGGTTTTTAAAGATATAACGCGTTATAATAATATGGTTGAAGGATATTCGAGGGTTGATTATATTCTAATTACTACAATAATAAATTTATGTGTTGAAACTAGAAAATGGAGCGAAATTGTGAATTTATTAATTCAAAGAAACTGCAATAACTTTTTCAACATTTATTCTACACGCTTAAAAGAAACTAAAAATTTTTCATCCTCTAATATGATGAGATATTCTCTATTGGGGATGGTACCATGAACAGATTTATTGAATCTTTTAAATTCCCTCTTGACGATATCAATAAATTCTCAGCTAGCGAAAAGCGTGGTGGAGGACGGCCTGATTTTTGGGAAATGGTCTTTTGGTGGACTAGGAAACCTCTGATTGGCGCTAGATCCGTTATAGCAGGTGCTCTTCTACCAGAGAACTTTAATCCTCATGAATTTAAACGTCTTGTTAGACTTTCTGCAGATAAAACTCCTCATAGGGAAAACCCTAAATTAGATATTTTTAATAATTTAAAAGAATATTTTTCTAAGGTTAAACTTCTTGATCCCTTCGCTGGTTTTGGTAGCATACCTCTTGAAGCTATCAGACTTAATTTAGGTGAAGTTGTAGCTGTTGAATTGCTTCCAACCGCATATATTTTCCTTAAAGCAGTCCTTGAATATCCAAAACAATTTGGTGAGCAATTAATTAAGGATGTTGAAAAATGGGGTAAATGGTCTACTAAAAAGAAGATTATTCGACAAATTTTAAGATTACACTTTGAAAAATGGTATAAATGGATAACTGATAAACTTCGTGAGGATCCAGATATTAAGGAGCTCTACGATGAAGACGTTGCAGTTTATATTGGCTCTTGGGAGATTAAATGTCCTCATGGTGATCATTATACACTACTGATCGGTAATTGGTGGTTAGCTAGAGTATCTGAGAAGACAAATGAAGGAGAGGGAGAAAGTGAAGAAGAAGGAACAAAAAGTGGAATCTTTAGCAGACTTGCTTGGATGGAGCCGTATAAATCTTCAAACTTTATTAGTATAAAAGTTTTAGATTTAAATAAAGAGCTTAATAAAAAAGAGCTTGAGGCTAAAGTCAATTCTAAGCAAGGAATTGTTGAGATCTCTGGAAAAGTATACAATGTTCCCAAAGCAAACATGGATGCTAAAAGAGAAACTGCAATATGCCTGTTTTGTAATACTACAATTAATAATAATAGCGGTAAGATCAAAGAGTGGTATGTTAGAGAAGTCTTAAAAGAATACAACTATAACCTTGAAAGATACTTAAGAGGAGAAATAACACTAGAAAATCTCTGGAAAAGCAGAGCTAAGCCAAAAATATTAGTAAAAGTGAAAATTATTGATGGAGAGTTAGAATTCGAAGCAGCAACAAGCAAAGATAATGAGAAGTTATGGAAAGCTATTGAGAAGCTTAAACAACTATGGGGTGACCCAGATATACCAACAGAGCAATTACCATTTTACGACCAAGAATTCGCAAGAACGCACATATGGGGGTTTAATAAGTGGTTCAAGCTCTTTAACCCACGTCAACTCCTAACTCTAGTGAAACTAGTCAAACTGAGCAGGGAGACAGGTAAAAAGATTGAGGAAGAGAAACAGAGAGAAGGGTTGGGGAAAGAAGAAGCATTCAAATACGCAGAAGCAATAACAACATATCTAGCAATAGCACTAGTAAATCATATACGCCATAACTGCTTAACAACAAGTATAGAACCAACGCAAAAATTTGTAGCACATGCATTAGCCTTTAGGGGTATTGCAATGACTTGGAATTGGGTAGAAGAGAAGCCTACCAGTGATGTAATAGGTTCATTTAGCAGATCGATAGATTCAGTAATAGAAAGCTTATCTTACCTTATATTGGCTGTTTCTAGGAATACCAGTAAGGTTAAGATTTTGCTTGATGATGCCATTAGTCTTAATAAGTTTAACGAAGATAAGTTTGACCTAATTGTTACTGATCCCCCATATAGGTATGATGTTGCTTATGCAGAACTAAGCGACTTCTACTATGTTTGGCTAAAAAGAGCTTTAAGCGATGTTAAAGAGATTTATGGTATTGCAAAGCTTTCTCCAAGGTTTCATAAAGAAGCATTTTTCGATGAATTTGGTAATGAAACAGAAACCCAATGGAAGGCTTTTGCTTCAAGAGAAATTAGTGAACATGAAGGGAGAATTAAATATTTTGGTATTAAGACAGATGCGTTAGATTACTTCAAATATCTTCTTTCAGAATCATTTAAGACAATGGCTTCTAGACTTAAAGATGATGGCTTACTCATTACCTATTATGCTCATACAAGCCCCGATGCTTGGGAGGCTCTTCTTGAAGCTGGCTGGCTTAATGCTAAAATGCGAATTACTGCTGCATATGCTATAGCTACTGAGTCTGCAGAGAGTGTTGTAGCTAAAGGCAAAGTGAGACTTGATATGTCCATAGTTGCAGTTTGGAGAAAAGGGGTTTCAGGAGAAAAACTAATAGATGAAGTTTATGCTAAGGCTGTAGAAGATTGCTCAAAGGATGCGTCTGAATATCGTAAAGAAGGATTTGAAGGAGTAAACCTATTTGTTGCAGTATTAGGTAAAGTACTTTCGCATTTCACACAATACGAACGCTTAATAGGTTTTAAAACAACTAGTAAAAGCCTAGTAAAAGATCTTGTCGAGAAATATATTTATCCTGCTACAACTGAAGCCATAGCAAAATCATATGGTGCAACTGGAGCAAGGTTAACTCCTGAATCAATGTTTTATCTACTAGCTAAAGTTCTAGTAGGTAGAAGATCTAGACAGATAAGGAGAAGCTTAGATAGAACAACAGCAATAATACTCTCAATTGGAACTAGAAGTGATCTAGAAAGACTAAAAAACAAAAACATAATACAGCAAGATAAAAAAGAGAAAGAAAAGCATGATCTACTAGAGCCAAGATGGGGTGTGAAAAATCCAAAGGAAGCAATAGCAGATGTGCTAACAATTAAAAACCTAAATCCAAATATGCCAAGTATAAAAACAGCGATTGATATACTTCATTTATTGGAATATTACTCTTTAACTTTACCGAAAGAAGGATTTAGGAAAAAAAGTGATGAAATTAAAAGCAAGGAACCTCAGTTGTTCGAGGAGGCAGTAGCATTAGCCAGAATATTGGCATCTAGTTTACCAACAGAAGATCCTGAAAAGGAGTTAACCAAACAAGTTATGGATGCGCTAGGAATAGCGGTTACAGAAACCTTAGAATTCTTTATGAAGAGGTGAAGTTAAAATGCTGATAGGAAACAACAAGGTTAGAAGCGACGTATTTGAAGAAGCATTAGACGAGAAGATGGCTCCATCTCTTGGTGGGGTTGTACTAGAAAAAGAACATGAAATGTATGTCAATCCAGAAAAATTCTTCGAAAGAACATTGATCACCGAGCAAATAGTTAGTATATTAGAAAATATCCTTAAAGTACTAAAAGGTGAGAGCGGTAAGAAAATACTTGTTCTAAATGCTCTTTACGGAGGGGGTAAAACACATACACTTTTAACAATTTATCATGCTTTAAAATCTCCTTATGCATTATCGAAGGCTACTCCAGAGAATGAAGATGTAAGGCGACGCATAAATAAGTTCATTGAAGATGTAACCAAACTTCAAAGACCAGACTTAATAGTATTTGATGGATACTTCTCAGAACTTTCACCGTCGCCGATAAGCCCATTAGATGTCAAAGGGTATAAAGTTCGTACAATATGGGGATACATAGCACATATGTTGGGAAGCTATAGTCTTCTAAAAGAATATGATGAGAAACAAATAGCACCTGGAACAAGCGAACTCTTAAAACTTCTAGAGAATCGAAGAGTTATAATTCTTATTGATGAAATAGCGCATTATATCAAAAAGTTCCATGGTGCAGCAGAGGAAAACCTACTTAAGTATAGTTCAGCTGTAGAAACTTTTATGGAGGCATTAGCAAAGGCGTTAGAGTTAGCTAAACATGTAATTCTAGTAATTTCGTTACCTGCAGAGAGAAGGGAAAAAGAAGAAATAGCTGTTGAAATAACTTATCAACCGATAAAACAATCAATAGAGAGAATATTTAAAGCGCTTGGAAGAATTTATACAGAATACATTGAACCAATAACACCAAGGAATATACCAGCTTTATTAAGGACAAGATTATTTGAAAATATAGATAACGTAAAGGCTAGAATGGTATATGATATATTACGCAGGACTTATGAGGAAAATAAAGAAATTTTTGGAACACAAGTAACTTGGATCGGAGAAATGATAGAGACATATCCATTTCACCCACTTTACATAGACACGATAAAAGACATCTTAGAGAAACATGAAGGGTTACAAAAGACAAGAGATTTGCTAAGAATAAGCAGGAAAGTCTTAAGAGAAGTTTTGCGCGAAAGTAGACCTTACGATTTAATAATGCCTTGGCATATTGATTTAACTAAAGATCCTATAGGAAATACGCTATTGATAGGCGACTATCAAGAATTTAAACCAATTATAGAAGAAGATATCAAGAAAAGAGTTCAAGAATATAGCGAAAAGCCTCTTCTTGCAAAGATAATAGCTACAGCACTTTTGGTAAAAACATTTGTTTATGGTGGAGGATTAGCAATAATACCACCAAAACTAGAAGCACTTCCATCAGATAAGGATCTTGCTCAAATGGTATATGAACCCGTAATATTTCAAGATGAAAACTGGATGCCAAAAGACATTGCAGATGCTGTAAAGTGGATTAGTGAAAACTTAATGTATGTTGTAAGGGACGATAGAACAGGTAGATTTTGGTTCACCAAATATGTAACTCCAGTAAAATATGTAGAAGAAAGAGCCAAACATGTTGACGATTTGCAAGCAATAAATAAGGTCCTAGATTATACCAATCGACTTCTCAGAGAAACAGCAGATTCTGTAACAAGGAGAAGACCAAGAAGGGTAACACCAAGTGTGTTTGATGCAGAACTTTCGCGGGCACTTAAAATATGTGAACCAATAGATGATGACGCTAAGAGGTACATTCTATTAGCTTGCTTAAATGTTCCAGAAAGAGAAAAGGAAAGAAAGAGTAAGCTGGAGGAAGTTCTTTATAAAACTACAAGTGGAGGTACAAGAAGTCATGCAAATACTATTTATGTTTCGTTCCCAAGTACACAGAAACGCATTCAAGGAGCTTTATACTATGCTAAAGTATTGATAGCATGTGAGGACGTGGAAAAAGAAGGCATCATAGATAAATTATCAGAGATTTTCAGGGGTAAAGATGCAGAGATAGCTAAAGAGATTCTGAGGAAGAAACTTGAAAAATACAAAGAAGGTGTTTTGGAAAGGTTTATTAGCTCTACACTGAACATTTTTGATAGGATAGCTTATCCAGATTATGATGAAAAAAGATTAACTAACACAGTTAAAGAAGTAGAATTAACACCTCAAGAGGACACCATCATAACTGCTGCTGAGAAAAGTTTATCCTTGAGCGGTGTAGGTAAACTTAAAATCGATATGGACTTTGGTACGTTAAAATACTATTTAGATAGGATAGGTGTAGACATATCTAACGGTGAACCAAGAACCGTAGGAACAATAGTTAGTTATTTCTACTCTAATCCAAGATTACCTGCTGTGCCAAAAAATGTAATTCTAGATGCTATAAGAGATGGTGTAAAGAAAATTGATATCGGAATCAGATCTAGAGGAAGGATATACTTCAAGAAGATATACACGGAACCTCCACAAGTTTCCGAAGGTGAAACGGTTGGAATGTTAGATGACAACGATGAAGTATTACCATGGAGAATAGCTTTGGTAGAGCAAATGAAGGTTCTTAAAAAACGAGAATTGCTCGAAGAAGGTACTCGTAAAGTAGAGGAATATGTAATTAAAATTGCTGGTAAAGAAGTTTCCGTTGAAGAAGTACTTAGTAATATAGAAAAATTCGATTTAGAACAGCTCAGATTAGCACCAATAATCAGAGTAGTCAAGACAGTAGCTGTTAAGCTCGAAGTAGATAAGCGAATAATTGAGTTGAAACCAGGAGAATCATTATCTAAGGAAATCTATGTAAGTCGTATAGGTCCATATGCAGGAGAAATACTTTTGAAGCCTTCTACAGGGAAAATAGATAAGGATAAGCTAAAGATAGATGAATCTTTCACAAAAGAAAAAATTATTTGGACAATAGATGATGTGCCTAAGCAAGCAGGCGAGTATTCATATGTATTGGAAGCTGTAGATAACAAAGGAATTAAATTAGATACGGTAGAGATTCGTGTTAGAGTTTTAGGAGAAGAAGTAGGCTGGATGGAAGGAATACCTCCAACAGGTGCCAAAGTTAGGGAGATGGAGATTATGGTTGAGGAAGAAAAGTTCACACTTAAACCTTTAGACATATTTAAAAAGAGATTAAGTGGAGTTGCAATTATTTCTAAAGCCAATTTTAATATGATTATGAAAATTAGGGAAGAAGAAAAATCCTCAGTTGAATTAAACATTAATAACATACAGATCGATGATGCATTATCACTAATAATGGCAGTTATTAATAGACTCCAACTTTTCGAAAAAGTTGGAGTTTCATTAAGATTCGGTTTAAAACCTATTAAAGGAGATTACTTCTTGATGCCTGAAATATCTGAGGATGAAAGGAAAGCTCTTTTGGAACATAAAGTAAAATATTTTATACATTCAGTTAAGTAAGGTATATGTCAGGTGAAATACA
>Ga0079995_1057792_pt1 | contig 11463 bp, 10 predicted proteins | sample FaiFalFF_MnMetaG_2_FD_69198 | JGI IMG/M metagenome (GOLD analysis project Ga0079995, IMG submission 69198) | Freshwater microbial communities from Yellowstone National Park, Wyoming, USA - Fairy Falls C (FF_Mn_C) (SPADES assembly) (version 4) | ecosystem: Environmental > Aquatic > Freshwater >... | reverse complement strand
CGCCTGGAGCGGGCCCTGGCGGACGTCCGCTACGTCGGCATTGAGTGGCCTTACTTAGGGAAGAGTCCCCACAGCTATGCGACGGTCCTCGAGACGGCGGCGACCGTCCGGACACTCGTCCGCCTGATGGGGATCCCGACCGTGCGCGTCCGGGGAAGTCAGTGGATGCGGGTCTTGAAGGTCCGACGTCGCACCCGCGCCTATCTCAAGCAGGCGGCTCGCCGCCTGGCCCGACGGGCTACCCGGCGGAGCCTAACTTCGGACCAGAGCGACGCCGTCTGTATCGGTCTCTGGCTCCTGGACCGCCTGGTCGTCCACGGCCGCTTGGACCCGCCCGTCCCCCTGTTGGAACGTACGGGGGTCCGACGGGGGGACAAAGTAACGGAGTGACGAAGTGACGGAGGGATGAGGTGACGAAGTCCATATCGTCACCCCGTCACTTCGTCACTTCATCACCCCATCCTGTCCCATGTCCACGCATCGATGGGAAGCCTGGCGCTCGGCCCTGGAGGAACTCGTCCGTCGGTTTCCCCGGCCCCAGACGCCCCGGGACGATCCCCTGGCCTTCGTATACCGGTATAAAGACCCGGCCGACCGGACGGTCGTCGCCTACCTCGTGAGCTTTCTGGCCTTTGGTCACGTGCGGGCCATCGCCCGGGCTGTCGAACCCCTCCTCGACCGACTCGGGCCTCGGCCGAGTTGGGCCCTCGTCGAGGCGTCCCGGGCCGACCTGCGCCGGTGGACTCGGGGATGGCGCTACCGCTTTGTGCCGGGCGAAGCCCTCTACGGGCTCCTGGCCTGGACCCGAGACCGGCTCAAGCGGTGGGGTTCGTTGGAGGCCTACTTTCGGGCCGAAGTCGAGAAGTCCTCTTCCTTACGGGACTTTGCTGAAGCCCACGGTCGGGCCGGTCGCCGGTTCTTTCAGCGCCACGTCCCGGTCGTATCCTCGGTGAAGGCCCGCTTTCTCTTCCCCATGCCGCCCCGGAGTGCATGCAAGCGCCTGGCCCTATTCGTTCGGTGGATGACCCGTCGGGAGCCGCCGGACCTGGGGCTGTGGGACTTCTGGCCCAAGACCTGGGTCTTCGTGCCCATCGATACGCATCTGGCCTTCCTGGCCCGGCTGTGGGGGTGGGCCGACGGGCGCGTCCCGGACTGGGCCTTCATGGAGCGGGTGGGGTCCGTTCTGGCCCGCCTGTGTCCGGAGGACCCGCTTCGGTACGATTACGGCCTCGCGCATCTGGGGATGGCCGGGGTCTGTCATCGTCGGCCGGTGCTTCGGCGATGTGGGGTCTGTCCGGTGAGGGTCGTCTGTCCCTATCCTCGGGGGAGGGGGGCGGCCTGGGTGAAAAAGCCCGGGTGTGGGTGAAAAGACCCGGGGGGATGCCGGCGGGGCGGTTGAGGGGCGTGGTACAATCGGGGGAGCTCGGTAGGAGGTAGGGGCCGATGCGGTCGGTAGCCCTCAAGATTTCATTACCAATAATATTAATCATATTTTTATTCTTTGGCGTCTTGGGGTACCACGCCTACAGGGAGCGGCGGGCCTCGTTCCGCCGTCTCGTCGAGCAAGATTCCCGGATGACCCTCCGGGTCGCCGCCCAGGGCATCGCCCTCCTGATGGAGGCCGAATACCGGGACCACGTCCTGGAGTTCATGCAGAGCGTCCGGGCCGAAATGGGGGCCGCCCACCTGGGGGCCCGCTCGCCCGACGGACGGTCTATCCTCCGGGTTCAGGATACTTCTGGGGTTTCTTCCTCCCCATCGGCCGAGTGGGTCCACCTCCGGGTCCCCCTGCCGGCTCGGGATACCTGTCGTCGGTGCCACACGGGGACCCTCCTGACCCAAGGGTACTTGGAAGCGCGGCGGGACGTGGCTCCCCTGATGAAGACCGCCCGGTCTTGGTATACCCGGGCGAGCCTGACCCATCTTTTGGCATCGATCTTGCTTAGCTTCGTCATCGCCGTGACCGTCCACTGGACCGTCCGGCGACCTCTTCGGCGGCTGGTCGATGCCATGGAGCGGGTGACGCAAGGGGACTGGGCCGTGAATCTGCCCGTCCGGGGGCGGGACGAGATCGCTTCCCTGACCCGTCACTTCTATTCGATGCTGGAGCGGCTCCGGGCCTATCAGGAGGAGCGGGAGCGGGAACAGCGGGCCAAGCTCCGACAGGCCGAACACATGATGACGGTCGCCGAGATGGCCGCATCGCTGGCCCACGAGATCAAGAACCCCCTGGCCGGTATCCAGTCGGCCTTGACGGTCTTGTTCGAGCAAGAGGTCCTCCGGCCGGAGGCGCGAGAGGTCTACGAGTCGATCGTTCAGGACCTGAGCCGCATCAACCAGGTCTTGGAGGACCTCCTCCAGTATGCCCGCCCCCGGCCCGTCGAATGGACGGCCGTGGACCTGGGGAGTCTGGTCGAGTCGGTCGTCTTGCGAATCCTCCCAAGGGCACGGGAGAAGGGCCTGGAGCTTCGCACGGACCTGCCGCCGGACGTACCCGTCCTGCAGGGGGACCCCCATCAGCTTCACCAGATGCTGTACAATTTGCTCCTCAACGCCGTCCAGGCGACCGGTGAGGGCGGTCGGGTGACGGTCGGCTTCCGGTCGCATCCGACAGCCGACGAGGTCGAGTTGTGGGTCGAAGACACGGGTCCCGGCATTCCCCCCGACAAGCTGGACCTCATCCTCAAGCCCTTCTACTCGACGAAACCCGGGGGGACTGGCCTGGGACTCCCGATTTGTCTGCGGATCATTGAAAACCACGGGGGGCGACTCTCGATCGAGTCCGAAGTCGGTCGGGGCTCGACCTTTCGGGTCTATCTCCCCGTGCGGGGGTTGGGTCGTGCATGATATGGACGCTTCGGGGAAAATGAAGGTCCTTATCGTGGACGATGAGAAGCTGTTACGGTGGTCCATCGCCCAAAAGCTCCTCGCTTGGGGCTACACCCCGGTGGAGGCCAGTACCGGCAAGGAGGGTCTCCAACTGTTTCGTTCCACGTACCCCGACCTCATCCTACTGGACCTGCGGCTTCCCGACGAGGACGGGATGGACCTGCTCCAGACCTTTCGGAGCGAGGACCCCGACGTCCCCATCGTCGTCATCACGGCCTATGGGAGTGTAGACGAGGCCGTCCAGGCGATGAAGCGCGGGGCCGACGACTTCATGACGAAGCCCCTGGACTTTACCCGCCTTCAGGTTACCCTGGAGCGTCTCTTGGAGAACGTCCGACTGAAGCGCAAAATCCAAACCCTGGAGGCGGGGCCCTGGACCCTCGAGGCCATCATCGCCGAATCCCCGGCGATGCGGGCGATCGTCCGGGACCTCCGGCGGATCGTGACGACGACTCCCTCCAGCGTCCTCATTACGGGGGAGAGTGGTACCGGCAAGGACCTGCTGGCCCGGGTCCTGCACTATTCGTCGGACCGGGCCTTGGGCCCCTTCGTCGTCATCGACTGTACGGCCATCCCGGAGACCCTCATCGAGAGCGAGCTGTTCGGCTACGAGCGGGGGGCCTTCACCGATGCGAAGACGAGCAAGAAGGGGGCATTCCTGTTGGCCAACGGCGGAACCCTGGTCCTGGACGAAATCGGGGAGATGCGGCCGGCCTTGCAGGCGAAGCTCCTGCGGGTCTTGGAAGACCGTGCCTTTCGACCCCTCGGGGGGACGATGGACATCTCGGTCAACGTGTGCGTCGTCGCCACGACCAACCGCAACCTGGAGGAGGCCGTCCGGCGGGGCGAATTCCGGAGCGACCTCTACTACCGACTGAACGTCGTGCGGATTCACATCCCGCCCTTGCGGGAGCGGAAGGAGGACATCCTCCCCCTGGCGATGGCCTTCGTCCGGCAGTTTAATGCCCAGTTCCGTCGGCACGTCCAGGGTTTTACGGAAGAGGCCGCCCAGGCCCTCCTTCAGCATCCCTGGCCCGGCAACGCCCGGGAGCTTCGGAACGTGATCGAGCGGGCCCTGATCCTCTATGATGTACCCCTCTTGGACGTCGTTCATTTGGGCCTCCGGCCGACGGCGCCGCCCAGTCTGTTTCGCCTGCCCCCGGAGGGGATCGACCTGGAGAAACTGGAGGAACAGCTGATCCTCCAGGCCTTGGAGATGGCGCAGGGGAACAAGACCCAGGCGGCTCGACTCCTGGGGCTTTCGCGAGATGCCTTTCGGTATCGCCTGAAGACGATCCTGGAGCGTCGCCGGGCTCGGGGCGAGGCCTCCGAGCATGAGCATGCGTGGGAGTCCCTCGAAACCCCATGAGGAGGCGGGGGAGCGGGATGAAGCCTCCGAAGCCAAGCCGCGTAGGGAGCCTCGGGTGGAAGCGCCTGGAGGCTTCCGGGGTCCGGACCCTCCTGTGGGGGACCCTGGTCGCCTTGAGTCTGGCGAGGGGAGCCGGGGCTCAAGTCGGGGACTGTCGACCCTGTCATGCCGACGTCCACGTCCTGTCGCCCGCTCATCGGGACCTGGACTGTACGGATTGTCACTCCAACGTGACGAGGCTCCCCCATCCTCCCCAGCTCCTGAAGTCTTTGGGCGGGGACGCCCTCTGTCGACAGTGTCATGAGGACGTCGTCCCCCAGGTGGCCGCCAGCGTCCACGGCCCTGAGTCCTGCGGCGATTGTCATGGGCCTGCTCATGAAACGCCCCCACCCCGATGGGGTGTCTGTGGGGAATGTCACGCCGGGGCGACGGAAGCCTTCCAGGCCAGTGCTCACCGGAAGGACCTGAACTGTAGCTCCTGCCATGAGGACGCCCACGCCGTCCGGCCCGTAAAAGACTCCGGCTCGAGGGTGCATCCCTTGCGGCAGGTCCAGACCTGTGGCACCTGTCATGCCAAGCCGCCTCAGCTCATCGACGGATACCTCCAGAGTGTCCACGGTCGGGGCTTGCTCCTGGGCGGTCTGGTGGTGGCACCCTCCTGTAGCGACTGTCACGGAAGCCACGGTGTCTTTCCGATCCGGGACGTGCGTTCGACGGTATCGGCCCGAAATGTGCCCACCACGTGCGGTCGGTGTCATGTGGGTATCTTCAGCGTGTGGTCTAAGGAAAGCGTCCACGGTCGGCTCTGGCGGGAAGGTCGGACCGGGGGGCCGGTCTGTACGACCTGTCATGGGTCCCACCGGATTCAGGAGCCGTGGGCGGGCATCCAACGTCTGAAGTTTCCCGAGACCTGTGGGGGCTGTCATGGGGAGCGGTATCAAACCTACCGGGACGGATTCCACGGCCGGGCCACGGGCCTGGGATTTCTGACGGCGGCCATCTGTTCCGACTGCCATACACCGCATCAAAACGAGCCGGCCCGAGACCCGAAGTCGTCTGTGCACCCGGCCAACCTGGCCCGCACGTGCGGCCGGTGCCACGGTTTGGTCCCGGCCTCCTTTGTGACCTACGCCCCCCACGCGGACCCCCGGGACCCCCAACGGAATCGACCCCTCCACTACGTGTGGCTCTTCATGACCGGCCTGCTGGTGTTCGTCTTCGGCTTCTTCGGGATCCATACCCTGCTCTGGCTCCAGCGGTCCGTCGTGGGTGCCATCCGGGGGGAGTTCCACTCGATCCGCCGGTGGAGGGACGAGGCCGTATGGGTGCGGCGATTCGCCCCGGTCCATATGTGGACCCACGTGGCCATCGTCGTCAGCTTCCTGCTTTTGGCCCTCACGGGCCTTCCCCTCAAGTATCACTCTACCGGATGGGGACAGGTCCTCGCCTCGGTCTGGGGAGGCATCGAGAGGACCCGTCTGTTTCATCGGATCGGGGCCGGGATCACGTTCGGATACGCCGTCTTCCATCTGGGCTACATCCTCTACTGGGCCGGTTTCCGGGGAGACCGGGGGATCCTGTGGGGCTGGCGGTCGATGATGCCACGGTGGCAGGACTTCGTGGACCTCTGGCGCAACGTGCGGTACTTCCTATATTTGGGTCCCCGTCCCCGCCTGGACCGATGGACATACTGGGAAAAATTTGACTACTTCGCCGTCTTCTGGGGCGTCGTCATCATCGGCCTTTCGGGCCTCTTTCTGTGGTTTCCCAAGTTCTGGACCCGGTTCCTTCCCGGGTGGGTCCTGAATGCCGCCTTCGTGGTTCATAGCGACGAGGCCCTCCTGGCCGTGGGCTTCATTTTCATCTTCCATTTCTTCCACAATCACCTCCGGCCCGAGAACTTCCCGATGGACCCCGTCATGTTCATCGGGAGCCTGCCCCTGAAGCGGTTTCAGGAGGAGCGTCCGGCCGAGTACCAACGCTTGGTCGAGCGGGGTGAGCTGGAAAAATATCTGGAGGGACCGCCGTCGAAGTGCCAGGTCCGCCTGGCCTACGTCTTTGGGTTCCTGACACTGACCGTCGGGGTCCTGCTGATTGTCCTTATCATGGGAACGGCTCTGGGGATCGTATAGGACTCGACCGCTCCACTGTTGTCGACCCCACGGAGGGCCTTCATGAAGATGGTCATCCAGCGGGTCGCATGGGCCCGGGTCCGGGTCGGGCCGGAGGTCGTCGGCGAGATCGGACCGGGCCTTTTGGTCTTCCTGTGCATCGAGCAAGGCGATTCGACGGAGGGCCTCGACTACTGGATTCAGCGTCTGCCCGTCCTGCGGGTCTTTGGCGACGCCGAGGGCCGGATGAACCTCTCCCTTCGGGACGTCGGGGGAGCCGTCTTGGTCGTCTCCCAGTTCACGCTGGCGGCCCGCCTCCACAAGAAGGGCCGGCGGCCCAGCTTTGAGGGGGCTGAGGCGGCCGAACGGGCCGAGGCTTTGGTCCGGTACTTTGTCGAGGGCCTCCGGCGGCAGGGTGTGCCCGTCGCCGAGGGTCGATTCGGTGCCCGAATGGCCGTCGAGCTCCTCAACGACGGTCCCGTGACCTTCATCGTCGATGAGCCTCCGGGCCCGAGGGCCGAGTGACCGGATGGTCTGCTTGCCGAAACTTGCCTCCGGGACGGGGTACCAGTAAAATAGCATACCCCGTGTGCGTGTTTTCCAGTGGCCGGCCTCGGTCTTCGGTGCTCGGCGTTGATCCGGTACCGGTTCCCGGGTGCCAGGTACCCGGGACCTGGTACCAGATACCTGGCGGAATGCCCGGCTCATGCTTCGAAAAACCCGCACATGGGGTTAGGGATTGCCCTGAGGCCTTTATGCGAATCGGGTGGTGGGGCGGCGTACTCCTGATTGGGGGGCTTGGACTCCTGGTATCGGTCGGGCCGCCGTTCTCCTCGTGGGGAGCTTCGGTTCAGGTCCCTGCCGAGGAGCGTCCCTGTGCCGGTGTCCTCCAAGACGGAAAGGCCCTTCAGACCGTCCTGACGGCTCTTCCCCGCTATCAGACGACTTACGTCCTCTTGTACTCCGACGCCCTCGGCTCCCCCATCGCGTCCATCGAAGACCCGGTCCTGCTCAGCTTGCGGGTGGGTGTCCCCGCGGGAACCCCTGCGGCGGACCTGAGCCAGAAGTACCGTTTATTACGACGGGTGGACTATCCGTCGACCCCGACCGCCCTGCGGCAGGCGGTCGCGGATGTCCTGAACCGAAAAGTCGATGCGGTTCTCCTGTGGGCTCCCCTGGCGGGCCTTCTGGTGCTGGAGCTGGACCCGGGTCATCGGCTGAGCATGACGCCCGTGGCCGATCCGACGCCGCCTCCGGCCGATTTTTCGTCGTCCCCGGATCCGTCGGCCGGCCCGTCATCCTCTGCAGAGGCAGTCGCTCGTTGCCGGGACGAGGTGCAGGGCGTGCTGGAGGCTTACGGTGTGGCCCCGGCCGAAATCCTGGCTCCGCCGAATCCGACGACGGAGATGGGAGCCGTGCTGGAGCCTCCCCCTGAGAGTATTGAGGAGGCTCGGCGGGGGTGGGACGTCTACCAGACCAATTGCGAGCGTTGCCATGGGCCCGATGCCATCTCCGGCGGGTTGGCCCCGGACCTACGGGACCGGGTCCGGCGTCTGAGTTACGCCGAGTTCTTTCAAACGGTCCTGCAGGGGCGGGTCGAGAAGGGGATGCCCGCCTGGCGGGGCCTCCTTAAGCCTGAGGACGTGCGCTTGGTCTACCAGTACATACGGGCTCGGAGCGCCGGGCGGCTCGGGCCCGGACGCCCGGCCTCCGGCGAAAAGTGACGGGTGACGGCTCAGGGCTGGGTGGGCCGTCCTGGGCCTTCCGGGGAGTTCCCCGGGAACGGTCCGCCGGTCCACGAGTCCTGGGCCGATGAGGCAAGAAGGAAGCGCCCTTTACCCTCCCGGGGGATAAAGGGGTAAGCTTTCGGAATGGGAGAGAATGCCATGTCACGGTGCACCCGGCGAGCGTTGTGGGCCGGGCTGGCGGTGCTTCTGGTGGCCGGGCTTCCGGCCAGGGCCCAGAGCCCCGAACGGGTCTTACGGGTGTGTGCCGACCCCGAGAACCTGCCCTTTACGGACCGATCCCTCCAGGGCTTTGAAAACCGCATCGCCGACCTCATCGCTCAGGAGATGGACGCTCGCGTGGAATATACGTGGTGGGTCGCCCGCTACCTGCGTCGAATGCTTCGGAACACTCTCCTGGCGGGTCGGTGCGACATCATGTTCGGTCTGCCCTACGACGATCGATTTACCGAGGAAATGCGGGGCGTCGCCCTGACTCGGCCTTACTACACGACGGGCTATGCTCTGGTCTACGTCCCTGAGCGGCAGGCTCGCCTCAATGGGGTCCGGTCGGTCGATGACCTGCCCGAGGGCCTGCGAGTCGGCGTGTGGAACCGGACCCCGCCCCAAGACGTCTTGGCCCTCCGGGGCTACGCGCACCTCGTGACCTACCATCCCTGGTATCCCGACGAGATCTTTCGTGACCTGCAGTCCGGCCAGATCGACGCGGCCATCGTATGGGGCCCGACCGCCGGTTTTTACAACCGGGTCCACTACGGGCGCGTCTTTGAGGTCCGCCTCTTGGAGGGGCCCGATTTCATCTGGCGGATTGCGGCCATCGTTCGAAAAGACGATACGGCCTTACTGGAACGGGTCAATGCCGTCCTGGCGCGGCAGGAGTCCCAAATTCTCAAGATTTTGGACGACTTTGGTGTCCCCCATATCGAGACACCACCCCGGCCGTCGTCGGGCTCGGGAGACGGGCGACCGTCCCCCGCGCTCATGGGCCGGGAGACACGTCAAACCCACCCTTAAGTCTGTGTCGCTTGGGAGGAGCTCACTATGCGCGGCGGGTCATGGAAGACCTGGGTCATGGCGGGCCTGCTCTTGGGGGTTTCGGCCTGGGCCCTCGGCAACGAGGAGCTCATCCGGCTGGCCCAGAACCCCAGCGAGTGGCCTCTTTACGGGCGGGACTATGCCAATACCCGGTATAGTCCCCTGGACCAGATCAATACGACCAACGTCGGGCGGTTGAAGGTCGCCTGGATCCAGTCCCTGGGAACCCTGCGGGGACAGGAGTCCGTGCCCATCAAGATCGGCGATACCCTCTACGTGACGACCTCGTGGCCCAACAACGTCTATGCCGTCGATGCCCGGACCGGCCGTCTGAAGTGGAAGTACGTCTCGGATACGCCGGCCGACGCCCAGCAGTATGCCTGCTGTGACGTCGTCAACCGTGGAGCCGCTTACGGCAATGGCAAGATCTTCTTCGGCCGCCTGGACGGCGTCCTGATCGCCCTGGACGCCCAGACGGGCAAGGAACTGTGGCGGGCGACCGTCGTCGATTACAAGGCCGGCTACACGATCACCTCACCCCCCATCGTCATCAAGGACAAGGTCATCACCGGCTACGCCGGGGCGGAATTCGGCGCTCGGGGGGCCGTCGTCGCCTACGACATGAACACGGGGCAGGAGCTGTGGCGGACGTTCACCGTGGGACCCGGTCCCGAGTATGACAACTCTTGGCAGACGGACGCCTGGAAGACGGGCGGCGGGACGGCCTGGTACGTGGCGTCCTACGACCCCGAGGCCAATCTCGTCTATTACGGGACGGGCAACCCGGCACCCTGGAATACGGCCGTCCGACCCGGTGACAACAAGTGGTCGGCGTCCATCATCGCCCTGAACCCCGACGACGGCCGTATCGTGTGGGGCTTCCAGACGACGCCCCAGGACGCCTGGGACTGGGACGCTGAAAACGAGCTCGTCCTGGTCGACCTGGTGATCAAGGGGCGGAAGGTACCGGCCCTCATGCAGGCCAACAAGAACGGTTTCTTCTACGTGCTGGACCGCAAGACCGGGAAGTTCGTCCAGGGCGACAAGTACTATCCCCACCTGAACTGGGCCAAGGGCCTGGACGCCAACGGCCGGCCCATCGAGATCCCCGAGATGCGGCCGTCGCTGACCCAATACGTCGACTACGTGTGCCCCGTCTTCTGGGGCGGCAAGAACTGGCCGCCGATGGCCTATAACCCCAAGACGGGTCTCGTCTACATGCCGGGCAACAACATGTGCATGTCCATCCAGCACCGGGAGGTCAGCTACACGAAGGGCGCCCTGTACATCGGCTCCAAGCACGAGCACAAGCCGGGACCGGGGGCCGGGCCAGCCAAGAACCTGGGCCAGTTCCGGGCCTTTGATCCCGTGAACCTGAAGATCGTGTGGACCATCGACGAGCGCTATCCCGGCTGGGGCGGGGCCCTGACGACGGCGGGCGGCCTCGTCTTCTACGGCAACGAGGAGGGTGAGTTTAAGGCCGTGGACGCCCGGACGGGTAAGATCCTGTGGCGTTTCTATGCGGGCTCCGGCATCGTCGCCGCCCCCATCAGCTACGCCGTGGGCGGCAAGCAGTACATCGCCGTCAGCGTGGGCCTCGGCGGTGAGTACGCTCTGCTCCCCGGTGAGGCTGGCAAGAACCTTCCCAACGAGGTCAACCTGGGTGGTTACCTGATCGCCTTCACCTTAGAGTGAGTCGGACGGTTTACCGTGCGGGCCTGGGGACGCCGAGTGCCTTGTCCCCGAGGCCCGCTTTCATCCCCAAATGGATTTCATACACTATCCAAGCCCCGCCCGTTAGATGGATGCAGACCCCATGTGCGGGTTTTCGAAGCGTGAGCCAGGCCTTCCGCCTTATTGCCCGATTGCCCCGCCGCGTCCCGGGTACCCGGCACCTGGGACCCGGGACCGGATCAGCGCCGAGGGCCGAATACCGAGCACCGAAGACCGAGCCCGGCCACCGGAAAACGCGCACACCGGGTATGCAGACCCCGTGTGCGGGTTTTTCGAAGGCAGGTACCGGATGCGGTCCTCGGCCATGGAGGGATGAGGGGCGAGGGAGATGCGACTCTCCCACATTCTCCGTCCAGGCCGAGGGCCGGACATCGATACCTCCAATCTTAGAGGCTTCAGGCACCCTGCCAGCCCCGTTTGCATTCCCGGCAACGGACCCCCATCTTGTACCGAGGTCCACCGTGGAGACCTCCGATGGTTCTTCGAACGGATGAGTGGGTCCGTCGCCGATTGGTCCGTACGTGGCCTGTCTTCTTCCAGCGTTTTGGCCGGCTCCGACCCATCCAGCGGATGGTCATCC
>Ga0079995_1115080_pt1 | contig 11466 bp, 11 predicted proteins | sample FaiFalFF_MnMetaG_2_FD_69198 | JGI IMG/M metagenome (GOLD analysis project Ga0079995, IMG submission 69198) | Freshwater microbial communities from Yellowstone National Park, Wyoming, USA - Fairy Falls C (FF_Mn_C) (SPADES assembly) (version 4) | ecosystem: Environmental > Aquatic > Freshwater >... | reverse complement strand
ATGATCGAGATGAACATAAATGAATATTCTCTGAGACTTTACCATCTCAAATGAGATATAATTGATGAGTTATCATGAAGTGAAACCTTGAGCTTCTATGATGCAAAGTAAGTTGAAAGATTGGAAAAATGAGCATCTCGTATGCGCAAGTTTACGCAGATTCTTACAAATATTTTGATGGCCGCCGACCCTCATCTAAACTTCAATAACCATCTTTTTTATACCACTATTCGTTGATAGGAAATTTTTCGTTCAGAGCACATATTTAATATAAGAAATCGCATAAACATTCAAAGTATAAGCCTTTTATTAAAAGTATCGTAAAATCATGGAGATTTTCTTGATTGGAGAGAAGAAATGAATAATCATTTAAAAAGTAGACGATTTAAAAGTGATATCAATTCTTTGATAAATGATTTCTTCAAGAAATGAAATAAACAATGATAACAGGATAAATAATCTTGGAAATAGGATGAATATGCTTGAAAACAAGATAGGCAGTCCTAAAACGGATGAATGGTATAAAGAATAAAATGAACGAGTATGATAGAAAATTTGATAGCAGATTTATTCGGATGCTCAGGATTCAAATAATGATGTGTGTTATCATAATTTTAATAATATTAATTTCATAAACTTTATCAAAAATTAATAATATAATATTATTAATTAATTTAAAAATAGAAATTTTTTAAACTATATATTGAATGTAACTTTGATCTTTTTAAAACGTTTAAATCATTATTATATTATAGTTTTAAAGAGTTCTATGATTTATTCTTATTAGAAATAATTTTTATAAATTTTTAATTGCACAGTTTTATCCTGAAATAATAGCACTAATGAACTTGGTTTCCCATGAAATGATTGAGCTTTTTATCTTTCTATCTCTTCTACTTCTCTGTACCATTTCTTACCTGTTCCAATCTTTGAGCGTTCGATCCATTTTTTTGTTTTTTCTGTTCTATCTATTATAGTAAGTAGATTATTTATTTCACTTAATATCTTGCTTTTTTCAAAGTCTTCCAATTTTTTCTCTTCATGAAGTTTATTTATAAAAACTTCTAATTTCTTAAGGTTATTTACAGCATCATACCAAAAGCCCCAATCTTCTGCTAAGATCCTAGCTATATAGCTACCATCTATGCAGTTATCTTGCTTACCATCTTTTACATTATACTTAAGAAGCAGTATAGCTAAATCCACTAAATCTTTTCTATTTATTTCATGTATTTGGAGTTTTTCAAGAATCAAATCTTCCAATGTTAACGTAGGGAAACTTAATTCCAGTCTTCCTTTCAAATTTATAGTATGACTGAATTCTAATTTATCGAAAAATATATCTACTTTAATATTGTTGTGCTTATCATAAAAAATTAAACGTCTATCACCAAACAATCTATTCACATAAAAATCCGGATGGAATTTTAACTTTTTTTCAAAAAATTCTCTTATCTTTTTCCTTTCATTTGAATATCCTATCAAGTCAATATCTGTAAATAAATTTACATCTCCTATTCTTCCTATACTTTTCATCTTATTGATTAATTCTTCATCTTTTAGGACATTAATATATATTCCTAAAGCACCCAATATTCTTAAGGTTATATTATTTTCTTTTGCTTTATTAACAATCGAAATAGCTGCATTAACCAATTTTTGATCTAATTCACTCAGCATTTTGCAGTGAATATGAAGTCTTTAATTTCAATTTAGGTTCATGTTTATAATTAATACTATATACTTCAAATTTACCATTTGGCACCTCACTCCATTCTACCTGTATATTGGGCTTATAAAAATCTATCAGAGTAGATGAGGCATACATAAATAATTTTTCATTAATTTTTCCAAAATACATTTTATAATAATTCTTTCTCTGTTGAGCCTTATTAATTAATTTATAAAAACTCCCGATCAATATTTGTATTTCATCTTCTTTAAACATTAGAATACCAACGTTAAGCGCAGTCTTAGTAAAACGAATCATGTCTTTTATTATATTAGAATCGAAATCTTCTTCTATTTTGTTTGCTATATACTGAGCCAGAAAATAAGTATCAGGATAAAGGCTTACATATTTATTCTTATCATTCATTCCTAGATAAGTTACTAGTTTATCTTTGTCCACAGAACCATTATGGAAAACATAAATTTTATAACCATTCTTGCTCACCGCTTCTGCTGGATGTACTGAAAAGAGATTTACCGGCATACCGATACTTGCAGCTCTTGCATGTGTGACTTCTATCTCCATATCTCCTTCACCTAATTCATCAACCGTAATTCCTTCTTCGTATATAGGTTTTGTAGATTTGTAAAGAGCAATCTTAGCATTTCCTTCTCCAATTACAATAATAAGTCTCCCCCATCCATCTTTATGACTTGGCTCATCTTCACCAAATAACTCAACACTATAAGGATCGTATTTTGAAGATTTAATCAAGCTTTCTAACAATTCTCTTTTTACTTTTATGTTTTCCTTCTTTTCTCCCATTAATATATAGAATCTACACATCTTCAGTCTTAAAGCATTCCATAGACTCTTTCAGCATTCTCATATGCAATCATTCTTGCAACTCTCAATGCATCATCTTCATCAAATTTATATGTATTTATCAAATCATTTAGAACTCTTTTCAAAGCTTTTTTAAATAAAATAGCTCCTGCCCAATGTAACTCTGGTATATAATAACCGTCTGAAGCGTACATAACTTTAGAAGCTGGTGCTAGTTCTATTGCCTCTTTGATTCTATTCTCGAGGTTGGCTAAGCCAAATGGTGTAGCGATGGAAATATCCATAAAAACATTCGGAAAAGCATTAGCCAGATAAGAAGTAAATACTACATTAGGATATCCTCCATGCACTAAAATTATCTTTGCATTTCTAACCTTCTCTTCCTTTAATAAATCAAACAATAGGTATGGAAAACTTTTATTCAATACAATATCCTTATCTCCTATTCCAGTGTGTATTTGAAGTACTTTTGAACTTTTAGATATCTTTTCTATAATCAAAGAAACTACGTATTCCCTTGTAATTTTTAATTCAGGACCAAACCATTTTCTTTCTCCTTCACCTTTCTTGTATCTTCTGAACTCATTCTTAGCTTCTTCTTCACTCCTTAATTTTATATCTAAACCTGTTCTATATGCAATAATCGTTTTGAAGCCAGAATACTCAGGATTTTTAATATATGAATCAACGATGTCTTCAATCTCTCTTATGAATGATTCAAAATCTGAAGCTTTCTCAAAACAGTTCTTTATATCAGGTTCAATTCTGTGAAGAAACTTTAACTTCATATTTTTAGGCAGAAGTTCTTTGAAATCGTAAATATTAATGTGAGGCAAAGCATGTTCACCCTTAGCTTCCGAATATCCATCATCAACAACGAAGCCTGCTATCTTTGCATCATTCAAAAGAATTTCAACGTAGTTTTTGAAGTTTTCTGCTAGACTATTTCTTTTATTTATAATACTGTTTTCATCATTTTTAACATTCAACAATCTTGCCAACTCTTTAATTATAAATTTGTATAATAGCAATTCTTTTAAATCACTTACATGTGATACAGAAGATGATTCATATTCTGGACTTCCAATGGCTAGTAACATGGATAACTGCTCATTAGATATCCTTTTAAGTGAGGGATTGAAGGGATGAACATGTGTATCTATCAGATTTAATTCATCAATAAAGCTATCAATTGTTACGCTCATCAGTAGACGCTCAGGAATATTTTCCTTTCCCAATCAGTCACATAATTATAGTATTGCTCCCATTGGAAAAGCTTCAGCTTAACATACTCAGAAATAAGTGTGTCTCCCCAGAATTCGCGTAAGAGGTTGCTACGCTGAACCTCTCTTATGGCATCTAGCAAATTCTCCGGATACCTATACCATCCTTTGCTTTCTCTTATTTCAGCTGAATATTTGGTAGGATTGTCTAAACATGGTTCCGTAGGCTCTATTTTATTTTTTATTCCATCAATTCCTGCTGCAATTATGCTTCCTATTGCTAAATAAGGATTAGAGGTACAATCTACAAATTTCAATTCTAGTCTCATAGTATCTTTCTCGCGACCCTTTACAGCTTTAGGCACTCTAATAGCTGCTTCCCTATTTTCTGGCCCCCAGCAAGCGAAGGCTGAGGCCCACGAATTTGGTCTAAGTCTTTTATAGGAATTAACTGATGCAGCGGTCATTCCTATAATTTCTTTAAGATGCTTTAATATGCCTCCGATAAAGTAATATGCTTCTTCACTCAGGTTATACTTATCTTTTTCTGAATAAAATATATTCTGACCATCCTTCCATACGCTTATGTGCACATGCAACCCTGTGCCTGGAATTGTATGAGAAGGCTTAGGCATAAAAGATGCATAGAGATCGTATTTGCGCAAAACACCCCTTAACGTTTCTCTGAAATATATGAGCTTATCTGCGCTTTCTATTGCATCATAAGGCTTAATGGAGAGTTCATGTTGGCTTGAACCGTATTCAGGATAGTAATGCTCCACACCGATGCCCTGTTGTTCAAGGGCATTAGTGATTTCTTTTAGTAATTCATGTACATAATTCATTCCTGAAGAAGAAAAGCATAAATGGTAATCATAGAAGACTATTTCGTTACTCTGACTCTTTTTTAGAATATAAAACTCTGGTTCAAAACCTATCTTAAATTTATATTCTGATTTTGCAAGATAATCCTTTAGCTTAGGTCTCGGGTCAACTGGATGGGGTTTATCATCAATGTACTGATCAACCAACATTGCAGCAGTATAATCAGCATAAGGTAGTATTACAAACGTGTTAACATCAGGTATCAGTTTCACCTCCCCTACTGGTCCATAAATTGTTTCGGGCGAAACTAGATCCATAATACTGAATCCTGATTGCATTATCTGAGCTAATGTTATACCTCCCTCCAAATCAACTTCAAGATTTTCAGCTTTCGAAACCCTTCCTCGAATTACGTTATCTAAGTCTACGTAAAGATATCTAATGTATTTTATCTTATTTTCTTCAACTTTTCTCCTCAATTCTGCTATATTCATGTTTTCAGCTACCTATTTTGAACCATCTAATGATACCGTTCCTGTCCAGATCAACTATTATACCCTTGAGCATCCCAGCTGAATATTGCGAGCCAGGATTGATAACTAAAGTTCTGCCTACTTTATCGTAACCTTCTGCCTCATGAATATGCCCGTGTAAACCTAATAACGGAGAATATTTTTCCATAAACTTTCTTATTGATTTGCTTCCTACATGCTGCAGTTCTAATTCACCAAATTTATATACAGGTCTGAGCTTTTTATCTAACTTTGGAGCAAGGTCAATATTAGTATTATCTGGTGGGCAGTGGAAGTTACAAATAACCTTTCCTGTATTTTCAATTTTTTCTAAATATTTTTCCAGCATTTTCATTATTTCATTTTCATCAGCCTCCCTAGGAGTATTCCAGGGTGTTGGATTTACGTAATCCAAACTTATAATTTGATATCCGTATTCCATATTTACTACTTTTTTTAGGGGATTAATTACTCTTTTGGATGAAGATATTATTTCATCAATTTCCCATATATCATCATTTCCTGGCATCATAAGTACCATTACATTTTCAGGAACTTTTTCTTCAAGTTCCCTTACCCAATATTCTATTCTTTTAACGGTCAGTTTTTTGAACAAGGCATCAAGCTTAGCCTGATCATTTTGTAATTCAACAACTTCCTCTTTTGAACAGATGTGAGGATAAATTCCCTTATTAAGCAACTTTGTCTCAAATTCTTTAACTTCTTTTTCATTCTTCATTACATGTTTCTCACCCTGAAAAGTACATATATAACTTCCGTCTTCTTTTTTTATTATTGGTACTATAGCTTTTCCTGTCAAGTCTCCTGAAATTATCATTACATCAGGATTGTAAAGACTGGGTATAGAAAGTATTTTCCTGAATACCAGCTCACTATTATGAATGTCTGCAGTGAAAAAAATTCGAATTATGTTTTCCTCTTTTTTCATAATGGAGGTACTTCTTTATATATTTTTGATGTGTCTATTCCTCTTTTCATATTTTTATATTTATAATAGTAAAATAATGCTACTGCTAGTATTATCCATAGAAGTAGCCATGTAATAGATACAATATCACCAATGATCAACGATATTCCTATACCTAGTATGATTAGTGAAAATACTGTTGCAATGATTCCTACTATTGTTACAACTGGAATATTGCCAATTTTCTTAGTATATCCTTCAGAAAAGATATCAGGTCTTCTATAAGGAAGTATTGTAAGAGTTATTGCAGAGAATAACCATCTTAAGGTTATTGCTGTAATAACCGAAATTAAGTATACCCACGGACTGTAGGCTGTTAAAAGGATCATAATTATACCTAAGATCATAACTGTTAAAATTGCCCAGTGAGGTGATCTGAAACGAGCATTAACTTCTGCTAATTTTTCTGGAAACATTCTATCAAAACTTAAGGCAAAAGCGATCCTTGTAGGTACCATCATATATGCAGGCAGACCATCCATCACTAATAGAGGAACCGCCAAAGTTATTAGCACTGCAAGCCAAGGTAATGATCCTCCAACTACGCTAGCTAAATAAACAGCCCATGTTGGTGTCTGAACAGGGTTAATCGTAAGGTCAGCTTGAGCTTCAGGAGTATTCATCACATAATTATACATTGAATAGAATTCTTTGAATCCTAAAAGCGTAAATGTTGATATAACTAAATAAAAGAAAAATATTAGAATTATGCCACCTATTACTCCTATAAAGAAACTTCTTTTTGGTCTTGTCACCTCGCCCGCTACATAATTTGCAAATTCATATCCCCAGAAAGCATAAGCCGAAGTAAGCAATGCAATATATAAAGTAACAGATGGAGACCATGGCCCAGGCCATCCATAACCTCCTTCGATTCCGCTAGAACTTGCTACATAATCATGCCAACCATGTTTTTCTGCTACTGAAACTATTTCATCATAAGCTCCGCTACCATACGTTGAATCCCATAGAGATTTTATAGATTCCAAAGGAGGTGATGAAACATATACGGAAATTATTATATTGGATACTCCTGCAGCAAGTGCTATGAAGAATAGTGCATTTACTAGATATCTAAATACGTTAGTACCTAATAATTGTAAGCCACCAAACAGTATTACAAAAATTATACCTATTATTACACCTGCCTCTACGTTTGTTGAGAGAAATTCACCAAGCGAAACCAATTCAGAATTTTTAGTTAAAATTCCAGCTTGAATTAGAAAAGAACCCCAGAACCAGGCTAGAAAATATGACAAAGCTCCTACTATCCAAATGTGCACCCCAAAAGTAACCAATGCTACAATATAAGCAGGTAAAGGATGCAAAACACGGGAAATAGCAACATATTCTGAGGCTGTGCGTGGTAGAGCAACTGTTAAGAATACTACTGCAAAAGCCATGAAAGCCATCATTATTCCTCCAATTGTAAGTGCTAATGGAATATTAGAACCAGGCGCTTTGTATCCCAATCCTGCAGTAAAAAGATAGAAACCGTCTGCTATTACATAACTACCCGCTATCGATAAAATTGTAATAGGACCAATTGTTCTTATCAAACCTGAAGCTTTTCTTACAAAAATGATTTCTTCTTTACCGCTTTCCATTATTAAAAAATAATTTTATAAGTATTTAAGCATTTCGATATTTATGAAAGAAAAAAATATAATAGAAAGAGAAAAGAAAGTATATCCAGAAACATTTTTTATAAGATTTTATCCTATGGTTGTTGCAAAAGCTAAAGGATTTAAAGTATGGGATCAAAATGGTAAGGAATATTTAGATTTTAATGCATCATGGGCTGTAGCTAATGTAGGTTATAGCAATGAAAGAATAATTAGCTCCTTTATTGAAGTATACAAGGAAATTACAGCCCTTTCTCTAACAACCTTTTCCCATGAAAAGTCCCTAGAATTAGCCGAAGAATTAATTAAAATAACACCGGGATCTTTTGATAAAAAAGTTATATTCGGTTTCTCTGGTAGTGATGCAAACGAAGCTGCTTATAAAGTATTGTCTACAAGAAAAGGAAGATTCAGAATCATAAGCTTTACAGGTTCATATCACGGACAAACAATGGGAGCTTACTCGATGTCGGGACATCCTGCTTTATCTAAAATAAGAGGTTTAAACAATGTAGTTAAGGTTCCGTATCCATATTGCTATAGGTGTCCATTCAATGAAAGCTATCCTGGTTGTTCGTTAGCCTGTATTGAATATATAAAACATGTAATGAAAACAATAGCTCCTTCACAAACAGTTTCAGGTGTTATAGTTGAGCCCTTTCAGAGCGATGGAGGAGATATTTTACCTCCTTTAGAATTCATGAAAGAGCTTAAGAGATTATGTGAAGAAAATGACATATGGCTTATATCTGATGAAGTGAAAGTAGGCTTGGGAAGAACTGGAAAAATTTGGGGGATAGAAAATTTTGATATTATACCGGATGCTCTAACTATAGGTAAACCTTTAGGTTCAGGACTGCCAATAAGTGCATTCGTTGCGAAATCAGAAATGTTCAGTCCTGATGCAATGCATCTTTTCACACTGGCGGGCCATCCTGCTATTGCTGCCGCAGCATTGGCAACAATCAAAATTATAATTGAAGAAAAACTTCATGAAAATGCAAAAGTTGTTGGAGAATATTTTCTTAAAAGATTAAAGGAATTGTACGATAAATACGAGATAATAGGAGATGTTAGAGGAATAGGCTTAATTGCTGGAATAGAATTGGTAAAGAATAGAAGGTCTAAAGAACCAGCAAAAATTGAAACTGCTAAAATTGTATATAGATTGTGGCAGTTAGGCCTCTTAACATCTTATGTAGGAATTCATTCTAACGTAATTGAGCTAACACCTCCTTTAATTATAAGCAAGAAAGAAGTAGATGAAGCAATCGAAAAAATAGATGTAGCAATAAATGATGTAATTAGAGGAAAAGTGTCAGACGAAGAAATAAAGGAGTATGCAGGCTGGTAATAAAATATACTTTTTCAAAGAAATGTTTATAATTTAAAGGAGAAGGCGTTGCATATCTGTATTTATAGTGTATTTTTCTTCTTTCGCAAAACTTAACTTGGTAACTCCTTTTCTAAAATTTTCTCCGCTTCCTCAGCAGTGATGCCAAGCTCTTCAACTAACTTTAAAAATTCTTCACTAAAAGCCTTCGAAGCATTCTCTGCTACTTTTTCAGCAACACTTTTATTATCAGTAACAAAATAACCAGAACCTAGATTTACTAAATAAACTTCTTTTTCCTTAAATTCAGAAATTAAAATTCTGCCTTTTTCATCAGCTTTACTTAACAAAATTTTTCCTATCATAAAATTTAATAAAAGTTTAAGTATAAATGTTTCCTAGTTAAATACCACTAGAAGAAATAAATGGAACATAAAGTTAAATTTAAAAAAGTAAAATTTTCAAATTAATTAATAATTGAAATTATATTACTTTAGTCAAATCATAGAAATTATTATTAGCTTCAGATAAAATTACGACCTTTGAGCTTTATCATAATGATTCTTTCCTGCAATTCAATCTATGGAGGAGAGTTCTATTTTGCTTTATTCTTCCATCTTAGACTTAAAGAACTAATTTTAATAAAAGTTATTTGTGTTTTATTAATCTGTTGTAGCAAAACAAACGATATAAATTTAAAGAATTATTATTAGAAATTTATATAAATATCACAATATTTTATATGATAATGAGCATTCCAAAAAAGAGCCAGCAAGACTTTTGGGAGTTTGCTCTTGAGCCTGATAATCGTAGGAAGATGGATATAATTGCTAAGGGTGCAGAGATCTTCGCAACAAAATTAAAGATAACCTTTGATAGAGAAAGAAGGAATCAAAGCGAGAGTGAGATGGTGCAAAATGTAGAATATGAAGCATATCCAATAAATACTTTCACTGTAATAGTTAGCTTTAATGTTGGAGATTTGCACGTATCACTTAACTTAGAGGAAATTAGATTCTTAGGAAATGAATTCGAAGCTGAGAGAAGAATTTATATATGGAAGGAAAATGGAGAAAGAAAGATAGAAGAGAAATCCTTGGGACCAAAGGTGTATGAGCTAAAATTGGAAGAAGTCGAAAATTCCTTCCTTGAAATGTATAAGCAAATTAAGTATATGATACATCCAACTATTAATCTTCCTGATCTTTGAATCTGCTTATGTCATATGCAACTGATTATAATTACTGGAACAATTCCGAAATATTTCCAAAAAAAGATAAGTTTGGGAATTTAATATATGATAAAATAAAGCAGTTAGATACCAAATTCTACATATATAGATATACAAGTAGCGATAAGGAAGTAGAGTTTATCAAGAAAAGAATGATGGTATTCTCAACAAATCCCTATGGGACTTACTAGACCATATTGTTAACTGATGATCCAAAAGAAGCTATGAAGCTTTTAGCGCTACCAAAAGAGCCTAAATACAGAATAGGAGGTATTCCTATTGCAGGTTTAGACCATGCAATAATTAAATATCAAGGACGAGTAAAGCCTAAATATGGCCAGCCTGGAGGAGCGTGGGAGATAGTAATAACAGCGCCGATAATGATAGTATCACTATGCGATATAAGTCAAACACCACCAAAAGAGTTCTGGTAAAGTAACTTATGTTTATAACTAATTATTTACAAGAATTAATTGTTTTACCTTACAAATTTACAAATTAAAAAATGCTACAAACATTTAATCTAAATATTTTAGGTATAAGTTTTTATAGCTTTTTTAATAAATTTATTATGAGTATTGTGGAAACAGAAAAGCTCTCAAGAATTGAGGGAAGAGTCGAAGAATTATCTAAAAGAGTAGATGATTTAAAAAGTGATATAAGTTCTTTAAGAAACGAAATAATAGCTACAAGGAATGAGCTTAGTAGCAGAATTGATTCAACGGATCATAGAATTGATTCAACGAATAATAGAATAGATTCTTTGAGGAATGAAATGAAAAGCGAAATAGCATCTTTGAGGAATGAAATAAACAATTTAAGGAGTGAGATGAATAGTCGAATAAATTCTCTTGAAAATAGGATAAACAATCTTGGATACAGAATTACTGAACTCGATAAGAAATTAGACAATAGATTTTTATGGATAATAGGAGTTCAAATAACTACTTTAGTTACAGAAATTTTAGCAGTAGTATTTACATAAAATTTTGAACAATTTTTTATTATTTGAGAATTTTTATTCTAACAAAAATGATTTAACTTCCTATGCTATTTTAAACAGCTTATGGGATAAAGCTTAAATAATTTCATTTCCAACTAATATTATAGATGAGGATACCGTGGCGGAATGATGCAAAGATGATTGGACTTGACCCCCACTGAACTGTTAAGAAACAATTAAAATTAAAAATCTATTTAATGTTGTTCTA
>Ga0079995_1039153_pt1 | contig 11486 bp, 8 predicted proteins | sample FaiFalFF_MnMetaG_2_FD_69198 | JGI IMG/M metagenome (GOLD analysis project Ga0079995, IMG submission 69198) | Freshwater microbial communities from Yellowstone National Park, Wyoming, USA - Fairy Falls C (FF_Mn_C) (SPADES assembly) (version 4) | ecosystem: Environmental > Aquatic > Freshwater >... | reverse complement strand
CTCTCATCAGTTTGACCGCCTCGCCAAAGCCCTCAAGTCCCAACTGGTGGGTCGTCAGCACATCGACTTTGATTCGTCCACTCATCAGCAAATTCAGGGCTTGAGGCATCTCTCTGCCAAGCGAAAAACTGCCGACGATGGTGATTTCTTTTCGATAAACGGCGAACGGCGAGAAACCAGCAGTTGCGTCGGTGGGACAAACGCCAAACTGTAGAAACCTTCCACCTGCCTTGACGACTTTCAAGCCGAGTTCGACTGCCTTCGGATTACCGCTCGCCTCAACCACAAGGGCAAAGCCATGAGGGGCAATGTCTTTGTGCGAACTGGCAAATTCATTTGGCTGCAAAGTCACAGATGCACCCAGTTGCTTCGCTGCCGAAAGTCGCTCCTCCGAAAGGTCAACGGCAACGACCTCGCTTGCGCCGTGGATGAGCAAAAGTTGCACAAACAGCAACCCAATCGGACCACAACCGATGACAAGGGCTCTCTCGCCGGACTTGACGCCAACTCTGTTCAAACCGTGCAAGCAGCATGAAAGCGGTTCTGCCCACGCTGCCTGTAAGGGTGTCAGTCCTTCAGCCTTGTAGACATTGGTCTCTTTCACAGCGACAAATTGTGCGAAGCCACCGGGGATGTGAACTCCGTATGCTTGCAAATTTTCGCACAAATGCTCATTCCCTTCGCGGCAGAATTCGCACAGGAGGCATGGTTTGTTGGGGTGGACAGCGACGAAGTCACCAACTTTGACAGATTTAACCCCCTTGCCGACTTCCACAACCTCGCCGGCAAACTCGTGCCCAGGGATGAGGGGCAATTTGGACGGAAAACTTCCCTCAAAAATGTGCAAATCCGTGCCGCAGACACCGCAAGCGGAGACAGCAATGACAACCTCGTCATCCTGCGGTGTTGGGTCGGGAACATCGGTGACCCGCCATCGATGCGGTTTCTCGATAACCACAGCCAGCATCGTCCATCACCTGAAGGCGTAGTGCGTGATGCGTAAAGCGTAATAACGGCTGTCCGCAACTCTTACGCATTACGAATTACGCATTACGAATCAAGCATCACGCTTTACAGCACCAACTCCGTTGTGACGATTTGCCACGCCTTGGCAGAGACTTGGACTGAACCGTCCTTCCCGACCCGCAATTTTCGCTTTCGCTCTTCATTCAAGTTTGTCAAGTGGGCTTCCTTGGGCGGACACCACAAGCATATGCGACCTTCCGTCTTGCTCCCTTGACCGGTGTCGCGGGTGTTGTAGAAGCGAACAATGAGGCTGTCTCGGTCTTCCGCTCGCTTGACAGCCGTGACAAAGAAGTCGGCAGGTTCAACCCGCAGGAAGGAACAAGAAACTGGCAGCGGCGCTTCAGCAGGATGCTTTTGGTCTTTGCGCCTTGCTGGGACAATTCTCATCGGGACATTGTGTTCGTGGGCGAGCCTCATTACGCCGGACTCCCGCCAGTCCCGCTTGTGAATGGCAACGGCGTAGCGGAAGGTATGAGTGCCGAGGCATTGAGCATCGGGAGTTGCAATTTGAGGACCTGCGTGACCGGGTCTCGTCTTGAAATCTCCCCTGCTGAGCCAACCGACGCACCTAAGCAAGGTCAAGCAAATGGTCACGCCCTTCGCGTCCTTGCGCACTTCATATTCGGGCAAACCTTCGCTTATCACCGTGACGCCGAAAGCGCCATCGTCCACGCTGACGAAACTGTCCATATGGTTTGTGGGTTGGGGCGGTTGAGCCCAGTTCTTGCCCTCAGGCAAAGTCAGGGAACGCTCAATGACATGGAAGTGCTCTTCAACCTTCGCCACATCGGTTTGGATGTCCGTCGGGAACAGGGCTCGCAATCTGTGGTCCTTTGCGTTGTTGGTGACAGTGACTTCAAAATCGACGCGGGGGACACCGCTGTTAAGGGAAACTTTGACTTGAACTGGGCAGCGAACCATCCGCTTTGAACGCCCTTTTCGGTCAGGCGTTAAACTTTCCGGAAGTTGCAAGTCGTAACTGATGAGCAAACTCGCCCTAACAGGTCCGCTTTCAACCACCTTAACCTTTGCCTTGACATTTTCGCTGGTGATGGTCTGGGAGTTCTCCGCAGGCGAGTAATCGTATTCGTCGCCAGCATCCTCGGTGTCCTCCAGCAGGTTAAAGCCTGAGTAAGACTTGCCCGTCAATTTGTCCACGACGGTGATTGTGCCGTTCGGCTCAGCAGTGACTCGCAGGAACTCGTTCTCAATTGTGTTCCCTTCCGCTCGGACATCCGTTGCCCATTCCCGCTTTTGTTTGTCGGTGCGGTCAAGGTAAAGGGTCGTGTAGCCGAGGGACGGGACAATGGGAGGCTTGATGAGGACAAGGGCGTGTTCGTCGCCAGTTTGGACGATTTGGACGGGAACGGGCGAACCTGAGCAGTCCTTCAATGTCCCTCCATCCTTCAACCAAGCCTGAGGGACAGTTACCACAACGGGGTCGTTTCGGTCCCACGGGAGCGGGTTGAACACGGCAAAGGCTTGCCAGTCATCAGAAGGCGCAGCCGACGCCGTATCAATGCGCAGGGCAATTGCGCTCAACGCCTCACTCAACAGCATGTCCCCAACTTGCTCAACGAGCATGTATCGCGTCTCGTTCTCTTTGTGAACTTCGTCAACGCTGCAACCGCAAATGTCATCGTGAGGATGATTTTTGAGCAGCGTCCGCCAAGCGTAGTTGATGTGGGCATCGGGATAAGGGTGACCGACCGCGAAATGGGCGATGGCGCAGAAAGGCTCAACCCAACGCTCAAGCAAAGTCTGGCATCGGAAGTTGGCTTGCTTGAGGTAGATGCGTGACGAGAAGACACCCGAAAGCAGATAGTGGTATCGGGCTGCTCTCATCTCGCCCTGATAACTCTTGAACTCCTTGCGCGCCCGTTTGACATGGGCAAAGAACTCTTCGGGCGTTGCCTGAACGAACTGAACATCGTCAAACACGCGGTTCAGGTGCTTCAGTATGTCGGGCAGTTCAGGTTGAGGCTCAAAGTGGTCACAGCCGTTGCTGATGTAGAAGACGGGAACTGTTGCATACTTGCGCAAATTCTCCAGCAGTCGCTTTATGTGTTCGGTTGCCCGTTCGTAGTCAACGCGAGGCACTCCGTCCTCAAAAACATAGCCGAGGTAACCGGCGTTGCAGTAACTGGTGATTTGGTGGTGAGCCAAGACCTTGCTTTCTCCGTCCGGCGCAACCCACCAGAACTCGCTGCCCAATTCCTCACCTTCATCACCCATGCCACGCATGAAGATGAAAGTGTCAAGCCCGAAACCGTTGAGGATTTGGGGCAATTGGGCGATGTGACCGAATGGGTCGGGTATGTAGCCGACTTTCAAAACGCGACCGAACTTCCGGGCAATTCGGTGACCGATGAGCAAGTTGCGAATCAAAGCCTCACCGCTGACCAAAAACTCGTCGGGCAGGACATACCAAGGTCCGACCATTATGCGACCTGCTGAAATGTGCTCTTTCAGTTCCGCTTCCCATTCAGGGCGGATTTGCAAGATGTCCTCCAAAACCACTGTCTGACCGTCAAAGGTGAAGCGGAAGCGCGGGTTCTCGCGGACAATCCGCAACAGTTTCTCTGTGAGCCTCACAAGCCTTATGCGGAACTTTTCGAAAGGCAGATACCATGCCCTGTCCCAATGCGTTTGCGAGACCACAATCGCGACCGCCGGCTTCTTCTCTGCCATCACTTCCACCTCCGAGTCAATTCTTTTCGCTCTCCCTCAACCGCCAAAATTTTAGGGCACACAGTCTCGTTGTGAAAGAAAACTCGGGAAGGCGATGTTCCTGCCGAGCGAAACGGCAGCGAGTAGCGAACGGTGAGTAGCGAATAGCGAATGGCGAATAACGATTGGCGCTTAACGCCGCACTCTGCACTAATCACCCCGCACCCGATTTTGGCTTACCGGGAGGTTCGCCCTCCCGAAAAAATTTCGGGTTAGGAAAGGGAGGCTACCGCCGAGCGGAAAAATGGCTTAGCGCTTGAACCGAAAAGCATAAGGGAGCAATTCTTTCAGACTCGTTTCCCTTTGATTTCCGTCCTCGCCGACAATCCTGATGGGCAAGTCGTCGCAAAATTCAGCGAGAACTTGACGGCAGGCACCGCAAGGAAAGACTTGAGCACTTTCGCCCGCAACGACCAAAGCGGTGAACTCTCGTTCCCCTGCTGCCACAGCGGAAAACACGGCATTCCGTTCGGCACAAATTGTCAAGCCATAAGATGCGTTCTCAACATTGCAGCCGACATAAATTCGCCCAGATTTGCCCAGCAACGCTGCACCGACGCGAAACTGCGAATAAGGCGCATAGGCGTTTTGGCGGACCTTTTGGGCTGCAGCAATGAGGGCATCCCAGTCAACATTCATTTCCCACCACCTCCTGTCAAACCGACGGTCCGCAATGTTGATGCGTGAACCACCATCAAGGCGGTGCTCAGTTTCCGATTTGGGCGGACGAAGAAATTGCCAGCGCAATAAAGTGCGGAAGAGCCGCCGCCGTCAAGGTTCATCGCATCAACGCAACCGAGCGCTTGCATGATTTTCGCAGCCTTTGTCAAAGTTACGGGCGTAACGATGACCGCCATAATCACCTTGCCGTTCCTTGTCACGCCGATGGCGCTCCTTCTCGCAGGTCGGAACAATCTTCGGTCACGGAATCCTTCAGCCGCAGGGTAAACCGTAATTCGCCCATCAGTCAAAAGCCTCGGTCCACACGCCAGCAAATTTTCAACCTTGCCCGTGAAATCCGTCGCAACGGGGATAGTCGTTATGACAGCGAACGGACCTTGAACGATGAAGGCGGTCCGCAGTTTCCCTTTGTTGACATGAGTGCCCTCAATAACGATGTCGCCGACAGGGTGTTTCGTCCTCGGGTTGAAGAAAGTTCCGTTGATGGCGGCGATGGGGCGGTAAAGCGAAACCATCGCTTCAAAGGTCATACCGCCGGGCACATAAACGGGCGTCAAGCGGATGTTTTCGCTGAAGGGGTTGACGATGACATAGTGAACCTTTGCGCCCATGATTTTGGCGTTGTAGGTGTAACTGACCTGCCCAAAGGCGGGCATCAAAGTGACAGCCAATGCGGCAATGGCAATCAACAAGCGCATTGCGTTCGCCCTCCAACGGTCACTATCAATTCTGCCGCTCCGAATTCGGTTCGGTTGTGACGGTGGAAACAATTTTGCCCCGCAAGTGGAACAATTTCGCTCCCTCGTTCGTCCAATTGGACGGACAAACTTTCAGGGAGGTGCGAAGCCATGCGTTGGGTTTCAACGGTGTTGTTGAGTTTGATGGCTGTCGCATCGGTGTGGGCATGTGGCATCGTGTTGCCATCTCCTGATGACCGACCACCAATTCCACGACCGACTCCCGTTCCCGGCTTTTCAATCCGCTTTCGTCACATGGAAGCGACCATAGTTGATGGCGTGGTCCAAGTGACCGCAAGGCAAGCCTTTGTCAACGAAGCGCCATACCTGCGTGAAGGCATCTACCTGTTCCCAGCGCCCGAAAACGCTGCTGTCAACCGATTGGCTTTGGTTATTGACGGCAAGACTTACGAGGCGGAATTGCTCAGCCGCGACGAGGCAGTCCGAACTTACGAGCGGATTGTAGGCGCAAGGCGCGACCCAGCCTTGCTTGAGTTTGTGAACCGCCAAACTTTTCGCTTGAGGATTTTCCCGTTCCCACCGCAAGGTCAACGGGAAGTCATCGTCCGCTACGACCAACTTTTGCGCCGTCAAGGCAACACCTATCGGTTCGTTTACCCGCTGCGGGTTGAAAGGCTTTCCGACAAGCCTGTCCGCGAAGCGAGCATCACTGTCCGAATTCGCTCCCGCTTGCCAATCAAAACCGTTTACTCGCCAACGCACCCAATTTCCGTCCGACGACCGAACGAACGGGAAGCCATCGTCACTTATGAGGCAAGCAATGTGCGTGAACAGGATGACTTCGTGCTCTACTACAGCGTTGCCGAGGGCGAATTCGGCGCTACTTTGTTGCCCTACCGAAACCGCCCCGACCGCGACGGTTACTTTTTGCTGTTCCTGTCGCCTCAACTGGAGTGGGAACGAAGCAAGGTCTTGCCCAAAGACATCGTTTTCGTTTTTGACCGCACAGGAAGCATGAGCGGCGAAAAGATTGAGCAAGCGAAGGAAGCGCTGAAGTTCTGCGTTGAACGGTTGAACCCAGACGACCGATTCAATGTCATCGTCTTCAACGAAAGTCCCGACATACTTTGGCGCGACTTGCAGTTGGCAACGGAAGCCAACAAGCGGGAAGCCATCAGATTTGCCGAACAGTTGACGGCTCAAGGCGGGACAAACATCAACGAAGCCCTCTTGACTGCACTTCCGTTGCTGACGGACCGAGAGCGACCGCGCTTCGTGATGTTCCTAACTGACGGCTTGCCTACAGTCGGCGAGACGAATGTTGACCGAATTTTGGCGAATGTGCGGAAAGCAAATGAAGCGAGAGTGCGGATTTTCGTCTTCGGCGTCGGTTACGATGTCAACGCAGTCTTCCTTGACCAACTGGCGAACGAAAACGGTGGGGCGAGTGTCTATGTCCGACCGAACGAGAGCGTGGAGGCGAAAATTGCCGACCTGTTCAGTTTGCTCAGCGAACCTGTCTTGACAGATGTCCAAGTCACTTTTGATGGCGTTCGTGTCCGCGATGTTTACCCGAAGCAAGTGCCCGACTTGTTCAAAGGTGCGGAAGTGGTTTTGGCTGGCACTTACGCTGATGGCGGCAAAGCAACGGTGCGGGTGACAGGGAAAGTTGGTGGCAAGGAACGAACTTTCACCTTCAACCTTGAATTTCCTGACCGTGAGACCGAGCACGATTTCGTTCCACGCATTTGGGCTGCCCGCAAAATCGGATACTTGCTGGACGAACTGGCAACGAAAGGGCGAAGCCCCGAACTTGTTGACGAAATCGTCCGACTGTCCAAAGAGTTCGGCGTGCTGACAGAATTCACCGCTTTCCTCGTGACCGAACCGACCATCCCGTTGGCGGAATTGCGGACACGAGCAGAACAGGCGATGAGGAGAGCCGCCGAAGCCAGGACAGGGACATGGGCAGTGGCACAAGCCATTAACCGACAAGTCCTGCAGCGAGCGACCTCAAACTACGATTTGGCGATGGGTAACCAAGCACCTGTCAGACAACAGGCAGGGATGGCTTTGCCCGCGCTGGGAGGAGTTTTTGGCGGTTTCGGTGGTTTTGGTTTTAGTGCTCCAGCCGCTGCTGGTCCGCCCGCTCAAGTCATTGTCGGGCAATCGGGCGAAGTTCAAGCCATCACCGGCATGCAAGTTGTCGGCAACCGTGCCTTCGCTCAACGAGGAAGGCAGTGGGTTGACTTGAGGTTTGACCCGCAAAAGCAACAGGTCATCAAGGTTCAGCAATTCAGCAAAGCGGTGATGCAGTTGATTGAGGTTCGACCCGACTTAGCGAAATTCGTCGCATTGGGTGACGAGGTTGTCATCGCCGTTGATGACAAACTGGCTGTTCAAATCGGAGCGGAAGGGAAAACGGAGTTGAGTGCCGACGACCTGAAACTACTCAAAGCATCAGCCCCTACATCCGCTTCCAATCAAGGAAGCCACAATGGCGGACGGAGCAACTCGCTGTTTGCTGCCATCTCGGTAGCAGTTGGAGCAATGCTTTTCGCCTTCGCTAAGCGCTTGCTGATTTGCTGAACAGACTTTGGCAAGTTGGGAGGGCGAACCGCCAAATTAGGTGCGGGGCGCTCAGTTCAGAGTGCGGCGTTAAGCACCAATCGCCAGTCGCAATTCGCCGTTCACTATTCGCTACTCGCCATTCGCTACTCGCTGTCGTTTGGGCTCGGCAGGAGCCTCGCCCTCCCATAGTGTTCGCCATTCCTGTCACGGCATCAGAACCTAAGGCTGATCCCGACCGCTGCTCTCTCCTTGGGCTTGAACCCTGCAGCCAAGTCAATCCTCAAGACCTTCAAGTTGATTCCGAGCCCAAAGACAGGTTTGTCGTCGTCGTATCCAACCCGCACAGCAAAGACATCGCCTGCAAGCCAATGCTCAACTCCTGCGTGGATGCTCATGTCGCCGCCATTGCTTGAGGTGACATTGTGCAGTTCAAAGACGAGGTTCGTCCGACCTTTCCACTCAGCCAACACACCCAAGTCAATTTCAGGGTTAAGGCGGAAGGAGAAATCAAAGCCGGCAACTGGGTTGCCTGCCAAGTCAACGGCAGGAAGTTTGAAACGCACTGGCAGTAAGTTGCGGACGACGGCGGCGTATTTCACCTTCACCATCGGCGGCTGAACGGGCGGCTCCCAAAGGGCACCGACATCCAAAGTGAAGCGAGAACGGTCCACGCGATCAAAGGCTTGACCAATAACGGGATCAGGAGCGGCATCATTTGTCGTTGCTCCAAAGAGGAAGCCGGCAAAGTCTGCCCGAATCCTCCGCACTGTCGCCCCAATCGTTAATCCTGCGGGGAAGGGACGGGCATAAGCGACGCCGATACTTGTCAAAGCCAATGCGCCACCACGCACATAAAGGTTCGGATCGGGCAAACCCTGAAGTCCAAATTGACCTTGACCGTTAGTGTCAACAAACGAGTCCGCTTGGAGGACGATGCCCGAAGAAATGGTCAAACCATAACTCCCGAAGGAAAGCCCGCCGACAGGCGCCAAGGAGCCGTGCATTACCGGTTTGCGTCGAGCAAAATCCTGCACCCGATTGAAGGCATTTTGGATGGCAGCAATAACGGCTGCAGGATCAGCGACATCGGTCTGATCCCGAATGGTTTCCAAGTCGTCTATAAGGTCTGTCACATCACGGACATCAAGGTTTGTCCGCCCTGCCACCTCAATCGGCAAAGTGAACCGCTTGACATTGACTAATGCTGCGGGGTTCCAAGCGACGGCGGTTGCATCGTCAGTTGCCAGAAGATATGCGCCGCCCATTCCCAAAGCCCTTGCTCCCGGTCGTTGAAAGGAGCGGTCAAGGAACTTCGGTCCAACCTGCTGCCCAAACCCAGCCGTCACCGCAACAACCAAAACAGCCAACCCACAACCGACCTTCAACCAACGCATCACCTATCACCCCTTTGCCGAAGATTTGCGCATTCACAATTTTAGTGGTGCATTGTTATTCTGTCAATGCTGTTGATGACGAATTTTTGGAGCGCCGAATTCATTTGGCGAAAATTTGGATGGCACGGTTGTTGCTGTGCCGAAATTTTGTGGTTGGGCAGAAGCCAGACCCTTTTTGTCCAATTCAAAGCCTCACACTTGCCCAGAGCGATGAAGGTCCCTCAGGGCGCGATAAATCCGCTCCAGTTCGGGATTACCTTTGGCTCTCCGCTCCAGCAGCGCAAGGGCGTTCTCAACGGTTAACGAGCCGGGAACTAACTGGTAAACGCGCTGTCGGGAGATGCCGAGGAGTTGGGTCATCCAACGGACAGGAATGCGCTTATGAACGACGGCGCTGACGGGCGAAGGGACTCCTAACTTTGCCAATTTCTGCGCGACTTGCTTGATTTGTTGCAATTTCTCCCGCTCGTAAAAGACTCCCTTTTGCCCCGGAACTTGCTTCGCAGGCACCAAACCTTTTTTCCTCCACGAACTAAGCGCCACAACTGGGACACCCAAAAATTCCGCTGCCTCTTGCTCTGTCATCAATTCACTTGCTTGCCGTCTCGCCATCGCTTTTCGCCTCCGTTAGCGGCGATTTTTCGCTCAGGGTGTCGCGCTACACTTGCCGTCTAAATGATGACAATGTTTGCGCAACTGTCAAGAGCGGCAAAGCGTGTTCAAAATTGCTTTATGCTGCCATCTTCTTCCTCACCGATAAGAGCGCGCTTAAGGCAGCAGAAAGAACCTTAAAGGGGAGACACGAAATGAAGCCTGATTTGGGAACGCTTTTCGTATGTGCGACGCCGATTGGAAATTTAGGCGACATAACTTTGCGAGCCCTTGAAGTGCTCAAAAGCGTTGACATCATTGCCGCCGAGGATACAAGGGTGACCCTCAAGTTGCTCAACCACTATGGCATTCGCAAACCGCTCGTCAGTTACCATCAACACTTACCACCGAAGCGGACGGAATGGTTGTTGCAGCAATTGAGAGAGGGTAAGGACATCGCCCTCGTGTGCAATGCAGGGACTCCGGGAATTTCTGACCCCGGCGTTCCTCTGGTTCGGAAGGCGCTGCAGGAGAAGATTCCTGTTGTCCCCGTTCCCGGTCCGTCAGCGGTGACTGCTGCTCTTTCTGTGGCAGGAATGGACGCCCAAAGGTTCATTTTTCTCGGCTTTCTGCCGCGCGAAAAGAAGGAACGCCGCGAGTTACTTGAACTGGTCAAGTCGCTGCCTTTCACCCTCGTGATTTACGAAGCCCCGCACCGACTTGCGGAAAGTCTGAAGGACTTGGCTGAAGTTTTGGGCGACCGAACCGCTGTCCTTTGCCGCGAACTGACAAAGATGCACGAAGAAGTGGTCTTGACAACCCTGTCGGCACTTGCCCGCAAATATGAAGCCGAAACCCCAATCGGTGAGTTCACGCTCGTCATTGAGGGAGCGAAAACGCAAAAGCTCGAAATAGACTGGCAAGCCGTTGATAAAGCCATTGAGGAGTTGCTCAATGCAGGGTTATCGGTCAGCGATGTCGCAAGGGAAATCGCTCGCTCGTTTTCTATCCCGCGCTCTGCAGCCTACCGAAAAGCATTGGAGAAAGCGCGGAAGCGTCAAGGGTCCTGAGTGCCCCTTGCAATTTCAAGGGCTTGCGAAAGTGACAAAACCTTGACTTGGAGTTGCTGCTGCAAGTAGTCACAGACCTTTTGCGTGTAATCGCTGTCCTCGCTGACCAAAAGTTTGTCCTTGCTTCGGAAGGCGACGGCGACGAAGGGCAAATCGGAGCGGTCAAATTTCATGCGGAGCAATGCCCCCTGATGAATTGGCGGCAGTTTACCCGAACGGAAAATTATGGCTTTGCGGTCACGAAGTCTTTTGAGCCAATTCCTTAACACAAGACTCCCAGTTTGCTGAAGGCAACTCTCGTATTCCCTTGCTATGTGACCTTCTTGGTCAAAGAGAATGCAGTGATGCTCTGCTATGAGGACAAGCAAGGTTAACGCACTCCAGTCTTCTTCAGCCTGATAAAGCACCCAAGTGTCAACTGTCCACTCCTTCACCTGCCGCACCCACTTTCACTTTCTCCGCCTCTTTTCGCTTCCCGATGGCGACAATTTGAGCCAATGCCTCACGCCACCCTTCCTCAAAGAAGCCCTCAGGGATTGGTTCAACTAACTGACCGTATTCGTCCAGTTCAAGCCGATGGATTTTCGTTCCGTCAGGTGTCGGTTCAAAGTAGTAGATGGCGACTTGCTCGTGGGAAAACTTTTGCTCGGCGATTCGGCGCTGGATGCGAGCCAACAGGTGCTCGCTGTGGGTTTCCACAATGATTTGGCGGTCACCAGCCTTGA
>Ga0079995_1059035_pt1 | contig 11492 bp, 8 predicted proteins | sample FaiFalFF_MnMetaG_2_FD_69198 | JGI IMG/M metagenome (GOLD analysis project Ga0079995, IMG submission 69198) | Freshwater microbial communities from Yellowstone National Park, Wyoming, USA - Fairy Falls C (FF_Mn_C) (SPADES assembly) (version 4) | ecosystem: Environmental > Aquatic > Freshwater >... | reverse complement strand
GGGTAGGACCCCTTCAGGAGCAGTTCCACGTCGTGGTTCGACTCCAAGATCAGGAGCTCGGCACCTTCCACGTGGTTTTGAACGTTCAGGGGCAGGTACCCCAGGTCGGTGACGACGGCGATCTTCGTCGGGCCGTCCCAGACGACGTAACCGACGGGCTGGTTGGCATCGTGGGGTACGGGAAAAGGCTCGATGAGGAAGGGACCCAACGAGAAGCGATAACCCGGCTGAAAAGTCTGTAATCCGTAGGGCGCGACCCCCTGGACCCGGAATCCCTCGGCGGTCCCGACGGAAGCGGCGACGGGTACCCGAAGGTGGCGGGAGAGGGCCCCGGCGCCGCGGCTGTGGTCGGCATGCTCGTGAGTGACCAGGATGCCGCACACACCCTCAGGCGAGATGCGGGCCGCCGCCATCCGCCGGAGGGCTTCCCGGAGGGAAAGCCCCGCGTCGACGACCAGGGCACCCCGTTGACCCTCGATGTAGACCATATTGCCGCCACTGCCGCTGGCCAGCACGCAGACCCGTACCACGGCGCCACCTCGCAAGCCTTAACGGGGTTCGGGAGTCACCCGTCCGGCCACTCCCGTCGCTCCAGCTCCATCGGCCAGGGCAGGTCCCGGATCACGGCCGGCGGCACGTCGCCCAGGATCAGGCACGAGAGGGCCTCGGGCTGAAATACCTGCTGGGCCACGGCGTACGTGTCCTCGACCGTCACGGCCATGACCTCCCGGACCTTCTCCTCCAGGGACTGGAAGGGCTCCTGATACACAAACTGCTTGGCCCGGGTGAACATCCGGTCCGAGGCGCTCTCCCAACTCATGAAGAGGTTGACCCGGGACTGCTCCTGCACCAGGTGAAGTTCCTCCGGTTGAACGGGCTCCTCCCGGATACGGTCCAACTCCTCCCGGATGACCCGCAGGAGCTCCGGTAGACGGTTCGGCATCGTGGCCGCCGTCACGTACCAGAAGCCGGCATCCGAGTAAGGGACGATGGAGGCATGGATACTGTACACCAGGCCCCGCTCCTCCCGGACCTTCATGAAGAGGCGAGAACTCATGCCCCCGCCCAAAATGCTCAACAGCAGGGCATACGCGTGCCGCCGAGGGTCCCGAATCGATAGGCCCGGCCCGCCGATGATGACCTGCGCCTGCTCGAGACCCGGCCGGTGCCAGTACTGAGCAAAGGGGCGGGCCTGCGGCGGCTGACGCTCCGCCCCCTGGCCCGAGCGACCCTCCAAGGGGGCAAAATACCGTTCCAACGGACGGTATAGGGCCTCCGGGTCGACGGCCCCGGCCGCCGTCACGAGCATATTCGCCGGAAAGTTCTGCCGCTCAAAGAAGGCGATGAGCTGGTCCCGACGAAAGTCCAAGACCTGCTCGGCCCGACCGGCGATGGGCCGGCCCAGGCCGTGGTCGGGCCACAGGGCCTCGGCAAAACGGTCAAAGGCAAACTCGGCCGGGTCGTCGTCGACGCCCCGGATCTCCTCGACGATGACCATCCGCTCCTTTTCCAGCTCGACGGGGTCAAACAAGGGGTTCAGGAGTAGATCCGCAAAGAGTTCGACGATCGAGTCCGTGTGCTCGGTCAAGACCCGAGCGTAAAAGCACACGTACTCGCGCGTCGTAAAGGCGTCGACCCGGCCGCCGATACGGTCCAGGAGCCGGGCAATGTCCTGGACGGACCGGTGGGTCGTCCCCTTAAAGAACATGTGCTCCAGGAAGTGGGCCAGTCCGACCTCGTCGGGCCGCTCGTCCCGGGAGCCCTGGAGGAGCCACACGGCCAAACTGACCGAATAGGTATTCGGAAGCGGCTCGACGACGACGGGCAAGCCAAAGGGCAAACGCCCGACATACACACCGTTCTGCTCAAATCCCCACATACCCATGACTTTCCCCCCAAGGGCAGTACGGCTCTGTTAAAATATGGATGCAGGATACAGGATGCATGATGCAGGATAGAAACGGCTCGGATTCCGGTTACCTGGTACCAGGCACCCCTGCCCAATTTCCCCACCTCAAATCCTAACGAGGCAGTACGGCAATAATCTATGATTGGACTTCGTGTTGTCCAAGTTCGTAGGAGTCTGCTCGAAGATGTCGAGCCGTATCTCACCGGTCACCATAATAGAAGTGACGGAGTGACGACGTGATGAAGTGACGAGCAACGAGGGACGAGTCATAAATCGTTCCCCGCACTGCCGTATTGCCCCGTTGGGTACACTAAGCAAACCCTGTGTGCGCGTTTTCCGGTAGCCGGGCTCGGTCTTCGGTGCTCGCTATCCGGCCCTCGGCGTTGATTCGGCTCCGGTGCCGGGTACCAGGTCCCAGGTGCCAGATAGCCGGTACCCGGTACCTGGCACCTGTCTTCGAAAAACCCGCACATGAGGTAAGCAAGACACTACCCGCTCTCCATGGAGAATCCCAGAACATTTTCAAAACGAAGGTCAATACTCGTTACTCGTCACTCGTCACTCCGTCCCTTTCGGAGTGCACGAATGGGAAGGCGTGGGTCTGGGTCCAGCAGTCTACTGAAAGGCCGTCCCCATCGCAAGCGGACGACGGTCCATGTCCCCCAGGAGACTCCCGGGGCTACCGCCCCTACCGCCGACACCCTCGATCGGTTAAGATCCCTGACGCAGGGGCGGCCTCTCGACCGCCCGTCTATCGGGACAAGGGGGGCGTCCCCCTTGGAGTGACCATGCGGCCGTGGGTCCCGTGGCTCGGTCTGGCCGTGGCATTGTTCGCCGGGCTGGCTCCCCGGCTCCGAGCAGGCGAGTCGGACACCCCACCGCTGACCGTCGCCGTGACCGAGGCGAAGGGGATTTACTCCATATCGGCCCGTCTGTGGGTCCCGGCTCCTCCGGGGACCGTCTGGACCGTCCTGACCGATTACGACCACGTCGCCGCCTTCACCCACGACATTCAGATGTCTCGTCTCGTCGAACGGCGGGGCGACGTCTGTATCGTCGAACAGCGGGGGCGAGGTGTCCTGGGGATTCCCCTTCGAGTCTGGCTTCGGGTCGTCGAACAGCCGCTGGCCGAGATCCAGTTTGAGGCCCTCGACGGCGACTTTCGGGTTTATCGGGGAGCCTTCCGGCTCGAAGCCCGGGACGAAGGCACTGAGGTGACCTACACGCTGGAGAGTCAGGGCAAATTCTGGATCCCGCCCTCGATCGGCCGACCCCTGATCCGGGGCCGGGTCCGCCGGATCCTCCAGGACATCGGGGCAGAGGTCCTCCGCCGTCAGGCTGGCCCGCCCGGTCGGTGAGACGGACCCCCGTCGCCGAGTCGGTATGGGGTATCCCTGTCAGCTTTATTGGGGCGAACGGCCCTGCTATCCAGCGCTTCTCCGGTACCCGGATCCCAGGGACCGGCATCGAGCAATCGGGTGGCGGAAGGGGTGCAGGCGTGCAGAAGAAGTCGTGGGTTATGGCCTGGGCCATCGTGACTCTGGGCGTCGTCGTGTACGTCGGGATCCTGGTCGTCTTCTGGGCCCTTCAGGATCGCCTCGTCTACTACCCGACCCGCCCCCTGGAGGGCACGCCCGCCGACGTGGGCCTTCCCTACGAGTCGGTCCCATTCCTTGCGTCCGACGGGGTCCGCCTCCACGGCTGGTGGGTCCCGGCGCCAAACGATCGGGGCGTCGTCTTGTTCCTCCACGGCAACGGAGGCAACGTCTCCCATCGATTGGACAAGCTTCGGATTCTGCACGACCTGGGCCTCAGCACCTTCATCTTCGACTACCGGGGGTATGGTATCAGTGAGGGTCGGCCCGATGAGGCCGGGACGTACCGGGACGCCGAGGCCGCCTGGTCGTATCTGACGGAGCGGCGAGGCGTCTTGCCGGATCGTATCATCCTGTATGGGGAGTCCCTGGGCGGGGCCGTGGCGGCCTACCTGGCCCGGCGATTTCCGGCCCGAGCGCTCGTCCTTGAAGCGACCTTCACGTCTCTGCCCGAGATCGCCGCCGAGCTGTACCCCTTCTTGCCGGCCCGATGGCTGGCCCGCTTTCGGTACGACACTCGGGCCTACCTCGAAGGGGTCTCGTGTCCGGTCCTGATTTTCCACAGCCGGGACGACGAAGTCGTGGCCTTCTCGCACGCCCTCCGTTTGCAGGCGACCGGCCCGGCCCCGAAGGTCCTCGTCGAGCTTCGGGGAGGTCATAACGACGCCTTCCTCGTGGCGCGGGACCGCTATGAAGCGGGCTGGCGGGACTTCCTGAAGGGGCTCCCCATGAAAAGTGACGGGGTGACGAGGTGACGAAGTGACGGGGTACCCGGCTCCCGGGTTCGGGGGACCTTTACCGGTCGAGGACCCGCACCCGCCGGCCCTCGACGCGGAGCCGGCCCTCGAAGAACAGGCGGACGGCCTCCGGATAGGCCTCGTGCTCCTTCTCCAGGATGCGGGCCGCCAGGGTTTCCTCGGTGTCGTCCTCCAGGACGGGGACGGCCTTCTGGACGATGATGGGGCCCGTGTCCACGCCTTCGTCCACGAAGTGGACCGTACAGCCGGAAACCTTCACGCCGTACTCGAGAGCCTGGCGCTGGGCGTGGAGACCCGGAAACGACGGGAGCAGGGCCGGATGGATATTCATGATCCGGTACCGGTAGGCCTGGACGAACCGAGGGCTCAGGATGCGCATGAAGCCGGCCAGGCAGATGAGGTCGGGGTCTGCCTCCCGCACGGCCGTCAGGAGGGCCTCCTCGAAGGCGGCCCGGTCGGGAAAGGCCCGAGCCGGCACGACGACGGTCGGGACACCATACGCCCGCGCCCGTTCGAGCCCCCGGGCCTCGGGGTTATCGCTGATGACCCGGACGACCTGGGCTGGGATTTCTCCGGCCTGACAGGCCTGGATGAGCCGCTCCATGTTCGTCCCACGTCCGGAGATGAGGATCACGATCCGACCCGTCGCCATAGCGTCCCTGCAAGTCCACGGCTTCGTTGAGGTTAGGGCCTACACCGCCAGTAGGAGCGCCTTTACGGCAGTACGGCAACAATTTATCACTCGTTACCCGTCACTCGTCACTCGTTACTCGTCACGCTCCCCCTTTCATCCGTAAACGACCCCACCCGAGCCCGCCTCGACTTCCCCGATAGGATATACGGGCAGGCCGAGGGCCTCGACGGCCTGCCGGACCTCCGGCTCGTCGTAAGGCCGCACGATGACGACCATGCCGATGCCCATGTTGAACGTGCGAAACATCTCGTCCGGCGGGACGTCCCCCAGGCGCTGAATGAGCTCAAAGATGGGCGGGACCGGCCACGTCCCGAGGCGAATCCGAGCGGTCGTCCCTTTCGGCAGGCTACGGGGAACGTTTTCCGTCAAGCCGCCCCCCGTGATGTGGGCCAACCCCCGAACGAGGCCCCGTTCGAGGAGAGGCTTCACGTAGGGGAGATAGCACCGGTGGGGCTGGAGGAGGGCATCCGCCAGGGTCATCTGGCATTCGTCCAGCCACCGGTCCGGTGCCCAGCCGAGGCGCTCGAAGAAGAGTTTTCGGGCCAGCGTATAACCGTTCGTGTGAAGGCCCGTCGAGGGAAGGCCCAGGAGACGATCGCCCGGCCGGACGGTCTGACCGTCCAAGACCCGGTCTCCGTCGACCAGGCCGATGACGACGGCGACGACGTCCACGTCGTCATGGGCGTATACGTCCGGGAGCTCGGCCGTCTCGCCGCCGATGAGGACGACCCCGTAGCGGGTACACTCTTCCAGCATGCCCCGGACGATGGCCTCGACCCGCTCGGGGACGATGCGTCCCATGCCCAGATAGTCCAGAGCCGCCAGGGGGAAAGCACCCTGGACGAGGACGTCGTTGATCCCGTGGGCGATCACGTCCCGACCGCAGACCTCCCACCGGTCGACCAGGGCGGCCACGCGGGTTTTGGTCCCCACGCCGTCGATGCTGGCCACCAGGTGGGGAGCCGCCATGCCCTGGACTGCCAGGGGCAGGAGACCGCCGAACCGACCGATGTTCTCCCGAAAGGCCGGCTGAAATTGCTCCAGGAGATGCCGGATCCGGCGGACGGCCTCATTCCCACGGTCGATGTCCACGCCCGTGTCCCGGTACCGCATGGTCACTCGACCGCCGCCCGTTCCAGGATGCGGACCCGTTTGATCTTCTGATGGTCGGCCGGGATGGGGTAGTCCCGCGTGTAACAGGCCACGCAGAATTCCCGGCCTTCGGGGTCGCCGACGCTCCGCAGGAGCGCCTCCAGGCTCAAGTAGGCCAGGCTGTCGGCCCCGATAAAACGGGCGATGCCGGCCACGTCATAGTGGTTGGCGATCAGCTCTTCCTCGGATGGCGTGTCGATCCCGTAGTAGCAGGGCCCGACGATGGGGGGACAGCTGACGCGCATGTGAATCTCCCGGGCACCCGCCTGGCGAAGCATCTGGACGATCTTGCGGCTCGTCGTGCCCCGGACGATGGAGTCGTCGATGAGGACGAGACGTTTGCCCTGCACGACGGCACGGACCGGGTTCAGCTTGACCTTTACGCCGAAGCTCCGGTTCGCCTGGGAGGGCTGGATGAACGTGCGGCCCACGTAATGGTTTCGGATGAGGCCAAACTGGAAGGGCAGACCCGAAGCCTCGGCGTAGCCGATGGCCGCGTGGACGCCCGAGTCCGGGACGGGCACGACGATGTCGGCGTCGGCCGGGGCCTCCCGCGCCAGCCACCGACCCATTTCGACCCGGGCCTCGCTGACAGACCGGCCGAAGATAACGCTGTCGGGCCGAGAGAAGTAGACCAGCTCGAAGATGCACTGGGCCCGTACGGCGGTCGGGAAGGGCCTCAGGGACTGGATACCGTCCTCGTTGATGACAAGGACCTCGCCGGGTTGGACTTCCCGCTCGGGAACGGCATCGATGAGGTCCAGGGCCGACGTCTCCGAGGCCAGGACCCAGGCCCCGTCTTTACGGCCCAGCCAGAGGGGACGGAAACCGTAAGGGTCCCGGACCCCGATGAGCGTGTCCGCCGTCAAGATGACCAGCGTGAAGGCCCCCTTCAGCTGGCTCAGGGCCCACAAGATGGCATCCACAAAGTCCCACCGACGGGAGCGGGCGACCAAGTGGAGGATGACTTCCGTGTCGGTCGTCGTGCTGAAGATGGCCCCGTCCCGCTCCAGGGCCTCCCGCAGGGAGAGGGCATTCACGATGTTGCCGTTATGGGCAATGGCCAGGCTTCCCCAGGCCCGATGGGCGACCAAAGGCTGGGCATTTTGCAGGAAGCTCCGACCGGCCGTCGAGTACCGCACGTGGCCGATGGCCAAATGGCCGGGGAGCTTCTTTAGGATTTCCTCCGTGAACACGTCGCTGACATAGCCCATGCCTTTGTGTTCAAACAGCCGTTCGCCGTCGGCCGTCACGATCCCGGCGCTCTCCTGACCCCGGTGCTGAAGAGCATACAAGCCCATGTAGGTCAGGTGCGCCGCCTCCGGATGGTTCCAGATGCCGAAAACGCCACACATTGGCCCTTCCGCCCTTCCCTCCCGAGTCGTCGGTTCATTATAGTCTTTTCAGGGGTCGCCGACTACTGGGATAGGACCGGGTCTCTATTCCAGAATGGTGAGGGGGACGCTGGATCCAAGCCCCGCATGGGAGAAAGTAACGAAGGGATTGGAGTGCCGAATGACAAGTAACGAGTAACGGGTGACGAGTGACGGGTAATAAATCATTGCCGTACAATAGCCCCACTTAACTGCGTGAATCTTAGCCTGAAACAACGAGAGGGCAGGACCCCCTGGAGGCGAGGGACTCATGGGGTGGCTGAATGGATACTCACTGGGCGGGGCCGTTATCTGCGTGCTCCTGGCGTGGTTGACGTCCGTCCGCCGGCGGGCGTTCCCCTGGCGGACAGTCCTGTGGGGCAGTGGCCTGCTGATGGGCATGGCGGCCGTCGTGTTCTGGTGGCCACCGTTCCGGCAGGTCTTGCTCTGGGCGAATCAGCTGGTCACGACGCTGATCGCCGCCGCCGACGAGGGCGCCCGGTTCCTATTTGGACCCCTGGCTTTGTCGCCGCCGGCGGAGGGGAGCCTTGGCTTCATCGTCGCCTTTCAGGTCCTGCCGGCCGTCGTGTTCTTCAGCGCCGTGACAGCATTCTTGTACTACGTCGGTTTTCTTCCCTGGGTCGTCCGGTGGATGGCCCGGGCCGTCCACCGGAACCTTCGGCTGAGTGGGGCCGAAGCGCTGGCCGCCGTCAGCAACATCTTCCTGGGCATTGAGTCGGCCCTGATGGTCCGTCCGTATCTGGAGCGGATGACGCGGTCCGAACTGCTCCTCGTATTGACTTCAGGCCTGGCGACCATCGCCTCGACGGTCCTGGCCTTTTACGTCCGTCTGCTCGAGCCGGTCTTTCCCCTGATCGCCGGCCACCTGATTTCGGCCTCCTTTCTGAGTATCCCGGCGGCCGTCCTCATCAGTAAGGTCCTGTATCCGGAGACGGAGGTCCCGGAAACGATGGGCCGGGTCCCCGAGGTGGAGCGGGTCGTACCGGCCGAGCACTGGATGGGGAGCCTCATCTGGGGGACGTGGGAGGGCGTGCGCCTGGCCGTCGGGATCGGGGCCTTGCTCATCGGGATGCTGGGCCTGGTCCACCTCGTGGACGTCGGCCTCAGCGGGGTCACGGGATGGGTGACGGCCCACGTGATGGGGACCCGTCACGCCTGGACCCTTCGAGACCTGGCTACGGTAGTGGCCTATCCCCTGGGGCTTCTCCTGGGCCTCCGGCCCGACGAGTGGTCGGCGGCGGCCCGCCTGATCGGAGAACGATGGCTCCTGACGGAGGTCATTTCCTATCAGGACCTGGCGGCCCTGGCCCGGGAGGGACGGATTTCTCCCCGGGGCCTGCTGGTCTTGAGCTATGCCCTGTGTGGATTCACCCACGTCGCCTCGGTGGCCATCTTCGTCGGCGGGACGGCGGCCTTAGCGCCGGCCCGGCGGGACGACCTGGCGGCCCTGAGCTGGCGGGCCCTCTGGGCGGCGACGCTGGCGACGGTCCTGACGGGTTGCATCGCCGGGGCTTTTTACTGGGGTCAGCCGGGCCTGATCCAACCCCGGGGAGCGTAATGAAAGGCCGTACTGCCGAATTGCCGACTGCCCCGTTCGACACCCTGGGACACTATGCAGTCCAGCCCTATAACGGCACGGCGGTCCGGAAGAACAGCAATCATTTTAGAACTTACGCAGTTGGCAGGGCCGTTTCACGGCAGTACGGCCATAACTCGAGCACCTGGTTTCAGGGGCGGCTTGGAGCCGATTCGTTCAACTGCGTAACTCCTAAATTTATTACTCGTCACCTGTCCCTTCTACGGACTTGGACGGCGCGAGGGTCCACGGAACTTGGAGAGGGCTTGGTCCGCCCACCTTTTCTGAGCCTCCGACAGTCTTGGATAAATTTGTTTGATAAATTCTTCTCTAATAGTATCGTCACTCAGTTGGCTCGCCAAGGCCTCGAGGCATTCTTTTTTTACGGATTCGTCTCTCGCACGCTCGATAGCCTTGAGGACGACTTCTGCAAATTTCGCCGTAAATTCTACCTTATACTGACTTGTCGGATCCCAATTCTTTCGGAAAAACCAACATCCATATAGTATAGCATATTTCGGAAAGGTGCAGTCTTGGTGCAAGTTTTCTACAATTTTCCTGAGGCCCTCCATGGCGCCCGGTGAGAGCCGGTTATCGGAATGAAAATGTCCGACAACTTCACTATAAAACTCGCTATATCTCGGATTCCAAGGGAATTTATAAAAACATTCATTTAGTATGTCTATTCCCACATTACTACCCATAGCCTGAAGCGATTTGGCATCTTCCACGAGCGAACGATAACAAGGATGCCACTGGTCGGCCCTGGAGCAGTCGGCCCGAGGCCAGGGTCCCGGGGAAGCGAAAAAGGACTCCCGAAGGCGGGCCACGCAGTCCCGCATCCGTTGCACCAACCTTTGGGTCCGGGGTATAAGCCCTTCTCTTTCGATCAACCCATGTTTCGCGTGCACGTCCAGGCATATTTGAGCAAACCGGTCTTTTTCTTCTATACTCAATAAAAACTCATATATTCTTTTATCCTTAAAATTACACATCTTGGAAATAGCAAAGTGCTTTGCCCTTTCCGATGGAGACCGGGCGGCCTCTAAAAAGAAGGGTACCAGCACGTTCATCTCAGAAGGTAGAAGATGGGGGAAATCGGAGGAGAAAGGCTCATAAATAATATTGATTTTATCCCGTAGCGATGGGGGTATGGACTTCACCGCTTCGTAAAAGGCCTTGGGGTCCCGGACCGAGAGCGCCGAGGCGAGGGCCGCCAACGGATTGCTCCACCGAGGGGATGGGCTCAGAAACAGCGTGGGCCGGCCCGAAACGGGGTCGAAGTCCTCATACAGATAACCGACCACCCCCACCCGGAATCTCCGATCCACGACGTTCAGCCCCCGCTCCGTCGCCACCCAGACCCGGTCGGTGTACGGGTCCCTCCGAATGACCCGGATTATACTCCCCGCCAGTCCCTCCTTCGGACCGATCTTCCGAATCCGCACCGGTTTCCGAAGGGATTGGACGACGACCCCGTCCGCCGGGACATCCGCGCACTCGGCGTAGTGGATCGTACCCAACCAGAGTTGGTCATCGACGATCTCCAGGGCGGAGATGCTGTCGCAGGGGTCCACCACGGTGGGAAACGGTCGGCCCTCCCGCCAGAGCCGATGAGTGTCATGGGCGCCTTCATCGCAGTATGCGGTTCGATGGAGGAATTCCACGCCGTTGGAGGCCCGTAACACCATCATCCTCCCATCCCTCTCTTCGTAGGGTTCGGGCGGCGTAAGGCCCCGAAATTTCTCATAAAAATGGTCTTTGTTTACTTCCTGAATCTTGTTTGTATGCCTGTCTATGATGAAATATCGCATATCTTCTTCCGGTACACCCCCCACAAGTACCCAGTCTACCTGTGCGACAAACCCAACCTCTGTTTTAGAAAATAAAAAATTTTTCACTTGAGGGAGTAGATGCCACTCCTCAAACTCCCGACAATCGGCCCACGCCCCAGAGGGGAATAGGAAAAGGGCTCCATATCCCAACCATAATCCGAGGACCGCCTTCCAACCCATCCGCCGCCTCCTACGGCCTCGAGGCCCCGTCCCCGAACGAAGTAGGAAAAGCCCCCACACCTCTTAGGACTTACGCAGTTGGCGAAGCCCTTTTACGGCAGTCCGGCCATTCGGCAATACGGCATTATGGCGATGATTCGAGCACTTGGCCCCCGAATAGCTGGATCCAACTCCATTCCACTGCGTAACTCCTATCTCTATAAAACTTATGCCGTCGGCAGGGCGGGTGCACGGCAATTCGGCGCCTTGGAACAGGTGCGCCGGAGACGGGGCTTGACAGTGGTCGGCGGCGGCCCGCCTGATCGGAGAACGATGGCTCCTGACGGAGGTCATTTCCTATCAGGACCTGGCGGCCCTGGCCCGGGAGGGACGGATTTCTCCCCGGGGCCTGCTGGTCTT
>Ga0079995_1045195_pt2 | contig 11509 bp, 10 predicted proteins | sample FaiFalFF_MnMetaG_2_FD_69198 | JGI IMG/M metagenome (GOLD analysis project Ga0079995, IMG submission 69198) | Freshwater microbial communities from Yellowstone National Park, Wyoming, USA - Fairy Falls C (FF_Mn_C) (SPADES assembly) (version 4) | ecosystem: Environmental > Aquatic > Freshwater >... | reverse complement strand
ACGCGCCGCAGGCGGGCGCGGACCACCCGCTCCGCTTGGTGGCGCGGCGTTCGTCGGGTCGTAGGGCTGCACGATAGTGTTGGTGATCTTCGCCTTAGACTGCAGCTGGCGCACATACTCGACCAGCTGCAGGCGCACCGCTTGCTCGCGCAGCTCCTGCTGCTCTTCGGGCGAGGCTTGCGACCCCGTGCGCTCCTTGCGGATAATCACAATGCTGCCCATCATTTTGAACGGTTCGGAGATTTCGCCTGGTTGCATTGCCAGCAGTTTCTGGCGCAGGTCGGGCCCGATGAACTTCATGTCCTGCCAGTTCATCTTGCCGCCGCGATCTTTGCTGAACGGGTCTTCGGAGTATTCCTTGACCGCCTCGGCGAAGTCCAGCCCCTCTTTGATCTTCTGGTAGGCTTCCTGCGCTTTGGCTTCGGCGGCGGGGGTGTTCTCCTCTTGCTGTTCGGGCGTGTTGCCCTGAATGCGTATCACAATCTGGCTGTATTCCACGAAGTCGTCGAGGTTCACCTGCCGCTCGACGAGTTTTTCCGCCAGCATCTGACTGCGGATTCGGGCAAACAGTCGGCTGGGCGGGAACTGGTTGCGCTTGAGGAAGTCGTCGAGGCTCATGCCTGGGGGAAGCTGCGCTTCGGCGTTTTGCAGTTGCTGCTTGTAGCGGGCTTCCACTTCGGCGTTGGAGACCGAAACGCCTTGCTTGCGTGCCTCCTGCTCGATGATGCGCTCCAGAATCAGCTCCTCGACGGCAGTAGCGGCGAACCAGTCGTAGCAGACTTGGATGAGTTCGTCTGCGCGGATTGGCTCGCCGTTCACGGTCGCCACGATGGTGTCGCCTGGGGGTAGCGGCGCAGGGCGGTACTGCGGCGGGACTTGTGGACGCTGCGCCTGCTGACCCTGCCGCTGTTGGGGTTGTTGGCGTTGTGGCTGCGTCCGTTTTTGCGGCTGTTGCTTCTTGGGCTGCTGCCGCTGTTGACGCTGCTGCTGGCGTTGCTGCGGCTGACCCTGCTTTGGCTGTTGTTTCGGCTCCTGCTTCGCAGGCTGCTGCGATTGCTGTTTCGGTTCCTGCTTCGGTTGCGTTTGCAACGCGCCGCCCGCAAGCGGGCTAAGCGCAAGCACAATCCCCAGAATGCTCGCTAAACCTGTCGTATATCTCATTCGTTGCCTCCTGTACGGGTCGGTAGGTTCGACGCGCGTGCGGGGGATTCCTGCAGCTTCTCGTCGCCACTTGCCCACACCATGAGCATACCGAGCGCGAGCGTCGCCAGCGGCTCGCCGCCGAGTAGGGCAAGCACGGTAAGCGCAGGGAGAGCAGCGAGGTATGGTTCTTGCCCCCCTCCTGACCTCCCCCGTACACGGGGGAGGAACCCACTTCCCCTCCCCGTTGATGGGGAGGGCTGGGGAGGGGTCTCCCTCCACGCGTGCGGGGAGGGTCGGGGAGGGGGCAACTCTCTCCACAGCCCTACCAGCATCATCGCCAGCACACCCGCCTGCAAGCCTGCGTGCGTCCCAAGTCGTGGCGTTTCAGGGAGAGGCGCGCCGCTCAGCCCAAGCGCGAGCAGGCACAGCCCCACAAGCGCGCCACCTGCCAGCACGAGGTCGGCGTTCGAGGTGCGGCGCACGATACGCACGAGGCGGTTCTGCAGCATTAGGCGCACGCGCTTGCGTTCGTCGCGCTCGCGGCGCAGAAGCGCAAGCCCCAGCGCGAGCGCGGTCGCCACTGCGCCCCAGCCGACAGCAGGCGTCAGCCCCGCCCAGCCCAGCCAGCATGCCAGCGCGCCCAGCCCGACCACTGCGCCGAGCGGGTTGCCCTCGATGCGCTGCCACGCGCGAACCACAAGCAGCGCCCACAAGAGCGCGAGTGTGCCATATTGCACGCCGACGCCGTGCGCCTCCGTGCCTTGCCCCAGCGCGCCGTGTCGCGCCCACGCGCCGCCACTCAGCGAATCCAGCACGAGCGCAATCAGCCCCAGCCCTGCGACCACGCCTTGCCCAACGGCTCGCGAATCGAGCGCGTGCATCAGGCGCAGCAGCCCGACGCTTGCCAGCACGGTCAGCGCGGCTTGCACAGGCAGGCTCGCCTCAGGTGCGAGGGCAGGCGCGAAACTCGCCACGCTGAGCGCAAGCGCCCACCCGCGCCAGTCGCTGAGCCAACGCCCATGAACAATCGAGAACCCCCTCCTGCAGGTTCCCCCTGCACGCAGGGGGAACCGAACATGCGCCTCGCTCGGTTCCCCTGCACGCGGGGGGAACTGCCCCTCGCTGGGCTCCCCTGCACGCAGGGGGAACCGAACATGCGCCTCGCTCGGTTCCCCTCGCGAAGCGGGGGGAACCTCAAGGAGGGGGGTAGACTCTGCCCGCACATTTGACGCCATCCGCCAGAGGCGTATCAAGCCCCAGATGCTTAGCGCCAGCCAAGCCGCCCAAAGGATGCCCGCCACAACGCCCGATTGTACCTGCTACCGGCGCGGCTGCCACTTCACATGCCCGTCGGCGTAAATCACCATGCGCCCGTTGGGCAACTCCAGGTAGCCCACCTCTGTCGTGGCAGGCGACTCGATGTTCGCCAGCGACTGACCGTCCATCCGATAGCGGAAGGCGAACGCACCGTTGACCTCGAAGATGCCCATGTCTTTGAGGTAAGGTAGTAGCACTTGCGCCACGCCCTCGTCGCCGAAGTTTGGCGGGAACATCTCGTCATAGTCTTGCACATACATCATCAGTGCAACGCCGATTTGTCGTGCCTGCGAGAGATATTTCTCGCGGTCGGCGCGCGCCTGCATTTCGCGAAGAGCGTCCGCGCTCGTGCGCCGTATCTCGCGGTAGAACGCCGCGCCGTGCGCCACATACAGAATCGCGTCGCCCTGCGGCGCGACCTCTGCCAGCGCGGAATCGGATGCCACCAGCACGGCGCGCTCGTTCTCGTGCAGCCAAGTCGTGCTGGTCTCGGCAGGGTTGCCCGCATGCTGTAGCGCGTGGCGGGCAACGCGCGTCTCCAGCGGCATCGCCGCACGCAATCGGTAGTACCGTACATCCTTCCTTCGAGCAAGGAAGAACTTGTTCGTGCGCGGGTCCCAAACCGTGTAGGCGATCCGCTCCTCAGCGGGCACTGGGTTTTCAGGCGTGTTGGACGGCTCCACATGCTCTGGCAGTACCAGATGCGGCACGACCAGTTGCAAGCCATCCTCAAACCAGTCCTCGTGGTATTGATCGCGGAGAGTATACCAAACACCGCCTGCACACTCTTCGGGAATGGGGCGAGGCGGCATCATCTCGCCGTTGGGCGAGACAGGCATATAGACAATCTCTGAAGCCCATATCACCAAGTAGGCGTGCGTGTCAGCTGGGGGCGCAGCGAAGATTAGCTCGTCCTCGAACTTGCCCAGCGGTACCACACGCCCCATAAACGCAGCGTAATAGACCATCCAACGGTAGCCGCCCTCCTCTTGATTCAATTCCCGAACTGCAAACAGACAGGCGGGTGATTTCCCGAAAAACGCAACTTTTAGGTCGCTATCGGAATTCATCTCGCGATTGGTCTGCGCCGATTCCCACAGCACGCTTAGGCGGCGCGTTTTACGGTTCCAGAGCAGCACGCGGTGGCGCATCACGGCATCGTCGAGCGTCGGCGTCTCCGCACGCAGGGCGGTCTGGAACAGCACGGCGTAGTTGCCGTCGGGCGACCACTCGATGCGCCGAATGAACGGCTGCGCCACGAACTCAGGCGGGGTCAGTAGATAGCCGCCCTGCTCGCCTATCAGCACAGCCACAGGTAGGTTGCTCGTGAACTTCTCGTCGGTTTGGCGCAGCCAGCCCCACGCCAACAGACACACTGCAGCCGCAAGCCCCAACAACGCACACAGTTTCCTCATGCGAATCACCTGTGTTGAATTATAGCGCGTGGGAGAATCGATTCCTGCTGATTTAGAAGGTTTTCGCACCGCATCCGGCGACGCATGTTTGGAAAGTTAGCAATGCGTAGCAGGAACACGATGTCGCGCGTCTAACTCGATGCTGTGCGCGGGAGTGTGTATTGGCTGGGGCTTGTGGCGGTGTGCATCGGTGGGTGTCGGTCGCCCAGCGCGCCTGCGAGTGCGTCGAGCGCGACGCAGTGGACGCCGCTGGTGGAGTTTGCGACCTCGCTGGAGGGGCGCACGCCAGGGCAGCGGCACAACGCGACGCTGGCTGCCAAGCGCATCCACGGCGCAACGCTTGCCCCCAACGCCGAATGGTCGTTCAACCAGACGATTGGGCCGTGGGTGCGTTCGGAGGGCTATGTGCGTGCGCCTGTGAGCTACGGGGGCGTGCTGGTTCCCGCGTGGGGCGGCGGGGTGTGCCAGACTTCCACCACGCTATATAACGCTGCGCTGCTGGCAGGGCTGGAGGTGCTGGAGCGCCACCCGCACACAATTGCGCCCAGCTACATCGCGCCGGGGCGGGACGCCGCTGTCGCGCAGGGCATCGCCGACCTCAAGCTGCGCAACCCGTACCCGTTCCCGTGCCGTATCGAGTGCTTCATACGGGGAGACAAGCTGGTGTGTCGGATTAGTGCGGGCGCGTCGGCAGAGCAGGTCAAACCGCACGCCCGCGTCTGCACGCTGGAGACGGAGGTGGTCAGCCGTGCGCCCGCGCCCGTTGTGGCAGGCTTCCGCAAACAGCCCGGACGCGCGGGACTGCGTGTGCGCCTGTGGCGCGTCTGTACCGCCAACGGCACGACGCACCGCGAACTGTGCCACGAGACGCAATACGCGCCGTTGCCCCGCGGCGAAAAAGCATCCCCATAGGGTATACTCCACGCCCACAGGGAGGTCGCTTTGACACGCGAGCAGTTGACACGGATGGAGAACGATGTGGCGCGCGCACTAATTCGCGCCTTAGAGATGGCGCATCCGCACCTTGAGGGGCACAGCGAGCGCGTCGCCTCCTATGCCGTCGCCATCGGCTGCGAGCTGGGCTTGAGCAAGGCGACCCTGCGCGGGCTGCGACTCGCCGCCGCCCTGCACGACATCGGCATGCTGGGACTGCCCAGCGAACTCCTGACCACCTCCCCACTTACCCCCGACCAGCGCAGGCAGATTCAGGAACACCCGCGCCTGAGCGTGCAACTGGTTAGCCGTATCCACCGCTTCCGCGAAATCGCGCTTTGGATTGAGTGCCACCATGAGCGCTGGGACGGGTCGGGCTACCCGTATGGCTGGCATGGCGAGCAGATTCCGCTGCCCGCGCGCGTGCTGGCGGTCGCCGAAGCGTTCGACGGCATGCGCACCGACATGCCCTACCGCCCCGCGCTCTCGGAGCAAGACGCCGTTATGCATATCCAACAAGGCGCAGGCACGCTGTTTGACCCGCGCGTCGTCGCAGCGTTTCTCAAAGTGCAGCCCATCCTGCAACCCGTCGGACGCGAGTAAACTCGGCGACTTGAAGGAACCTTCTGGCGTATTTTGGGGTATATTCATGCACGGAACCGTTCGTGCGTCGCTTGTGAAAGCCCGCGCGAACGCCAAGAATCGTCTATACTAACGGAGCGTATTCAACGCTATCGTAGGAGGCGACTATTGAGCAAGAACGCACGCACTTTCTTGACCATCGCGGGGTTTGTGCTGGTGCTGCTGCTCCTGATGCAATACCTGCGTCAACTACAGCCTGTGGGCGCACGGGAGCTGACCTACACTGCCCTTGTGAATGCCGTGGAGCAGCGCGCCATCGCTGAAGCGACAGTGCAAGGGAACCGTTTGGTGGGAACCTTGCGCGACGGCACGCCGTTCTATGCCGCACTGCCCCCTGAAGGCTCTGCCCGCGACTCGCTCTACAAACAGATGACCGAGGCAGGCATCAACCTCAAGTTCACCGAAGACAGCCGCATGCCCGATTACCTCAGCCAGATGCTGGGGATGTTCCTGGTGGTGTTGCTGATTGGTGGGCTGTTCTGGTTTTTGCTGATGCGCTCCGCGCAGGCAGGCAACAATCAGGCATTTTCGTTCGGCAAGGCACGCGCCCGCCGCTACAACGAGAACATCCCGCGCGTGACCTTCGACGATGTTGCGGGCGTGGACGAAGCGAAGCAGGAACTCGCAGAGATCGTCGACTACCTCAAGAACACCCAGAAGTACCAGAGGCTTGGTGCAAGGATTCCTAAGGGTGTGCTGCTGCTGGGACCGCCGGGCTGTGGTAAGACGCTTTTGGCGCGTGCGGTAGCAGGCGAAGCGGGCGTGCCGTTTTTCCACATCAGCGGCTCCGACTTCGTGGAGATGTTTGTCGGGGTTGGCGCGGCGCGTGTGCGCGACCTCTTCGAGACCGCTAAGGCGAACCGTCCCGCGCTCATCTTCATCGACGAGATCGACGCCGTGGGACGCCAGCGCGGCACGGGGCTTGGCGGCGGACACGACGAGCGCGAACAGACGCTCAACCAACTGCTGGTGGAGATGGACGGGTTCGACCCGAATCTGGGCATTATCGTGATTGCCGCCACGAACCGCGCCGATATTCTAGATCCCGCGCTGCTGCGCCCTGGGCGCTTCGACCGCCATATCGTCGTTGACCCGCCTGATGTGGAGGGGCGCAAAAAGATTCTGGAGGTGCACACCAAAGGCAAGCCGCTTGCGCCTGATGTCGACTTGGATGTGCTTGCCAAGCGCACCCCAGGCTTCACAGGAGCGGACTTGGCGAACCTCGTGAATGAAGCCGCACTGATTGCTGCCCGACGCAACAAGACGCGCATTACGATGGACGAGTTCGAAGAAGCGGTTGACCGCGTGATTGCAGGACCGCAGCGGCGCAATCGTGTCATTGATAAGCGTGAGCGCGAGATCATCGCCTATCACGAGGTTGGGCACGCGATTGTCGGCGAGCTGCTGCCTGAAGCGGAGCCCGTGCATAAAATCTCCATCCTGCCGCGCGGGATGGCGCTGGGCTACACGATTCAGATGCCCGAACGCGACCGCTATCTGTATACGCGCCAGTCGCTGCTGGATCGCATCACGACCATGCTGGGCGGGCGCGTCGCCGAAGAGATTGTGTTCGGCGAGGTCGGTACTGGCGCGCACGACGACCTCAAACGCGCCACGGAAATCGCCCGCGCGATGGTCACCGAGTACGGCATGAGCGAAAAACTCGGACCACTCACCTTCGGCAGGCGACACGGCAACCCGTTTCTGGGGCGCGACATCATGGAAGACCGCAACTACAGCGAGCAAATCGCCTACGAAATCGACCAAGAGGTGCGGCGAATCATTGAGGAGTGCTACCAGCGCGCTCGCGAAATCCTCATGCGCAATCGCGACAAGATGGATCGTATCGTGCAGGCGCTGATGGAGCGCGAGAACCTCAGCCGCGAGGAGTTCCTGGCGCTGATGCGCGACGAGGAGGGCGACCAGCCTGCGCAGATGCCAGAGCCTGCACCTGTTGAGCCGCCTGCCGCGACGGCTCCCGAACCCACCGACGAAAACAGCGTACCTGCCAAACGGCTCCGCCCACGCACTGCGCCCACCAGCTAAACGAAAACGCGCCCCAGGGGGAGGGACAACCTGGGGCGCATTCGGACGGAGAGGGAGGGACGTTTCAATCCTCACCCGATACCGGGGTGCGCACTCGCTATGCCTCGTAGCAACTTTCGTGCCATTTGCCCCTGAGCCTCCCATGCTATAATATTCACGGAGGTCGGTATGCCGCTCGATTTTCGCAGTCGCGACGAGGAAGGGTTCTCGGTGAAACGGTTCCTGAAGACGGTCGGCACAGGGGTCGCTGTGTTCCTGATTTTTATGGCGATTGGCTACTACGGGCTGGGACCGCGCATTATGGTTTCCGAGGATGGGCGCATACAACTGCGCCTGACGCGCGCACCCGAAAACGGCGCAACGCCTCAGGCGGCTGCGCCTGAGTCCAAGCCCATGCCCAAAGTGGTCGTGCATGAGAAGCTCCCGCCCGATGTGACGGCGGGCACAGGCGTGCTGATTGGCTCGCGCGAGGTCGCTCCGTTCGATTACGAGCGCTATCAGCAGAAACGGCGTGAGCGCAAGCCCAAGTCCACAGCCACTGCCGACGAGACGCCCGCCGACGCGCCGCCGCCCATCGAGGACGAATACTTCGTGCCCGATGACCCTGTAGAATCGCCCGCGACGGAGCCGCCTGCCGAAACGCCTGCCCCAGAGCCGCCCGCGCCGACGCCCACAGAGCCGACCCCGCCGATGGAGCCTGCCGCCCCCTCCCGCTCCGAGACCGAACCGCAGGAGAACGCCCTGTACCGCGTGCAGGTGGGCGTCTACGAGAGCCGCGAGAACGCGAACCAAGTTGCGCAGAGCCTGCTCGCCAGCGGGTTCGACGCGAGCATCGTACCGTTCCAGCGCGACGGCAAGACGCTTTATCGCGTGCAGGCGTTGGTAACACGCGACCGCGTCAAAGCCGAGGCGCTCAAAGACCAACTGGCAAGCAAGGGCTTCCCCGCAGTGGTGGTAAAAGCGCAATAGCGGCTACTTCTCGGCGAAGTGTTCACGCACCAGCGTGCGCAGCTTCGTCAGCGCCTGCTTCTCCAACTGGCGAATGCGCTCGCGCGAGGGACGCTTCGTCTGCCCAGGTGGAAAGTCGCTCACATCCATCCCCAAGTGGCGATAGAGCGCCCATCGCTCGCCAGGTGTCAGGCAGCGCTCTACAATCTCCAGAATCTCCGAAATCCAGACGCGCTCAATAGCAATCGTTTCGGGGTCTTCCTCTTCAGGGCTGGCGAGCAACCCGCCGAGGGGCGTACTCTGGTCATCGTGCGCCTTGTGTTCCAGCGAGTAGTTCCCGCGGGCGTAGCGCGACAGGCGCGCGACCTTGCTTGCGGGCATCTGCAACTGCGCGGCAATCTGCTCGTCGGTCGGTTCCTTGCCCAGCGCTGCTCGCAGCTCGTTGCGCGTGCGCTCGATTTTGCGCAGCGAGTCGATGGCGTGGTTCGGCAGGCGGATTATGTTGGTGTGAGCGTCGGCGGCGCGCCCCACGCTCTGGCGAATCCAGTGAACGGCGTAAGTGCTAAATCGCAGCCCGCGATTCACATCGAAGTTGCGTATCGCCTTGATGAGACCAATCGCGCCCTCCTGCACAAGGTCCTCAAGGGGCAAGCCCGGACGCACATACCGCCGCGCGACGCTGATCACCAAGCGCAGGTTCGACTCGATGAGGCGGGTTTGCGCCTCTTCATCACCTTGCTGCGCCCGCTGGATGAGCTCCAACTCCTCATCAGGCAGCAGCAGTGGACGGCGCAGGATCTCGCCGAACATCGCGTCGATAGCAGTGCCGCTCAGCCCCTGTTCTTGCTCCAACTCCAGCGTGTCTCCGTTCCAGTATTCCAACTCCGTAGTATAATCTGCAACAGAATGCATCGCTCTAAAACCCCCGCGTGTGCCGCATGGGGTTTACAGCAACTTTCGTGCCAAAAGGGCGGACTTGCCCCCGCGCTGCTGCTGGGGTATACTCCATGCGGAAGGGAATTTGCCGAGTAGAGGCGCGGGTAAGCATCAGTACGCCGCGGGAGGCGCGCCGACGCTGATGAACGCTGCGGAAAGGGCTGCCCGCCGAAGCCATGCGGAATCTCGGCGACCGCACGGCTGGGCTGCAGGAGAACATCCTGCAGACTGTCGCTTCGCCCCGCGCGAAGCGGAGCGCTACTCGATCAGGCAGACCGCCTGCTCGACTCACGCTTGCCTCGCTCGCTGCGTTCCCTCAATAACCCTGCGTTCTGGGGCGACTCGGAGACGACGATGCAAATCGGACTCATCGGCTACGGACGGATGGGACAGGCGGTCGAGCGGGTAGCGACCGCGCGTGGACACACGGTGGCAGGCATCATCCGCCGCGATACGCCACTCGACGCCCGCCTGCAGATTGCCCAGCAGAGCGACGCGCTGATTGACTTCTCACACGCGGACGCCGTGCCCGCGAATGTCGCGCTCGCCCTGCAGACCCGCACGCCCCTAATCATCGGCACAACAGGCTGGGACGCCCAACGCGATGCGATAGCCCAGCAGGTGCAGGCAGCAGGCGGCAGCGTGCTGTACGCGCCGAACTTCTCCATCGCTGTGCAGGTGTTTTTGCAGCAGGCGGTGAGCCTCGCGGCGCAACTGCTGACGCTGGAGGGCTGGGATGTCGCGCTGGAGGAGATTCACCATCGCGGCAAGGCGGACGCGCCCAGCGGCACCGCCCGCGCGCTGGCAACCCGCCTGCAACACGCGCTGGACAATAGGCGCACGGCGCAGTATCCCGCGCCCACCGACCATCGGCTGCCCGATGCGCAGTTTGCCGTCGGCGTGGTGCGCATCGGCAGCGAGTTTGGCACCCACCGCCTGATGCTCGACGGTCCGTATGACTGGATTGAGCTGACGCATCGCGCCAAGAGCCGCGACGGGTTCGCCTACGGCGCGGTGCGCGCCGCCGAGTGGCTCGTCGGACGCACAGGATTTTTCACCTTCGCAGAGGTGCTGCACGAAATCTTAGCACACAAGGAGGAACGCTGATGCGAACACCGCCGTTTCGAGGGCTGGGCGTGGCGATGGTCACGCCGTTTACGCGCGACGGGGCAGTTGACGAACCCCGCCTGCGCGCGCTGGTTGATTGGCTGATTGAATCGGGTGTGGACGCGCTGCTGCCTGTCGGCTCCACAGGCGAGGGCGCGACACTCACCCACGAGGAACACCGTCGCGTGATGGACATCGTGCTGGAGCAGGCGAACGGGCGCGTGCCCGTGTGCCCCGGCGCGGGCAGCAACGCTACCCACGAAGCCGTCGGGCTGGCGCAGCACGCCAAACGCGCAGGCGCGACCGCCGTGCTGTCCGTGACCCCCTACTACAACAAGCCCGAACCCGAAGGCTTGCTGCGCCACTACGCCACCATCGCCGAGCAAGCCGACATCCCCATCATTCTGTATAATGTGCCCTCCCGCACAGGGCGCAACTATACGCCCGATGTAATCCTGCGTATCGCGCATGAAGTGCCCCACCTTGTGGGCGTCAAGGAATCGAGCGGCAACATCACGCAGGCGTTGGAGATCCTGGGCAGCCGTCCGCCAGGCTTTGCGGTCTACGCAGGCGACGACATCTTCGCCGTGCCGACGATGCTGATGGGTGGCGACGGGGTAATCTCGGTGATTGGCAACGAACTGCCCGAATGGACAGCGAAGATGACCCGCGCCGCGCTGCAGGGCGACGCCGAGACCGCCCGCATGTGGCACTATCGGCTCCAGCCGCTGATGCAGGCGAACTTCTGGGAGACGAACCCCGCGCCTGTCAAGTGCGTGCTGGCGATGCTGGGACGCATCGAGGAGAGCCTGCGCCTGCCGCTCGTGCCCGTGAGCGAGCGCACACGCGAACGGTTGCGCAACCTCCTGCGGGAGATGGGGATTCTGGACTAAACGCAATGGTCGGGGCGGGCAGATTCGAACTGCCGACCTCTCCCACCCGAAAGGAGCGCTCTACCATGCTGAGCTACGCCCCGACCACGCTCTAATTCTACCCAACGGCGCACGCGGGCGTCAAGGGGT
>Ga0079995_1056557_pt1 | contig 11518 bp, 12 predicted proteins | sample FaiFalFF_MnMetaG_2_FD_69198 | JGI IMG/M metagenome (GOLD analysis project Ga0079995, IMG submission 69198) | Freshwater microbial communities from Yellowstone National Park, Wyoming, USA - Fairy Falls C (FF_Mn_C) (SPADES assembly) (version 4) | ecosystem: Environmental > Aquatic > Freshwater >... | reverse complement strand
GAGTTCAGGCCTGGTTACGCTAGCTCTTTACAAAGATAATTACTATACGAGCGCTTTTGTCTGGCGGTATGCTTGCCGTGCATGACCCGCTCGCAGAGTTGCCAGTCACCGTTAAGCTACAATCATCGGCATTGCCGTCCCACCCCCAGTCATGATACCTCCAGCCCGGCGCGGGGGTCCAAGACGCCTGCACGCTGAGTGTAATTTTTTGCGGCGCCGGAGGATTGTCACAATCAAATGGAATGTCCTTTAATACGCCGGGGCCGCTCCAAGCTTGTATGCATTCACCCCCACGCCCGCCGGAACAACATGGGTAGAAGTTTACTACGAAGTACGCCCTACAGGTGCCACCACAGTATCGCTTATATCTTTCGTCATTGAGCATCTTGGCGCAAGCGCACCACTCCCACGTGCCCGGTAACCCTTCGTTCAGTATCTGCTGGCAATCGGCTGGGTTTGAGGGTGGAGGGCGCGTCCATATAATGACCTCCCAAGTCCTGCTCCAGCTACTCGTGAGAACATACTTGAACCTGACTATAGTGTTCCTGTATATATTGAAGGTCAGGGAGGTCTGGTTCAGCGAGGCGTAGACCTCTCCAGTGTCCCAGTCGACCAGCTCTATGGCCTGTAGCTTATAGGTCCTGCTCCACTCCGTGTACTGTTTTACGCATTCGTCTCCGTAGTCAATACATTTGGTGTTACTTCCTGTAATATTGTACGACGTTGTACCAGCGCTTGCCACGACGCTCTCGTTGGCCCTGAAATATAATATGATTGGCGTGCCGAACCTCACAACCTGCCTTCCATTGGCAGTAAGTGTGGTGATCAGTTGCGAAGCGGTAGGACTTTGAGGACCTACAGAATAAGATGCGGCGCATGCGTTAAAACCAAAACAACCTGTAGGCGAACAGCATCCATCCCAAACACGCTCACTGCACTTACCAGAATTCCAGCAACTATATGCTTGATTGTCTCTGCCAGATGTGTCGGTTACCTTGCCCCAGTTCTTCCCATCGTCGGACTCCCACCACTCGCCCGTCAGGCTGTACGCGCTCTGCCTATGCCTTATTGTGATGGTAAACACCGTGCTGTAGGATGTCGTCTCTATGTAGCTGTAGAAGTAGGACGTGGTCATCGTCGTCGCCACTGTAGCCCTTAAGATCCCTTCTAAGAACGGAGGAACTCCCCATATGCTCCCGTGCGTCCTTCCCCTCTCGCTCAGGAGGACAAGCCTTGATACCTCAGAGCTGAAGACCGTGAAGTTGTTCCATCTCTCGGGAAGGCCGAGGTCCTGGACCTTGTACAGTTGCCACTGCCTGACTCCAAGGCCCTTGTTTCCGGGGACCTTAATGTCCGCTACGACTGACCCATCAGGGGATATCGCCAGGATCCTGTCGAAGGATATGTCCCTGGATCCCACGTTCTGGACCACTATCCTCGTCTCTCCCTTGACGACGGGGCTTCCATCGACCATTGAGACGTTGGTCGGGTGTTGGAAGAGATACACTATCGCCTGCTCCGAAGCCGCCTCACCCGCCTTCTGGACTTCTCTTCCCGCCTGGACGAGCCCCAGGTAGGCCACGAAGTAGGTCCCTGTAAGGAGCATCGAGAGCATCAGGAAGGCGAGGAAGACGAGGAGGGAACCGGGACCCGTCGAGGACATATTAAATCACCCCTAGATCGGGCGACAGATCACATAGTGTACTGCCTGAACTTGAACTTCCCGGACGATATAGTCGGGTTTGGTGCCGCCTGAACCGGAGCGAAGGGGTTGCTCAGAGACGACCCCTGCTGATGATGATGTACGAAGGGGTTGCTCAGAGACGACCCCTGCTGATGATGATGTATATTGGACCTCACATACCATGGGCGACTGGTCGATCCTGCTACCGCCGCTTGTCGACCCGTAGGAGGGGGGAGGCGGCGGGGGTGGAGGCGGGGGCGGGGAGTTCGGCGGGCTTCCGGTCCTGTAGATGTAGTTCAGAAGCACTATCGGTGCTTTGATTTTGATGACCTGCCCTGCCTGAACGGTCCCGGCTAAATGCGCTACCGCGTCTCCGGAAAGGGTCTCAGTTCCGTTGACAACAGCATTCTTGATATGATCTCTAAAGTTGCCGGACGTCCCTACCGCATATGTAGTTGTATAAGTTGATGGGCTAGTTATTACTTGGGTCGTTATGCTACCTATAGGAACAGCAGCTGTGGCGGTCACCCATCCTCCGGACAGGTTGCCCGCACTTACCGTACGTGTGGTTGTATAAGTTATAACAGTTGCACTGCACCATAACCAACAATACGTAGATGTAGTAGTTATTGTTCGGATTATTATGATAGTCATTCCACTCAAGAAGGGGTTGAAAAGTGGTGCCATCTTAATCTGTCCATTTTCTTCCCATATAGTTCCAGTTACTGTCACCGTAGAGGTGTAAGTCTCGGTTACCGCAGACCCGGAAGATATGTAGGCGAAAGTTGTGGTAGCGGTGTAAACTCCCGGAATTTTATAAGGATAAATCTGGTTGTTCAACGGCCTTTGAGCTGTTATCGTAACCGTCCTGCCTAAGTCCGGGTTATAGACAGTTTGTACTTCTCCGGGATATCCCAAATAGTAAGCTACTACTGTTACCGGGGAGCTGGACATATAGTACTCGACCGGGTGGAACTCTACCATCTCGATGTAGTTAGGACATGTGGCACCATTGATGTATACCCGGAAACAACCCGACGGGAAAGGCGGTATAATGTAATAGCCGCCTATAGGGATGGCGTCTTGCGTCTGCGTGAAGGCTACCAACTGATCCGGTATCTTGTTGGAATCGAAGCTCCCGTCACTCCACTTCTTGCCAGCCGTCACCCCTCCCCTCACGAAGCCGTTCGGATCCACGAGTATCACATTCTTGAGCACTATCGCGTAACTTGTCGTCGGGAGCGTGAAGTTGCCCGATATCGTGATGTTATAGACCGTTGTGGTAGATCCGAAAATCAGAATATTTTGGGACCTCTGCGTTACACTGAGCTGGTAGTCGGGATCGATCTTGGGCGGTGGGCCGTAGCTACTGCCGAAGCTGTTCCCCTCAGCGGTCCTGATGTAGATCGCCTTCACCTCGTCAGCCATAGCCGCAAAGGTCCCGTAGCTCAGGCCGAAGTCGGCCGGGGTCAGGTCGATCCTCGCTCCGGCCGGAATCCTGATGCCGCCGAGGCTCCCTCCCATCTTCCCTGCGGCCAGGACCCTCCCGTCCCTCGCGACGACGACGTAATCGGTCAGGATGCTCTCCCTGTCGTATCCGTTGATGATCGTTATGATCGGCGGCTCGAGCTCGGTCTCGTTCGCGGTGTGTATGTAGATCCTGATCAACTCGGAGCCCCTTTCCCCCCTCTCCCTGAGGCCCTCCCTGAAGCCTGAGAGGACGTTCGCGACAGGCGGCAGGACGGTGGCCATAAGGCCGAGCGCCAGCAGGGCCGAGAGGAAGACGACTACCGCAGAGATCGATGCCGATGCCTGGCCTTTCCTTCTCATCAATTATAGAGTGCCGAAATCATGTTAGTTATGCTTTCAAGCCGAACTAGGAACAGCCCTTGAATGGAGTGCCGAGATGAAGCCTGAACTCAGTATCTTCCCCTCCTGTAGCTTAAGAGGATCCCGACCGCAACTGCGACGGCGACCGCGGCAAAGGCTCCCAACATCATTGGGTCGAAGAACTGCCCTGCCCTCTCACCGGGTGCTGGAGTCATAGTTACGGTAACGGCTGGCTGGGTCTGGGTCGGCTGCGCGGCCGTTTGCGTCGCCCCGGTCGCGGTGACCGCTCTCCCCGGCTCGGTTAGCGTCCTCGTCACGAGGTAGGTCCTGAAGTAGGTGGTGCCCGGCATTACGACGGTCGTGGTGACGGTCGACCCCTCGACCCGTGTCCTGAGAACGATGGTCGTGGGCTCTATGTAGATGGTTGCCGTATTGGTAGTCCCGCTCCTGGTAATGGTGAAGGTCGTCCTGAGGTTCTCGAGAGCAGGATCGCGGGTCATGAACTCCGTCGGCATCGTGAACGTGAAGCCTGGAAAGGTGAAGGTGGCGCCTCCGAAGGCTAAGACGACGGTGGCCGGAAGCCTCTCGGGCTCGATCCTGCTCCTACTGATCTCGTAGGCGAGGTTGCAGGCCTCCTCGATCAGCCCGTAAACGAAGGCCGGCATCGGGATTGCCGTGGCGAACGTCCCTATGGTTAAGGTTCTCGTTATGTTGAACACGGTGTAGCCGGTGGTCGTGAATGCGGTGCTCAGGGGCTTTGTGGCTGTGACCTCGGTCGGCGCGCTCAGGACCAGCGTCGCCGTCGCACCCGGCACCGTTACCGTCGTGCCAGGGAAGGCTATGACTCCGGGTTGTCCGGGGTATGGCATGGCGGTGAACCGGACGGTACAGACCTGCTGCTGCCTCTCATAATATACTGTCACTCTGACTCCCGGGCTCTCGACCCTGATCACGACGTCCCCTCCCTCCAGAACCGTAACCGTTGTGATGGTCCTGCCGGGCTGGACAACGGTCTCGGTGACGGTCTCGACCACCGTCGTTGCGGTAAGCACGGGATAGATCACTCCAAGGAAGGCCATCGAGAGCACGACGACGATGCCGATCAGCCGGGCGCGCCTTATCGGGTCCAACTCAAACCCCTAAGTGAGTACTGTTATTAATGCGCTCGGATCAAAGAGATTACCGCCTCCTGAAGTCCGCGTTCACAGTGTAGTCGTCGTCGAGGATGAGGGTCACCTGCCTATCAGTGACCCTTACTCCCTCGATCATCCAGGCCTCGAAGACGAAGCTCTCCGAGTCGGAGGCCGAGAGCGTGACTATGGTGAAGGCGGAGCATTGGAGCTTGATCCGGCTACCCCTTTCCGCCACCTGGCAGGTCCCCCTTCTCACGTCCCAGGACACCTGATCGAGGGCAATCGAGGGCGATGCGGCGATGTTGAGGTCGAAGGAGTTCCTGTCCATATCGGGCGCGCATGGGTAGACGAGGGTCGCGTTCGGCATCCTCATAGTTCCGTAGTAGACCTTGCCCTCAGCAATGACTGCCACGTGCGATACGCTCCTGTTAAAGGCGTCGAGCGTCCTCCATGCCCCGTCCACTCTGTCAAGCCTGAGCATATAGCATGGGGGCTCCACCACCCTGTTGAGGCTGTAGGTCCTGACGAGCCTCCCCGTTACGGGATCTATAGAGGACCTGTTCTGTGCCTCGAGGAACAGTATGTCCTTGACGAGGACCGAGTAGCCTCCGTCGACGATGATGTAGAGGTAGGGTCGCTGCCAGACCGCTCCCCTGCCTGGGCCGCTGTAAAGGTAGCTCCAGACCAGTACCCTGAGTCCTCCCCTCTTCTGCTCGAAGGCCTCCCTCGCCGATCCGGAGCCCTCCGACGAGACCCTCGAAGGAGGTACCATCGCGGAGAGGATGAGGGTAGCAAGGATCAGGGCCGAGAGGAATATTCCGAGCGCCAGTATGGCCCCATATCCCGCCTTACTCCTCATGGCCTCCTGGCCCTCCAGAGGACTATCAGCTCGTTCTTGTCCGTCAGGGCCGTGACCTCCTTCAACGGGTCGTAACCTACCCCGAGGTTGAACCTCTTAGTCTCGCCCGGGTTGACGGTCCAGGAGACGGTGCGCGGAGAGGAGTCGACGTACACCCTGACTATGGTCACAGGATCCCTCGCCCTGCTGGTCAAAATGATGGTCCCGTCAGGGCCCCAGTAGACGAGGCTCACGTCCTGCCTTATCCTCTGGACTTCTGTGACGGCAGCCGCCCTTCCGGCCTCGGAAGCTGACCTGCTGACCATCGCTCCCCAGATCACTACAATGCTTGCCACTGTCAAGCTGACGAGTATGAGGACGGCAACAGTAGCGGCCTCGCTCAGACCTGCCCTACTCCTCCTCATTCGGCCACCACCGGGACCTGAACTTCGATCTGCTTCATGGCCGGCGTTTGGCCCCTCACCACTACGACGTATTTGGCGTACTTCGTCACGCCGGTACAGTCGATGACCAGCTCAACGACCTGGCCGGGAGCGACGGAAGGCAGGGACGTTGACGGGCAGGAGGCGCTGCCGCCCGTGACGGGGATCGAGGTGAGCTGGACGTTGGTGTCGCCGACGTTCCTCACAGAAACCCTGAGGACAGCGGCCCCTCCAGGGAGCGTCTTCAGGGAAGCGGAGACATCGATCCTCTCGCTAACGGCCACGTTCCTCGTGAAGGCCGAGGAGAAGATCCCGAGGGCGACCGCTATGGCGACCGCCGCAACTATGAGCGCCAGGACCGCCACCGTCTCGCTCAGGCCCCTCCTGTTCACTGGACCACCACCCTTGCAACCTTCCTGACCGCGTTCTGCCCGGAGACCCCGACGACCTCCACGACCACGCTGCTACCGGGAGAGGAGCAGGCCACGTTGCCCGCGGAGCTGGCAGACCTTCCCGGAGGCAGAGGACCTCCGATGGAGAGGACCGTTGCACCGCTTATAAAGACGTCTGCACGATCTAAAGGCACACTTCCTGTGTTCTTGACCGTAACGCTCAGCCGGCAACTAGTAGGGGTGATCGATATCAGGCTGGCGTCGAATACGAAGTCCGGAGCGGCCGTCTGAGTCTGCGCCGAGCCCATGAGGAAAATGAGGACAAAACCGGTCATGACGACCGCTACTAATATCATGAGTAAGACGGCGATAGTCTCCGATATACCGGCAGTGTCCCTCTTCAGCCGTCTCATGCTCTCACGCGCCGTACTGGATTATCGTATTGACGTTCTTGCTCACCTGGACGCCAGTAGGCGTCGTGAGCGTGATCCTCACAAGGAGCGGAGTACCGGCGACCCAGCCGGCCAAGCACGCAGGCGTATAGGACTGCGAAACGATTTGCCCTGGAGGAAGGTTGACCGTTACGCCGGTCTGAGTCCATGACGTCCCTCCCGGTCCCGATACCTCCAGGTCCAATCTCGTGAAGGACTGGCCTCCGCTATTTCGCACGTTGATGAAAATCCTGCACTGACCTGAGGACATCTGCCTTACCTCGACAGATGTGATAATGAAGTCGGCCGAAGTCTGTTGTATTGCGACTGTACTGTTTACGAAGGCCCAAACCCCAACAACGATCACCATGGCAGCTATGACGAGGAGGACGGTTGTGAGGCTTTCTGAGATTCCAGCCTTACTCCGACTGGCACCCCTGATGGCTCTCATGCACCAGCATATGCTCAACAATGTTACTTAACAATTTAGAAAGAAAAAGAAAAGCTATTTTAGTTTACGCTCGGGCATCTGTTCACGGATGCGCCGTGGCCTGGGCCGTTAGGACCTCCTCCGCGCCGTTCGCATATGTTATCCGTACTCGGATTCCATATTGGTTGCCGAGGACGAACGGACCGCCGGCCGCAGTGCTGCCCGAGAAGAAGAGCGTCTTACCAGGGTCAGCTGGGAGGCCTGTGGGCGTCAGTGATGGTGGAGTCCCAGTTAGCCCTGTCCATCCGAGGATCTGGGCGTCGGTTATCCTCACGTTACCCGTGTTCTTTATCACCAGCGTGATGGCTGCCGATCCGTCACTAGCAACTGTTATGTCGAACTGCTGGACTGCCGCCTTCGGGTTCACCGCAGCCGCGCCGATGTAGCCGCTCAAAAAGAGCCAGGCGACGCCTACCAGCACTATCACCACTATCGCTATCAGGATGTACTCGAGCGCTCCCAGCCCTGCCTTCCGTATCGCCTTCCCGCGTACTGCCTTCCCGTCCATCGCATCATACTTTTGAGAAATCATGTTATTTTTGCGCTTAGTTTGAAGAAATTGACGTTATAAATTGGTAAGCGGGTTACGGCGTCCTTTTCAGCCTGATGGAGACCAAAAACGGACAGAGGTCCCCGCTCAAAGCCAGTCGAGCTGAATCCCGAGAACCTTTGCCAGCTGGCGGAGCCCATCCCTCAGGCTCGGAGGCAACCGCTCGGTTAAGTCCGGCGCGCCGCTCACGTTAAGTACGAGCGAGAGGAACGCGGCCGAGAGGACGTCCGCGCTGACTCCTTTGCGACCCCTGATAACAATTGAGGGTATGGTCGGGACGCCTTTCCACGAGCCGAGGTCGCTCGAGAAGGCCTCAGAGGCCGCGGCTAGGCGGCGGAAACCGTCAATCACGAAGTACTCGATCCTGCCATCAGGCCGCCTCAGCCCCTTTCTCCGGCAGAACTCCAGGACTGCCGAGTAGACCTCGTCGTCCTCCGTAGCCACCAGTAAGCCGCCCGTACCGCTCGGGGTGACTATCAGCGGGTTCGACAGAAGCCGGCCCTTCGCTAACTTAACCAGCGAGGAGAACCGCCGGGCGTCCTCGTCTGGCGGTGCGTACCTAACGTGAAACGGGTGAACGGCCAGCTCGTGTATAGGGACCTCTTCGTCCCACGCGAGGTTCTTTGCTTTCAGATGGCGGATGAAGCGCTCGAGCATCCAGGCCGTATCGTCGCTCTCCTGCCGCTTGAGGAAGCCGGCGAACTCAACCAGGAGAACGTTCTCTGGAGGATACCTAGCGATCACGGTTCCGTCGGGCGAACAGACGGCATAACCCCCTCCCTCCTCCACCTTGAAGGTCGGCAAGATCTCGACAGGTATGTGGATGCCCGGGCGCCTTGAAGGCACGTAATCAGAAGGATCGGCGCTCACAACCCCCTCTCCTCACGTGCTAGCAGGTCTGTAGGAGACGACGTAGGGGAGCGGGCTGATGACCTCGCCGCAGAAGACGCACCTCATGGGACTCAGGACGATCAGGTGCCCGCAGCTGGGGCAGTACTTGTCCCATGCCACCGGGACATAGACCCTCGCCCTAAGTTGCATGCCCTTGACCGGGAGATCAGGTATATTCGTATATCTTATATCGATCTCGAGGCTCCTTCCCGAGAGTCCGGAGCTCTCCAGAGCCTTCTTGAGGTTGTATTCCAGCCGGACATCGATTCCCTTCCCCTGGAAGACGTAATAGTGTGCCTGGGGGCTATGCCTCGCGAAGTACTGATTTAGGGCTGCTGAGAGCACCGATATTTCATCTAGCTGGACCGGCTGGGGTTGACCCGACCTTTGGGCCTCCTCCCTGATCGGCTGCGCCGAAGCCGGGGGCGACATCGGCATCTGGACGGGGGTCTGCTGTTGGGCAGGCGCGTAAGAAAGGGTCGGTGCAATCTTCTGGGTCTCGGAGACCACAGGCCTCGCCGCCTCCTTAATCGCCGGTTCCTCCCTCCTCATCCACCCCCTCTCCTCGCGCTCCTTTTCCTCGACAGTAGGAGGTTGCACCGCTTCGGCCCCTATGTAACCTATTTGGTACTCGAGTTGCGAGAGCGTTGGGGACTCTTCCGACACTACCGACGGCCCTTCTGACAGCTGAGCCCTGATGACCCTCCCGGTACTAGCGATGCCTATATGGTTCAGCTTCGCGCCCAGCTTCTCCAGCGCTTCAAGAACCCCTTCGAAATGCCTCAAAAACCTCGTGAAGGCTTCCAGGTCTCTCTCGTCTGTGAAGAGGTCCCTCTGGGACTCGTTGGCCTTCAGCGAGAGGAGGATTACTGAGAGTGGATCCATGACGAAGGGCACATTAGGGCCGCTCCTAATGACGTATACAGGGACCTTCGGGACGGCCTTCCACGAGTCGAGCTCCTTCAGCTTGAGGTAGCAGTACGCAACGTATCTTTGGTAGCCGTCGATTATTAAGTACTTGATCGTGCCGTCGGGTCGTCCCTTTCCCTTTCTCCGGCAGAACTCCAAGACGGCCGAGTAGACCTCATCGTCCTCCGTAGCCACTATCTTTGCTTCTTTCTTGTCGCCCTCCGCCCTCACTATCCTCCAAAGCACGCCGGTCAGGACCTCATCGGGGTTGTAGCCGTACTTCTTCGCGACTTCCGCCAAAAGTTTGAGCTTCTTGGCCATGTCGGGGTCTAATTCAACGACTATCAACGGGTATAACAGCATGCCGTCCCTAGCCAATCCGACCAGGCGGTTGAACGCTGCATCGTCTATGTTGTTCAAACCTATCGGCATATGCCTCACGTTGAACATATGGGCCGCAAGCTCATGTATCTCTACTTCCTCCTCCTTCACTAAACCAATACGTTGCAGATGCCGTAGGTAATGCCTCAAAGCCCAACCCGAATCGCCCACCTCCTTTTCGCTCTCATCTTCGCTCTTTTCCAGCCTTTTGAGGAACTCGGTGTAGTGCTTCCAGAAGAGTCTCTTCAGAGGATCCCTGGAGAACACAGTCCCGTCTGGGAAGCGGACGACGTACCCTTCTTCCTTGCCTTCTTCCCATTCGAAAATCAGCCTAACCTCGCGAGGGATGCGGATCCCCGGCCGCCTCGGAAGCAGCAACAGCTCAGGAAGGCCGCCTTCCGAATTGGAGCCGTTCACGTCAGGTTCCCCCTTGTGCTGTTACATAAGCAGAACCGCGGCTGCGAACGGGCTTATCGCGACTGCGAATGAGCTTGTCGATGAGGTCGCAAAGGTCCTTCACGCTCACGCGCTTGTCCAAGATCGCAATGGTCGAGATCCCGGTTCCGGGAGACCTCGCCTTCTGCCCCCAGAACCTCTCGAAGACGACGGCCTTTCCCGATCCGAGGTTCAAATACAGTGGCTCCGGCATACTTGAGAGGTACAGAACCGGTTTTGTTAACAGAATCTCAACAATAACATATTGCGGAAGCCGGTCCGACTTACCTGATCCCAAGTGGTTGAAGACCCTTTCGACCAACTTGTTGGCTTTAGCATTCACCCTGTTGATGGACCAGTCGCTCTTGTACTCCGTTACCAACCTCTCGACTGCACTCGCTGTAATAGGACTGATCCTTATGTAGAAGGTTGCGCGCCTCTCGACCCTGAACGTTACAACGTCTTCGCTGGGCCTGTTCACTTCCTTTGCTCCTTTTATGCCGCGAAGGGAGTCCAGGAGGTCTTCCCGCTCCTTTTCACCGCCCCTGGTCAGCACGTCGAAGGCGGACTCGTTCACCTTCTCACCCTCTTCTCCATGAGGTACTCTTTCGTAAGGTATGCAGAACAGACGGCCAATAGTGCCGCCAACTCCTTCATGAAGCGCATGAAGAGTTCGTAGGCTTCGCGGTCCACGAGCTCAAGGAGATCGTTCACGTCTTTAATTCCGTACAAGTTCTGAAGGTAGATGCGGCTTTCGAGTGAGATCATCTCCCACAGCCTTCTGATGTCCTCCTCGAAGTTCCCTGTGGGCTCGAAGACGAAGACCTGGTACTTCTCTCCGGCCCTTCTCAAGAGGTCGTTCGTGAGTTTGAAGAACATCGCATTGACGAAGAGCAACACATAGCGGATCATCGTTTCCGGCGGCAGGAAGGGTTTATAGTTCGCAGTCTGCAACCTCTCGAGGAGCTCGTCCAGTTCCGACTCCGACTTTCCCGGCTTCAAGCGCCTTAAGGCATGGACTCCAGAAAGCAACTGGGCCGCGTAGGTAGCGGAGAGGTGGGAGCCGTAGGCGAGCGCCCGAAATAAGGCATGGACTCCAGAAAGCAACTGG